>JAEEGL011879902.1_pt1 | contig 27181 bp, 23 predicted proteins | sample 9134231 | NCBI WGS metagenome assembly JAEEGL01 (sample SAMN16246548, study PRJNA631951) | gut metagenome | biome: gut microbiome; feature: rumen; material: fiber-attached | host: Bos | place: Iran: Karaj | collected 2018-10 | reverse complement strand
GCATTAGATAAAGTGTCTGTAAATTTTAGAAAAAGTGAATTTGCAAGTGTACTAGGTCCATCTGGATCTGGTAAAACTACATTATTAAATATAATTGGCGGTTTAGATAAATATACTACTGGTGATTTAGTTATAAATGGAGTATCTACAAAGAAATATAAAGATGCTGACTGGGATTCATATCGTAATCATAGAATTGGATTTGTATTCCAATCATATAACTTAATATCACATCAAACTATTTTAAGAAATGTTGAATTAGCATTAACATTATCTGGTGTATCTAAAAAAGATAGAACTAAGAAAGCAAAAGCTGCCTTAAAAGAAGTAGGTCTAGAAAAACACATTAATAAAAGACCTAATCAATTATCAGGTGGTCAAATGCAAAGAGTTGCTATTGCAAGAGCATTAGTAAATGATCCAGATATTATTTTAGCGGATGAACCAACTGGCGCATTAGATTCTCAAACGTCAGTACAAATCATGGAAATATTAAAGAAGGTATCTCAAAATAAATTAGTTATCATGGTTACTCATAATCCAGAACTTGCTAATACTTATTCAAATAGAATAATTAATTTACAAGATGGACATATAGTAGATGATACTAATCCATTTGATGGTAAAGATATTGATGTAGAAGAAAAGCATATTACTAAGAGTAATACTAAGAAAACTAAGATGTCATTTATAACTGCATTAAGTTTATCTTTAAATAATTTATTAACTAAGAAGGGTAGAACAATATTAGTTTCTATTGCTGGTTCAATAGGTATAATTGGTATAGCATTAATACTTGCTGTATCTACTGGTTTCCAAAACTATGTAGATGGTATTCAAGAAGAAACATTAACAAGTTATCCATTAACTATAATGAAAGAATCTGTAGATATTACTAGTATGATTTTAGGTTTATCAATGGATAATACTGAAAAAGTAGAAGATGATGGTAAAGTACATGAACTTCAACAAATGACTACTATGTTTGGAAGTGTAAAATCTAATGATATTAAATCATTTAAAAAGTATTTAAATGATCATGAAAAAGATTTAGAAAAAGATGTATCAACAATTAGTTATATGTATTCAATTGATCCAATTATTTATACACATGATGTATCAAATACATTAACTCAATTAAATCCATCAACAATGATGACTTCTATGTATTCATCAAATGTTACAAGTTCAATGAGTAATATGTCATCTGCATTTCAACCAATGATGAATAATGATGAAGTAATACATAATCAATATGAATTATTAGAAGGTAAATGGCCTGAAAAATACGATGAATTAATTGTTGTATTACCAAGTAAAAATACAATATCTGATTTAATCACTTATTCTTTAGGATTTAGAGAAGTAGATGAATTAAATAAAATGGTTCAAGCAATCTTTAGAGGTGAATCTACTAAAGTAGAACATGATCCTTTAGTATTAACATATAACGATTTATTAAATGTAAAATTAAAATTAATCCTACCTTATAATTTATATAAATATAATAAGAAATATGATGTATATGAAGATATGAGTGGAGATAAAGATTATATGGAAAAACTATATAAAGAATCTCCAAGTCTTAAGATAGTTGGTGTTGTTACAACTAAAGAGGGTGTATCTACTGGTTCTATGGATCCAGTTGTGGTATATAGACAAGATTTAATTGATTATATTATTGATGAATCAGCTAAATCAGATATAGTTAAAAAACAACAAAATAAGAGAGATATAGATGTATTCTCTGGTAATAAATTTGATAATAAGAAAAATACAGGTGCATTCACCTTCAGTGATTTAGTTACTGTAGATGAAAAAGCATTAAAGAATATGTTCAGTATTAATATTAGTCAAGAAGATATGGCTAAGGAATCTGAAAAATATATTAATAATATTAATTCAGCTATTACTACTGATACTAAACCAGCATTAGATGCATATAATAATGCATTTAATTCTACATTAGATGAATTTGTTAATTATTTAGATGTTGATAAATATTTAGCATCTAAATCATTAAATGAAAGAGTTAATAAATTAGCATTAGAATATTATATTCCAGCTGATACTTATAAAACTATTTATAAAGGAATATTAACTGGTGTATTAACGGGTTATAATACTGCAATACAAAACATTCCAGAAAATATGAGAGATTCAATGAAATCTCAAGTTTATGGTGGAATAGTTAATGCAGTTAAAGAACAAGCTGAAATAAGAACTGCTGCTACTCAAATGGCAACAACTATGACTGAAACAAAGATGAGAGTAGTTATACTTAAAAATGTAACAGAAATGACTACTAATATCACAACTAAGATGGCAAGTGCATTTAATATTGATCCTAATAAATTTGCAAGTGCATTTAAACTAAACTTCTCAGAAGATGAACTTATGAGAGTTGTATCAGCAATGAATGCTGAAGAATCAACTCCTGAAACTAATTTAATTAAGTTAGGATATCAAGATAAAGAAGTTCCAAGTATAATTGCTGTTTATTTCAATTCATTTGAAGGAAAAGAAAACTTTTTAGACTTCATTAAGAATTATAATAATACAGTAGATGAAGATAAAAAGATTAATTATTCAGATTTAACTGGATCATTAATGTCTTCAGTAAAAACTATAGTAAATGCTGTATCATATGTATTAATTGCATTTGTTAGTATTTCATTAGTAGTATCATCAATCATGATAGGTATTATTACATATATAAGTGTATATGAAAGAACTAAAGAAATTGGTATTTTAAGAGCAATAGGTGCTTCTAAGAGAAATGTTTCAAGTATATTTAACGCTGAAACAGTTATAATAGGATTCTTATCAGGCTTATTTGGTATAGGATTTACATATATTGCTATACCAATTATAAATAAGATATTATATGCTGCTACTGAAAACGTTAATATTAAAGCTTCATTAAATCCATCTAACGCATTAATATTAATAGGATTAAGTATTGTATTAACTGTTATAGGTGGTATTATTCCATCTAAAGCAGCTGCAAAAAGAGATCCAGTTATAGCTTTAAGAACTGAATAGTATTTCAGTTCTTTTTATTTTATTGTATAATTAATTAAGGTGATAATAATGAGTGAAAGATATCATGGTTTAAGATTTGAAAGAAAAAGACCTAAATGGTTAGCTCCAGTTATATTTGTTGGAGTATTATTATTAGCATTAGGAGCTGTTTTATATGTTAATCATACATATGATGAATATGTTAAATTAGACTATGCTGATAAATTAGTAATAGATGAATTTCAAGGATTATTAATAAATCAATTTAATGATGAAGAATTAAATGATTTAGATTTACAAAATAAAACTATAGTATTTATATCAGAAGATAATTTTAGAGCTTTTGTTGTTAATACAAAAAATACTAAACAAAGTTTGTTTGCTCAAGAAGTAAAACTTGCTGAAAGATATAAATTTAATTGTTATAAAGTATCTATATTACATCCTGGTATTATAAAACTATTATTATCTAGTGATATGCCTAAAGTAGGTAAGACATATACTTTTAATGGTGAAGAAGTATATTATTATAGATATAAAAGAGATTTAAATGTAGATGAAAAATATTCAAGTAATCATGCAGGATTAGAATTAGTATTTAATATGTATAATTATTATAAACAACAAGATTGGCAACCACTTCTAGAATTAAGTAGTAATATGGTTACAACTGATATTTATAATTCTTATAATGCTGTATTTAGTAGTTTAGCATCAATACAAAATGAAGTTGCTAAAGAAAATCCTGATAAACAAAAATTAAATGAATATGCTTATCAATATATAAGAGCAGTTGATAAGATGAAAGAAATAGATCCAGATTATACTAATAAAGTTTTATATAGAGAAACATATATGGGTGTTCCTAGATATTATTCAATATTAGCATCAAGAAACATTGGGTATAAATATGGAATTATGTATTATGAATCAGAGCAAGGTGTATCATTTGCAAACGTAATTACTACTATAAATGCAGGTGGTGTTTCTAAATCATTCTTATATGAACGTGGTTCATATGAAATAGGTGCATTACTTACTAAATTATTAGATACATTAGAAGTAGATTATAGAGCTAAGATAGCTGAAAATAATAAAGATAATAAAGTGACATTATATGATATTCTTGTTGAATATTTAGATGTTCCTGAAGAATTATAATAAAACTAAGCATATGCTTAGTTTTTTATTTGTAAAGTATTTAGTAAAGAATGCTATCTTTTTTATAAGATAATAAAAACTATTTAGTATAATGATTATTGTAGAGGAGTGATAATATGTATTGTAATAGATGTGGAAATCAAGTTGATCCAAATAGTCAATTCTGTTCAACATGTGGTAATTCTATTACTCCAACAGTAGTACCACAAAGTGATAATACTGTAGTACCAACTAATGGAACTGTTGTACCAACAGTAGTGCCTCAAAATAATAAATCAAATGTTACTATAACATCTATAATAATTGTTTTAACAATTTTTATTGGTGCAGGTATTTTAGGAATATTATTATTAAAGAATTCTAAATCAAATTTAACAGCAAATAATAGTACAACTCAAATAGCTATGGATAATATTACTTCAGCTATTACTAAAGAAACTAGTACTAAAAAAACAGGATGGGTTACAACTTCACAAAGAGTAGATGTAATTGATCCATCAACTAGTTATTCAGTAAATGGTGTTAATATCAATATTCCAGAAGGATATAATCCATCATATACAAATGATGTATTAACTGTTATTGCAAATAATGGTTCAAATTATTATATGGTTCATGTAATAGATGGTATATTTGAAAATGTTAATTTAAATACATTTAAAAGTAACTTAGAAAAAAATGGATATGTAATAAATGAATTTTCACCTGGAACTTATATGGATAGACAAGGTATTAAAATTGATTTAATGTATTCAGGATATAATTATATTTGTTATGTTTTAAAAGCAAACGATAGTAAGATAGCATTATTCCTATTTGATAAATCAGCAACTTATGAATATGCTAATGAAATGGTTACATATAGTTTAAAATAAAAAGAAGCTAAAAGCTTCTTTTTTATTTGTTAGCACCATGATGAACAACAGGTGATGTTTCTTCTAATCTTTTAAATGTATAACCATTTTCTAATCCGTATTGTATTATTCTTTCAACAGCATCTACTGAGAACTTTTTAATATCATGTTGTAATACAACAGAGGCACCTGATTTTAAACTTGATACAACATTATTATATACACCATCTGCCGTAGTAGTTCCTCCTGCATCTCCAGATGATACATTCCAATCGAAGTAATAGAACCCACGATTAGTAACTTCTTTAGCAAGTTCTTTCATTGATATTTTACTAACTGTATTAGATGTACCTCCTGGGAATCTAATAATATTAGATTCAATTCCAGTTATTCTTTTAACTCTATTTCTTATAGCATATAAATCTTCAAAATAATTATCTTGAGATGAATAAATATAACTATAGTTATGTGTGTTAGAGTGAAGTGCAACTGTATGACCTTCATCATATTCTCTTTTTATAATTGAATCGTCGCCTTTTCCTGTTACAAAGAATGTGACTTTAACATTATATTTTTTTAATATATCTAATAATTGATTAGTATATGCTCCAGGACCATCGTCAAAAGTTAAATAAATTACTCTTGATCCTGCTTCACGATTTTTAACATTTACTTTTCTTTCAACTGTAGTAGAATTATTTGATTCATCAGTAGCAGTATATTTTATTATATATGTTCCAATTTTATTTGAATCTACTGAACCAGTAGTTTTTATTTCAGGCGAACTACAATTGTCTTTAACAGTAGCACCTTCTTCTTTATAATTAGTACCAACTATTATGGTTTTATTTATACTACCATTTATTTTTATAACTGGTTTTTCATCATCTTTAATAATGGCATCATATGTTTTTTCTGTAGTATTACCATTTGAATCAGTAATAGTTAATATTATCTTATCTTCATTTAAAGTAGTTTTTAATTTATCTTTAATATCTTTATCATAGTTATCTGTAATAGTAACATCTAATTTTTGTATTTTACCATTTGGGCATACTTTTATTTCATCATCATTTAAAACAATATTTGGTGCTTCTAAATCTTTTACTTCAACTATTTGTTCTATAGTATAATTCTTATCTTCATATGAATAAGTATATTCTAATTTATATTCACCAATTGTATTATAATCTACTGTACCATTTATTATAGTTTTAACTTCTTTACAATTAGATGTTATACCATAACAAACGGAAGGTGAATACTTAGTAGAATCATCACCATAGTTTAATAGAACAATAGAAGAGTAATCTTTTATTCTAAAATTTGGTGATAACTTTATAAAACAAATATAATCACATACTATTACTGTTAATAGAAATAAAACTAGTAATAATATTTTGAATTTACGTTTTAATTTTAATCTCTTTTTTAACATATAACTCAATCCTTAATTACACTTATATTATATTAAATATTTATTTTAAATAAAATAGTTTTTTAATATAATAATTATAGGTGATATTAAATGAAAGAAAAAAATGTTCTTAATTATTATGTATTATGTAATAAATTGAAAAATGTTATTAGAACTGGATGGTTAGATTGGAATCTTAATAGAGATAGATTAGAATCAGTAGCAGAACATATATATGGTACTCAAATGTTAGCATTAGCAATGTATTCTGAATATAAATATAATATAGATATTAATAAAGTAATGTTTATGTTAGCAATACATGAAATAGGGGAAACAGTAATTGGAGATCTAACTTCATTTCAAATATCAAAAGAAGAAAAAGAAAAGAAAGAACATGAAGCTGTTCATGAAATACTAAAAGGTTTAATAAGCGGAGAAGAAATAGAAAAATTATTTTTAGAATTTGATGAACATATTACTGAAGAATCTAAATTTGCATATCAATGTGATAAATTAGAATGTGATTTACAATGTAAATTATATGATTTAGAAGGATGTGCGGATTTAAATAAACAACAAAGTTGTAATGCAATTGAAAATGAACAAGTTCAAGAATTATTAAAAACAGGTAAATCATGGTCTGATATGTGGTTACAATATGATTTAGATCATATTCCATATGATGATAATTTTAAAAGTGTTTCAACATATACTATGAATAATAATATTAATATGTTATAGTTTAACTAGAGGAAGGTATGTGAGATTATGAAAGCTTTAAGAGAATTTTTTATAGTTGTATTATGTATAGCATTAGTGTGTTTAACTACATCTTTAGCTATATTAGTTGGTTTAAAAGATGTGCTTCAAGGTTCTTTAATAACTGAAGAAATTAAAGAGATAGTTAAATTACCTGAAGGTACTGAAAATTCAGAAGAAATAAATAAGGCCATTGATGAGATTGCAAGTTACAAAGGTACATCTGATATTATTGATTCTGTGTTAGATGATGTTTCTAATTCAGAAGATGGTAATTTAGTTTTAAGTGATAAAACATATGATTTAATAATAAAAGCTATTGAAGATAATAGAGAAGATTTACTTAAAATGGGTGTGACTGAAAAAGATTTAAATGAAGTTATTGATCAAATTAAAAATCCTGAAAATAGAGAAAAAGTTAATGAAGATATGACTAATAGTTTTAAAGAATTTAATATTGATGTAGGTGGATCAAATGTTAATGCAGTTTCAAAAATATCAAGTGTGATTGCACCTAAGACTATTAAGAAGTTAATGATAACTATAGTAGTAATTATATGTTTAATAGCATTATTATCATTCTCACCATATAAGTGGATAAGACCGGTTTCAATTAGTTCACTTATATCTGGATTAAATGTATTAATCGTGTATGCTGGATTTGATATGATTTCTCAAGCAATGTTAGAATCAAGTAGTAATATTAAATTAGATTCAAGTAAATTATTATCAATTGGATTACCATTAGTAATAGGTGGTATATGTGGCTTAGTTATTTATACTATAATAAATACAATTGTTAAAAGTAGTAAAAATAAAGTAGATAATAAACCAACTAAAGGAGTGGAAATACCTATAGAAGATGTATCCACAAATGAATTAAAAGAAGAACCAGTTAAACCTGAAAAATTCTGTGCAGGATGTGGAGCACCTGTTGGGAAAGAAGATAAAGTATGTAGCTCATGTGGAGCTCCATTAGATTAAAATAAAAAAGAAGCTTATGCTTCTTTTTCATATGTAATAATACTATGTCTTTTAATATTATCTTTTATATTTAATATACTAAATGTAATATCATATTTACTATCATTTAATATAGTTATATATTTGTCAGATACTAATACTTTTAAATTATTTGATTTAACTTCATATATATTACTACTTTGATGTAATGATATATGTTTTAAATAATAGAATATTGGTGTTTTAATTAATTCATCATCTATTCTTATAATAGGTGATTTTACAAAATTATTTTTATGATTTGGTCCACCATATTCATCTAATAACATATTCCAATCCATATATATATTCATGTAATTATTTAAATTACCAATGATTTCATTTGCATATAATTCTGCATCTTTAATCCATTTAACATCATTATATGGAGAATAACCACAACACATTTCAGATTCTATCAATTTTAAATTTGGATATTTTTCATGAACTTTTTTTAACTCTTCAAAATGAGATCCATCATACCAATGAAATGCAATTGCTTTAACTTTATCATTTTCAATATATGTATCATCTATATGTTTACATAAATCTTTTTTGTTATGATCATGTAACATAATAGATGTATTATTATCTAGTTTAGAAGCTAGTATATTGATGAATTCTTTTTGTTCTTTTGGATTAAATAAACATGATTCCCATTTTTGTAATGCATATGGTTCATTTTGTATACTTATATATTTTATATTTATACCAAAATCTTTATAGTAATTTAAATAGTTTATTAAATAATTAGCATAGTCTTCATATCTATTTTTTTTAAGTTTAGTTCCAAATAAGTTTTTATATTTATATGGTGGAGACCAAGGTGATGCCATATAAGTTATTTTATAATTATTCATTATATCTTTAAGAAGGGGTTGTATGTATAATTTATCTTCTCCTATATCAAATTTTTTATGATTTAAATAATCATAAGAAATAGGCGAGAAATCACATGAGCCTATTGGTAATCTAATATATTTATATTTTAATTCTTCAAAATATAATTTCAAGAATTCTTCTTCTTTATCTAATGATAAATAATTATAATTAATATTAGTTGCTTGAGTAAGAGCTCCACCCATACCATCAAATTTCGATTTAATTGAACCTACATTTATTTCTTCATCAATTACATTTGGTTCGATTATTTTTTCTTCTTCAAATAAAATATCGTTTTTAATATCTGTTAAAAATTTCTTCATATTCATCACATATTTATTATAACATGTTATTTTTATATAAAATATGTAAAATAGATATATTATATTTTCTTTTTTTTTGATAAAATATAATATGTAAGATTTGTGTAAAAATATATAACACGATGAATGGAGACGAACAGTATGTTTATAATTAATTTAAAAAAATCAGTTTTAGTTACATATTTAGGAGTTATATTTGGTGTAATTTCTATGTATTTTGCATTTAGCAAAATGGCTTTCAGTGATGTAAGTTATATGAGATATTCTCTTGTATTCTTAGTATTAGCTGGAGTATGTGATATGTTTGATGGTAAAGTTGCACGTATGTGTAAAAGAACTAAAGAAGAAAAAGAATTTGGTATTCAAATTGATTCTTTAGCTGATACTGTTAGCTTTGTAGTATTACCAATTGTAATAATGTTATCACTTGGAATGACTTCACCATTTGAAGTTATTGTATATACTTTATTAGTTATAAGTGGTATTACAAGATTAGGTTATTTTAATGTACATGCTAATTTAGATGATCCAGTTAAATATTATAATGGATTACCTGTTACTAGTACTGCAATCATTTATCCAGTTCTAGGATTATTACATGGACAAATACCTGAATGTACATTTGAATTAATATATATAATTGCAACTTTAATTACAGCTTTATTATTTGTTGTTAGAATTAAAGTTCCTAAATTAAAAGGTAGTGCTTATATTATTGTACCTATTTTAGCTGCAATTTTAACTGTATTATTATTGGTGATTAAATAATGTATTACAATCCAAAAAATGATTCATATATTGAAGTAGAAGATAATAAAGCATTAAAGTTTTTATATAATACTTTATTAGGTAGATTAATATTAAAGATTGCCACTACTAAAATAATTGCTAATATATATGCTAAATATATGAATAGTAAATTATCTGTTAGAAAAATAAATAAATTTATTAAAGTGAATAATATTAATATGGATGAGTATATTGATACAAAATATAATTCCTTTAATGATTTTTTTATGAGAAAAATTAAAGATGGTAAAAGAACAATACAAGATGATGTAATATCTGTATGTGATTCTAAATTAAGTATATATAATATTAATGATGATTCAATATTTGAAATAAAAAATAGTAAGTATACTGTAGAAGAATTAATTGGAGAAAAAAGAGACTATAAATATGCTCTTATATTTAGATTATGTGTTGATGATTATCACCACTATGTATTTCCAGATGATGGTAAAGTAATTAGTTCTAAATATATAAATGGTAAATTACATACAGTACAACCTATAGCATTAAAGAAATATAAAGTATTTCATGAAAATAGTAGAGAAATAACATTCTTAGATTGTAAAAATCTAGGAGATGTATGTTATGTAGAAGTAGGGGCAATGATGATTGGTAAGATTGTTAATGAACCTGTTAAAGAATTTAAAAAAGGTGAAGAAAAAGGACACTTTGAATTTGGTGGTTCTACAATTATTTTATTGCTTAATAAAGATATAAAATTTGATAAAAAAATATTAGAGAATACTAATAATGAAATAGAGACTATTGTTAAATTAGGAGATTCTATAGGGAAGTGATTACTTTGAAAAAGTATAGAAAATATTTAATTACTGCTATTATTCTTATAGTTATATTAGTTCTAACTTTTAATAGTATTTATGATAAAGAATCATGGATAGTAATAGGAGAGAATATTAAGAACTTAAACTATGGATATATAGTAATAGCTGTCTTATGTATATGCCTATATTTTATATGCCAAGGTGTATATATGAAGGGTATATTGAATACTCTTAATCATAAGATATCTCTTATGAGAGGAACATTCTATGCTATTATTGAATTCTTTTTCAGTGGTATAACTCCTTCATCTACAGGTGGCCAACCAATTCAATTATATTATATGGCTAAAGATGGAATTCCTATTAGAAAGAGTTATATAACTCTTATGTTAAATACAATATATTTTAAAATTATAATTATTACTTTAGGTATATTTTCTTTAGCATTTAAGAGTTCATATATTTTTGAAAGTGCATTTATATTTAAAGTATTTTTTTCTATAGGATTTATATTTGATTTAGTATTAACTTTTATATGTTTCTTACTTATATTTAAAACAGATTTAATAAAAAGAATTTTTATTAAATTGGTGGCATTCTTTAAGAAATTTAAAATACTTAGAAAAAAGATGGCTAAATATGATATAGAAGAAGTAATGAATAGATATAAAGAAGAAGTAGATTTTATAAAGACTCATGTACCAATGGTATTATTTACTTTTATAGTAACATTTATTCAAAGACTAAGTTTATTCTCTATTATTTATATTGTTTATAGAGCACTTGGTTTCAGTGATTATAGTTATTTTGATTTATTAGCTATTCACGTTATTGTTCAAATAGCTATGGAAGCTGCACCTTTACCTGGTGGAGCTGGTTTATCAGAAAGTATGATGCATAACTTGTTTGTTATTATATTTGCATCTAAATTAGCAGATGTAGGTATGTTATTAACTAGAACATTTACTTTCTATATACCTTTAATAGTGACAGGTATAATTATATTCAGTGAATTCTTATATAGAAAATTTAAAAAGGCTTAAAGCCTTTTTTATTTTGTAAAGTAAATTTGTATACAATTTTAGTATTTCATACTATAAATATATATATATGATATTATTAAATTGGAGGAAAATTAATATGAATGTAAAAGAATTAATGACTAACTTAGATAAAATAATGGATGATATGGGAGTTGATCCTAAATTCAAAGAAAATCCTGCTTATGAAGATGTTTTATCTGAAATAAAAACTATGATTGGACAAATGAATATATTAGATATAGAAAATGTAAGTGTATATTCTGAAGGTGGAAAGATTTCTTTCAAATATAATTCAGTAGATGGAGATAGATATAGTGTAAATATATCTGCTGGTAATCCTGAATCTATTTCATTTGATAGGGAAGTAGAAAAGAAATCATTTACTACTAACGATGGACAAACTGTTAGAGTAGGAGAAAAAGTTCAAACTACAGCTGCTTTAAATAATACAGGAGACCTTACTTTAAGTACAGTTGGTAAGAGTATTGATAATTATCAATGTGATCAAGGACAACGAAACGAAAATATCATGATGAGAAAAGTAAATTATGATAAGAATGGTGTAATGGATCTTTCTGAAAGAAAATATAGTTCTTCAAGAATTCCATTAGCATATGATAATGCACCAATAAGTTTAAATACTCAAATTGAAAATGTATATGATAAGAGAGAATTAGTAAGTAGAGAAAAAATTGATACAGCTAGAGTAGTTGTTGAAGATAAGAAAAATGGATATAGTACAATTGCATTCTCTGCAGTTGTTCCATTAAGTACTGAACATGGATTAAAGAATATGGTTCCTCAAAATGGAATAAATGAATATACTGATTCAATTGAAATACCAGATATGACAGAATTTGAAGTACAAGAAATGGTTAATAAAGAAACTAATCCAAAAGTAAGAGAAGGATTAGCAGGATATGCACAAAGTAGAGCAGGATATCATTATAATTCTGCTGAAGATCCAAATTTTGTTCATAAAGTTGATGAGGTTCTTCAAGCAAAAGCAATGTAATATAAAATAGGAGAAATATATGAAAAATATAAGAATGCAATATCCTTTAGACGCAACTGGAGATAATATATTATATGATGGTTTAATGCATGATATTGACCCGATTTCACTTAGAAGGGTTATTATTAATAATGCAGAGTATTTTATAATGGAATATTATGATAATAATGTTGCTGCTAGAGTAATAACTGTATTAACTAGAATAGGTAATAAGGTTGTTAAAATTCCTTTAGATGACTATAATTTTCTATTTGAATTTATAGAAAGATATAAACCGCCTATGATAGATTTAAATGAGTTTGATTTTCCAAATGTAATATCATTAGGTGAAACAGTAAATGCTGAAAGTTTATTTGGAATAGCTATAGCACAAAGTAAAGGACAAATTCCACCAATACCACCTAAATTTGCACATAATACAAGATTACCATCATCTCCAAATAAGGAACAAATGAGTTATAGTAGAAATGATATTCCATTAACAATGACTGCATCTGAAACATTAAATCCAAATCCAAATGATGATATAAACTATAGTTCAAAAGATGTATTAGATATTGATTTGTATATTCCTCTTCAAGAAAATTGGAGTGGTAAACTAGGTGGCGGAATATTTAGATTTGATGGTATTAAAGAGCCACAATCTGGTTTTTCTGATAAACAATTTTATAATTTTAGTAAATCATCTAATTCTAGAGTGGTAGATACTGCTATTCAACAAGAAGTAAGAAGATTACCTAAAGATGATAAAGAAATTCAAAAGAGAGATGTTTTAGTTGATGTTCCAGAAGGAACAAGCGGATTTATATATACAACAACTCATACAGGTGAAGTAGTAGAGTACGAAGTAACATTAATACCTGGATTACATTTATATCATATTACTTTTGCTCAAGTACCTGATTTGAAAAACTTTGCTGCTACAAGAATGGCATCAAAAATGGTTGTTGAAACAAAAATTGATGAATATAGAGATTTACATGAAATAGATAAAGTATTTGGTGATGCATGTAAAGGTGATTTATCAATTAAATATATTAATCGTGATCATGATATTATTCATGAACATGTACCAAATGAAAATAGTATAAGATTATAAACAACTACTTATGTAGTTGTTTTTTATTACAATAAAAAACTAGTCTTTTGACTAGCTTATTATTTTGTTTTTCTAGTATATACATCTGGTTCGTCACCAGTTTCAATATATTTTGGATCAATGATACAATGTCTTGCTAATAGTTTGTTTAAATATGATTGTGAATAATCACCATATCCATGTTTTTGATTCATTTCATGTAATAGTCCTATATATAACATGTTATATTCTACAACATTGAAAAAGTCTCCAACATATAATGCGAATTTAGTAACAATATATCCATATTCTTTTTCTGTTATAGGTTTTTTACTAACTAATTTTCTAATAGCTTTAGCTGCTAGTAGATCAACGATTCCTCTTAGTCTTCTATCTGCTTCCATTAAAGATTCTGGAAAATCTTGTTCTAAATAATTATAAATATTATATTCATGAGAACTACTAATTAATTTTTCATAACCTTTATTAAGTTTTATTGCTTGTGTACTTAATAAAGGTATTATACTTTCCATAAATAATGTTTCAAGTTCATCTTCTGACATATCATACTCAGCTGGTATATCATCAGGTTTATAAATTCTAAAATATTCTGGTAAATATTTAGCTAAGTAATAATTTGCTCCTATAGTAGTAGGTGTTGAATTTTCAACTATGTCTTCTACTGACATCTTATTACTATGTTCATTAATAGATTCTATAAATTGTAGTTTTGCATTTTTGTCATTCATATAAAAAAATTTCCCCCATTTATTTCACGTGATTTAAATGATAACATAAAAACGTTATTTGGGCAAATTTTAACAATAAAAAAACTAGTCTCTTGACTAGTTAAATTCAAATGGAGCAAGTGAAGGGAGTCGGACCCTCGTCTCGACCTTGGCAAGGTCGCATTCTAGCCGTTGAACCACACCTGCAATTTGTTTGCATAAATAATATAACAAAATATGATTATAAAATCAAGAAAAAATAAGTAAAAAGTTAATTTTCATATTATGTATTATATGATATAATTTTTTTAGAATTGATGAGGGTATATATATGAAAAAGAAAGAGAAAAAATTAAGTAATATAATTGATAAAATTAAACATTATGATTATAAAAATAAATTTCATTATATTATAAATGAAGCAAAAACTTACTTTTTATATAATAGACAATTTCTATCATATGTAATACTTTCATGTATCAGTTTTCTTTTATGTATGTTATTCACTATAGGTGAATTTTACTTTGGAGCATTTATATTTGATGTTGCTATTGTATTCTTATTAGGATCTTTAGGTTTCTTATTTAAAATAAAACATCAATACTTATATTGGAAAATCTTATTAATAATATTTACTATATTAAATATTATTAATGCTGTTTATTATTCTTTCTTTTATAGTTTTGTATCAGTAGGATTACTTGAATCAATTGGACAAACTGGAGAAGTAACTGATGCGATATGGGATAAAGTTAAGATAAATAATTTAGTATATTTAATCATGCCAATTTTATATTATTTGTATCATAGATACTTAATTAATAAAGATTATATTAAGGCTGTAGAAAAAACTTATTCTAATAAAAGAGCATTTATATATTCTTTAATAATAGGTGGTACTATTTTATTTAGTAATATAGCATCACTTGAAAGTTGGGAAACACAAAGACTAGATCAACAAGGGAATAGAGAATATATAGTTCAAAGATTTGGATATTTAGTATATCAAGGTAACGATATTATAAAAGTAATAGATACTAAAATTAATGCTGCTTTTGGTGAAGAAAAAGCTATGGAAAGATTTGTTACTTATTATGAAGAAAATCCAGTTAAACATGAAAAAAATAAATACACTAATACATTAGAAGGTTATAATGTTATTACTCTTCATATGGAATCAATCATGCAATTCTTAATTGGATTAGAAATAAATGGCAAAGAAGTAACACCTAATTTAAATAAATTAGTTAAAGAAGAAAATAGTATGTATTTTGATAATTTCTATGCACAAGTAAGTGTTGGTACTTCAAGTGATACTGAATTTACTATGAATACATCTTTAATGCCTGTTCAATCAGGAACAGTATTTGTTTCGTATTACAATAGAAATTATGAATCATTGGAAAAACTATTAACATATAAAAATTATTATACTTTCTCGATGCATGGTAATAAAGCTGCTATGTGGAATAGAAATAAAATGCATCCATCTTTAGGATATATGAAATTCTATGATGAAACATATTATGATTTAGATGAAATGGTGGGTTTAGGATTAAGTGATTCATCATTCTTTAAACAAAGTAATAATTATATTACTGAAATAAATAATATGATTAAAGAAAATGAAAACTATGATCATTATATGGGAACTTTAATTAGCTTAACTAACCATACACCATTTGATGATCCAATTTATACTCAAGGTGATGATGCATTTGATGTAACATATCACACTGGTAAAATTGATCCATTAACAAAAAAAGAAATAGTATATCCATATTTATCTAGAGATGATATGAGTTTATTAGGTAGATATATTCAGTCAGTTCATTATGCTGATAAATGTATAGGTGAATTATTAAATTATATTAATAGTAATCCAGCATTTGATAAAACTTTATTTGTATTCTATGGGGATCATGCAGCTCAAATAAGTAAGAATGATTTTAAACATATGTTGAACTTCAATCCATTAACTGGAGATGATTATAAAGAAGATGATCCAGAATATAAGGAATTTGATTATTATGACTTTGAAGTATTTAAGAAAGTACCTTTAATACTATTTACTAAAGATAAAAAGTTAAAGGGAACATATTCATATCCAATGGGTATGATAGATGTTATGCCTACAATATCTAATATGTTAGGTTTAAAACCTAAATATGCATTAGGAAATGATATATTTAGTATTAAGAATAATAATACAGTAGTATTCCCAAATGGTAATTTCTTAACTAAAGATGTATATTACTATGATTCCCAAAGTGATTATAGAGTATTATCAACATCAGCAACATTAGATAAAGACTATATTGAAAATAGAAGAAAGAAAACTACTAACATTTTGAATATAAGTAATGATATAATAGTATATAATCTAATAGATAAAATAGAGAAAGCAGATGATAAACATGAGTAAAGAAATAAAAGTAAAAAAAATAGATGAAAAGAAAACTAAAAAGAAAGTAAATAAAGATGTTGTTAAAACTATTTCATTTATATTAGTTATAATAGCTGTAATTAGTATTGTTGGATTCTTATGTTATAAAGTAATTGGTAATAATAATACTGATCAACCAAAAGAAACTGTTAAGAAAAATTTAAATGAAATTGAAGGATATGGAATAACATTAGATGATTTAGATACTGAATTATATAAAGAGTTATTTACTGAATTAAAGAAGAACTTAGAGGGTAAAAATATTAACTATAAAGAATATGCAAAAAGTGTTGCTAAAATGTATATAGTTGATTTATATAGTATTAATAGTAAATTAAATAAATATGATATTAGTACTGAATTAGTATGGCCAACAGTATCAGAAAATTATAGAACTAAAGTATTGGATACTTTATATACTTATGTACAAGATAATTCAACTGGAAAAAGAAATCAAAATTTACCTGAAGTAAATAAAATAGATGTAGATAAAATAATTGAAACAAAATATACATATAATAATGGTACAGATAAAGATAAGTCAGATGATAAAACATATGAAGGATATGAAATCCAATTATCATGGTCTTATAGAATTAAGTTAGGATATGATACAGAAGCTACTGTTATTGTTATAAATGACAATGATAAATTATATGTAGTTGAACAAAAAGCATAGGAAGTTTTATTAAACTTCCTTTTATTTTGTATTGATTATCTATTAATAATAATTTATAATAAATCCTTGTTGGGAGATTAGAGATATGGAAGACAAGATAAAGGATTTAGACAAGATGTTAAAGGTCTTAGAAGCAAGAAATGAATTACTAGAAGAAGAAAAAAGTCGCAATGATGAAGCGATAAAAAAGATAGTTAATGAGATAACAATTATCATGGAAAATTCAGATGAAACTTCCGTTGAAAATTTTAATGTTAACTTAAAAAGTGCTTAAATGTGTGTTATAATTGTATATAGGTGATAGACATGAAGAAGAAGGAAGAAAATAAGAAAAAAGAAATTAAATTTGAAACAAAGCAAATGAAGAATCCAACTGTTGATCATGATAATTCTACAGTTGTATCTTTTATAGTAGCTTTAATTGTAATCTTAGTATTAATTGGAGGTTTATATTTTGTTAATGCAAAATATGTAACTAAAGATAAATATCAAGAAGAAACAACTACAACAACTACTGAAGTATCATATGATCCTACAATTATTCTAGCTGATTATTCACTTTCACAAAGTGAAAAAGAATATTTAGTATTATTCTATGATAAAAATTCTTCAAATGGAGCTTTCTATCAAAACTTAGCAGCTTCATATAAAGGAGATACTAAATTATATTCAGTAGACTTATCTAATAAGATGAATGAAAAGTATTACTCTAAAGAAAAGTCAGATAATGTTGCTCAAGCATATTCATCAATGGATGGATTTAAAGCAGTTAATCCAACATTAGTAACAGTTAAAAAAGGAAAAATAGTTTCATACGAAGCTGATGAAAAAGATATTTATTCTAAATTATCTGGAACTAAAATTAATTAATAAAAAGATGTGATTTTTATCACATCTTTTTTTATTTCTGTGTTATACTTTTATTAGGGTGTATGGTGTATGAAGATGAAAGACAACAAGAAGAAAACAAGAAGAAAGAAGACTAAGAAAAATTTAAATGAATTTAGTTTTAAAGAAGTAGTTTTTATTACATTAGCTTTTATTGTTTTAAGTGTTAGTATTACTTATGTTTTAACTGTTAGATTTGGAAATGGTATGATTACTAATAATAATTTAAAAGATATTATTAAATCATATAATAAAATAACAGATAACTATTATGAAGATGTAGATGAATCTGAATTAGCTTCATCAGCTATCAATGGTATGATGAACTATTTAAATGATAAATATTCTATTGTATTAGATTCGGAAGGTACTGATTCATTAACAAACTCTTTAGATGGCGAATATAAAGGTATTGGAATAACTATGGTTAGATATGGCAATAGTTATTTAGTAGTAGATGTTTTTGATAATACACCAGCTTCTAAAGCGGGAATACAACCATACGATGTTATTCTTAAAATTGATGGAAAAGAAATAAATGATAATTTTGATTATAATGAATATAGAAATAATTTAGAAAAGCAAAATAAGATTACATTAAATATTGATAGAAACGGAAATGTATTTGATGTAGAAGTAGAAGTTAAAAAAGTTGAAATGCCAGTTACTGCAAGTAAAGTATTTGAAGTTGATAATAAAAAAATTGGTTATATTTACTTACAAACTTTCAATGAACATTCATATAATCAATTCAAAAATGAATTAGATAGTTTAGAAAAACAAGGAATTGATTCTTTAATTATTGATGTTAGATCTAATGGCGGTGGATTATTAGATAAAGCCAAAAGTATATTAGAGTTATTTATTAAGAAAGATAAGATACTATATAGATTAGATAGTAAAGATAAAGAAGATATAGTATATAGTTCTAGTAACACTTCTAGAAATTATCCAATTGTTGTTTTAATAAATGGAGGAACTGCTTCTGCAAGTGAAGCATTAGCGTCTTCACTTAAAGAAACATATGGTGCTACATTAATAGGAACTAAATCATATGGAAAAGGTAAAGTACAACAAACTACATCTTTAAGCAAAAACAATATGATTAAATATACAGTTGCTAATTGGAAGACACCAAATGGTAATAATATTGATGGAGTAGGACTTATTCCAGGTATATCAGTAGAGATTTCAAAGGCTTATACAGAAGATCCAAGTTTTGAAAAAGATGATCAATTACAAAAGGCCATAAATTTTTTAAAATTAAAATAAATATTGACAAAAAAAGGTAATAGTACTATTATCTTTTTTTGTGGTTGTGAATGAGTTTATAAAGTCTTTTTTTAGTGTGTACGAAGAAAAAACGGATAATGAAGGGGAGAACAATATGTTTATGACAATTGATGTAACTTCATTGTTACATGACTTAGGTTTTTCTTCAAAACTTAAAGGATTTGGATATTTGAAAGACATGATAGGAAAGATCATCGGTGATGATATTGAATCTTTTAAAATGAATGAACTTTACGAAATGATTTCAGTAAAGTATAATTCAACTATCAGCAGTATATCTAAATGTGTAAGTGAAGCTATTTCAAAAGCTTGGATTAACGCAAGTCAAGAAATGATTACACTTATATTTGGATATTCAGTTGGCTATGAAAATGATTGCCCAAGTAATGCAATGTTTGTAAATAGTGTAATTGATTATCTTAAAGATGGGTGTAAGTAAAAAAACTATTCCTTTTTGGGATAGTTTTTTTATTTAATAATTAACGATTTTATTATATAATATATAAAGAGATGAGAAATATGAAAAATAATTTTAAACGATGTTGTTAATCTTTTTTTTATAAACATTAAATAAGAAGGAGAGAACAATTATGAAAATTTATAATACATTAACAAGAAAAGTTGAAGATTTTATTCCTCATGAAGAAGGAAAGGTAAAAATATATACATGTGGTCCAACAGTATATCATTATGCTCATATTGGTAATATGAGAAATTATATTGGACATGACTTATTAGAAAAAACATTAAGATATTTAGGATATGATGTTACTAGAGCTATGAATATAACTGACGTAGGTCATTTAACAAGTGATTCAGACTCTGGTGAAGATAAGATGATGAAAGCAGCTGAAAGAGAACATAAATCAGCAATGGAAATTGCTAAGTTCTATACAGATGCATTCTTCAAAGATTTTGAAAAAATCAATTGTAAGAGACCTGAGATAGTATCTCCAGCAACTGAAAATATAGATATGTATATCACAATGATTACAAAACTATTAGAAGATGGATATGCTTATATATCAGGTGGTAATGTTTACTTTGATATCTCTAAATTGGATGATTACTATAAATTAACAAATCATAAGATGGATGAAATGGTAGTAGGAGCTAGAGAATCTGTAGAAGAAGATTCAGCTAAAAAGAATCAAGCAGATTTTGCTTTATGGTTTACTACTTCTAAATTCGAGCATCATGAATTATTATGGGATTCACCTTGGGGTAAAGGATATCCAGGATGGCATATTGAATGCTCTGGCATATCAATTAAATACTTAGGAGAATATTTAGATATTCATGGTGGTGGAGTAGATAATATCTTCCCACATCATACTAATGAAATTGCACAAAGTGAAAGTTATCTAGGACATAAATGGTGTAATTATTGGTTCCATAATGAACACTTATTAGATGAATCTGGTAAGATGAGTAAATCAAATGGAGCAATATTAACAGTATCCGTTCTTGAAGAACAAGGATATGATCCATTAGCATTTAGATTCATGGTAATTAATTCTCATTATAGAAAACAATTACTATTTACCTATGATAATTTATCTCAAGCAGAAGATACATTAAAAAAATTAAGAACTAGAATAAGTAATATTTCTGATACTGGTGAATTAGATCAAATATCATATGATATATATGATAATAAATTTAAAGATGAAATATCTAATGATTTAAATACTGCAAATGCTATATCAGTATTATATGAAGTATTAAAAGATTCTAAATTAAATGGTCATACTAAGATTGAATTAGTTAAATCATTTGATAAAGTATTCTCAGTTAACTTAGTACCTGAAAAGAAAACATTAGATAATGAGGCTGAAATATTAACATTAATAGAAAAGAGAAAAGAAGCTAAGAAAAATAAAGATTTTGAATTAGCAGATTCAATAAGAGATGATTTATTATCTAAAGGAATTGAATTATTAGATACTAGAGAAGGTACTACTTATAGAATCGTAGGAGAATAAAATAAGTTTTATAAATAATTTAAATATGATATAGTTTAATTAGAATAAAAATAGGAGAGATGATTTGGTTATGAAAGAGATTTTTGGAAAAATGTTTAATGAAGAAAATAGACCAAAAAGTATTGGCGTTATATGTGTTGTACTTGCTTTAATTATTGCAATAGTATTATTAATTATTTTTAATCCATTTTTAAATGAGAATGAAAAGGTTAAAAAACAATTAGAAGCTAGATTAGAAGAATTAGGTAGAGATTACTATGAGAATTACTTTTATGATCAATTTGGTAAAGATGAACAATCTAAGAAAGAATTTGTAAAAGGGTATGCTCAACATGGTATTAAAATCGATTTAGAAAATTTAGCAAGAAGATATACAAAAGAATCAAGTAGTATAATTGCTGAATTTAAAAATGCAAGTGGAGAAGCATGTGATACTAAAAATTCAAAAGTTTCTATATATCCAAAAGAACCATACACTAATAAAGATTATGAAATAGAAGTTAGTTTAGAATGTGGATTTAACAAAGATGATAAAAAATCAACAACTCAGAATTCAAATGAAAATAAAGACACAAATGATAAATCAACAACTACTTCAAAAACAACAAAGAAAAGAAAGTAATAGATGATATTAGGAATAGACATAGATGATACTTTAACTAATTCAAAAGATGAAATAGTTAAAGCATGGAATGAATACTATAATTTATATGATTTAAGCTCTTATACTAGTCATGTACCTGATAATATTAATACAGGTTGGGATGATAAGTATATTAGTCAATTTTGGGATTTATATAGAACTAAAATAGCGGCAAGTGCACTTGCTAAAGATAATGCAAGTGATGCCTTATATAAACTAAAGAATAATGGTCATATTATCAAAATAGTTACATCAAGACCAGAAAATCAAAGGTTAGTATCTATGGTGTCTTTAAAGAGACAAAAATTGATATATGATCAATTAATATTAAATGCTAGACATAAAGGTCAAGTATGTAAGGAATATGGTATTGATTTAATGATTGATGATACTCAAATGAATTTAGATGATGTTTCTAAATGTGGAATAAGAACTTATTTATTTGAGGAAACTGATAATTGGAATAATGTCTATAAAAAAATATTACAAATAGCTAGAAATAAATAAAAATAGCAATAAAAAAAGAAGGCTTTAAACCTTCTTTTTATTTTTTATTATTTAATTGATAATTAATATATCTTTTATATCTTTCAGCTACTGAAGAATCATTAATTTTCATACCATATTTTTCTCTTAATTTATCCATAGCTGATACAGAAATTGTTGTATCACTTGATACTTTCTTTTCTGCTAGAGTAGTTAAGATATCTTCTTTTGCATCTTCTAATGATTTCTTTTCACCAACGTTAGTGATTAAGATTACATGATATCCATATGATGTTTTAACTGGAGTCTTAGACATTTCACCAGCTTTTAAATTATATGCTGCTTTAGAGAAATCTTCAACCATATCTGTATAATTGAATGTTCCTAAATCTTGATATAATGTAGCATCATCTGAATCTGAATCATATGCTTTAAATGCATCTTCAATCTTTGCTCCTACTTTAACTTTATTATTAATTTCAGTAATGATTGTTTCAGCTTTTGTTTTAGCAGCTGCGATTGATGCATCATCAGTACCAGTTGGTTTAACTAAAATATGTACACCAGTTATATCAGCTCTTACATCAGTTTTATAATAATCTTTAATTTCTGAATCTGTAATTAATGTTTTAGCATAATCAGTAGAAGCTTTGTTAGTTAAATAATTTGATTTAACATAATCTAAATAATCATTTAATGTATTATATCCATATGATTGTAATGCTTCATTTAATTTGCTTTCAGAATAATTACCATTATCATCTTTATATTGAGCTTTGATAGATAATTCAGCAGTTTGAACATAATTATTTGTTTCATCTGCTTTATCTTTATATTCTTCGTCTAAAATTTTAGCATCAACTTTGTTTAAGATTGTTGTTAAACCAGTTGAAGTTTTAATTTCATTCCAAATTTCAGTTGCTGAATATTTAGTTCCGTCATTTAATTCAACAACAGCTTCATCTCCGTTTGATAACTTAGGTGTAACATTAGCCTTTCCAGATACAATAATAATAGTTTCAACTAGTACTGCAATTGCTAATACTGCGATTACTATTATATTAACTTTCTTATTCATTTATTTTTCTCCTCCTTAAACACGTTTATTATATCATATTTATTTATATAATTAGTAGAAAAATATATTATATTCATTTAATTCCATCATTATAAGTGATATAATTTTAATGTTGGGTGATACATATGATATATCATAGAGTTAAATCAAGTAAAATATATAATGTATTTGTAACAATTGGTGTTTTATTAGTTATGTTATTAAATGCATTAACTATTTATTCTATTAATCATAATTTAAATAAGGTAACTATTGAATTAAAAGGTGATACATCTTTAGTTGCTAATATAAATGAAGATTATGTTGATCCAGGTATAATTGTTAGTAAACATGGTCAAGAAGTTAAATATGATGTTAGTGAAACTGATAATGTTGATACATCAAAATTTGGTAATTATACATATGAGTATGAAATTAAAGTAGATGGTCAAGTATATAAGGTTATTAGAAATGTAGAAGTTGCGGACAAATCACTTCCAGTTATTAAAGTAGAAGAAAAAGAATTAACTAGAGATTTTTGTTCTAAAGCAATTTCTAAAGAACCTACAGTTACTGTAATGGATAACTATGACGGAGATATATCTGATAAAGTAGTAAAAAAAGATGATGGTTCTAAATATATTTTAAGTGTTGTAGATTCAGCTGGTAATAAATCTGAAATATCTATACCTATAAAAGATGAAGAAGAACCTAAAAATAAAATAGTATTAAATGGATATCAAGTACAAACTGTATATCTTGGAAATGAATATAAAGATGAAGGTGCAAAAGTTTATACAGGATGTGGATTAGAACTTCCTGATGAAGAAATTAAAGTTGAAGGTACTGTTGATACTAATACATTAGGTACATATGAAATAACATATATAAATGAAAAATATGATATAAGTGAAAAAAGAACAATATATGTTTCTAAAAAGACTGAACCAGTTATAAATGTTGAAACTGATAAACCTGGAAATGGAAAAGTTATTTATTTAACTTTTGATGATGGTCCTGGAATATATACAACTCAATTCTTAGACATATTAGATAAGTATAATGCAAAAGCAACATTCTTTGTTACTAATCAATTTCCTAATTATCAATGGGTAATAGGTGAGGAAGCAAGAAGAGGACATGCTGTAGCAGTTCATTCTTTAACACATAATTGGAATATATATAATTCAGTAGATGCATTTAAAAATGACTTTAATGCTATGAATGATATAATTGAACAACAAACAGGAAAGAGAAGTAATATATTTAGATTCCCAGGAGGTTCTTCAAATACAATATCAAGAGGACATCAAAGAGGAATCATGACAACTCTTACTCAATTAATGTCTTCTGAAGGATATCAATATTTCGATTGGAATGTTGATTCAAATGATGCAGCAGGAGCTAATAGTACACAAGTATATAACAACGTTATAAGAGGTATAAAAAATACATCTCAACCTGTTATATTAATGCATGATATAAAAAAGAGCACATTATCTGCATTAGATGATATGTTAAGATACATGACTAAAAATGGATATAAATTTGGAACATTAGATATAAATGGTCCAGTTGTACATCATGGAGTTAATAATTAAAAAAAGAAGCTTTATGCTTCTTTTTTATTGTTCCCACATCCATGTCCACCAACCATCGCCGTTAGGGTAGATATCTGACATTTCTATAACATAAGTTAAATTATTATCTTTAACGATTCCATGATATCTTTCATAGATATAAACTTTTAATTTAGCTGGTAATGATTCGGCAGTATAAACTGTATTTTCGTCAACACCAATTATTAATGCTGCATGACCATTTCTTCCAATAAAGTCTCCTGGTTTGAAATTACCATTGGTCATATATTCTGTAGTTATTTCATGATGTGGACCAAGGTCTGATAAATCATCGTCAAATTGTTTGTAATCACCAGCACCAACATCACCAACATCAAAACCGCCATTTAACATTGCCCATGTTACAAATCCAGAACATGTGAATCCATTCATATTCATCTTTGAAATAAATTGATCATATATTTGGCATCCCCACATTTTGGGACCTGTTGCTGTAGATTTAGATATATCACTATACTTAGTTTCACTTAAGTATAATCCTTTATGATAATATCTTCCTTCACCATCTATCTTAGGTCTACCGTGTCCTTGTAATCTTCCATTTTCATTAAAATATCTTATTGAATATGGGAATTCCATACTTAGGAATCTAGCTGCAGCAAGTACTGCACCTCTTGTTCCTTCGCCAGCTTCTTTAATACGTGAATCTAATATTTTATCTAATAATTCAGCTTCTTTTTCTGAATATCTTTTACAAGGTAAATATTGTTTATCACTACTTGTAGAAGGAGGTTGAATTAAATCTGTAACTTGTACTGTATAAGTTTTTGTATTACCATCATTTAATCTTGCAGTAAAAGTAGTAGTTCCAACCTTTAATCCTCTTATTTTATCATTTTCTATTGATATAATAGTTGGATCTTCAATTGTATAAAATACTGTTTTATCAAAGTTATCATCATATTTAAATTCGTATTGCATTTGTTTAGTTCCACCTAAGGCTAAATAATAAATAGGTGTTCTATCTAAAGTAGAGGAGAACTCTCCAAGTATACTACTTATTACTTCAAATTCTTTAGCTGCTGTTACAGTATCTTCTTTTATATATAAAGTATATTTACCAACAGGTAATTCATAAGTACATTCATTCATTGGAACCCAAGATATACTATCTAATGAACAATAACTTTTTCTTACAGAAGGATAGTTAACTTTAATAGTATATTCATTATTAGTATTTAAAACATTACTATATGATATT
>JAEEGL011662077.1_pt1 | contig 27182 bp, 22 predicted proteins | sample 9134231 | NCBI WGS metagenome assembly JAEEGL01 (sample SAMN16246548, study PRJNA631951) | gut metagenome | biome: gut microbiome; feature: rumen; material: fiber-attached | host: Bos | place: Iran: Karaj | collected 2018-10 | reverse complement strand
GGATTGGGGATTGGGGATTGGGGATTGGGGATTGGGCCCAATCCCCAATCCCCAATCCCCAATCCCCAATCCCCAATTATAAAAATATATATAATAAGCCAAAAATCAAAAAAAATAATAAACAAAAAAATAAATTTTTTTTTCTAAAAATTCATAAAATTATTTTTTCTTATTTAAGTGTTTTTATCAATAATTTATAATCTTACTATTTTATAAGGATTGTTTTTTTGAATTTTTATAAAAGTTAAATAAAATTATTGTTAAATATTAACATTCAATAACTTTTTTCTTTGAAATTATACTTTAGATATACTTTTATTTTTTTAATATAAGGATTTTTTTTTTATGCTTTTTCCTTTGATTTGATTTAGTATTTTTAATTGATTCATTATTATATCTTGGTGACTCAGGATTAGAATATGGATAAGAAACTTTAAGGCTAATTTCTTTTTTCCTTGGAGTTATTTTTTTTGAATGAGGAGGATAAATTTTAACAAAGGGAATCTTTTTATAAATAAAATCATATTTAGGAGAGTAATTTTTAACATCTTGTCTTGGAGATCTTATTTCCTTAAATAAATTAAAAAAAATAATATACTCTTATATAATAAACTTTTGGACTATATTTTGGTTTCATTTTAACTGGCCAAACTTTAATATTAAATATATCTTCTTTATTTAAAGGTTTATTTGGTTCTGTTTCATTATGATGAAAAGTATGAAGATAAATATTATCATATCTTATATCTTGTCCAAAACTAAATTGCTTTAACTTTAAAGTTTCGTTTAATTTTGTTATATATGGTGAATATGATTTAATATGATTTAATTTCTTTGCACTATAAAAAAATTAAATAAGAATTTACTTTTTTTTAAATTGCATTTTAAATAAATGTTGCTTTAAAAGTTGATCTTTTTTTTTCATCATATTTAATTGATACATTTCTTCTGGATTATCATATTTTCTGTTCTTTCTGTCAATTTCCATTTGAGTTTGTTGATTTAAGGATTTTATTCTATCATTTACTATTTTTATCATTTGATTAATTGTTGCTCCATTTGAAACATCATTTTCAGCTCTTTTATATATATTTGAATATTTATCTTCTATATTATAAATAAATTCAATCATTTTTTAGTTAAATATTTAATTGTATAATATTATATTTTATTATTCAATATACTAGCATTAATATGTGTAGGACAAACTCAAAATTATTAACGAATAAATTAATATATAATATAGTAAAAAAATCTCTAAGAGAAAATTTGATAGATATGTGATTAGATTTTCAAAAGAAAAAATTTAAATTATCTATAAGATAACAACATCTAAATTTAATTTACAAAATTATTATTAATAAATAATTGAAAAAATGCTTATAATATATTAGTTTTTAATTAAAATTTCCATTAAAAATAGAAGGAAAAGTTGAAAAATCTTCAAATATAAATAAAAAAAATTTAATTATATATACAAATAATATTATCCAAATAAAAGAATTGAATTAGGTACTCACCCAAAAAAAGGGAATTAAATTAGACATTATATTTTCGCGGAACTCAATAATCATATTGTTTGTTTACAGAAAACTAATTTATCCTTTAAAATTTATTAAAAAATGTCAAAATGAGAATAAAAAAGAAATAAGTAAGTTTAATAAAAAAAATAAAAAAAGAATTCTGCAATTTTTTCCTATATAAAATAAAATGTCATAACATTTGATTGTTAATATTGTAATAAAAAAAAATTAATTCTTTAAGTTTAAATGAAAGTTATTATTAGGTCAATTTAATCTAGACTAGTGATATTAAAATTGAAATAATTAAATTACAAGAAAAATAATTTATTTTATATTATTTATATTAATGTCATTAATCCTCTTTTTTTTAAAAGAAATTCAGAATATATTTTCATAATATCATTTGATTTTCTTCTTTTAATTTCATTTTCAAATTCTTCATCATTTTTTAAATCATTTACATCATTAAAAATTTTATTTTTTAATTCTTCATATATTTCCTTGATATTTGTTTGAAAATCTTTAACACCATATAAATCATGTTTTCTAATTAAATCTTCTAATTTATTTTTATTCTCATCTGGTTTTCTATTATTATGTACTGTTTTAAAATCAAAATAATCAATATTATCAAAAGATGAATTGTATATTTTTTTAATTAATTTATAATCTCTTTTATTTTCTTCCTTTTCTAAAATTTCAAAATTTTTTAAAAGCTGATTCCATTGATTTCTACTATCATCAACTGAAAAAAATTTTATTTCAGAACTTATTTGACTCCATGAAATTTCTACTTTATTTTCAATTATAGAAGAAAGTGTTTCTTTTTTTATAAGGCTTTTTAATATATTTTTTATTATAATTTTTGATTTTTCTTCTTTTAATGAAGAATCAATTAAGAATTTATCATTGTTTTTATTTAAAGTAAAAATAACATTATAATTATTATCAACATTTTCATTAAATTTATAAACATAATTAAAAATAGGATATTTTTTTTCATTAATATCATCATTAATATAATTTTCAATTGCTTTTAAAAATTTTAAAATTAAACTTAAGTTAATATCTTCTTTAATTTCATTATAATTATTTTCACCTAAATTTTTATATTTATCTTTACAATTTGTTGCTGTTCTTTCTAATTCTTTTCCTATTTTTTCCCATTTTCTACCATATTCTTTAACTAAATTTAATAAAATCTTTTCTTCTTTTAAACTCCAATTTCCTTTATAATTATTTGGATTATATCTTCTATGACAAAAATTATGAATTGATTGAACACTTCTATTAGGTAAACATTCTGCTATTCTTGGCCATATCTTTTTATCTTTTGTTTGTTTTTCTATTATTATATTTAATAATTCTTCTTTTGATAAATCATTTTCAAATGCATATTCACATAATGCATTTGTTATTTTTTCTTCTTCTTCTGGAGTAATTTTTCCTTTTTTAAATTCTTTCTTTTTTCCTTGTTTAATTGTATCATTCCATTTTCTTTTTTCTAATGATATATTTTCTGTTATTTTTTCTATATTTTTTTTTTTTGATTGATTTTTATTTTGTTTATTTTTATTCTCTTTTAATGTTGATTTTGTTTTTTTTTCATTTTTTTTTTCCATTTTTGAAAATGATAATTTATTATTTTATTAATAATAATTTAATTTAAATTGATATATGATTTTAAATACAATTAAAAATAAGAAATTAAAAAAAAACAAAAAAAAATATATTTTTAAAAAATTGAATTTTAAAATAATATTTTTAACTCCATAACTCTTTAATTTCATTAATAAAATTTTCTCTTTCTTTATCAGGAAGAAAAGCATATAAATCTTTATGAAAATCAATAAAGCTACTTAAAGTAATATTATCTGAAACAGAAACAAAATTAACAGCAAGTTCAATTTTAGATTTAGCAAAATCACTTTTTCTTCCAAAAAATGTAACATAAGGATGTTTATCAATATTAATTTTATTCCAAAATTCATCCTTTGATAATTCTTCATCTTTATCTTTAATTGATTCAAAAATTTCTTCACAAGCATGAGCTAATTCTTCTGGAATATCTATATCAAATATTTTTTCAAACTTTTTAACAGAAATAGTAAATTCTTTTTTTTTTATAAATTCAAACAATAAAGATTCTTCATGAGCAGTTAAAAAAATACCAAAGTCATGTAAAAAATTATCTATTTGTGATATATTAATATCACGAGAATCAGAAAAATCTTTACTATATGCAATCATATAAAATTCATTTAAACTATATATTTGTTTATGATATCTCATATGATCTAACATTTTTTTCTTTAAGAAAGCTAAGACATCTTGTTTTAATTCTTCAGACATTAAATTTACTTTTTATAAAATAATCAATTTAAATTATAAAATGCTTTTTTCGTAACTTCAATTAAAAAATAAAAAAAAATTTAAATAAAAAACTTAACCAAAAAAATAAATAAAATAAATTAGGAAATATAATTTAAAGCAAATTTCCTATAAATATTATTAAAAAAAAATTAAAATAAAAAAATAAAAAAAATGGACTATAAATATAGTTATAGTGAAATACTTTCCTTAATAACTCAATGTAAAAAAGAAGGATTAATATCAGATGAAGAAAGAAGAACAATGAAAGAATGTATAATAACAAAAGAGCCAGATTTAAGAGTAGATTTAGAAGAATATCAAAAAGATCATGATTTAAGAAAATTAGTAGAAACATTAAAAGTTATGTCTGGACTTACAGATATGTCTTCTCCTGCTGATACTGGTTTAATGGATTTAAAAAGAAGAAAACAACATAAAAAGAAAAGTATGAAAAAAAAAGAAAAAGAAGAAGATATTGTTTTAGATGATTGTGAATTAGGAAAATCTCCTGAATTAAATTTCACAAAAAAATTTAATAGAAATGATGATTAATTAAAAGATATTTTTTTAATTTATAATAATTTATTATAATTAAATAAAAAAAATTAAATTATTTTTTTTTTTATTAATTTTCTTTTAATATTTTAAAGTTTATTTTCTGTATCATTTAATATTGAAAATATATTATTTTGAAATTCTTCTCTTTTTTCTCTTTCTTGATTCATAAATGTAGGAATTATATTATGAGAAAAAGTTGATAATTGTTTATTTAATTCTATTATTCTTTGATTATTTTCATTTGAAGATTTTTTTATTAAATCATCAAATTCAGAAAATTTATTACATATATTAGAAGAGATATCATCACTTTCTTTTTTTTCTATTTCATTTAAGTTTAAAATTTTTTCATCTATTTCAATTAATTTTTTTGAAGATTCTTCACTTAATTGTATCATATATTTTAAATAATCATTATTATTTAAGTTATTTTCATTTTTTATTTCTGATAATTTTGTAAGACATAAATTATTTGCATTTGATATCATTGTGTTTATTTTATTATCATGTTCTTTAAAATCATTAAGAAAAATTTCTTTTATTTTATTTATAGATTCAAGCCTTTCTTTATTATCATTATTTTCTTCTTCTCCTAAATTATCAATTTTTTTTCTTAGGTTTTCTAATAAATCAATTAAAAAATCTAATTTAACATTAAAGTCTTCTTTTTTTGTATTATATTCATCTTCAAGAATATTTAATTTTGATTTCATTAAAGAACCTTGAGATATTGGAATTTTCGTTTCAAATTTAGATTTATGAATTGGATTAGTTTCATAATTTTTTTCTTCTTCTCTTTCTTTTTCATATTTTTTTAAATTATTTCTATTTTGTTCAACTGTTTTAGACAATAATAATATTTTCTCATTTAATTGTTGTAATTTAGCATTCATTGAAATTATATTTTATTCATTAAAAAAAATAAAAATTAATCGAACTAAAAATCATTAAAATAAGTTTTTAATTTGAAATATATAAAAAATTATTTAAAAAGGTTTTTAACATTATCATCATCAATTTCAAAATAAACATTAATAATTCTTTTAAAAATCATCATTAAATTAGTATAATTAGCTTTTGAAATATTATAAGGTATATTTAATATTTTCTTTTTATAAGAAGAAAGAGGTTTATTATCTCCAATTAAAATTCCTTTATTAAACCCAGGAGCAGAAATAAAAATACAATCGCTTTTCATTAAATTATCTTCATTTAATTTTAAAATTAATTCAATATTTTCTTGATGTTTTTTTTCATTTGCTCTTCTCATTTGAGCTCCTATGCTTTTAATATTTTTACTTTTATCTTTTATAACTTGTCTTACTCCTGCTTTTTTTCTAACTACATATTTATGATCACTTTTATGTTCTATTATTGTATCTTTTAAAAAAAAACCATATGCAAAATATCCTCCTTCACATAAGATGATACTCCAATAATTTACTTTTGAAATAAATTGTAAAGGATAAAACTCTTCTTTATTTATTTCATTCATTTTTTCTAAAATTTTTTTCTGTCTTTCTATCATCAATTCTTTATTGCTAAAGTCGATATTTTCTAAATCTTTTAAGTTATCTTCGTTATAAAACATTTGATATCTTTTTTCATTTTCATCTTCAATGTCATTATCTTCTTTATCATTTTTACTTTTATCATAGTTATCATATCCAATAATTGGTTTTGAAATTCTTGCAATTGTTTTATTATTTGATAAATAAATGTCGTTTTTAGGAAAAACTTTTAAAAATTGATAAAGTTCATTTTCTTCTAATTCTAAATCTTCGTTTTTATATTTTATATGAGTAAATTGAGGTAAAAATTCTTTTCTTATATTAAAAATATTTGTTGATAAAAGTAATTTTCCATTTTCATTTATACTATATTTTACTTTTTCACTATGTTTTCCAAAGTCTATTACATAGTTTTTTACTAATTCTTTTATTTTCTTTTTTTGTTCTTTTGTTCCTGTTTTTTTCAAACATGTTTTTATAGTTTTTATACTATCTTCATTGAGAAATGACCAAAAATGACTCATAATATATTTATCATAAAATATAATTGGAAATGTGTTTTTAAATTGAAGTTTTGTTTTTGTTTCCTTTTGATTCATTTTTTGTTCTTTAAAAGAAAAATAAATAATTATTCAAATATTAATTTCAATTAATCCTTATATATTTTTGGTTTTTTAAGATGATAAATTTTATCTAAATGTAAAATATAATATTATAAATATTTTAAATTCTTTTATTTTTTTATTGTTTTAAAAGGAAAAAAATCCTTAATATATATAATAACATTAAATTATAAGTATATTATTTTTTTTTTGTTGGTCTTTAAGTTTTTAAATTCAATTAATTTATATATTTTTTTTATTTAAATCATTATATTAAAAATTATTTTATTTAAACACTATTAAATTTTGGCTTTGAATTGTAGAAATAAAATCACTTGAAAATTCCAGAAATTCCATAATATTACCGCTTAATTTATGTAAATCAATTAAATATTCATCTTTATTATTAGGATCAACATTGCTAAAAATTTGAATTAAAACATTTAAAACAGAACTTTGATTTTGTTGTTGGTTATTTTCATTTTCTTCTTTTTTCTTTCTGCATTTAATTTTATAAGAACTTGAAATAATTTTCCATTCATAACCATTTTTTTCTAAGCACTTTAAAATTTCCTGAGTAATAAAATAAGCATCTTTTTTACAAATAATTCCCACTCTCCATAATTCATCTCCGCTTTTTTGATTAATTTTACTATTTGATATACTTGTATCTTTATTTGAATCATTATTCTTTTTCTGGAATTTATCTTTTAATTTTTGTAACACTCCTTCTGTTTCATTTGATAATTGAATTCTTTTGAAAAAATTTTTATCATCTAATAAAAATTAATTATAATATTTTACTTTTTAAAGTTTCAATACTTTCCTTATATAATTTTTCATTTTTTTTATTTTCTAAAAATTCATAAATAGTACAAAATTCTCTTCTTTCTCTTGAAATAATGGCTTTTTTAATTTGTTCATCGTCTAATCCTTCAAAATTAATTTTTTCTAATTTTTTCATTTCATTAATAATATCTAAATCAACATTATTATGACTTCCATAAATATATTTATAATTATTAATTATTTGATATAAATTTAATTGATTAGAAAACCATTTATGTTGTTTAATTTCCGGAATAGTAATTCTATTCATAGGATCTTTTTGTAACATTCTAAAAATTAAATCTTTAGCAGAATCACTTAAAATTTGTGGTAAAATATATTTACATTCTCTAATCTTTTGGTATAATTTAGGAATTTGCTTTTCATCAAAAGGCAAAGTTCCAGTTAATAAAGTATATAATATAACACCACAAGACCAAATATCAATTGAAGAACCATTATAAAATTTTCCATTAATTAATTCCGGAGCTGCGTAATTGGGTGAACCACAAGAAGAATAAAGAAAAATACCATCTCTCATTACATTACTTAAACCAAAATCTGCTATTTTAACATTATTATCTTCATCTAATAATATATTTTCTGGTTTTAAATCTCTATGAGAAACTTGATGAGTGTGTAAATATTCTACTCCAAATATTATTTGTTGGAATATTCTTCTTGCTTCGTTTTCACTTAACTATAATATTTAGGTTTTTAATTTATTTTTACTTTTCCACGACATATCATATCGAATAATTCACCTCCTGCTGCGTTTTCCATTATTAATATTATTTCTGAATTTGTTTCAATAACTTCATATAATCTTATTATATTTGGATGACGGAAGTATTTACTAAAACGTATTTCTCTTTTGATTTTATCTTCTAGATCTTTATTACGAATACTTGATTTTTGAAGAAATTTTGCTGCGACTTTTTGATTTATTATTTCTTGAACTCCGACTAATTGTTTAATATATATATTTAAATTACGTTTGACTTTTGCAAAGGAACCTTCACCTAAAGTTCGGTAAAATCTGTAATTTCCAATTTTGTTACCTCTCATTTTTTGATATAATACTTTTATTAATATAAATAAATAAAAATTAAATAATATTTATTTTATAAATCTTTTTCTGATAATTGAAATTTAAATAAAAGAAATTAATTTAAAATTAAGGAAATTTATTTTTTCTTTACTTATTTTTATATTATAAATTCAAAGCTTTTTTAATTATCTCTTAATTTATAATGATATTTAATAAATATCTAAAAATAACATAAAATAATTATATATTCTTAAAAAAATTCAAATGAATAAATGGAGGGTAAAAAAGGAACAATTATTTAATGGAAAATGTATTCTCAATTTGATTTAATTTTTAAAATATCTTTATTTCTTTTTGAAAAGAATTATCATATTAATATATAATGATCTATTATTTTTTGTAATTGATTTAATTCTATCTAATTATTCTATTATCTTTTAATTGATTTAATAATTTCAGTAATTGGCTTTTTTTATTTTTAATCCAAAATTATAAACTCTTGTGGAATGATTAAATCAATTGAGATTACTTTTAAAAAATTTTTAAATTCAAATTTATATTTTCCTAACTCAAATAGATTATTTTTATGATATCACTTTTTTTCTTTAAATTTTTTTGTCAAAATTTTATTTTATTTTTCTTCAAATATTAATGGTTTAATATTATTTTATATAAATAGAATTTAAATGAAAAATATTGACTACTTTAATTCCACTTATTAAATAAATATATTTTTATAAACTTTTTATTTAAAAAATAACAAAAATCAAAAAATAAATGAAACTTGAAAACATCAAATGACTTCCTTTAATATAACTACAAGTAAAATATTCATTATTTCCTGATGTTTCAATAGTAAAACAAGTTTCACCATCACAAGTAATATTTTGATTTTGATGACTCTTCCCAGTACAATTAGGATTCTCATAAGAAAAAATACTTGTATCTTTTAAATTATCTAAATTAAATTTAACTGGAGTTATAGAAGTTTTATCATTTAATTTCCAACAATGAGAATTCCCTTTTAAAACAGCAACTCCAGTTTGAATTAAACATTCTTTATCATTATATTTATTAAAAGTAAAATTAGCTATTGAAGGAAAACCAACATAAGAACATATTATTCCTCTTTGATCATTTTGGCTAAATTGTACTGGATTACATGTTAAAGAATCACATTTTAAAGTGAATGTTTGATAATCATTTGAATAACATGAATTTGTTGTATATGTATTTATTGTTAATTCTTTTGTTGATGTATTATATGAAATTGGCTTTATTCCTTCACTGAATAATACTGATAAACATTCAGAATCAGGAGGAGATAATTTTACTACTCTTATTTCTGAGTCACAATTTTGTGAGGTATATTCAATTATTGCAAATTTTCCTATTGATGGTAAATCTGTTTTTATTAGGATAAATAATGATATTAATGAAAATATTCGAGGATTCATTTTTTTATATTTTTTTTAATTAAATATTGTTTTAATATAGAAATACATTTACTTCATTTGATAATATTAATTTAATTATTTATAGATTTAAAATTATTTTTGTTTAGGTGTTAAGATGGAAAATTTATATTAAGGAATGTTGAACTTATTTATTTCTTTTTTTTTAATGATTTAATATATTATTAATATTTTATTAATAAAATACATATTATAAATCATATTTCAAAAAAAGTATTATTATATAAAAACATAAAAAAATATTTTAAGAAAAAAAATAATTGTAAAAATTAAAAAATGAATAAATGATAATCAACAAATAAAAAAAGGAAAAATAGATCCAAATCAAATAAAAGTAAAAAAGAAATTATTATTATTTTATTTAAAAACTTTAATGATAGTCTCATTAATATCGGATTTAGGTACTCCAGAATAAGTAAAAAATGTATGAGTTAATTTGTTATTTCAATTAAATAGGAATTGAAAAGAAAGCAAAAAAGGCATTCATAGAATTTTTGAGTTATTTATTGTTTTAATACTACTACTATAACTTTGAGTCATATAAAAAATCTCTCAGAAATAAAATAAAAATATGACTGTTAAAGAATTAAAAGATATATTCCATCTGTTAAAATTGAATTATAATTTTTGATGAGTTTTATGAAATTATAATAAAATAAATATCCCTTAATTGATTTGGAATTATTCTATATAAAGATTTTTATTTAATTTTTTATTTATGTTAAAAAATTTATTTGTCTGAATTTCTTAAGAATAATTCGAAAAAAATTTATCAAACAAAATAGATAAAACTTTATAAGATAGAATTTATACCTAATTTCAAATTAAAAATATACAAGGAAAAATAAAAGAAGAAATAAATAATTTGATTTTATATATTTTACATATGAATTATATGTTCTATTATTGTTCTTCTTTAAATTTATCGATTTTTAATACTAATAATGTTAAAGATATGAGTTATATGATCTCTAATTGTTCTTCTTTAACTTCTTTAAATTTATCTAATTTTAATACTAATAATGTTATTAATATGAATCATATGTTCTTTTATTGTTCTTCTTTAAGTTCTTTAAATTTATTTAATTTTAATACTAATAATGTTATTGATATGACTGATATGTTCCATGGTTTAAATAAATGTGATATTATTATATTGATAACAACTCATTAAATCTTTTAACAAATTTATAAAATAAAAATATTATTCATTTGTTCTCTACTATTAACTCAATTTCTTTTTTATTTTTAAATAATAAATTATTGTTTTAAATAAATAAGTCTTTAATCTTTTTTATTGAAATGAAAATAAAGGACAAAATAAATCAATTAAAAATTGAGAATTTAACTTATAAAAAATCCAGATACAATTATTCAATTTAAAAAATTAAAACAATATAGAATTGGTTCAACTAGTGGTAATCTTTATTGTCTTTGTACATTCGATAATAATATAATTATCACTTTTCATAAAGTTAATAATTTAGGCGTTTATCTTATGATGAAAATACATTTCAATTATAAAATATTCAAATTAAAGGTTTAAATGAAGATAGTATGTTAAAATTTAAAAGATAATTAATTCTATTATGTTGTTCAAATAAACCAAAAGTTATTATTTTAAAAATTGAATAAATGTAATTCAAATTTTAGATGGAAGTAGTTATAGTCAATTTTATAATTATTTTGAATTTGATTATGATAAATTAGTAATAAGTTCTCAACAAAATTATTAAGAGCAAGTAATAATTTATTTGAATATCACAATAAAATAGTAAATATTGTTTAATGATTGAATGTTTGTTGCTTATGTGATGATACAAAAAGATTTTATTTGGAAAAATTATTTATTTTTGATCCTTTATCTTTATGTGTGTTTAATAATGAAATTTTAAAATACTTAAAAAAGAAGAATTTAAAAATTTTATTAATATAAATAATTTAAATGTTTAATTAAAAAAATTAAAATGAATAATCGAGAGACTGCAAAATTTTCTAAAGAAATCAAAATTAATGACAAAGATAATTTAGAAAATATCACTCAATATTTATTAGAATTAGAACAAAACTCAAAATTATTCGATGAAAAAATTCAAAAATTAAATAAATTAAACGATATTAATGATAATAATAATGAAGGAAATATTTTAGAATTAGAAACAAAAGAAATTGATACTGATAATTCACTTTTAGATAATAATAATACAAATATTAATAGTGACAATTTAAAAAATACATTTAATCCTTTTTCAAACAATGCTTTTCAATCCATGATGAATTTAGATAATAATTATGATAATGAGTATAATGAATTAAAGAAAAAATTAGAACAATATGAAAAGGAAATTTCATATAAAGATGAATTAATAAATGAATTAAAATTATCATATCAAGAAAAAGAAAATGAAAAAGTAAATAATGAAGAATTAGAAAATTTCAAAAAAGAAATAGAATCTTTAAAAGAAAATATAAGAATAAATAATTCCGAAAAAGAAAAACAAATAAAAGAAATAGAAAGATTAAAATCTGAAAATGAAAATTTAAAAAAAGAAAACAATACTTTAAAAACAGAATATATAAATAAAATAAATGAAACAGAAAATTTATCAATAGAATTAGCAGAATCAAAAACTAAAATAGCTAATTTAACAAGTAAAATAACAGAATTAGAAATATCAAAAAAACAAATAAACTCAAATTACGAAAATTTAAATAAAGATTATTTAAATATTAAAAAACAAAACGATAACATAAGTTCAGAATTAGAAGAACAAAAAGCAATAGGTTTAAATCTTCAAAAGCAAATAATGAATTTAAAGAAAAATCCATATTACTCAAAAAAAAGAAGTTTAGATAATAATAATAATAAATATTAAAAAATATAAATTTAATATATTAAAATTTAAATAAAATATAATTAAATATAACTGATAAAAATAAAATAAAAATGGATAAGGAAAGAAAAGCAATAATAAAGAATTCAGATATGACTGAAGATATGCAACAAGATGCAATTAATGTTGCTACAAAAGCAATTGATTCTTACAATATTGAAAAAGATATTGCTTGTTATATTAAAAAAGAATTTGATAGAAAACATAATCCTACTTGGCATTGTGTTGTTGGAAGAAATTTTGGTTCTTATGTTACTCATGAAACTAAACATTTTATTTATTTTTATTTAGGACAAATTGCTGTCTTATTGTTTAAATCTGGATAAAGAAATTTTTAACTAATAAAATATTTTTATATTTAAAATTTAATAAAAAAAATTTTTTTGAGAATTCATTTTTTTTTATTTCATTTTAAAGTTAATTTATTTATATTTTTAAACATTTTTTTCTAAAATATGTAATGTTTGGTTTTTTTTTTGCTTATTAAGGTGATATAAATTAACTTATTGTTTTTAATGGTTTTTTAAATACAATAAATTATTTGAAAAGTTAATTAATTTTTTATTGTCCTCAATTAAAGTTTCTTTCATTCAATAGACTCTTATAAATATCACATAACATATAGTATTATCATTTAAACCTTTAGCTTTTAGATAATTCAATAAAAACAAAGAAAATTTAAGGATATTCCTTATTTAATATATCTAAAAATATCCAATAAAATTTGTTCTTCTCACTTTTTCTTTTATTAATACTATTTCATAAAAAACTTCTTTAATCATATCCTTTTTATCAATCTTAATTTTATTTCTCCAAACTTTGATAAATGTTACTTATATTAGACATTCAAATTAATTATTAGATCAACAAATAATAATTTCAATCCTTTATAAAATAATCATTATCAAAATTTTATCTTTTATCTTTAATTTTTAAATCAACTAAATAAATCCAAATAAGTTTTATTATTAAACTAAAATAAAATCTTAATTATAAAAATAAATAATCTGAATTTCAATTGGGAAAAAAGTAGAGATTCTTATTATATAGTGAATAAATTTATGAATTATTAAATTAAAATCTCTTTTTGATTGACTAAAAAAATAATTTAATTTTTAATAAATAAATAAGGTTTTCAAACAAATAAACTATTAATTTTATAATTGAGAGATATTAAAATATTTAATTTCAATTAAAAAATGATGAAAAAAAATGTATCAAAATAAATTTTTGATGTTAAAATGAGAAAATAATCTTCTCCCTGAAAAATTTTTCTTAATTAAATAAAAAAAATTTATAAAATTTTAAACAATTATTATTTTACATTTAACAAATATCAAATAATATTTTTAATAATTATTATGCATAATTGTATTTGAATTATTCTAAATTAAATTTTATGTTTATTTTAGATAGAATTATTTATAAAAAAATCTCTTATAACATTAAAATCATATATTTAAAAAAAAATACAAATTAAAAAACAAAAAAAAAACAAATTTAAAGTTAATAAAATTAAATATGTTACTTCCTTTTTTTAAAGACTTTTATATTTAATTTAATTAATTTTAATATTAAGAATTTTCAAATAAAATGGAAATAAACTTAATTTATGAAGGAAATAATAAACTATTTCAATTATCAAAAGATGTTACTTTATCTTATATTAAAGAATTAGGTAAAACAAATTTTAATATAAATAATGGAACTATTTGTTTATTTTATAATAATGAAAGTTTAAATAAATATGGAGATAATATAACTATAAATAAAATAATCCCTTATAATATTAATAAAATAAATTTATATATCCAATTAGAAGGATATAGTAGTAAGGACACTAATGAATCATCAATGTATACCAATAAAAAAAGAAATAATGTTTTTATTGATTTATTAAAAAATAAATTCGATAAATTTAATTATGAATTTTCAAATATTTTTGAAAGTATTTCTTCTTTTCAAAATAATTTTATGATAAAATCAAATAGTTTAATTGACTTAATTAAATATTTTCAAAATAAACTTATTGTAATTGATAATATTTTTAATGATTTTTATCAATTAGAAAATTATACTAATTTAGTTAATTTTTTTAAATTAGATAAAAATAATAATAATACAAAAGATTATGATGTTACGAAAATAACTCAAGAAGTAGATAAATCTATTTCTCAAAGTTATTATGTTAAATCAAGGTATGAATTTGAAGTTAATATTATGGATTATTTCACTAAAAAAATAAAGAAATTTACTAAAATTCAAAAATTAATTCAAAATATTGAAGATTCTAAAAAAAATTATAATGAAATTTTGATTTATTTGGAAGAAATTTATTCAATATTGTTATTTTCAAAAAAAAATAATTTTAAAAATAATACAAATCAAATATATAAAATAAATTCGTCAAATAATACAAAAAATAATATGAATAAAAATATAATATATAAATTAAATAATAATTTACCAAAAATTGAAAAATTAGATGATTCAATGTTAGAAATAAAGAAAAATAAATCTTTAAATAATAAAAATGAAATTTCAAATGTAAGAGCAATAACTGAAATTTATAAAAGTAAAAAAATTGTTCCGAATTTAAAATTAAATATTAATTTAGAAACTCATAAAAAAAATAATTCATTAAATGAAGAAATGATACATCCTAAAATATGCAAAACAGAATTTAATCAATTTAATCATATATATAAATCCTTCAGAGACAAAACAGAAAAAAAAATGAATAATATTTTTAGTGATAATATTATTTATAATAAAAATAATTTTAATAATCAGAAAAAACTAATTAAAAATCCAATTGAAATTCCTAAATTTAAAAAAATTTTGAATGATAAATCTTCTTTAAGAAAAGATAATACATTATTAAATGATAAAAAAATAATTTTAAAAAAAGAAAATATTAAGTCATTACCTTTTGAAAAGGCTTTACTTAGTTTTAAAAAAGATAATAAAAGAACATATTATAATAATGATGAAAATGATATTTTAGATAATTCTTTTGAAGATTCTGAAGATTTTTTTAATAATTATTCAAGCAATCATAATAAAAATAATAAGCCAATTAGTCATAATGTAAAAAACAAAAATGAAAAAATTTATTCCAATATTAATCATATTTTTAAACATCAAATTTATAATAATAAAAAAGATAAAAAAGAGAATAATTCCAGTTTAGATATTAAAAATAAATCAAAAAAAATAAATGAAGAAATTGAAACAAAACATGAAAAATTAAATAGGAAAATTAAAAGTAATAGTGATGATGAAGGAAATAATGTTTTAAATAAACAGATTTTTTTTAGTGAACCGAACTCAGAAAAAATAAATAAAAAAATAAATATTTGTCAAAATGAAGAAAATAACATTACAAAAAATAATGAAAAAACAAATGAATATATAAATAATAGAAAATCAAAATTTGAAACAAAAAATAAATCTATAAATAAAATTAACACAGAATCAATGATTGAAAAAGAAAATGAAATAATAAAAAATATTAATAAAGAAAAAGAATTAAACCTTAATAACAAAATAGATAAAAATAAAGAAATATTATTAAATCTAAATATTAATAAGAAAGAACAAAATAAAAAAAATTCAAATATCCTTTTTAATGATAAAAAAGAAGATGAAAAAATAAATAAATTAAATAAGAATATAAACGAACAAACAAATGAAATAAAAGACAAAAAAAAGAAAAGCTTAAGCATAGATGAAAAAAAGAATAAATTAAATGACACAAACACAATAAAAAAAACAATATCAAGAAATTCACAATCAAACAATCCAATTAATTCATATTATAAAAATACAATCGAAGACATTAAAAGTGAAAAAAAAAATTCCTTATTAAGTGAAAAATCAAAAGATAATTTTGAAAATGATTTTCCAATAAGATTTCCAAGAAGACAAATAACAAGATTAACAGGAGTAAGACTTCATCCAATATGTTTTAATTATAAAGATAAAAATAATGAATTAAATTCATCAAATGATTCTATTAATGATAATATTCATGGAATAATTGTTGAAAAAATGAATGGTAGTTTTAATGATACAAATAATGTGACAGAAGAAGAAAAAATTAACATTCAACAATTAACTAATAAATTACTTCCAACTAAAAAATCTATTTTTAATAGACAAAGCTTATTTAAACATCAATTTATTCCTTATGAGCCTACTCCCTTAGATGAAAAGAAAAAAAAGAAAAAAAATTTAGTAGGAAATAAATTTGATTTTATTATATAAAGTATAAATGTATTTTCTTTAATTTATTATGTTTAAATATATTTTAAAGTTTATATTTAAATTAAAACTTTTATTAAAGAAATTATAGAAGAAAATTTGAAATAGAGAAATTTAGTTTAAACAAATTAACCTGTTAAAAACACAAAAAAATTTTCAGGAAAAAAATTATAAATTAAAAAGTAAAATAAAGAGTAAAAAGTAGTTTAATTCTAAAAATTAATTTCAAAAAAGAGAAAAAAAGTAAAAATATATTTTGAAAAAATTTAAAAATTAAATAATGAATGAATAATAAATATTTATATATTTTAAAAATTGAACATTAACTTATAATCCTTTTTTTTTCCATAATAAATTTAAATGACAATAATCCTTTATTTTATGATTATTTTTTAATAATTAAAATAAAGAATTAAATGAAATAAATTAATTAAGAAAAAAAAAGATTTATTAGGGAAATAAAAGACTATCTATAAAATATAAAAAATCAAACCTATAAATCATATAAATTATTAGTAAAAGAGTTTTTTAAAATCACAAAAAAAGACAGAGATTTTTTTTAAACACTAAATTTATAAAAGAGAATTGTTTTGAATAAAACAAAAATGAAAAATAAAACAAATAACATCTAAAAAAATAATATTTTAAAAAAATAAATATATAAATTAATTTTGAAATAACCGTTCAAAAAAAATTAAAAAATAATTTCTTTTTAAATTATATATCCTTAATCTAATTGCCAAGTAGTTTTCATCATAATTACAAAATGATCATCATTTTCAATTGAATAACTAACAGCAGCATAATAATCATTCCATTCTTTTCTATCTATTTTCCCAGTGTTAGTTTTATCATTAAAATTTTTTAAGAATAAAGAAAAAACTTGTTCTTCACTCATTTCAGCAGAAACTACTTTAGGATGTTTAGAACAATTATAAACTTGTCTAATTTCCATAACATCAATTAATCCAGTTCCTTCTTTATCAAATTTTAAAAAAGCTTTATCTATAATTGCTTGTCTTCTTTCATTTGGTTTTCCTCTTAAAGCAGTTAAAAATTCAGAAAAATTTATCATTCCATCATTATCTTTTTCAAAGAAATTTAATATTATTTGAATATCATTTTCTGGAAGATTAATTCCACATTCTCTTAAACCAAAAAGAAAATCATCTTTGTTTAATTTGTCTTTTCCATCATAAGAATTAAATTGACGAAAAACTCTTCCTGAAGAACGAATTGATTCTACACCTCTTTTATTTATTATGTCCTTTGCTTTTTGGATTACTATATTTAGGTTTTTTATATAAATTATATTTTTTTTGGTTACCTTCTACTACTTTGTCAAAATCCATTTTTTTTATTCTTTTTTAGTTTTTTTATATATATTAGGTTTTTTTATTCTATTTTTGAATTTTTATTTTTTTTTTAATTTTTTAAGGAAAAAATGAGTTGTTGTTGTTTTTTAGTTTTATTTTTTTTTGTATAAGGGTGTTTTGTTTGAGGAAAATAAATATAAATTAGTATAAAAACACGTAAAGAATATTAATTTAATTGAAGAAATATTACTTTCAATTATATTCAAAATTATAATTATATTCTTTTAAATTGTTTAATAATAAAAATGATTGAGAAAAAATTAATAATAACTTTTTAAATATGTGTTTCTAAACAATAAATAAAATATTTTTAATTATTTAATATATTTTTTAGTTAATTTTATTATAAAAGTAAATTTAATTTAAAAATAAATTAAAAATTTTTTCTTTTTATGATTATTTTATTAATGAATTATATTTAAGAATATTATTCAAGAATAATAATATATGGAAATAAAAGAAATAACAAAAAGAATAATTTAATTTATAATATTGAATAATCTTTGTGAAAATTATAAGTGAAATGATAAATTTCTTTCACAATTAATTATTTAATAAAAAGTATTAGGATTGTTGGTGTAAGAATTTTGATTATTCATATTTCCAGTATTATAAATATTTTGATTAAGATTCATATTATTTTGAAAATTTTGACTATTTGAATTATTATTGATATTATAATTATTATTTAATTGATTAACAGTTAAATTATTATTTAGATTATTATTATTTTGATATTGATTATTATTTTGAAATTGATTATTTGAATAATTATTATTTTGAGTATTTGAATTGGTATTTTGATATTGATTATAATTTTGAAATTGATTATCCAAATTATTATTATTTTGATAATTGTTCATATTATTATAATTTTGAAATTGTTTATCCATATTATTATTTTGATATTGATTATCCATATTTTGAAATTGATTATCCATATTATTATTTTTTTGATAATTATCCATATTATTATTTTGATATTGATTATCCATATTTTGAAATTGATTATCAATATTATTATTATTTTGATAATTGTTCATATTATTATAATTTTGATATTGATTATACATATTATTATTTTGATATTGATTATCAATATTTTGTTGAAGATTATTGTTATTATTATTATTAAATTGCTCAGATAAATTTATATTTTGGAATTGATTTGAATTATTATTACTATCTTTATAAAATTCTTCTTGTTTAATTTGATTATTAAAATTACTTTGATTATTATAAACATTCATCATTGATTGGTTTTGAAAATTCATATTATTATTTATTTGTCCATTATTTTGTATAAAATTATTATTATTAAAGTATAAATTATTCTGATATTGATTTTGTCCACCAAAATTATTCACATTATTATTTTCTCCTCCTCCAAAAATATCACTCAATAAATCATTATTAGATTGTTGAATATTTAAATTATTATTATTATTATCAGGCTCATCAAAATCTAATAAATTCCCAGTTTTTTGATTACTTTGATTATCATTATTATTATTTTGAATATTTATTTGATTAACATTTCCTTGTTGTTGATTAAAATTATTTTGATTGTTTTGAAAACTATTATTATCATCACCTCCGAATTTAAATCTTGCAAAATTATTTTGTTGTCCTTTTCCATTTGTAATTTTAAAATTAAATAATTGAGGTTGATTAGAATTAGGATTTTTATTTTGATGACTATAAAAGTTATCTCTTAAATTAAAATTATTTCTTGTATCAACAGTCTTACTAACTGTACTATAAACAGTAGGTTCAGGATTTTTATTATAAAATAATTTATTTCTTTCTAAATGATAATTATGTTCAAAAGATTCTGAATCAATTCTTAAATCAACTCTGTCAAATGTTTTAGTAATAACAACATTATGACCATCTAATTGAAAACTTAAATTGAAATAAGTTTGATTTCCATCTTGTTTATCATAAATTAATTGTCCATTTACAATTACTTTTCTTTTAAATGATAAATGACTATCAAAAAATTCTACCCTTTCATCTTTATTGTCTATTGTAAATTCCCATATATGTTGTTTTTTTGATGTTTTAACTGTTCCTCCTACATTTCTTTCAATGTAATGTAAATTTGTAATTCCACTCTTCATTTTATTAAATTTGATTAATTTAATTAATAATTAGAAATTAGAAAATGTAGATATCAATCAAGAAAAAAAATAAATATATGATAAAAATTAAAGAATTTTTTATTATTAATAATGGACAATTAAAATAAAAAATCATTTTAAAAAAAATATAATATAATAAAATATTAATTCTTACAAAAATATAAAATATCCTAGATTAAAAATATAAAAAAAATATTTACTTTATTTCCTTTGTTAAAAAACTTCATTCATCTTTTGCTCCAATAAAAAGAACAAATGAGAAATTCTGAAATTATAACTACTTTATATGAAACAAATATATAAAAAACATTAAACAGAATGATTTAATTTAAATAAATAGAATTTCAATTTTTAAGACTATATATAAAGAAAAAAAATTAAATATATTAAGAAGGTAATTTATTAACATTGTGCTATCATTCTAAATATTTACTTATTATATTTTAAGTTTTAATGATTATAGTGTTTTTGACTATAAACTGTAGTTTATTTAACATATAATTTAGTTAATATTGACATTCAAATTAGTAAAATTAGAATTATTTTACCTAGTAAACTCATCAAAAATTAAAAAGTACAAATATAATTTAAATTTTAATGATGATAACCTAATAAATATGGAGCTAATTTATTCAAAAACCTTAAATGTTTATCCCAAATGATCAGAAACATCAAAAAGTTAATTTATAGAAACAATCACAAATAATTGAAAATATCTTTGATTTTTAATATCTGAATAACATATATATAGTCTATTTTCTCATTATTTCTAAATCTGTTAAACCTTTAATATCATTTAATTTCAAGTCATTGAATATTTCTTTTAAATAAATATTAAAAATCTTTTTCAAATAATTACATTTATTTGTTATTAAATTACCATTTGAGAATCATTCATTTCAAAATCAGACCAAAATTCGAAATTTTTTTTAAGAATTCTCAATTTAAATTTGGGTTTAATCTTTTCAAAATATAATTGGAACCCTATCTAAAAATAATTTATAATTTTCTTTTATATTTTTTTGTTTGTGATTTCTGTTTTTTAATATTCATATATCATAAATTCAAAAATAAAGATAGTTTGATAAAATAATAAAGTATTAATCTTTAAACTAAATAAATTAAATTTTTTAAATTAATTATATTAAAAAACAAAAAAAATAAAGTATAAAAAAAGAAAAAAACAAAAGCCCTATTTAATTCCCACAGCAAAAGTAATCTTTACTATTACTAGAATTAACATTAGTTTTTAAATTAATGCCATAATTTTTTTGAATATTACTAATTTTCCTTCTTTCAGTATAAATTCTTTGTAACAAATCTTCAAAAGCATCAGTAACATTTTCATTATTATAAGCACTAGTTTCATAAAACAACATTCCATTTTTTTCAGCTAATTCAAAAGCTTCTTTATAACTAACTTCTCTTTTCCTATTATTTCTTTCTAACAAATCTTTTTTATTTCCAACTAAAGTACTAATCACACCTTTTTCAGCATTATCTTGTAAATCTTTTAACCATTGAATAACATGATCATAAGTAGTTCTTCTTGTAATATCATAAACAATTAAACCTCCAATTGCTTTTTTATAATGATGAGAAGTTATTGATTTATATCTCTCTTGACCTGCAGTATCCCATATTTGAGCTTTAATATATCCTCCTTCTTTTATTTGAATTATTTTTGTTGCGAATTCTATTGCTATTGTTGGTAAAGGACTTGAAGGAAATATCCCTTTAACATATTTTGATATTAAACTTGTTTTACCTACACCTGAATCTCCTATTATTACTATTTTATATAAGTGGTCATAATGGATTTCTACATCTAAATCTTCTTCTGTTCTTGTTATTTCATTTTTTGACATTTTTTTTAATTTTTTTTTTTATGAGTTTTTTGTTTTTAAATTTTTTTATATTTTTTTTATATTTTTTTTATTATTTATAAAACAAGTTATTTTGTTATTTATATATAATATTATATTTTTTTTATAGGTTTTTTATATTGCTTTTGTTGTTTTTTTGGGAAACACTTTTTTAATTAAATATCATAAAATTCGATAATATTAATTATGTCTCTTCTATTAATTTTTATTTCTTCAGCATATTTTCTAGGAAGTCTTATTCTTAATTTAGTTTTATTAATAGTAAATAAAAAAGGTTTTTTTCCTTCTCCTGAAGAATTAAGTAAATGAGAAGTAATTTCTTTTCTTCCTTGATATTTTGCAAAAGTAATTTGACACTCTTTATTACAATTATTACTCTTTAATTTAATTCCTTTAAATCTATTTAAAAAATCAATAATACAAATTGGATCTACAAAATTAATAAAGGCATATCCTAAATTTCTAGTATTACTATAATTCATAGGGAGATAAAATAAATCATAATTTCTATAATTTAAATTTTTATTAAATCCCATTCTGTTATCAATTTCTTTCATAAAATCTTGATTTGAATATTTAACAGGAATATTTTTTATTCTTACTGAAGTTCTCTTTTCTCTTCCTTTAATAATGTCTTTTATATTAATTGAAAATTCATTATTTTCAATTTGACCTTGAAAAATATTTGTTGTTGAAAAATAAGGATTTACATAATTATTATTATTAATATTATTATTTGCCATTGGAAAAGTGGAACTAAAATTAGAATTATTAATGCAATTATTTAGATTATAATTATTTAAAGGATTATAAAAAGTAGAATAAAAATTATTTTGAGTCATTTGAAATTGATTATTTCTTTTATTTAAAAATTGTTTTATTCTTTGCCAATTATTGTTACTTTCTTGACTTGTTGTTTTTGTATCTGAAGAAGTTGATACAGCACTTCCCATTTGAATTGGATTATATTTTTTAAAATTTAATAAATTATTATTATAAGGAGTTATTGACTTTGTTTGAAGATAAAATGAATTATTATTATATTTAACAGATTGATTAATTAAATTATTATTATTTTTTATTTTATTTTGTATATCTATATCATTTTCATTTTTAATATTTATTGTTTTATTATTTGGTTTTGAAATATTACTAATATTTAAATTATTGTTTTTTAATAAATTTGAAAAAGGAAATTTATCATATATTAGATTATTTAACGGTCTTGCAGGTTTTTTTTGAAGTTCATTTTTTAAAGTTTTTATATTCTCATCTGTATTTTTTTCATTATTTTTTTTTTTTTCACACCAAATGTTATCCATAAAAGGAATTGGATCATAAAGATTATAAGTATATTCAAAAGAAGAAATATCATCATCTAGAATTAAAATTAAATATTTAAATTTACCTTTATTATTATTTTGAACAGTATTATAAATCTCATTGTTAAGACTAATTAAATAAAAAAAATATCATTTTTTACTCTTTGTAATCTATACTTACATCATTACTTTTATTATAATTCGATAATTGACTATGACATGATGATGCTTTTGATTTATCAGATAAAGCACTTAAATTTTCTGAATCAGACATAATAAATTTTAATTCTTTTTTAATTATGATTAATTAGGTTTTTGCCATAAATTTATTTTTGATTTTTTACTTTGTTGCTTGTATTTTAAAATATTCAAATAAAAAGTTTCTTTATATTTAAAAACCATGTTTGGATAATATTACTTTAGGTTTATTTTTTATAAAAAATTTGGGTGAACAAAATATTATTTTCATATTAATATTTTGAAATAATATTTTATAATTTTTTTTATTATTTATAATTTAGAAATATTTGATTGATTCTAAATATAAGAATCATGAATATAATAAAATAAAATAAAACTTTTTATATACAAAATTAAATTAAAATAAAATGTCAGAAAATGAATCAGTGCATAAAAGGCAAATTTTATATTTAAATGATAAATCAAAAGAAAGACAAAAAGAATCAACTTTTGCAGTTAAAAGAATAAATATTTCTGAAAATATTTCAAATAGAAAAGACGCTTATGGAACATTAATAAATCATAAAAATAAAAGAAATGTAAAAGTCACATTTAAAGACAAAATAGAAGATTCAGGAAGTTTAACACAAATAATAAATGTTGAAAGTTTTAAAAAATATAATTATATGGAAAATTATTCCAATTTAAGTGAAAGAGAAGCTTTTGCAAAGGAAAGAACATGTTGTACGTGTAATATTTTATAATCGAAAAATTTTTATAAATAATTAAAGTAATTAAAAAGTTTAATCTATATTTTATTTCCATTTAATTTCTAAAATTACTCTTATATTACTTATTCCATCATTTATTTCTTTTAATTTATTAACTTCAAATTCCCCTTTTTCTTTAACAAAATAAATAAATTCACTTGAACTTCCTCCTACTCCAAAATAATATTTTTTTGTTGCAAAAAAAGCAATTCCTTCTTTATCTAAATAATTCTTTAAAATATTATAAATTTTTTCATAATTATCTATATTATACAAAGTATCACTTGATATTATAATTTTATATTTTTTCTCACTTTGAAACTTCCCCCAATCACCATATTCAAATGATGATTTATTTAATAAATTTAAATTATATTTTTCTTTTAATTGATTAATATAACCTTTAGTTATTAAATCTAAAACTTCTTTATTAAAATCTTGAAAAGTAACATTTGAGCCTTTTAATAATAAATAGATTCCAGGAAAACCATGTCCACAACCTAATTCTAAACTATTAATATTATTTAAATTTGAATTTTCAAATAATGAAGAAAGAAAGTTTAATAAATCTAATGAACATTCCCATATTTTTATTCCTCCTTCGTATATTCCTTTTACTAAATCTGTGTTTTCAGGGATTTCTGCTGTTTTAATTATTGAGTTTTTCAATTCATATGAATCTAAATGTAAATATGATAAGTTTTTGTCATTAAATTTTATTTTTGAAGACATAAAAAAAAATATTTAAAGAAATTTGATTAATTTAGAATTAAATAATATATATTTAAATATTAAATAATTATTTTATAAAATCTCAAATGATTTTAAATTAAATTTCAATTCCGAAAATATAAACTAAATAAAAGTTTGAAATGAAAAAAATCAATGAATTCCAAAACTTATTATAAACATAAAAAAATCTAGTAATAATTTTATTTTATATTATTAAAATAAATGAATTTTAAGTAAATTCAAAATATATTTATTAACAACTTTACAAAATTAAAAAGTTAGAAACTTAATATTTTTATCTTTTATATTCAACAAGTCAATGAATATAAAAAAAGGTGAAATTCAATTTTTATATTTTTTATTTGAAAGAAGTTTTACTAAAGATGAATATCAAGTGATTAATGTAGAAAATTTTTGAAAAGTGAATTTCATAAATAAGATATTAAAGAATTAATTAAAGAATTTAATAAATGAGGATGATAAATCCATGTTAAATAATGAATCACAAAGTTAATATTTTTTTTTTAATTTTTAATAGATAAATATAATTATATTATTTTGATTATTCTATTTCTTTCTTTAATTATTACCTGATTCAATTTTATTTATATAATTTTTCATTATATCATATTCATTGTTATTATTATTTCTATACATATATTGTGATTTCATTTTATGAAAAATTAAAGATTTCTTTAAATAATAATCTCTTATTTTTAAAGGTCTCCAAACATTTTTTGTTTCATAAGGTTGAAAACCATTATCTCCAATTAAAATATCATCTAATTTTTTATATCTTTCTAATTTATCATAATCATCATATAATTGTCCATGAATATATTCAAAATCTTTTTCTAAATTTTTGTAATTTAAAGGCATTCTTTTATAATCTATTTCTTTCTTTTCTCCAATTATAGAATTCATTTGTGATAATTGATTTATTCTTTTCATTTTTTCTAAATGAAGAAAATAATCATAAGTACAATTATCATTATCAAAAAAAGTTCTTGTTTGATTCTTATTAAAAGGAGTTTTATTTGGTTTTTTAATTCTAGTTGAATTTGAATAAACAGTTTTTGACATTAAGTTATTAAGCTCTTTTTTTTTTTCATTATATTTAAAAGGAGAATTTGATGTAGTTTTAAATGGCATTTTTTGTCCTTGATTATATATTAAATTAGGTAATGTATTTATTTTGTTTCTTTTTCTTTTTCTTAAATCTTGTTTTAATAAATCAATTCTCCAATCATCAGAATTTAATATTTGATTAATTTTATTTGATTCATCTTTCATTCTTCTTATATCTTTAAAAATTTCTTTGTCTTTTTCACTAAATTTTAGTTTCATTTTCTAATTTTAATTATTAATCAATTAAATATATTTTTCTAAAGAAAAAATTAAATCATAAGTAATAAAATTTATGTTTAATAATTTAATGTAAACTATTTATTTTTTTTAACGATTCATATTTTATATTCTTTTTGTAAAGGAGGATTTAGGATATGATTAGGAATATTATATTAGTGTAAATCATTTAGATCATTTTTTTAAAGAAAAAATTAAATAATAAGTAATAAAATTTATGTTTAATAATTTAATGTAAACTATTTATTTTTTTTAACGATTCATATGGGGATTGGGGATTGGGGATTGGGGATTGGGGATTGGGCCCAATCCCCAATCCCCAATCC
>JAEEGL012752876.1_pt1 | contig 27183 bp, 24 predicted proteins | sample 9134231 | NCBI WGS metagenome assembly JAEEGL01 (sample SAMN16246548, study PRJNA631951) | gut metagenome | biome: gut microbiome; feature: rumen; material: fiber-attached | host: Bos | place: Iran: Karaj | collected 2018-10 | reverse complement strand
GCTCTCGCCGCCTTCGGCGATCACCGCGGAAGCGCCCACGCGCGTCATCAGTTTGGCCATGCCCACGGAGGCGACCACGGGGATGACTCTGATTCCTGCCGCCAGCCAGCTGTCCATGTATTTGGAAGGGTTGCCGGCTCCCGTCGTTATGACGGAGACTTTCTCCTCGGAAGCTACCCGAGCGACGTCGTCGGCGAACGGACTCATGAGCATGATGTTCAGGCCGAACGGCCTGTCCGTCAGCGAGCGGGCAATATGGATCTGTTCGCGGACATAATCCGCCGGCGCGTTTCCGGCGGCAACGATCCCGAGCGCACCGGCCTCCGAGACGGCGGCAGCCAGGCGGCCGTCCGCGATCCAGGCCATGCCGCCCTGGAACAGGGGATATTTGATCCCCAGAAGGTCACATAAGGGTGAAGTGATCATGGATAGCGCTCAGCCGTTGATCTTGCTGTCTACGAAATCGACGAACTGTCCCACCGTTTCGACCTTCTCTTCCAGTTCGATCTCAACGCCGAGTTCGTCTTCCAGTTCCATCAGAAGCTCTACGGTGTCAAGGGAGTCGATGCCGACTTCTTCAAAAGTGGTCTCACGGGTGATGTTCTCCAGCGGGGTGTCGGTCCTGTCGGCGATCAGAGCGGCGATCTTGTCAAAAGTCATGGTTGTATTCCTCCAGTTATGAATTGTCTCGCAATATAGAACATCGCGAGTGACAGATTTGATGAACTAATCTGCTGGATTAGTATAACAATTAGAAGGGATTAAGTCAAGCCGGATGCCGCATTAGTTTGTGACCTTCATTGGATTATTTGGAGAATCGACGAAAAAAGCGCGTACCGCATTGCGGCACGCGCTTTTTCATCGATATGGGAAGCACGGATCAGTCGGCTTCTTCCTGCTCCTTCTGGATTTCCGGAATGGCGGAATAGATGGGAGTGACATCCTTGCCGTGGAAGGTGCGGTCCACGTAGTTCTTCGTCACTCTGAAGACGAGAGGCGAGAGAGCGAGAACACCGATCAGGTTGGGGATCATCATGAGGCCGTTGAAGGTATCCGAGATGTCCCAGGCCAGCTGCGCCTTCATGACGGAGCCGGCGATGACGATGATGATGAAGATGATCCGGTAGGGGAGGACGGATTTCTCGCCGAGCAGGTAGCGGATGGCGGTGGTTCCGTAATGCGTCCAGCCCAGGACGGTGGAATAGGCAAACAGCAGGATGGCGATGGCAACGAAGCCGGAGCCGACCGCGCCGAAGACCTGGGAGAAGGAGTACGCCATGAGAGAACTGGAGCCCACGGCCTCGCCGGCGGAGGTGAGCATGCCGGTGGAGAGGTCGACAGCGTTGGAGCCCAGCAGCACGAGCGCCGTGATGGTGCAGACGATGATGGTATCCGCAAACACCTCGAAGATGCCCCACATGCCCTGGCGCACGGGCTCCTTGACGTTGGAGCTGGAGTGGACCATGACGGAGGAGCCGAGGCCGGCCTCATTGGAAAACACGCCGCGCTTGAAGCCCATCTTCATGGCCTGCGCGATGCCGGCGCCGACGGCGCCGCCGACTCCTGCGCGGATCGTGAACGCGCCTTTGAAAATGGAGACGAAGATGGCGGGGATGGACGTGATATGGATGAAGATGATCACCAGGGCGCCGATGAGGTAGAGGATGACCATGAAGGGCACAAGCTTCTCGGTGACGGTGGCGATGCGCTTCAGACCGCCGATGATGACGGCGCCGACCGCTATGGCGAGAACGATGCCGGTGATCCAGACGGGAATGCCGAAGGCGGTATTCACGTTGGCGACCATGGAGTTGACCTGGCTCATGTTGCCGATGCCGAAGGAGGCGAGCACGCAGAAGATGGAGAACAGAACGGCCAGAACGGCGCCGATCGTCTTGCAGTTCTTCTTGCCGCCGAGACCTTCCTTAAGGTAATACATGGCGCCGCCGTGCCATTCGCCGTCCTTGCCCTTGCGGCGGTAGAGGATACCGAGCACGTTTTCGGAGAAATTGGTCATCATGCCGAAGAAGGCGATGACCCACATCCAGAAGACGGCGCCGGGACCGCCGGTGGCGATGGCGCCCGCGACGCCGACGATATTGCCGGTGCCGACCGTGGCGGCCAGCGCAGTGCAGAGGGACTGGAACTGACTGATGGTCTTGTTCCCGGTGTGGGCGGTGACATGGCGTTCTCTGAAGATGGCGCCGAGGGTGTTTTTGAACCAGTGGCCGATGCGGCCGATCTGGAAGAACCTGGTCAGTATGGTCATGATCACGCCGGTGATGCCCAGCAGGATCAGGGCGGGCCAGCCCCAGACAACGCCGTTGACGGCATCATTGATCTTGGTTACGGTTTCTACAAACATTTTCTCCTCTTTCCTTCCTTCCTGCCGCGCCGCTGTCTCGGAACGAAAAAGGCGGAGGGCTGCACCGATGCAGCTCTCCGCACAAAAAGACGTAGCTCTGAACTCTGTCCTTTTGCCTGAGAGATTCGGTCCAGTCACGGCCCTTGCCCCTTCGGCCTCCGATTCAACGGATGTCTCCAGAGTGCGATCGGACAGCGGTCTCAGCCAGTTCCCGGATACGGGGAGCGTGCCGCCTCTGCTGCCTTCCATTCGCACCTGCCGCGATCACGCGGCAGTTAAGATTTTTAATATGCACGAACTATAACAGATGTATGCACGAATTGCAAGTGAAAAGTGCAAAAATTTCAAAAAACATGGTGTGCATTGTCTCACGGGGCCTGTTCCAGCTGCAGAAGCACCGGCCGGACACCGTCGGGACAGGCGACGAGATGCCGGTCAAAGCCGTAGACCCTGCCGCCGGAGGCATATTCGCAGGCGAACGAAAAGACGGCCCGCCATGCCGCCGGACAGAAGCCCTCCGGCATGTCGACCCCGTAGGGACCTCCGGTATAAAATACGTCCCCTTCTTTCATTGCCTGGCAGCAGCCGGTCTCATAAGGGGGATACTGAGCCGCCAGGTCTGGATAATACGTCGTTCGGATAACTGTGATCTTGCAGCGTCCCATTCTGCATCTGACCTCCTGTCACGGTTGCAGGAACGGGCGCTGCGGACACCGGCGCCCGATCATGCCGGAATAACTTATATAATGTATTTTACATCCGCGGAATCCATTTGAAAAGATGGAATGGCGTAGTGACAAGAGACCGCATCCTGTGGTATCATATCTTTTAATGAAATGAGGAGTGATACGCGTGAGCGAAACGAACAACACGGCCGCAGCGGAAGAACACGTCCTTTCCCCCGAGGAACGGAAACTGGCTTCCGCGCCGATATCCAGACTGATCGTCACCTATGCGGTGCCGGGGATCATCTCCATGGTGGTCATGTCCATATACAATATCGTCGACCAGATCTTTATCGGAAACGGCGTGGGCTATCTCGGCAACGGCGCCACCAATGTGGTGTATCCGATCATGATGGCCTCCATGGCCCTGACGATCCTGTTCGCGAACGGAGGCGGAGCGCTGTTCAGCCTCCGTCTCGGGGAGAAACAGTATGAACAGGCGAGAAAGTGTGTGGGCGGATCCACGGTCATGGTAGTCATCGTCGTGACGATCCTGTCCATATGCGCCGCCATCTGGCTGGAGCCCATCTGCCGGCTGTTCGGCTGTACGGACGAGATCCTGCCGTACGCGCTGGAGTACGGTAAGTGGATCATCCCCGGCCTGGTCCCGGTCTGTGTGGTCATGGTGCTCAACGCGTTCATCCGTGCGGACGGCAGTCCGCGGGTCGCCATGGTCGCAATGCTGGCAGGAGCGGTGTTCAACACGATCCTGGATCCCATCTTCATCTTCGTTTTCCACTGGGGCGTAGCCGGCGCGGGCGCCGCGACGACCCTGAGCGAGATCCTCGGCTTCTTCATCGCAATCTCTTATATTCCAAGATTCAAGACGATCAAGCTCACTGCCAGGGATTTCATACCGGATTTCCGCATCATGCGCAGAGTGTGCGCGCTCGGTATCTCCAGTTTCGTATCGCAGGCCGCCATGCTCTTCCTGATGGGGCTGATGAACCGCTCCTATGTGAAATACGGTGCGCTCTCGAAATATGGATCCTCCATCCCGCTGACGGCGATGGGGATCACGGCGAAATGCAGCCAGATCGTCATCGCATTCGCCAACGGAACGACGTCCGGCGCGCAGCCGATCATCGGCTACAACTACGGGGCGGGGAACATCCGTCGGGTAAAGCAGACGTATCTCACGGCTACCGGGGTGACGATCGTTTTCATGCTCATCGGCACGATCGTTTTCGAGATCTTCACGCAGCAGATCATCAATCTGTTCGGTTCGGAATCGGATCTGTACAACGAGTTCGCTGTACACTGCCTCCGGGTGTTCATGATGGTCCTCGTCTTCGGCGGGGTCCAGATGGGCATCATGAATTTCTTCCAGGCGATCGGGAGACCGCTGTACTCCCTGATCCTGTCCAGCCTCAGGCAGATCGTCCTTCTCCTTCCCGCCATACTCATCCTTCCCCGATTCCTCGGCCTGGAGGGAGTCATCTGGTCGAGTCCTGTGGCTGATTTCACGGCGTTCCTCATCTCTGTGACCTTCATGATCGTTCAGTGGAGGAAACTGGGTTCGGGCGAGAGAACAGCGGAGACCGCGGCCAAGGCGTAACGGTCCCGGGAATTCGGACGTAACCGTGTTTTCCGGACAGTCTCACCGGTACCGACAATACTGAAAAAGAAAGAATCCCCGGCTTCGCAGCCGGGGATTTTCATATACAGGAAGTATCCGCGGACGGCATCCCGGACGTACGGCCGGGAGGCGGACGGCAGTTACACTTTCCTGCAGTCCTTCTTCACATTGTCGAACGTGGAGACGATGGAGGAGGAGGGAGCGGATGTAGCGAGAGATACGACGACGTCCACGATCAGCGCCAGGATGAATGCAGGGAGGAGTTCATAGATCGCCAGCACGCCGCCCACGGGGGCAATGAGGAATTTCCAGATGAACACCATGGCGCCTCCGGCAATCATGCCGCAGACAGCGCCGGCGCGGTTGCTGCGCTTCCAGAACAGAGCCAGCAGCATCACCGGACCGAACGCCGCGCCGAACCCGGCCCATGCGAACGAGACCACGCGGAACACGCTGCTGTTGGGATTCCAGGCGAGGATGACGCCGACCACGGCGACGCCGACGACCGTAAGACGGGCGATCAGCATGGAGACCTTCTGGCTGACCCTGATGCCAAAGAAGTCGTGCAGCATATCCTCGGACATGCTGCTGGCGGCCGCAAGCAGCTGGGAGTCTGCGGTGGACATCGTGGCGGCCAGGATGCCCGCCATGATGAGACCGGCGACGATCGCAAAGAACACGCCGTTTTTGCTCATGAGATCCGCGAGCTTGATGATGATCGTCTCAGATTCGGAACTTCCCTGCAGGACAGGGATCTTGCCGGATACGGAAACGCTGTATCCGATGATGCCGATCAATACCGCGATGGCCATGGAGATGACGACCCAGACGGAAGCGATGCGGCGGGAGACCTTGATCTCCGAAGGATTCCGGATCGCCATGAACCGCAGGAGGATGTGGGGCATTCCGAAGTAACCAAGGCCCCAGGCCAGTGTGGAGGCGATCGGGAAGGCACCGAAGATACCTGCACCGCCGGTGGCGGGATCATACCCCTGTGTGAGGTTCAGATAGCCGGGCAGTGCTTTCGCGTTGGCCCAGACGGCGGACATCCCGCCGGCCTGGCTGATGCCGAAGAAGATGATGAGTATGAGGGCAGCGGTCATGACGATGGACTGGATCAGGTCGGTGGTGGATACCGCGAGGAAGCCGCCGAGGACCGTGTAGCCGATGATGACGGCGGCGCCGATGACCATGGAGAGATGATAGTCCCAGCCGAACAGGCTGTTGAACAGCGTGCCGACGGCCTTGAATCCGGACGCGGTATACGGGATGAAGAAGACCAGAATGATCAGCGCGGCGATGAAGGACAGGATGTGCTTCTTGTCTTCATAGCGCTTTGCGAAGAACTCCGGGACTGTGCCGGCCCCGATCGAATTGGAGTAGACGCGCAGCCGCTTTGCCACGAACAGGAAGTTCAGATAGGTGCCGATGGCTAGGCCGATGACGGTCCATCCGACCTCCGCCACGCCGCACAGATAGGCGAGCCCGGGAAGGCCCATCAGCAGATAGGAACTCATATCCGAGGCTTCAGCGCTCATGGCGGTGACGATGGGATGCAGCCGCCTGCCGCCCAGATAGAATTCGGACGTGCCGGAACCGGCGCCCCTGCGGCTGTATACGACCCCGACGACGATGGTGATGATCAGGTAGACGACAATGGCCGCCAGGATCCAGTAACTGTTGCTGCTCATAGTGTGATTCCTCTTTTCAGACTGGAATGTGTTTTCTGCGATTTTTAGATTCTACCTTCTGTCATGCCGAAACACAATACAAATATTCAATTATAGATGAAATAATTTCATTTTAATGTTGCGATGCTCAAAGTTTCATGATATGGTCATCGGAGAGGTGACGGCATATGAGCCTGAAGAAATTCGAAGCCGCCGAGGCGGCCTGGCGTCTCGGCAGCCTGAAAAAGGCAGCGGCGGAACTGGGGTATACGCAGTCGGGGGTCAGCCATATGATCTCCGGCCTGGAACAGGAGCTGAGGGTGCCCCTGCTCGTCAGGAGCAAGGGCGGGGTGACACTGACGCAGGCGGGCGAGCGTCTGATGCCACTGGTCACGGACATGCTGAAACGCTACCATGAGATACTGCAGTCGGCGGCGGAAGTGTCCCGCGGGGGCGTCGTGAAGATCGGCGCGTTCACCAGCGTTGCGGTGAACTGGCTGCCGGGGATCATACGCCTGTACAGGGAAAGACACCCCGAGTTTCGGATCAATCTGATGAACGGGGATTACAACGATGTGAACATCTGGCTGAGAGACGGCGAGATCGATCTCGGCTTCATCGCGCTCCCCGGACCGGAAGGCTGCCGCTGCGTGCCGCTGGCCGAGGACCCGCTGTCCGTTGTTTTGCCTGCCGGACACCCTCTGTGCGGGATGGACCCGGTGCCGATAGAGGAGGTCGCGAAGGAGCCGCTCATCAGCCTGCTCCAGACATCCTCCCAGGACGTCCACCGCGCGCTGGACAAGGCGGGCGTCCGTCCGGAGATCCGATACACCACGAAGGACGACTATGCCATCATCGCCATGGTGCGCGAGGGACTGGGCGTGAGCATCATGCCTGAACTCCTTCTGAAGGGGCAGATGACCGGCGTGGCGGTGAGAAGGCTGTCGCCGCCGGCATTCCGGACCATCGCACTGGCAGTGCCCGAGGGCAGGGAGAAGACGCCGGCCGTCAGATGCTTCGAGGAGTGCGTGACACAGTGGCTGTCCGGGCAGGGACTGCGGTGAACGCCGTTCATCCAAGGAAACGGTTGACCGTGGAAAGCAGATAGACTATAATAACGAAATTAACCGCATATAAGCGGAAGATCTCAGGAAACAGGAGAGGAAAGCAGAAATGAGCGAATGCAGCCATGACTGCTCATCCTGCGGGGAGAACTGTTCCAGCCGGACAGCTCCGCAGGTGGAAGCGGCCAATTCACGTTCGGAAATAGGAAAAGTAATCGCCGTCGTCAGCGGAAAGGGCGGTGTCGGAAAATCCCTGGTCACGTCCATGCTCGCCGTGAACGCGCGCAGGAGCGGAAAGCGTTCCGCCGTCCTGGACGCCGACGTGACGGGACCGTCCATACCTTCCGCCTTCGGGATCGGAGAGCGGGCGGTGAGCGACGGGGAGAGCATCATCCCGTGTACTTCGGGTACGGGGATCCCCGTGATGTCCGTGAATCTCCTCCTTGACAACGCGACGGATCCCGTGGTCTGGCGCGGCCCCGTCATCGCCGGCGTGGTGAAGCAGTTCTGGACCGATGTCGCCTGGGGGAAGGTGGACTGCCTGTTCATAGACATGCCTCCCGGAACGGGAGACGTTCCGCTCACCGTATTCCAGTCCCTCCCCGTGGACGGGATCATCATCGTCACAAGCCCTCAGGATCTGGTCTCCATGATCGTGGAGAAAGCGGTGAACATGGCGGAACTCATGAAGGTCCCTGTCCTGGGGATCGTGGAGAACATGTCGTATTTCGTCTGCCCGTCCTGCGGTGAGAAGCATGAGATCTTCGGACACAGCAGGCTGGAGGAGATTGCCGCTCGCCATGGGATCGAAAAGACCGCCCGGATCCCCATGGCACCCGAACTCGCCGCGCTCTGCGACGAGGGCAGGATCGAAGAATACGAAGGAGACTGGCTGGACGGATTCGGCGACGTCTTCGGATGACGGACGGGGCGTGTCAGACAGGTTCAGATAATCCAGACAAATGGGATGTGATCATATGCATTACGCTGCAATTCTTGGGTTCGGGACCGTGGGTTCCGGCGTCGCGGAGGCGCTGTCCATCGATTCGGACGCGCTGAACAGGAAAACCGACGGTATCACCCTGAAATATATCGTCGACGTGCGTGATTTCCCGGACAGTCCCTTCGCGGGACTGATGACGAAGGACTTCAGCACCGTCGAGAACGACCCCGATGTGGACATGGTCGTCGAGACGATCGGAGGCGTCGGGATCGCAAGGGAATTCACGAGGCGCGCGCTGGCCGCGGGGAAGAGCGTGATCACCTCCAACAAGGAGCTGGTCGCTACCCACGGATGCGAGCTGATGGCCCTGGCGGAGGAACACGGCGTCAGCTATCTGTTCGAAGCCAGCGTCGGAGGCGGAATCCCCATGCTCCGCACCATTGCGTACAATCTGGGTGCGGAGAAGATCACGGAGTTCTTCGGCATCCTGAACGGAACCACGAACTATATTCTCACGCAGATGTTCCGGAACGGGATGTCCTTCTCAGCCGCCCTGGCCAGAGCCAAGGAACTCGGCTACAGCGAGGCCGATCCGACCGCGGACATCGACGGGATCGACGCCTGCCGGAAGGTCGCCATCCTCTGTTCCATCATCACAGGCTGGCAGATGCCTCCCGAGAAGATCTCGGTCGAGGGCATCAGCGGCGTGTCGGTGGAGGACGTGGAGTTTGCCGCGTCCATGGGATGCACGATCCGCCTGCTGGGGCACGCCTTTTTCGAAAGGGACGGCAGGGTGCGCGCCTGCGTGGCGCCGCATCTCATTCCCGCAAAGTATCTGCTCAGCGGCGTCGAGGACGTGATGAACGGGCTTCATGTCAGAGCAGAGGCTCTGGGCGACATGATGCTGTACGGAGCGGGAGCGGGAAAGCTTCCCACCGCCAGCGCCATCGTTTCGGACATGTTCTGCCTGGCCGGAAACAGACGGGACGGAGCCGCGTTCGCATGGGGACCGACCGAGGAGGAGCGCTGCGGAAGCGCCTCCGATCTGCCGTTTGCCTGGTATGTGAGAATGGCTCCGGCTGAAGGCTGGGAGGAAAAGCAGAACGGTCTGCACCTGTTCGCCCAGAAAGACGGGAAGTACGGGTATTACACGGACGAAATGACGGAGGAGGCCCTCCTGTCTCGGTTCGCCGGACAGGTGATCCTCTCCAGATTCAGGATCATCAGATAACCATACCATCACTATCATAGGACAGAGGGACGACCGAGATGCTGGACAGAAAGCTTCTGGAAGAACAGATGTGTGAGCTTCCTATCTTCGAGTATCATTATATAGATGTGTCCCGGCTGACGTTTACGCAGAGAGTGCGGGACATCTGCCGTACAGAATGCCCGATGTACGGAAAAAGCTGGGCGTGCCCCCCGGGCACCGGGACCGTGGAGGAATGCCGGCAGCGCTGCCTTGCCTACCGGAAGGCGCTGCTGATCGCAACGGTCACGGAAGTCAGCGACATCGCCAATATCCGCGAGACGCTGGACACGCGTGCGGATCACGAGGAGGTCACCCGCCAGGTGGCGGAATTCGTGCGGCAGCAGACGGGGGATGTCTACGTCCTGTCTTCGGAAGCGTGCGACGAGTGCGAGACATGCGCCTATCCGGACGCCCCCTGCCGATTCCCGGACCGCATGAATCCCTGCATAGAGAGCCACGGCATCCTGCTTACCGACACTCTGGAGCAGCTGGGGATCGAGTTCCAGTACGGCGGCAACATCGTGACATGGTTTTCCCTGATCTTCTATAACGAATGAGGAACGACATGAACGAGTACGGCAGTGATTTTCTGAATCTTGTGGACGAGGACGGGAACGAGTACGAACTCGAACGGCTCTTTGACTTCGAATTCGAAGGAGAGGAATACGCCGTTTTCGTCCCAGCGGGAGAACTCGCGGAGAAGGATCAGGACATGATCCTGTTCCATGTGGTATACGAGGATCACGAGGAACAGTTCGAGGATATCGACGAGTCCGTGTATGACCGCGTCTATGAACATTTCATTGATACGCTGTTCGAAGCATGAAGAAAGTCAGGCCCGACGGTTGCAAACCGTCGGGCCTGATGATATAATTCGAAGTGCCTCGTGAATGTTGCGGCAGTCATATTTAAACTGACACCTACTATATGGGATTCCGAATCTCTTTTTGCCGATTGCAGGCCTCCCGGTCATCCGGACGTTGGAAGCAGTAGAAGCAAGAAGGAAGAAACCCACCTGCTCATACTGCGCAGGGTATAAATCGGCTGCCGCCAGTGCGGGGCTTTTCTGCCCTTTTGACGGAACGCGGCGCAGCCGCGGGACGGACGGTGCCATCGGAAGGACTCCGTCCGATTCCGTTCAGGACGATTATCTATCTGGGAGATGGAATGTAACCATGAGCAGTTCCAACAAGACGGTTCCTGGAAGCAAAGCGGAAGGACCGAAGAACAGAAGGGAACAGGCCAGAAAGCAGGAGGCGGCGAAGAGGAAAAGGACAAGACTCATTGTCATCGTCGTCATCGCCGTATGCATCGTGCTGCTCGCCTCCGCTCTGTTCATGAATTCCAATGCGGTTCGAAGAATCGGCACGGCCTACGAGGTCGGCGACATGCGTTTCTCTCCGGCGGAATTCACTTTCCATTACAATAATTACTATTATGATTATGTGGAATACGTCTACACGGACGCCTATCAATACGCCAACGTGCTGCTGCCTGACACGACGCAGCCGCTCGACGGGCAGATGTACAACGAATCCATTACCTGGAAGCAGCATTTCCAGGAATACTGCGAGGAATGCCTGACAAGAGACGTGGCGCTCTACAGGGAAGGCAGGGAAGTCGGCTTCGAAATGACTGCGGAGGATATGCAGAAATATCAGGACGAGGTCGACGGGATCGAGTCTTCCGCCACTGCTCTCGGATACACCAACGTGGACAAGTACCTGGCCAGGTATTACGGCCCCGCGTGCACCTATGACATCCTGAAGGAACAGCTGTTGTTCCTGTACTATGCCGACGGCTACGAGAAGTATTTCAACGAGAATCTCAGCTTCTCGGATGAAGAGATCCTCGCCAAATACGAGGAGAAGAAGGACATTTACGATTCCTTTACTTTCCGCTATTACCTCGTTTACGGGGAAAAAGTGGATGAATCCCAGTATGAGTCCGACGAAGAGTTCAAGGCTGCTGAGGAAAAGGCACTGGCCGATGCCCGCGCCAGAGCGGAGGCGGAAGCGGCCGGCATCCATTCCGAACAGGATATGATCGAAGCGGCCAGAGCGGAGAACAGCGAGACCTATGCGGAAGACGATTCGACGCGCCGGGTCTATGACGGCCAGCTGCTGGGAAGCACGTACGGACCGTGGCTCCGCGAAGCGGACCGGAAACCGCTGGACGTGGGACTGTTCGATGTCTCTGTGGGCACCTATGTGGTCATGTTCCTGGACCGGAACGACAACGGCTATGCCACCAGAAACGCACGCACGATACGCATCAACCCCACGCCTGTTAACCAGGAGGACTACGCCGACGACGCCGACAACACCGCGTATGATGCCGCCGTCGCGGCGGCCAGAGAGGACGCCCGCAGCGAGGCGGAGGAGCTTCTGAAGAGATTCAGAGAGAATCCGACGGAGGAAAACTTCGCTCAGCTCGCCATGGAAAACAGCGACGGGACGGACGCGCCGGAAGGCGGCCTGATGACCCTGGCAGGCAGAGATACTCTCGCAGGGGAGCCCGGCGAGTGGCTGTTCGACGCGGCCAGAAAACCCGGAGACGCGGAAGTGATCTGGGCCGAAAATGCCAACGCCTACTTCATCGTCTATTACATCGGGGAGGATATGCCGTACAATCTGCATCTTGCCGATGAGCAGTTGAAGACAGACGCGATCAACGCCTGGGAGGACCAGCTTACGGTGGGGATCACGACAAAAAAGACCTGGATGTATGCGCTGACCTGATAACGCTCTCTAAAAAAGGAAGCCGGTCTACGGCTTCCTTTTTTGATGTGCTCCCGGCGCCCAATACCGCGGAATTCATAGTAAATTTACAGAATAGATAACAATTATTGACACGATATGGTAAAATAAAAAGACTTTGTATGGCAGGTGAGAGCTTTGTCCAAAAGAGGCATGCGAATAGCAAAAGAGGTGGCGGAAGCCGGTGCGCATACGGTGAGCACCGTCGTCTCTCTTGCGCTTAAAATTGCCGGAACCGTCCTGCTCGTGGCTCTGACCACGCTGCTGGTATTTGCCTGCATCTTCTGCATCTACTGCAAAACGAATTACTCGAAGGGCCTGGATGTGGAATATGATGAGTTTTCGCTCGCGCTCTCCAGCGTTATCTATACCGAAAACAAGCAGACCGGTAATCTTGAGGAACTGATCACGCTGACGGGCAGCGAATACCGCAGCTGGGTCGATTATGACGAGATTCCCGACTGCGTGGAGAAGGCCGTGGTCTCCATCGAGGACCAGCGCTTTTACAAGCACAAGGGCGTAGACTGGTACAGGACGAGCGGCGCGTTCGTCAACATGTTCCTCAGCATGAGCAATACCTTCGGCGGTTCAACCATCACACAGCAGCTGATCAAGAACATCAAGCACGAGGACGACGTTACGGTCTCCCGAAAGTTCCTGGAGATCTTCCGCGCACTGGAATACGAGAAACACCACAGCAAGGAAGAGATCATAGAACTGTATCTGAACGTGATCTATTTCGGCCACGGATGCTACGGGATCGGCGCGGCTTCCCGGTATTATTTCGGCAAGGAGGTCAGCGAACTCACGCTGGCCGAGGCGGCCTGCATCGTGGGCATCACCAACAATCCGTCGATGTACAGTCCGTTCATCGACAGGGAGAGCAACAAGAACCGTCAGGAACTGATCCTCGGGAAGATGCTCGAACTGGAGTATATCACCCAGGAGGAATATGACGCGGCCGTCAGCCAGCCGCTCGTTTTCGACGCCAGCGAAGACGTGATGAACGACACCGTCTACACGTGGTTCGAGGAAGCGCTGCGCGACGACCTCATCAAGGATCTTGCCGAGCTGAAGAACGTCTCCGAGGGAACGGCGGAACTGCTGCTCCTTACCGGAGGCTACAAGATCGTTGCGACAGTGGACCCGGAGATCCAGGCGATCATCGATTCTGTGTACGGGGATCCTGACAATTTATCCGGCGTATCCGGATCCAGTCAGCAGGCGCAGTCCGCGATCGTGGTCGAGGATCCCTATACGGGAGACATCGTCGGAATGAGCGGGGGAATCGGAGAAAAGACCGGGAATCTCTGGTGGAACAGAGCGACCAGCAGCAGACGGCAGCCGGGATCCTCCTTCAAGCCCATAGCGTCCTACGGACCGGCCATCGAGTATTCCGTCGTAACGCCGAACACGAAGATCGAGGACGGGCAGGACGTCAAGCTCAACGGAACGTCCTGGATGACCCTGAACTTCGACTATTCCTATATGGGAGTCATCACGATCGAGACGGCACTGAAATACTCCATCAATACCGTCGCGGCCCAGCTGGTGGACAAGCTCACGCCCGCCGTCAGCTTCGAGTTCGTAAGAAGCAAGGCCGGCATATCCACGCTGACCATCGAAGACATGGACTATGCGCCCATGTCGATCGGCGCCCTGAGCTACGGCGTGACCGTCAGGGACATGACGTCCGCCTATACGATGTTCGTGAACGACGGCATCCGGTCGAAGGGACGCACCTACAAATACATTTACGACAACAACGACAAGCTGATCTACGAAAACCAGACGGAACAGGTGCAGGCCATCAGTGACAAGACCGCCTACTGGATGACCTACATGATGAAACAGTCCGCCTCCTACGGCACGGGCGGCGTCTCGAACCTGGACAACATGCCTGTAGCAGGAAAGACGGGAACCACTCAGGACAGATACGACCGCTGGTTCGTGGGATATACGCCGTATTACGTCGCGGCGGTCTGGGTCGGCTACGACAATCCCGCCAGGATCTCCTATAACGGCAACCCGGCGGCCACGATGTGGAAAAAGGTGATGTCGCAGATCCACGCGGGGCTGGAATACCGTTCCTTCAACGTTCCGGATGACACGTATCTGACGCCGATCCCTGGCGTGATCCCCATCACGATCTGGATCCGCGGCGTGGACGAATCGGGAGCCGTGCTCTATGAGGAGCAGACGTACGGAGGCAAGTCGACGGTGGAGGGCAGAGAGATCGAGGTCACGGCGAAGAAGGTGACCGATTACGAGCTCATCGGCTCCTCCTACACGATCAGCCATACAGTGGTCTACAACGGCAGCGGGAAAGACGTGGTCGAGTTCAAGTACCGTTCCACGCTTCCGCCTCCGGCGCCGGAGCCGGAGCCCGGCGGAGACGGCGGAGACGGCGGAGAAGGTTCCAACGGCGGACTGTTCGACTGGAACGACATATTCGGATAAATCAAAGGGACAGCCGGCCGGACCGGCTGTCCCTTTTCGGAAGGAAGTGGCTGACAGATGCCGTATGACATGACAGACAAGCTGAAGATCGCGGTCGGATCCAGAGCGCTGTTCCGGCTGGAAAAGGAAAACGACATTTTCGAAAACGAAGGCATAGAGGCGTACGAACGGTATCAGAGGGAGCACGAGACGGACATTCTGCTTCCCGGCGCCGGATTCCGTCTTGTCAAAGCCCTGCTCCAGCTGAATGATGCGGCAAATGCCGTCCAGCCCGTGGAGATCCTTATCGCCTCGAGAAACAGCGCGGACACGGGAAGCCGGGTGTTCCGCTCGCTGGAGAAATACGGACTGGACATTTCCCGGGGGATATTTACTTCCGGGGCCGGCCTGGCGCCGTATCTGAAGGCGTTCGACATCGATCTGTTTCTCACGGCCAACCCGGCGGACGCGCAGGCGGCCATAGACTGCGGGATTCCCGCGGCGACGATCGTAACGGACCATGCGGAGAGATACGACGCGGAAGAGGATCTGCGCGAGATCCGGATCGCCTTTGACGGGGACGCGGTCCTTTTTTCCGACGAGGCCGAGGCGGTCTTCAAGCAGGAGGGCCTGGAGGCGTTTTCCGAGAGAGAGCGTGCCCTGGCGGACCAGCCGCTCCCCGAGGGCCCGTTCGCAAAATTCCTGCGGGCGCTGAACCGGCTGCAGAGAGAAGGGGGAACGGGGCCTGTTTCGATCCGTACGGCACTGGTCACCAGCCGCAATGCGCCGGCCCATCAGCGGGTGATCTCGACGCTCAGAGCCTGGGACGTGCGGATCGACGAATCGTTTTTCCTCGGGGGACTCCCGAAGACGGAGATCCTGCGGGCTTTTGGAGCGCATATCTTCTTCGACGATCAGAAGATCTATACGGAAGCTGCCGCCGATGCGGTGCCCTCGGCAAAGGTGCCGTACGGTCCCGGAAGCGTTTTCCGCTGGCCGGAAGGAGCGGAAGGGAATTGACTTTCAAAGGGAGAAAGCCATATAATGAATACTGTCAGATGCCCGTACAGGATCGGCAGACCCCGGGCAATTCATTGAGTTGGAGATGATTGACCATGACGTATCCCATGAACATAGCCGGCCTTGATCGCGAACTGCCCCTGTGCAGGCTGACGGACGATCTGATGATCGGGGCGTTCGTCATCTTTGGCGACGTGGAGCTTACGGTCGCGTGCGCTCGCGCCCTGCTCGAGAAGGCTCCCGAGTTCGACTACATGGTCGCACCGGAAGCAAAAGCCATTCCGCTGATCTACGAAATGGCCCGGCAGAGCGGAAGAAACGACTATTTCCTCGTGAGGAAGAAGAAAAAAGCGTATATGGACGGCGTGTTTGAGGTGGATGTTCATTCCATCACCACGGAAGGCACCCAGAAGCTGTATATGGACGGAGCAGACGCGAGAAAGATGAAAGGAAAGAGAATCCTGATCATCGACGACGTCATTTCGACTGGAGAGAGCCTGCGGGCCGTGGAGACGCTGGTCGAGGAAGCCGGCGGCATCGTCGCGGGGCGCATGGCCATCCTCGCCGAAGGGGAAGCCAAGGACAGAAAGGACATCATCTATCTGGAGCCGCTCCCTCTGTTCAACGGGGACGGCACGCCCAAAGAGTAAGTTCAGAAAGAAAAACGCCGGCAGCGTCATGCTGCCGGCGTTCTGCATCCGGGAGATCATTCGGTGAAATGAACGTGGCTGTTGATGTGGTCGGAACAGAAACAGTGGTAACCGCTGCACAGAGAGCAGTAACGGAATTCCAGCTCGGGGTGATCGGTATCCGTCCTTCCGCAGACGCTGCATTTGTGGCGGTAGTTTCCTGCGGCGGCTTTCGGCGCGCGGGCGGGCGCCGTTTTTGACGCCTTTTTGAAGGAGATGACGTTGGATACGCGCCCCGCCCGGCTCCTACGCACGAGCGCGGCGAGATCCGGCCCGCAGAATATGAAGAAACTGACGACGGAGACGAGGGGCATGAGGAGCACCAGCCAGTCTCCGGAGATCGCCTGCCGGACCGCGGGAAGGAAGATGATGACGGCGTCGGCGACCGCCAGCCATTTCACCTTGATCGGAATGAAGAAAAACAGAAGCACCCGCTGCTCGGGGAACAGGACGGCAAAGGCGAAGAACATGGACATGTTCAGATAGTAAGGGTGCAGCAGGAGCGTCAGGCCGGATATGAAGTAGACCGCGAAACCGAGCACGATGTGCAGGATGACGCCGAGAAGATAGAAGACAGTGAACCTGCCGGCTCCCCAGACGCTTTCCAGCGTGCTTCCTATGAAATAGTAGAAATACAGGGAGATCAGCAGCCAGATCGAACCGCTCGAAGGCAGAATGATCCAGGATACCAGCCTCCATATCTCACCCCGCAGGATCCTCGAAGGATAGAAGAGCAGCAGGGACTGGAACACGCCGGAACGGTCCATCAGGGAGATGACGTATACGGCTGCGGTGGCGATGGAAAGCCAGAGCATAAGCTTCGGAATGCCGAAACGGGGATGACGGTAGCAGAACTTTTCAACCTGTTTCCGTAAACGATTCAAGACGCGATCCCTCCAGGAACGGTTTTTGGCCATTATACCATGATTCATGCGGCGCTACGAGGTGTTCACAGAAATTTTCATGAAAGAATGGTAAAAAACTGCTTGCAATATTCCGCAGCCTGTGATAATATCATTCAGCGTTTGTGCCGCACAGGCGGGACAGACATTGAATTTGGGACGGTCCTATGCCGGGAAGATCATACGGTACGAACGTTCGTCTTGAAAGAAGGATAAAAATGGATCTCGTAAAGGTACTCAGCGAACAGTACATGAAACCGGAGCTCCCCGAGATGAACGTGGGCGACACCGTAAGGGTCACGGTTCGTGTCAAGGAAGGCAACCGCGAAAGAACGCAGGCTTTCGAAGGCGTCATCATCGCCAAGAAGCACGGCGGCATCAATGAGACGATCACGGTCCGCCGCATTTCCTACAACGTCGGCTGCGAGAAGGTATTTCCCGTGCATTCTCCCACCATCGTTTCCGTGGAGACGGTACGCCGCGGCAAGGTGAGAAGGGCAAAGCTCTACTATCTCAGAGGCAGAGTCGGCAAGAAGGCAAAGGTCAAGGAACGCATCTGATCATCGAAAGGGCATCTGGTTGGCAGGTGCCCTTTGGTTTTTGCTACGGCTTTTCTTTTGGCGGAAAGTCGTGTATAATCATTTGCCAAAGGAAAAGGGAGGCGGGCGGCATGTCCATGGACGAGAACGAAAAAAAGAGCGTGACGGATACCGGATGTCAGGACGGGACAGGGACCGTCGGACGGCCTGAAGAGGTCTGTTCCCGGAAGGACGCGGAGGAAAAGGAGGAGCCGTTCTCGCTCTTCGACATGCTGCAGAGCGTCTGCGCGGCCGTCGTCTTCGGGATCCTGATCTTCATTTTCATCTTCCATGTGACGACCGTCCGGGGGAGCAGCATGAACGATACGCTCCTCGGCGGCGACAGACTGTTCACATCGGATCTGTTCTATACCCCGGAGCAGGGGGATATCGTGATCTTCCGCACCCCCTATTACGACGAGCCTCTCATCAAGAGGGTCATCGCGACGGAAGGGCAGACGGTGGATATAGATTTCGATGCCGGAAGCGTCTATGTGGACGGAAACCTCCTGCAGGAGGACTATATCAAGGAACCCACGAGGACATCCAACGGGTTTTCCGGGCCGCTGACCGTTCCGGAGGGCATGCTGTTCGTCATGGGAGACAACCGGAACAACAGCAACGACAGCCGCCTGCCGGCCATCGGATGCATCGACGTGCGGGCCGTGCAGGGAAAGGCGTTCTTTATCCTCCTGCCGGGGAAAAACGCAGACGGGAACCGTGAGTGGAGCAGGCTGGGTTCCGTATACAGGTGAAGGGTGCCATGAAGGAAGAACTGAACATACAGTGGTTTCCCGGGCATATGACCAAGGCCAGGCGGATGATGGCGGAGGACGTGAAGATGGTGGACGCGGTGTGTGAGATCGCCGACGCCCGCATTCCGATCTCCAGCAGAAATCCGGACCTGGATGAGATATGCGGGGGCAAGCCGAGGCTTCTCGTCCTGAACCGGACCGATCAGGCCGATCCCGGGCAGACGGAAGCCTGGATAAGATACTACAGGCAGCAGGGCGTGTCCGTCCTGTCTACCGACTGCCGCACGGGAAAGGGCACGAAGAACTTTTCCGGAGCGGTCAGGGAACTGCTTTCGGACAGGATCCGCTCGCTTGAGGAGAAAGGGCAGAAAGGCCGTTCCCTCCGTGTGATGGTCGTCGGCATACCCAATGTGGGAAAGTCGAGTTTTATCAACCGTGTGGCCAACAGAAAAGCCGCTCAGACGTCTGACAGACCCGGAGTGACGAGGGGGAAGCAGTGGATCCGCGTAAGCGGCGGGCTGGAGCTCCTGGATACTCCGGGCGTACTGTGGCCCAAATTTGAAAACAGGACCGTCGGGGAACACCTTGCCTATACGGGAGCGATCCGTGACCAGATCCTGGACAGCGTTTCCCTGGCCGGGAACCTGATGCTCCTGCTGAAGGAGAGATATCCCGGGAGACTGGCGGAACGGTTCCGGATCGAGCCCGGCGACGGGGATACCGGACTGACGCTGCTGGAGATGGCCGGAAGGAAGAGAGGGTGCCTGATCAGCGGGGGCGAAGTGGATCTGGAAAGGATCGCGGCCGTGGTGCTCGACGAGTTCCGCGGAGGGAAGCTCGGACTGATCACGCTGGAGACGCCCGGCGATCTGGCGGAGGCGGGCAGCGATGAAGGATGAGATCGATCTGCTGGCGATGGAAATGCGCCTGCACGAGGAAGGATACCGGCTGATCTGCGGCGTGGACGAGGCCGGACGCGGACCGCTGGCCGGGCCTGTATATGCCGCTGCGGTCATTCTTCCGGAAAACACCGTCATAGACGGTCTGAACGATTCCAAAAAACTCACAGAGAAAAAGAGAGAGGAACTGTTCGATGTTATCCGGGACCGCGCACTGGATTTCGGGATCGCTTCGGCATCCCAGCAGGAGATAGACGATGTGAATATCCTCAACGCCGTCTATCTTGCCATGAACAGAGCGGTAAGGCAGATGCGTACGGCCCCGGATCTGCTGCTGATCGACGGAAACCGGGACAAGGGGATCGAAGGGCCCAGCCGCTGCGTCGTAAAGGGCGACGCCACCTGCGCATGCATCGCCGCGGCGTCCGTCCTGGCAAAGGTGAGCAGGGACCGCTTCATGTATGAGATGGCGGAAAGGTTTCCCCAGTACGGATTCGAGAAACACAAGGGGTACGGGACCGCCCTGCACTATGAAAAGCTCCGCGAATTCGGCCCCTGCGAGCTGCACAGGAAAAGCTTTCTCAGAAAGATGCACTGAGCCGCGGCCGCGGAGCATCCAAGAATGATGTTTTTGAAGGAGAGGATCCCCATGAGATTTCACAGCACCAGAGATGTAAAACTGGCTTATACCTCGGCACAGGCCATTACGCAGGGACTGTCCAAGGACGGCGGGCTGTTCGTTCCTGACGCGTTTCCAAAGCTTGCCGCAGGACAGCTGGAGGAGCTGAGCTCCATGGACTATCCGCACAGAGCCGCAGCGGTTATGGGCATGTTCCTGGAGGATTTTTCCGCCGGGGAACTGGCGGCTTTCACGGAAAAGGCTTACGGAAGCCAGTTTGACGATCCTTCGATCGCTCCTGTCCGCCGGATCGACGAGAATACCGCGGCGCTTGAACTGTGGCACGGACCGACATGCGCATTCAAGGATATGGCGCTTCAGATGCTCCCGCTTCTCCTGACGGCATCCATGAAGAAGACGGGGGAGACCCGCCGGGCATGCATTCTTACCGCGACCTCCGGAGATACGGGAAAGGCGGCGCTGGAAGGATTCCGTGATGTGCCGGGGACGAAGATCATGGTCTTTTACCCGAAAGACGGAGTGTCCGACGTGCAGGCCCTTCAGATGACCAGCCAGGAGGGCGCCAACGTGGGCGTTTCCGCCGTTTACGGAAATTTTGACGACGCCCAGGCCGGTGTCAAGAAGATCTTTTCCGACGAGGCGTTCCGTGAGGAACTCGACGGGAAGGGATGGTTCCTCTCCTCCGCCAATTCCATCAATCTCGGACGGCTCCTACCTCAGGTGGTTTATTACGTTTCCGCCTACTGCGACATGGCCGCGGCGGGAATGGTCCGGATGGGAGAACCCGTGAACTTCTGTGTGCCTACTGGGAATTTCGGGAATATCCTGGCGGGATTCTATGCCAGGCAGATGGGGCTTCCCGTGAACAAACTGATCTGCGCATCCAACGCCAACGACGTTCTTACGGATTTCATCGGCACCGGGACATACGACAGAAACCGGCCGTTCTTTACCACCATTTCCCCCTCCATGGACATTCTGGTCTCCAGCAATCTCGAAAGGATGCTTTTCCATCTTTCCGGAGGAGACGACGGATTCGTCAGAAAGTGCATGGAAGGACTGGCTTCGGAGGGGAAATACACCGTGCCTGAGGACCTGATGGCTGCCCTGAGGGAGATCTTTGCCTGCGGCTGCTGCGGGGAAGAGGGCACGAGGGAACAGATCTCGCGGATCTTCACAGCCCATGGATATCTGATCGACACGCATACCGCTGTGGCCTACCGGGTGCTTGAAGACTATCGGGCCTCTACCGGGGACATGACGCCGGCGGCCGTGGTATCCACCGCCAGCCCCTACAAGTTCTGCGGGGCGGTGCTGGAAGCGATCGGCGGCGCGGCGGAAGGGTCCGGCGTGGAACTCATCGACAGACTCAGCGAGAAAAGCGGCGTCAGGATCCCGGAGCCGCTGGCGGCGCTGAAGGGGAAACAGCCACGGTTCACGCAGTGCGTGAGCAAACAGGAGATGCAGGAGGCCGTCCGCAGCTTTATCGGCTGAACGGGAAGAACGCGGCCCGGAACGGAAGGAACAGGGATATACTGTGGCACTGTACGCGATTGGCGATCTGCACCTGTCGCTGGGAGCGGAAAAGCCGATGGATGTTTTCGGCGGCCGCTGGCAGGATTACATGGACAAACTGGAGAGAGGGCTGTCCGTCCTGCGCGGAGAGGATACCGTCGTCCTGTGCGGGGACACCTCCTGGGGCATGACGCTGGAGGAGGCGCTTCCTGATTTCCGCTATCTTGAACGCATTCCCGGAACGAAGATACTCGTCAAGGGAAATCACGACTACTGGTGGACGACGGCGGCGAAAATGAACGCATTCTTCGAGGCTCACGGGCTCACCAGCCTGCGAATCCTGCACAACAACTGCTGGTTTTACAAGGAGATCGGACTCTGCGGCAGCCGGGGATGGTTCTTTGAGGAGGGCGTCCACGGGGGAGAGCATGACAGAAAGATCATGAACCGCGAGACGCAGCGTCTGGAGACCTCTCTGAAGGCGGCCGGCGGCGCGGAAAGAAAGCTCGTATTTCTTCATTACCCTCCGCTGTTTCACAGATTCGTCTGCCGGGATCTTATCCGGATCATGAGCGGTTACGGCGTTACCGACTGCTATTACGGACACATCCACGGAGCGGGTCATGCCCTGGCCTTTACCGGACAGGAAGAGGGGATCCGGTTCCATATGATCTCCTCGGATTACATAGGATTCGCGCCGCAGCTGATCGAAGGATAGAAACACCGGAGAACGGATGCGGCCGGAGAAATATGTATTGCTTTTTGCAGGCCAGTCTGATAAAATACATAGGCATTTGTGGATTATTCGATTCATACAGTAAATGGGAGGACTCAAAGTGAACGTTAAGAGCTGCGAAAAAAAGGAAAAGAGCACCTGCGGTCTCGTCGTGGAAATCACCCCGGAGGAATTTGATGCCGCCATCGAGCAGGTATACCGCCGGAACAGGAGCAAGATCTCCGTCCCCGGTTTCCGGAAGGGCAAGGCTCCCCGAAAGATCGTTGAAAATATGTACGGCAAGGGCGTTTTCTATGAAGACGCTCTGGAGAATATGCTTCCCGCTGTCGTTGCATTCGCAAACAACGAAAGCGGCCTGAAGACGGTGGGAAATCCCTCCGTCGACGATGTGGACATCGCGGATGACAAGACCGTCACGATCACCTATACCATCGGCGTGTATCCGGAGATCACCATCGGTGAGTACAAGGGCATCCATGCGGTGAAGCCGGTCGTGGAAGTCACGGAGAGCGACATCGATACCGAGGTCGAGAAGGAGCGCTACAAGAACGCCCGCATGGAGACCATCACCGACCGTCCCGTCATCGGCGGAGACACGGTCAACCTGGACTACCGCGGAACGATCGACGGCGTCGCCTTCGACGGCGGCACTGCGGAGAACTACGAGCTCAAGATCGGCTCCAACTCCTTCATCCCCGGCTTCGAGGAGAAGATGCAGGGCATGTTCACCGGCGAGGAGCGCGACCTCGAACTCACGTTCCCGGCCGACTATCATGCCGCCGAACTCGCCGGCAAGGATGTCATTTTCCACGTGAAGGTCAACGAGATCAAGAGCCAGGTGCTTCCTGAAGTCGATGACGAGTTCGTCAAGGACGTTTCCGAATTCGATACCGTCGCGGAGTACAGAGAGAGCCTGAAGAAGGATCTGACGATGAACAAGGAGGCCAGCGCCCAGACCACGTTCGAGAACAACGTCATGGACAAGCTGGTGGAGTCCGTGGAAGGGGAGATCCCCGACGCTCTCATCGACCAGTACATCGACAATCAGATCAACAACATGAGCGCCAGCCTGAGCCAGTACGGCATGAGCTTCGAGCAGTATCTGCAGATGATGGGCGCCAACGTGGAAGGCTTCCGCGCCAACATGAGGCCCAACGCAGAGAAGAACGCCAAGAGCATGCTCGCTCTGGAGAAGATCGTCGAGCTGGAGGGCATCGAGCTCACGCCCGAGGAGATCGAGGAGGGCTACAAGGAACTGGCGGAGAGCTACGGCATGGAGCTCGAGGACATCAAGAAGCAGATCACCGAGGACATGGTCTCCGAGGATCTGAAGATGAGGAAGGCCAACCGGCTGGTCATGGATGCCGCCGTGGCGGAGGATCCCGCCCCCGAAGAGGAGACGCCTGCGGAGGAAGCAGCCGAGGAGGCCGGGGAAAAGACCGAGGAATGACCGTAACGTTGTGAAACGTTGTAGCGGCGTATAACAGATCCCGCTGTTTTTCTATAATATCCGTATTATAAAAGGCATGCCGGGCGCAAGGACGGCATGCCTTTGTTCATCTGAAAGGAGTATTTGAATATGAGCCTGATTCCCTATGTAGTAGAGCAGACATCCCGCGGCGAACGTTCCTATGATATTTTCTCCCGCCTTCTGAACGACCGTATCGTTTTCCTGGGAGAAGAAGTGACCGACGTTTCCGCGAACATCGTAGTGGCGCAGCTGCTGTTTCTCGAAGCGCAGGATCCCGAGAAGGACATCCAGTTCTATATCAACAGTCCCGGCGGATCAGTGACGGCCGGAATGGCCATCTATGATACGATGCAGTACATCAAGCCCGATGTTTCCACCATCTGCATCGGCATGGCCGCCAGCATGGGCGCTTTCCTCCTGTCTTCCGGAGCCAAGGGGAAGAGATATGCCCTCCCGAATTCCGAGATCATGATCCATCAGCCCTCCGGCGGTTTCCGCGGCCAGGCGACGGACATCAGCATCCACGCCAAGAACATCCTGCGGGTCAAGGAGAACCTGAACCGCATCCTGGCGGAGAACAGCGGGCAGCCTCTCGATGTCGTGACGGCCGCCTGCGAGAGAGACAATTTCATGTCCGCCCAGGAGGCGCTGGAGTTCGGACTGATCGACAAAGTGATCACCAAGCGCTGAACATTTTCGCGTAAAGAAGGAGACAGCCATGGCTAAGACCGATGATAAACAGATCCGCTGCAGTTTCTGCGGGAAGCGGCAGAACGAGGTCTCCCGCCTGATCGCGGGGCAGGGGGCCTATATCTGCGACGAATGCGTGGAACTCTGTTCCGGCATTATCGACTCCAGCCGCTCGGAAATGAGTCATGAGGACAACGTTCACAGCGCGATGATGCAGGGAGAGCTTCCGAAGCCCATGCAGATCAAGGCGGTCCTGGACGACTACGTCATCGGACAGGAGCAGGCGAAGATCGCCCTTTCCGTTGCCGTGTACAACCATTACAAGAGAATCTACGGGGCGACCGGCTCCGATGTCGAGATCCAGAAGAGCAACATCCTGATGATGGGACCCACCGGATGCGGAAAGACGCTCATGGCGCAGACCCTGGCGCATATCCTCCAGGTGCCCTTCGCCATCGCGGACGCCACGACGCTGACGGAAGCCGGCTACGTAGGCGAAGACGTAGAGAACATCCTGCTCCGCCTGCTTCAGGCTGCGGATTTCGACGTGGAACTGGCCGAGCGCGGGATCATCTACATCGACGAGATCGACAAGATCACGAGAAAGAGCGAGAACACCTCGATCACGCGCGACGTCTCGGGCGAAGGCGTTCAGCAGGCCCTGCTGAAGATCGTCGAGGGAACGCTTGCCAACGTTCCGCCCCAGGGGGGCAGAAAGCATCCCCATCAGGAGTTCATCACGGTCAATACGCAGAACATCCTGTTCATCTGCGGAGGCGCTTTCGACGGCATTGAGAAGATCGTGGAGAACCGGATGGACAGAAAGACCATCGGGTTCGGAGCGGAGATACAGACGAGCAAGGAGAAGGACGTCTCCGAACTGTACCGGAACGTGCAGTCCAGGGACGTGGTCAGATACGGACTGATTCCCGAACTCGTGGGCAGACTTCCCGTGATCACCCCGCTGGACGAGATGAAGAGGGACGATCTGGTCAGGATCCTGACCCAGCCGAAAAACGCGCTCGTCAAGCAGTATCAGGCTCTGCTGGGGCTGGACAACGTGGAACTGGAATTCACGCAGGACGCCCTGGAAGCCGTGGCGGACAAAGCCATAGACATGAAGATCGGCGCCAGGGGCCTCCGCAGCGTGATGGAAGGCCTCCTGACGAAGATCATGTTCGAGATCCCTTCGGATCCCAGGATCGAGAAGGTCACTCTGGACCGGAACTGCGTCGAAGGTACCGGCGAGCCCGTAATCACGAGGAGACCCAAGCCGGCGATCAGCCCCGAAGTGATCAACGCCGAATAATGCATACAGGGCAAGGCTCGTCTTTGCCCTGTTGCTGTTACATCAAACAGAAAGGTTCAAACGGCTGAATCATGGTACAGATAGAGTATGAAGACAGAACGAACCTCGAGATGCCGATGCTGGCGCTGAGAGGTCTTTCCGTATTCCCTGACATGAGCCTGAATTTCGATGTGGAGAGGATCGTATCTCTCAACGCGCTGAATGCGGCCATGGAGCGGGACCGGCAGATCTTCCTGCTTACCCAGAAAGACATCATGGCAGAGATGCCGACGAGGAAGGATCTCTACACCGTCGGCACCGTGTGCCATCTGAGGCAGCTGCTGAGGATCCCCGGCGGGGGAGTCAAGGTGCTTGTGGAGGGAATGACCCGCGCGAAGCTGGTCTCCTTTACCACGGACGAAGGATATTTCTCCGCGGAGATCGTGACCGTGAAGGACAGGCAGCCCAGAGGATACTCCGTCAATACGGAGGCGCTTGTCCGGAAGGCCTTCCAGCTGTTCAGCGATTATGCGAGGCTGACCGGTACGGTCGCCAAGGAAACGGTCCTGGCCGTGTTCGACGAGCGGAGGCCCGGTTTTCTTGCGGACTATATCGCACAGAACACTTCGATCCGCGTGGAGTGCAAACAGCAGGTGCTGGAGCTCCTTTCACCGGTAAAGAGACTGGAATACGTGTGTCAGGTAATGTCCGAGGAGGTCGAAGTGGCACGCGTCGAGAAGGATATCGACCAGAAGCTGCTTGTCCGCATGGGAGAGCAGCAGAGGACGAACATCCTGAGAGAGCAGCTGGGTATCATCCGCTCCGAACTGGGCATGGACGCGCAGGAGGACGCGGAATTTGACGAATACCGGGAAAGGATCCTGGCGCTCTCACTGCCGGAAGAAGTCGAGACGAAACTCCTGAAAGAGGTCGACAAGCTCGAAAAGCAGCCATACGGTTCTGCCGAGACCTCCGTCCTCCGCAACTATCTGGACGCCTGCCTGGAACTTCCCTGGAACGTCACCACCGGGGGTGAAGTCAGCGTCGAGAAGGCGCGGCGGATCCTCGACCGGGATCACTACGGGCTGGAAAAGGTCAAGACCCGGATCCTGGAGTATCTCGCCGTGCGGCAGTATTCTCCCGAATCGAGAGGTTCCATCCTTTGCTTTGTCGGACCTCCGGGAACGGGCAAGACTTCAGTCGC
>JAEEGL012541316.1_pt1 | contig 27184 bp, 21 predicted proteins | sample 9134231 | NCBI WGS metagenome assembly JAEEGL01 (sample SAMN16246548, study PRJNA631951) | gut metagenome | biome: gut microbiome; feature: rumen; material: fiber-attached | host: Bos | place: Iran: Karaj | collected 2018-10 | reverse complement strand
TTATTAAAATATGAATTAACCATTGTCTTATCAAATTTAACAATATCAACAGGCATTTCAACTATATAATTTAGATTTGAATTACCAGTACCAAAATCATCTAATGAGAATGTAAATCCATATTCCTTTAGCATTTCCATATTCTTTAATAATATTTGCTTAGCAACCTGACCTGTTTCAGTTATTTCTAAATTAATATATTTAGGATTAACATTATATTTTTTAGCAGTTTCAATAATTGTTAAAGCAAAATTTTCTTGTAGACATTGAATAGTAGACAAATTAACCTCAATGTAATGAAGCCCTAGCTCCTCCATATTAACATAGCTTATAAACTTACATACATCCTCAAAAACGATCATACCTAATTCTACTATTTTTCCGTCTCGCTCCATATCCTCAATAAAATCATTAGGATATATTAATTTACCATCATCATTCACTAATCTTACTAAAGCCTCAGCTGATGTAAATTTTGAGTTAACATTAGAATAAATAGGCTGGAAATATACTGCAACCCTTCTATTAGCTAATGCATTATCACATTTAAGCTTAATTTCAAATTTATGATGTACCTTATCTACATCTTCCTTTTTAATTATAATTACATGCTTATCAACATTAGCTTCATTTATATTTATATATTCCATTACATCTATAAAATCATTAGCGTCATAATAATATGTTAAATCATTAAATAGGAATACCTTTGCTGGAATTTCAGTAACAATATTATTTTTCAAATAGAACTTCTCTTTAAATTTATCTATTTCATTTAAAATATTCCTTTTATTTTTATTATCACAGGCTACAATGATATCATTTCTATCATTTTTAAATACTCTAACAGGATATTCCTTTATAGCCTTAACTAAAATCTTAGGAAATGATTTATAATCGACTACTGTTTTAGTCATATCATTATCGTAATTAATTAATAATATTTCCTTATTAATTCCCTTTTTAATAGCTTCATCAACATATTCTCTAAATGCTCTTTTATTTAAAGCACCAGTTACCTTATCAATATTAAGTGAAGGATTTTCTAGCATGATATAAATAACTAAAGAGCCTAAAGCCTCACTTAATGAAACAGATAATATAACTATACCTAAATCAGCTAATACATAATTAAAGAATCCTTGTACCGCAGAGCCTAAAACCCATAAGGAAATAAATATAATTACACCAACAACTCTCTTTTCATAAATTTCCTTTTTATATTTTAAAGCAACAAATATTGTTAATCCCATTGTTAAAAAGGCACTAACATAGGTTATTATGATTGGAGCACCCTCAGTATAATCATTTAATCCATTAGGATCAAAAAATACATTAATAGGTAAAGCAAATATCAAAATAGTTGATATTAGTAATATAAAGAATGCAGTTAGGCAAAGTGATGAAAATAGCCTTCTATGAAGATTTTCTATATCACCTAATACATAAACTAGTCCTAATGTAACAACTAATACTACTGTTACTAAATATGCCTTACATACAAATCGTGTAAAGAAATCATTAAAAATATCAGGCTTATTTATCGTAACAAGCGAGAATATATCAAGCACTAATGATGCGAATATCGCAATAGCCTGATACAAAAATAATCTATTAGATTTAACTGCATATTTCCTATCGATGAAATAGAAAATAAAAACAACTGACATAATAGCTAAACCAGCTACCTGTAGCAAAATATTCATATCATCAATCCCCTCTCAATAGCATTCTAACATAAACAATTCAACTTGACTAGAAAATTTGTCAATATTGATATATTTGAACATTAAACAAAACAAAAAATAGAATTTTTGTCTCATAAAACAAAAAAAGGCAGCAACGCTGCCAATTATTAATTAAAATTATGCTAATTTCTTTTCTAGATTTTCTCTTATCTTTAAGATAAAATCATGAGAATTTAAAGAATGTACCTCTACACCTTCATTAACTAAATTAACTAAATCCTTAGTCATATATCCAGCTAATAATGTATCAATACAAGCCTCCTCAAGTTTAACGCCAAAATTATATAAATCATCTAATTTATCTAATTCTGCTCTCTTCTTTAAAGCTCCACTCCATGCATAAATAGTAGCCATAGGGTTAGTAGATGTTTCCTCACCCTTTAAATATTTGTAATAATGTCTAGTTACAGTACCATGAGCTGCCTCATATTCATACTTTCCATCTGGAGAAACTAAAACTGAAGTCATCATAGCAAGACTTCCAAATGCTGTAGAAACCATATCGCTCATTACATCACCATCATAGTTCTTTAATGCCCAAATATAGCCACCCTCACTTCTAATAACACGAGCTACAGCATCATCAATTAAAGTATAGAAATATGTAATTCCTAGCTTCTCAAATTCTTCCTTATAGAATTTTTCATAAATCTCTTGGAATTTTAATTTAAAAGTTTGGTCATACTTTTTAGAAATTGTATCCTTAGTTGAAAACCATAAATCCTGCTTAGTATCAATTGCGAATTTGAAGCATGAATGAGCAAATGATTCAATAGATGAATCCTTGTTATATAAGCCCTGAAGCACACCAGCACATTCAAAATCATAAATAGTATTTCTTGTTTCATTACCATCTATATCAGTGAATAATAATTCAGCCTTACCTGGCTTTTCTACTCTAATTTCAGTATCCTTATAAACATCACCATAAGCATGACGAGCAATAGTAATTGGCTTCTTCCAATTCTTTACAACAGGCTTAATTGTATCAATGATGATAGGTGCTCTAAATACAGTACCATCTAGAATTGATCTAATAGTACCATTAGGGCTCTTCCACATAGTTGAAAGATTATATTCCTCAACTCTTTGCTTATTAGGTGTTATAGTTGCACACTTTACAGCAACACCATATTTCTTAGTTGCGTTGGCAGAATCAATAGTTACCTGATCCTTAGTCTTTTCTCTTTCAAGTAATCCTAAATCATAATATTCTGTCTTTAAATCTACGAAAGGAATAATTAATTCATCCTTAATCATCTTCCATAGAATTCTTGTCATTTCGTCTCCATCCATTTCAACAAGTGGTGTAGACATTTTAATCTTTTCCATAATTTCAATACCTCCGAAATCACTAACTATTATAAAATATTTATCTCATAAAGAAAAGATATATATTTTTAAATAAAGTATTTAAAAAAAAGAATACATTTGATAGAATATATTTGTTTAATTTTCATAAAAAGAGGGTAATTTATCATGGATAGAAAAATGCTACTACTATGGATGTGTATATTAACCTTGCAAGCAGGTGCTATAAATGCCATTTCAATATTTGGCTATGATGGCACAACAGTATCACATCTAACAGGCTTAGTTTCAAAGGTTGCTATAAATATAACTGACGGAAACTTTGAAGGACTATGGGGTGTATTAAGAGTAATTCTATTATTCTTTATAGGTGCTATAGCATCAGGATATATAACAGGTGAAAGAGCGTTCTATTTAAAAAAGAGATATGGAATTATCATCCTAGTAATTGGTGTATTAATCATAGTTCCATACTTCCTTCCAATAAAATATAGTGTATTATTATTTGCTTTTGTAATGGGTCTACAAAATGGTATGGTTGTATCATTTAAGGGTGTAGTTGTAAGAATGACACATATGTCAGGAAATATCACAGACCTAGGAGTTTATATAGGATATAAGCTAAAAGGAAATAAAAACGAAAAATATATAACAGGATTAATTCCACTTGTTGCTATATTAAGCTTTACAATAGGTGGAATATTAGGAGTATTATTATTTGGATTAATCCATAATGCAATATTCTTTATAACATCAGGTATTTATATTATTTTAGGAATTGTATATTTCATATTAAGATATAAATGTACTGATAAGGATTTCAATGGTATTCCAGATGAATTAGAAAAAAATAAGGATGATGAAAAAGAGGTTGAGAAGCTATTTTAGCTTCAAAACCTCTTTTTTTCCTAATAGATATCCTCATGAACTGGCAATGCATCCTGAACATAATCATCAATAAAATTAAATTTATTAGATTCATCATATTCCTTATATGTTACATTAGATTCAGCTGTTTCATATTATTTATTAAATAATTTAATAATTACTGCTATTAATACTCCAAGCCCTAACATAAGTAGGCTTATGCATATATAATATATAATTTTATTTTTTTTCATAATATCCTACTTATGGCTTTACATTAATATCAATAGTTTTTCTATCTGAATTAAACCATGCATGATCAGAACCTGATGGTAAAGTAGAGCTTCCATTATTAGTAGCTGTATGTTTTTGAGCTGTTATATATTGAATTAATGTATTATATTGTACTAAATGACGAAGCTTCTTTGAATAAGATTTAAAGCTTACCTTATATTTGTTATTGACAGGTAAATATAGTTCCATCTTTTCTTCAGTGACATATGAATAATATCCTGTTGCGAATTTTGGATCGCATTTTTTAATATCACTTCTACCAAAGACATGACCATCAACATCAACAACAGTCTTTTTAGCCTCATCCTCAACCTGAACTGAATTATAGCCATATAATGCAATACGTACTAAATCGGCATTATCTCTTAATGGTACGACACTAATTTTAGCATCAGGATGCTTTTCATTATATGCATTAATATAATAATCATCCTGGCTCTTTAAATGAGCAACATTTATTTCAGTATCATGATTTTGAAATATACTTGATAGATTTACAATTAAAGAAATCATTTCATTTGGCTTTTCAGTAAAAGCATTTATTAAAGCACTAGCTAAGAATGTAAGATTTTTTGCTGAAACCTCTGAATCATAATCCTTATATACCTTAGAAAGAAAACTTCCGCTTATTCCATATTTATTTAGCATAGATTCAATTAAAAAATTATAAATAAGATTAGTCATAGCAGATATCTCATCTTCCTCTGTATCTGACATAATAGCAAATAATAAGGATTTCATTAATGGCTGATAATACCTAGCATAGTTAGTACGATTACCAATTGAAGAGCAAAGCTCATCAATAGCTAAAGATACAACTATATTGGCATCATAATTAGCTTTTCTATTATCATCACTAACAATACCAGATAGCTTTTCAATTGCTAAGCCTGTTAAAACACAACCAAGGGGTCCTGAAACAACTGTCGCGCCTAATATTCCAGCAATCTTTTCTCCAGTTATACCCTTCATATCAAATTTATCTACGTCAAATTTATTTATATTATTATGTGATTCACTATAAATCTTTTTAAAGACATCTCTATTGTTATTAAAATTATCTGGATCATAAAACTTAGTTGTTATAAATTTATCAATACCAAATCTAGTAAATCCAAAATTTTTCATAGCAACCTTAGTTACTAAATCATTAGGATTTACTACATTATAAATATTATTATAAAGCTCATCATGAGGATATTTTACAGTCTTTGAATCAACATTAGCTCCCTGAGGTGCTTCAAATGTATATGCATATAAATCATCATGAGATAATGTAATCTTATTTGAAATATATGTAGAATCATTTAAATGATTATCAATTAAGCCTGCCGCTAAATTAGTTACAGCACCTCCACGAGAAAAGCCTGACATCCATAATTTAATTTTTCCATTGATTCCATTTTGATTTATAAATTTCTTTAAATGAGAAATAAGCTTATTAGCCGCATTATACCAGCCCTCATGCATATAATCAGATTGAGAACCATCACCTAAATAAACATTATTACTCCATTCTCTAAAATAGCCACCAGATCTAACAGCAACTCCAATTACTGTATAATCACCAACAGTTTTTTTAGCAGCTGCAACTCCGATTGTATCGAAGCCTGGCTGTGATTTATAATCATCATTAGGTAAAAAGCTATCAAAGCCAATCATTTCAAAGAATCCCTTTACTCTATTAGATTGCTCATTATACCATTTAGTATCATTTTTGTCATCAGGGTCTCCTGGATTCATAGAATACTTTGTCATTAAAATTGATAATGTCGCAAGATGTGCATCATAAGATGTGGCAGAATGCGCAAAATAAGCATCTGAATAATAAATATCATCTGTCTCATATCTATATTTATGTACCTCAGTACTAATTCCTTCTCCTGCAAATACATGCGGAGCTGTAATCAATAATATTGCCAATACAAATGAAAACATTATCGTTACTATAATCTTCTTTAAACTAAATAATCTCATATTAACCACCCAATTTTTCCCTTTCTAATAATTCCAAATCCAGAATTATTTTTCATTACAAGAAAAGTTTAACATAGAGAATAGGACAAACATGTGACAAAAAAGTATCTTTTAAAAAAAATAAAAAATACCCATTTGAATAATAACTTTAGCTAATACAAATTGGGTATCATTTTATTATTTTTTTAAATTAATTAATTCAATCTTTAATAGTTCAGAAACAAACATTATTAAAGCTATTTCAGATTCCTGCCAAATTCTTGTTATTTGCTTTTCATATATTATTATATATCCATAGCATTTTCCATGTGCTACAAGCTTTGATACTAAAAGCGATAATATACCATTTTCATTAACATAAAATTCAAATACAGGGTCAGCCTTTTTTGCTTTAGTTAGTGGTGATTCATAAAAGATATCATCACCATTTAGAAGCATCTCTAAATGAGGCTCAAATAATAGTCCTGTTGCCTTTGGCTTATCATAATAATTAGTAATTAATTTTTTATCAGGAGTTAAAAATACTGCGGCTGAACAATGAAGCTGTGTATATAAATAATCCATAGTATTTTTAATAATTGAGCTTTTTCCCTTATAAATATCAAATAATCTTTTAGCTGAATTAAATGAATAAATAATAGATCCTTCTACATTTTCTCTTACAACTATATCCTTATGCTTAGAATCTACATAAATGATGAAGCAATTTCTTCCCTTAGTCTTTCCTCTATATAATGCTTTATCCGCCTTTGTAAATAATTCCTCAAAGCCTTCAGAATCCTTAGGGAATGTTGCACATCCTAATGTAGCTGTTAAATAAATATCTCTTTCGCCATCATTATAATATTTTCTAAAGATTTTACCTCTTTCATATAAGCCCTCTAAAAATGTATGAACATCATCATATTCGATTTTATTAGGTAAAAGAATTAAAAATTCATCTCCACCATAACGACCAACATAGGCCTTATCCTGACAATATGATATTATTGCTTCACCTGCTGTGTTTAAAATAAAATCTCCAGATAAATGACCATAGGTATCATTAATATGCTTAAAATTATCTAAATCTAGAATCATTAATGTAAATGGCTTTTTATCCTCTATTAATTTTTTAGCAATTTTAATTATGAATTGTCTACTAATAACATGGGTTAAGGAATCTAATACTAATTCCTCCTGCTCATTTTTTAACAATTCAATTTTTCTATAATCTAGCTTTGGAAACATAATATCAACTACTTTCAAATTAATCTTATTATTATAATTATATAATTTATTTTTTATTTTAACAATATAATCAGAATACAATAAAAATGGGCATCCTAGGATGCCCAACATTTTACTTAAAATTTCTCTTTAATAAGCCTTCTAATGCTCTACCATGTCTAGCCTCATCACGAGCCATTTCATGAACAGTATCATGAATTGCATCTAGGTTATACTTCTTAGCTAGCTTAGCTAAATCAGTCTTACCTAATGTAGCACCATATTCGCATTCAACTCTCCAAGCTAAATTATTCTTAGTTGAAGAAGTCATCTTAGGCTCAAGCTCACTACCTAATAATTCAGCAAATTTAGCGGCATGCTCAGCCTCCTCAAAGGCTGCCTTTTCCCAATATAGACCAATTTCAGGATAGCCCTCTCTATGAGCAACTCTAGCCATACATAAATACATACCAACCTCAGAGCATTCACCATTGAAGTTAGACATTAATTGATCAAAAATAGATTTTTTGACATCCTCAGGAATATCAGGATTATTCTTAACAGTCTTAGCATAAACACCAAATTCATGCTCTGCTGCTAAAGGCATTTCTCCTTCTACCTCTTGGAAAGCCTTAGCTCCAGCCTTACATACAGGACACTTGAAATCCTCAGGAAGTGAATCTCCCTCATAAACATAGCCACATACTTTACATACAAATTTTTTCATTTAATTAATCCCCTTTCGTATTTAGCTTATTTTTTTACAATTCTTACAAATACCTTCCATCATAATGTCAGTATTTGTAACATTGTTTCCGTCAACCTCTATAATATTAGGAATGTTTATCATTTTAGGATCAATATCATAAATGCTACCACATATTTGACATTTAAAATGATAATGTGTTTCCTTAACTGTTTCATATATTTCTTCATTACCTAGCCTTAGCTTTCTAATTTGACCTTCATCTAATAGCTTAGATAAATTTCTATAAATAGTAGCTAAAGAAATATTTTCATAGTTTGAATTAATATATTCAATCAGCTTTTCTGAGGTTGTATGACCCATAAGTTCTATTGACTTATAAACGATTTGGCTTTGATTTGTATTTCTTCTAATCATAAACAAATCTTCCTTTCATCAATATTATCTTGCGATTCATCTAAGATAATTATACTAATAATAACATTTAGTGTCAATCCTTATTAAGAATAATTCTTAAAAAGATGATAAAATAAAGAGCCTAGTTTTGGGGATAGGCTCTTTGGAGGGATTGAAAAATGAGATAAAAATTTGGATTAATTTTATCTACTATCTTATTATTAGGCCTTAAAAATTAAGCTTCTAATAATAATGTACCTATATTGTACCAAATAAAGTGCAACAAAAGTGCAACAAATTTAAAAAAAATTAAAAAAGATTTCATTCGATATGAAATCTTTCATAAATTAATGATTAAACTCATCATATTTTGTAATATCTTTAATGATAATAGAATCCAAGATATTGGTTAAATGGTCACCCATTCTTTCAACATTAGATAATATCTCAACATAGTGCTCAGTATTCATGAATGAGCAATATCCAGAATTTACTCTATGAACATGACGCTCATGTAATACTTCCTCTAATTGGTCAATTTGATCCTCATAAGGTAATGTTTCAACCGCACGAGTCTTATCCCAATTCTTAACTGCCTCAGTAGTTCCATCAACCATTGTTAACAATACACTGAAGTAGCTTTCTAGATCCTGTACACCATCCTCTGATAGATGCATATCCTTAGAATATCTATCCTCAAAGAATTCTAAGATATTAGTACAGTGGTCACCTACACGCTCAATATCCTTAATATTATCTAGATATTTAGATATAATAGCTGATTCATGGTTATCTAATTTAGCTAATGTTAATTTAATTAAATAATCATGAATACGCTTATCTAAGCAATTGATTGTTTTTTCTAGCTCAGCACCCTCAGTTAAAAGATTCTCATCTCTCTTAAAGGCAAAGCTTTTAGCAACATGAACAGCTCTATTCATCTTTTCAACCATATAATCTAATGCTGATTTAACAAAAGCAATGGCTAGGGTTGGAGACTTTTGAATCAATGTGTAATCTAATAAAGAATCCTCAATTGAAGTGCCTTCTTCTGTTTTAATAATCTTATTACATACATATGTAAGTGGCTTTAATAGGAATAGGAACGCAAACGAATTGACAATATTAAAGAATAAGTGAGCCAATGCTATAATCATCGGATTAAATACAGGATTTCCACTTGAATCTAATGATTGACCATTCATCTTTAATGCATTCGCGACAGTTTCTGTTAGCCAATTATATGGAACAAATATTGCAAAGAATACAATAACACCAACTAATTTTATTAAAATATTAGCTAAAGCAACCTTCTTAGCTGTTTTATTTGAGCCAAGAGATGCTAATAGTGCGGTTATAGTTGTACCTATATTCGCACCAAGCATAATTGCTAAAGCACCCTTTAACGAAATAGCTGTTTCTGCAAATAATTCCTGAACGATACCAATTGTTGCTGAAGATGATTGAACAACAAATGTAAATAATGTACCTACAACAATACCTAAAACTGGTATATTTTGTAGGCTTTCAAATAATCCTACAATTGCTTGATTAATTGCTGGGTCGTTTAAGAAATGCTTAAATGACATATCAATCAAAGCTAAACCTAAGAAAATAAAACCAAATCCTAAAACAACAGAGCCAATTTGATTTATTTTTTGCTTTTTAAAAAAGAAATTCATTGTAGCGCCAATAAATACTAATACAACTGAAACAATAGGCATAATTTTAAATTGAGAAAAGAAAGCCAAAATTATTGTTAAAATTGTACCACCAATATTAGCACCAAGTAAAACACCTAAGGCCTGCCCAAAGGTCATAAGACCAGCACCAACTAGCGATACTGCTAGTGCTGAGGTACCTGAGGCTGATTGAGTAAGCATTGTTGTAACGAAACCAACAAGCATACCCTTAATTGGTGTATTTGTACCTTTAGCAATAATAACCTTCATTTTATCTCCGGCCATTGCTTTTAAGCTTGAACCCATCATGTTAATACCAAATAGGAAAACACCCAAGCCACATAATATATAAAGGACTGCAACTACATTACCATAGGCGCCACTAGGAAACCCTAAACTGACACCATCTAGAATATTAACCATACTCTCTCCTTTAACAATTAAATAATTAACCAATATAATTTTAATATTTCTATCTAAAATTTACAACAAATTAAAAAATTTTTTGATTAGAAAACACTTTCTACATACCAACTGCTTCTTTTGCTAATAAATCTACCCTGTCATTATATTTATTATTAGTATGACTTTTTACCTTGTGAAAAACTACTTCTATTTTTCCATTCATGAGGTCAGAAAATTTTTGATATTCAATAGCTATTTTAGTATTAGCCCTCCATGCCTTAGTATACCAAGCCTCAATTCCTTGATAATCATAAAAAATATGTAATCTTTTTATTCCCATCTTATAGGCATAATTAATAATAAAGCCAGCAGCCTTTATTTCTCCTGCTACATTTCTATTTTCAGTATATTCATCTACCTTATCATATCCCTTTTTAAAAATGTATTCCTTATTATCAATAATTAAAATAGCACCAAATCCATATACTAATGTTTTAGAATTAAATGAGCCATCAATATAAGCCTTTGGCTCATCTACCCCATCAGAATATTCCTTTCCCTCTAAATAGGCTATTGCCTCATCCTTAATAGAAAAGGATTTATATTTAGGAGCTTTACATTCCTTAATTACAGATTGTGCCTCCTCCCAAGATTCTACAATAACCTTATGTGTTTCATCCTTAATCGCATAATATTTCATATTCTAACCTAGATTCTCTACAACCTTAATACAAATCTTAGCAGAATTTAAAGCCATATCATTTTCAAATTCAAAATAAGATTCTTCCTGATTTTCCTCTCCAATAATATCAGAGATATATCTTAAAACAACAAAATCAACACCTGCTCTAACACAAGCCTGAGCAACTGCAGTACCTTCCATTTCAGTTACAATACCCTCAGTATTATCAATATGCTTAAAGGCATCCATAGATGTAATAAATTGATCTCCTGAATAAACATGTGCTGTTTTATATTCAATACCTAATCTATTTAAAACCTGCTTAATCATAACAATGTTTTCAATAGCTACAGGATATTCAGCAGGCATTCCAGGTACCTGACCATATTTATATCCAAAAATAGTTGCATCAACATCATGGTAAGTAAGCTTTTCAGCTATAATAACATCTCTATGCTTTAATGGCTTTGTACCGCCAGCAATACCAGTATTAATAATAAAAGAGCATTCAAATTCTCTTATTAATAATGCTGTTGAAATACCAGCATTAACCTTACCCATTCCGCATTCAGTTAAAATAACCTCAGTATTTCCAATATAGCCTCTAGAAAATTCAGACCCAAAAATCTTTACACTTTCTAAATCCTCCATATTATTTAATATTTCTTCCATTTCTGCCTTCATCGCAGCTACAATTCCAACTCTCATATAATTCTCCTATATTCTTCTTGATAATGTAACATTTAATCTATCACTTCTTGTTTTACCATTTAATGATGTAACCTTAAATTTGCCCTTATGTCTAACTGATACAATATCATCTATTTTTAAGACGTGAGATGGATTCATGTTAATAATATGATTAACCTGAACTAATCCACCCATAATTAATTCTAAAGCCTCACTTCTAGAAATTCCATATATTCCAGCAATAACGCAATCAATTCTAAGTGAGGATATAAAATAATTCTTATCCTCATATTTAATTACATTTAAAACCTCACCATCATATCTTTCTAATTCGATTGGTGCTTTACCTATAAATTTAAATTCCTGCTCAATATATTTAGAAATTTCTTCTGTACAGGCAATAAATAATCCTTCATCATTTATTACAATATCACCTAATGATTCTCTTTTAATTCCTAAGCTCATTAATGAGCCTAATACATTTCTATGATTAATATCATAATATTTTTTATTATATTTAACCTTATAAATTACAATTTTAAAATCTTCATCTAAAATATCATATTGAGACAATATATATCTATTTCTATCCGCATTTTTTATTCTGCCATATTTAGAATAATTTGCCTTTTCATATTTACACATTTCTTCTAATATAGCACCAAAGGTTTCATCTAAAAATGGAAATAAAACTACATTACCCATATAGCTTCTTTCTATTTGTGATTCTACCTTCTTTTTAAATTTAGCTACATCTTCCATAATATTCTACCAAGTCTTACATGAGTACTACCAGCTAAAATAGCTTCCTTATAATCATCACTCATACCCATAGATAAATATGGCATACTTATATTAAAATCCTTTTCGACTCTTTCCTTTAAATATTTTAAAGATTTAAATTGTCTTACTAAATCATCATGAGTATCAGCCTTAATAGCCATCATCATAAATCCTACGACATTAATCTTTTTAAATTTTAATACTTCCTTCATAAATTCATCGATTTTATGATAATCAACACCATTTTTATTTTCCTCTAAATTGATTGAAACCTCAATAAAGGTATCAAGAGGCTCCTCTCTATATTTTTCAATCATTTTAGCTAATTCTAAGGAATCTAATGAATGTAAAACATCTATTTTATTGATAATATCCTTACATTTATTTCTTTGTAAATGACCAATAAAATGCCATCTAATATCCTTATAATCCTTTAATTCTTCATATTTTTTTAAGAATGCCTCTACTCTATTTTCTCCGAAATTATTAACTCCATGAGCTAATAATTCCTTCATTTCTTCACTACCTACATATTTAGTAGCGGCAACTACATTTACAGGAATTGTTTTTAAAAATTCATCAATATCTTCTCTTAACACTTTAATCACTCCAAACAAATATATTATATAATAATATTTATGCAAAAAAAAGAACTTCAAGGTATAACCTTTGAAGCTCTCTTTCTAATAATTAGCTAAATTGTAAATGATGTTAATATACTACCTCCCTTTTCTATTACATATGAACCACTATCTCCATAGAATTTAATTGAAGATTGTGAATATGTATTTTTTAAGCTAAATGTATATGATAATGAATCCTTACTAAATGTATAGCTACCAGATGATAGGCTTGGGATTGAATATGTTTTTACATTTGATGCTGAAGGAGCTCTTTCAATAGTACCTAAGCACATTAGGGTACCACCAGTAATTTTAACAGCACCATCTGTATCTAACGCTGTTGCTGTACCTGTTGTACCACCAGCAGCTGAAATTACAACACCACCAGTTTGAGTATATGTTCCATTAGCGTCTATAGAATCTGTATCACCTGTACCTACAGTTGAAAATAAGAAACCACCACTAACATTTATAGCTCCTGATTTTCCACCAGCATTTACTCCATCGTCAGTCGCATAAACATCAACAACTGAACCAGTAAAATTAATAGTTGGTCCTTCTATTCCCTCATATGAAGTAAGTACGCTAATTTTACCACCAGATAATGTTACACTACCCTCTCCATGAATTCCATCATCCTTAGATGTAATTGATAATGTACCACCTGAAACATTAATATTTCCTGTTGATGTTTCACTATTTTCAAGTGCTAAATTACCATTGGCATGTAATGCATCATCATAGGCTTCAATTTTGATATTACCTGCAGAAATATTAATTTCATTATCAGCCTTTATACCCTTTGTTGAATATTCAGTCTTTTCAGTATTTCCCTGATCCATCATACCCATTCCACCAGGTCCCATTCCAAATTGAGATTGAGAGCTAGATGTATAAGATGTCCAATCTCCACCAATCTTTTTAGTAGATGCAGTCACACTAGATACCTGGAACATATCCTTAGTTGCATTAATAGTTTGTCCTGTAGATTGAGCATAATATTCTTCTTCACTTGGATTATTTGATGTAAAAATATAGAATTGAACATTACTATATTTTGAAGAATCAATATTACCCTTTAGATAATAATATGATGTTTGACTAAATCCACCAGGTCCACTTTGAGTTTGAACCTGAGTATAATAATCAAGCTTTACCCATTCTCCAACCTTATTGTTATTGCTATCAAAATTGTAGCAATAAGCATAATAGTAATATGATGAATTATAATATGTATTTGTTATGCTTAAATATAAAGCATTTGATGTTGATACGTTAGAAGCAACATCACCTGAATATGATGAATATGAGCTAGTATAAATATTTAATGTAGGCTCATTATTTGATTCATCCTTTAATATTTCAGTATTATAGGAAGCATCTATTCCGTCGCAGCAGGCATATATATCTAATGCTGATGTGCCTGTAATAGTTACTGTTCCTCTTTGATTTCCTTTAGATGAAATATCAGAATTAGTTGTTTTAATTCCATCTCCACCAACAGAAATGATTTCACCTGTTACATTTGTAATAGTTACAGAATCATTACCCTTTAAGGCATTATTTACAGCCTTAACATTTAATGTTTGATTTTTAATTTTTAAATCATCCTTAGAATGAATACCATTATTAATCGCACCAACTACATTTAATGTACCCTTGCCCTTTAATTCTAAATCAACCTTAGAATAAATTGCGGCAGTACCTTGTGTTTCATCCTCCTCATCTATTTCCTCTCTTCTATCAATAATAGTATTTGTAGTACCATTTTTAGCAGATATTTCTACATCTGTTTCAGAAGCTTCAATAAAAATAGGTGAATTAGTTGTTGATGTAATAGTACATCCCTCTAAATTAATAATTACCTTATTCACAGTATCTGTTGAATTTACAATAATCATACCATCAGGTAATACACCCTTTAGATTATATTCTCCACCCTCTGTGATTGTATAAACATTTCCTTCCTGAGTGAAATTACCAATTCCAGCAGTTGCTAAAGACATTTGGAATGTAGATGATTGATTATCATATTCATCATAATCATCTGAAAATACCATTTCAGTTGTATCAACTGATACCTGATTATTATTTGTATTATTTTGATTATTTTGATTTTCAGGAATTATATCAATTGGCTGATTTGTATCACTACCACAGCTAGCAAGTGCCATTATAGATAGAATTCCAAGCATTGCTCCACCAATAAATTTCTTTTTCATAAAGGTCCCTCACTTTCGTTTTGTGACCTCATTATAAATCTAATTTTTTTATTGAAAAAGCATTTTGGAAGTTTTAACATTTTTTCACATTTATGTGCGAAAGCAATCCCAAAATTAAGAAAAAAATCCGAAAATAATCGGATTTCTTTTCACATATTTTGATTAATTAATCATTAAAATTTTTAGCTAAGAATTCTACTGCATCAGGATTACCTAAATTCTTTGCCTTAGTAGCTAAATCCTTTGCATAATCAGGATCTCTTTCAATACCAATTCCTCTTAGGTAGCAATCAGCTAATCTTAAAATAGCTGGAGTATAATTTGCTCTTGCGGCATCCTCAATGTAATTAAAGCCATCATCAATATCTGAATCAGAATTTGAAGCATTTAAATTATAATCGCCTAAATAATACATAGCCTCTAAATCTCCTGCCTCAGCAGCCTGCTTATAATATTTCATAGCTTCCTTATTGCTCTTAACCATGCCACCTACACCCTGCTCACTGCATCTACCTAACATGTAATATGAATGTGGGTCAGCATTTCTTATACCCTTTTTATAATATTTAACTGCTTCCTTGTAATTTTGAATTACACCATCACCATTATAATAGCAATCACCTAATTTACCCTGAGCTAAAGGTGATTCAGTTAAAGCAGCCATTTGATAATATTTAAATGCCTCTGATGGATCCTTAGCCACACCAATACCATATAAATATCCTTCAGCAATATTTAAATATCCTCTTGCAGAGCCTAATTCAGCAGCCTTCTTATACCATTCAATTGATTCCTTTATTTCTTCATCATTTTCTGCATTTGCTCTAATAATATCTCCAATTGCAATAATAGAATCAATATCATTTAATTCAGCAGCCTTTAAATACCATTCCTTTGCAAGTGCATCATTTGCATCAACACCAATACCATTATGATAGCATAAAGCTAGTTCATAAATAGCCTTAGGATAGCCTTGCTCTGCAGCCTTCTTATACCAATAGAATGTTTTATTATTATCTCTTTGAGTACCATATCCAAAATAATAATGTCTAGCTAATTCAGCCTCGCCCTCAGGATAGCCTAATTCAGCAGATTCAGTGAAATATTTAAATGCAAGCTCAGGAGAAAAATCTACTCCATCGCCCTTTTCATATAATGAACCTAGCTGATATGCAGCAGCACCAGATTTTAAATTTGCTGCCTTTTTATAATAAGCAACAGCCTTAGCCTTATCCTGCTTAACTCCTAAGCCATCTAAGTAGCAGTCACCTAAATTCTTTAAAGCAGAAGGCTCACCCTTCTTTGCTGAATCAGCATATAGCATAACTGCTTGTCTAATGTCCTGCTCAACACCTAAGCCATCTCTATATAAATTACCTAAATCATTTTCTGCCTTAGCATAATCATTAGTTGCTAATTCATTTAATAATTTATAAGCCTTTTGATAATCCTGCTTAACTCCTAGGCCATCTCTATATAATGTAGCCATATTATATTTAATAATAGGGTCATCTAATTTATCACTTAAATATGAATATATTTCTAATGCTCTAGCATAATCTCTTGTATTAATATCACCATAATATAAGCAATTAGCAACATGTAATAAAACATCATCGCTTTGATCAGGGTCATCCTGATAATTCTTTAATGCCTCTAAGGTATTAACCTCAGTACCATATCCATAATAATAGCAATCACCTAATCCACATGCAGCATGATTATTACCTAAATCTACAGACTTCTTATAGCATTCAAATGCATTATCTAAATCAACATCAGTTCCTAATCCATTTAAATATAAATATCCTAAATATTCTAATGCAATTGGATTACCCTTAGTTTCATTAAAAATCTCAAATGCTTTTTCATATTGCTCATTATCAAATAATTGCATTGCTAAGGCTACCTTATTAGGATCATCAGGCTCCTTTTCTTCCACCTCTTCTGGCTCTGAAATAGGTTCTATATCTTCATCTTCAGTAACGATTTCAGATTCAATATTATCTAAATCAGCATCAATATCCTCTTCACTAACCTCTAAAGCTTCCTCATTAGAATCTTCTACTTTTTCTTCTTGTTCTAATTCTTCAGCAGGCTCTGTATTTTCTTCTTGTTCTAATTCTAAAGTAGGCTCTGCAGTTTCTTCCTGTACTAATTCTTCAGTAGGCTCTGCACTTTCCTCATTCACTTCAATTTCTTCATTTTCATTATTATCTAAATTAGAATCCTCTACTTCCTCATTAGCTACTTCATTTGAAACATCTAAAGCTCCCTCAGCCTGATTATCATTTTGATTATCTACTTGAGCTTCCTCTATAACTTCAGGAACAATATCAAATTCCTTTAATTTAGAAATAATATTATCTAATGATGGATATAATACATAATCATTTAAACCACTCTTTAATTCATCAGCGGCTAAAATAATATCATCAGATAAATCATCATCTGAGAATACCTTATCAAAGATATTATCAGCTGATTCATCACATATTACATTTATTGAAGGCTTTCCTCTTAAATTATTATTTGCTATTTTAATAGCATCATAAAAATCATTTCCCTTTAATGATTCAAAATCAATTAAAAATAAAACAGCGTCAGAACGTAAGATACCAGCCCTTATTTTCTTTTCATCATTATCATTACATTCCTTAACCTGGAAACCACTATTTTGTAACTCATTTGAAACATTTTGATTTTTAGATAAAATAAATAATCTATTTTTTCCCATACTAAATACCTCCAAATACGTCCCACTTTAAAATATTATATCAAAAAATTTATATAATTTTTAGTCAAATTAATGATTTAAGGCCACATTTTTTCTTTTTTTAGTCCTTCTTTTTATACTACTCTTTAATTCTGACCTAAAAATAGCAAAAATTTTTTTATTAAATCCTTTATAAAAAGCATAATCATCCTTATTCAAAAGTCTTTTTCTTTCTCTCATATTTCTAAAATATCTAAAAGGCTTCTTCTTAACATCTAATAATGATGAATCAGGCTTTTCTTTTGCAATATGAACTAAAATCTTAACATATTTTTCTCTATCCTCGTTAGTTGTTTCATTAAAAAATCTATCAATAGATCTTTCAAAATACCTAGATGTAATAGAATTTCTTTTTACTCTTTTAAAGCTTGATTGATTAGCAATATGCCAATTAAATGGATCATGCTGCAAAACAGTAAATCCACTAGTTTTTAAAAATTGAATTTTATCTACATTATATAAAAGCATCGCAACAGTACTCATAGTAGATGATATAGCACATACTCTATTTTCAATTCTTTTATATTCAGGTGTATGTAAAATAGTCTTATCTAAGAATCCAGGCCCATCAAAATCATAAACCTTTATTATTTCATCCTGTACATCTATTTCAGCAAAGATAGATGCATAAAGTGCTAAATTACCACCCTTTGAATGTCCACCGACAATAAGCTTTCTATCATATAAATTAGAGATATCCATGATATATTTAACAGCATCTCTTTGAGATGGTACCTCAGTCATATAGGACATATTTAGGTCCTCTTCCCATCCAGTAATAGATAAATCTGTACCTCTAAAAACAATGTAGCAAAAATCTAAAATGAAAAATGTTAAAGCAAAAAATTGCTCAACATTTTCATTATCTATAATTCCTCTAAAAGCTTTAAAATACACATTATCATATCTTGTTGTATGTTCCATCAATGCACAAAGCTTTTCATTTTTAGGTCTTGTTGTGCTATTATATGATAATTTTTTGGCATTTTTAGCATTAACTACATCCTTAATGAATATTTCTTGATTGCTATCAGCAGAAAAAAGTTCAAAATTTAGATAGCCTAATTCAGCAAAAATAAGGGCATCTATTTCATTGAACTTTAATTTCTCAAATGATTCATTTCCATATTTTTTTAAATACCAAAGCATATTTTTCATAAAAAACCTCAAGAAATAAAACAATATAGAACATTATATCACAAATATTCGAACTTTTTATATATTTTTGTATTTAATCAAATATCTCATAACAGCGACGATAGTTTTAGCATCCTTTATTCTTCCATCCTCTATCATCCTAATAACCTCACTAAGAGGAATATATTCTAATTCAATAACCTCATCATCATCAAAATGAGTCGCTGTTTTAACAAAATCCTTAGCTAAATATAAATAAATAATTTCAGAGCTATATCCACATGTAGGATATGTAACACCTAAGCTTTCAAGCTTTTCTGTTTTATTACCAGTTTCCTCTTCAAATTCTCTTAATGCGGCATAATATGGATCCTCACCCTTTTCTAGCTTACCTGCAGGAATCTCATATATAACCTCATCATAGGAATATCTAAATTGTCTTTCTAATATTACTTCTTCCTTATCAGTAATAGCTAATATTGCAGCTCCACCAGGATGTCTTACAATCTCTCTTATGCTTTCATTTCCATTAGGGCATAAAACCTTGTCCTTTTCCAATTTGACAACCTTACCATTAAAAATTACCTCACCGCTAATTTTCTTTTCTCTCATGTCCATCAAAATCACCCTCTTAACAATTAATATTTTAGCATATATATAATTATTTATTATATGCTTTTCGATATTTTAAAGGAGATAATCCAAAATATCTTTTGAACGCATTTGTAAAATGCTCAATAGATGAATATCCTATAAGCTCTGATATTTCAGTAATACTTAAATTTGTATATAATAGCTTATTTTTAGCATATGACATTCTAGCTTCATTCTTTAATTCTATAAATGTCTTATTATAATTTTCTAATAAATATCTTTGTAATTCTCTTACACTTAAGAATAATCTTTTCGCTAATTCCTCAATTGTAATTGTATTAAATTCATTTCTTATAATATTATCAATATCATATTGATGATTATCTAAATCCCAATGTGATAATCTTTCTCCTGCTATTTTTTCATTTCTTAATATTCTTACAATTATTGTTTTAAACATTGATACAATAATCTCATTATATCCAAAATCCTTTTTTGATAATTCATTTAAAGCAATTGAAAATGGATAATTTAATTCAGGAGCAAATCCTACATAGTTTTTATTTAATAAATATAAATATTTTTCAAATCCTGTAGTTTTATCAACTACATAAAATATTGAATATATTTTCATTTTATCATTTGGAATAATCTGACATTTTGAAAATTCAGAAATAACAAAATAATAATTATTTAAAACATTATATTCATTATCATTAATTATTACCTTACCATTTCCTTCTTCAATATAATTTACAATTATTACATTTTTTCCATAGGGAAGATAAATTGTAGGCTCATTTATTTCTTCATATTTAAATTCAGCCATGTTTAAAAATATTTTAGCCATCATAAATTTAATTGAGTCATTGCTTTTAAACATAATTATCACATCCCATTTAAATTTTATCATTTTTGCGCAAATACGACAAGTAAAGCGTTAACATGTCATATATTTCCCAAGAAATCGCAATAATAAAATGTAATAATTTAATTAAAGGAGATAGATAAATTATGAAAAAGATTAAAACAATTTTAGGAGCATTTTCATTATCAGCACTTGCTATTTTAGCTTCATGTGGTGAAGAGACAAAACCTACTGATGAAGCTAAAAAGCCTGATGAAGCTGAAAATACAGAAACTAATAAAGAACAGGATGATTCTAAAAAGGAAGAATTAAATTATGATCAAACACCTACTATTTTCCTAGCAGGAGATTCAACAGTTAAAACATATAATGATAATCAATATATTGGTGGCTGGGGACAATTTTTAGATAAATTCCTAGATGATGGAATCACAGTAAAGAATTGTGCACAGGGCGGTAGATCATCTCGTTCATTCATTAATGAGGGTAGACTTTATGATAGAACAAATTCAACATATACATTCAAGGAAAATAATGGAAATTCTATTGGCGATGAAATAAAGGCTGGAGATTATCTATTCATTCAATTTGGACATAATGATGATTCTACTAAGGCAGGAAATACATTAGCTGAAAGAATGGTACCTCTTGGAGAAAAGGACGCAAATGGTATATATCCTACTACTCCAGCAACTGAAACAGCAATTGTTAAAAATAATGGAGTTGCCACTGATGCTTCTGTAAGCCAAGCAGTAAAAACAGGAATGAGCAGCTACGCTAGTGTTTTAAATACATATCTAAAGGATTCCGTTTCAAAATATGGTGATTCATATTATGAGTATGGAAATGGAACATATAAATGGTATTTAAAGCAATATATTGATTTCGCTAGAGAAAAGGGTGCTACTCCAGTTTTAGTTACACCAGTTGCTAGAGTAAATTTCAGTGGAGCAGAAATCGTTGGTGGACCAGGAAACCATGGAGATAATTTTGCTTATGTAGAGGCAGTTAAGCAATTAGCAAATGAGGAGCATTGTATGTGTATTGATTTATTCTCTAAATCAAAGACATTACTAGAAACTGCAACATCAAGCTATGTAGACTTTGTAATGGCATTAAAGCCAAATGATTTAACAGGTGAATGGCCATTAGATTATGATTATTCATATAATAATAAAAATGCAGGCTATACAGGAATCGAAAAGACTCATTATAACAAATATGGTGCTTTCATTGAGGCAGCATATGTTGCTGAAGCAATTAAGAATAATGAGGTTACAGGTACATATAACGGAAAGACTGAATACTATAATTTTAAAAATAAGGTATCAGTAAATCCAGAAGTTTATATTGAACCATCTAATAATATGCCAAAGGCTACAGTAGATAAAATCGAAAAGACATTATCAACAGTAAATGTTAAAAATCCAAATAGAGCATATTATGATCCTAATTTAGTAGTTACAGCAATTAATAATGTTACACCAGTTGATAGCATTACAAATGAAAACTATTTAACAGTAAAGGATGAGGCTTTAGCAGCTAGAAAGCTTTATTTTAATGTAAATGTTGATGAAAGATCAAAGGTAACTAATTATAATACATTAGATCAAATAGACGCTAAGGTTAATGAACTTATTAAAGCTAATAAGCCAGTAGCTACATCTACAATCGTATTTAATCCTGATAACTTATCATTAGCACTAGATGAAACTATTACTTCTTTAGTTACATCAGGTGACTTTAAGCTAGTAGGAACTTCAGATAAAAAGATAACAATTAAGTCAGGTACTTCATTCTCTTATAATGATGTAGATTACAATACTACTAAATCACTATCTATGGGTGGTGCCGCAACATTTGGTTCAAATAGATATATTGAATTTACAACTACAAAAGCTGCAACAATTACTGTAGTTGCTAAATCAAGTGGAGCTGACGATAGAATTGTTAAAATGGTAAGTGCTTCTAATACAGCTACTACTGTTGCTACATTCGATGCTAAGGCCTCTACTTCAGTTACATCAGCTGAAAATATTGCAGCTGGTACATATCAATTAGGTAGTGCAGGCTCAGGCATGTATATTTATGCATTAATAATTGAATACTTCGATTAAGAAAGAAAAAACCAACCTACTCGGGTTGGTTATTTCTTTCCTCTTCTTCAATTTCAAGCTCTATTTTTTCTGTTTCATAATCCTCTTTATCAATATCTAACTTTTCATCTTTTGCTTTTTCATTTTCATCCTCAAAAACTAATTCAGAAACCTCAGGCTCAGGATCATTCATATGCATTCCTAAATAGCCCTTTCTTTTAATTTTTAATAGGAAGAATACTAAGAATAAAACAGAAATAATTAGAATAATAGTATTACTAATACCCATTGATAAGCCAGCACATAATGTAGGTGACATATCAGGGTTTATTGAATGTACAATTAATAAGAATATAATTCTACTTCCAATTCTTGATAAATTTAAGATTGTAGAAAGCTTTGTTTGACCAAAGCCATATAACAATCCTAGTACACCTGCAGTAACACCTAAGGCTGGAATTGATAAGGAATCATAAACAAATATTTCCTTAACCATTTCCTTATAGGCATCTGATTTAGCATCACTAGATGTAAATAATTCAACAAATTGATTTATAAATATAAATCTCATCAATATATATCCAATTAATGAAACAGCACTAACACTTATAATAGTAACAACAAAGGCTTTAATAGCTCTTTTCATATTACCATTACCAAGGTTTTGTGAAACAATAGTTGATTCTCCTTCTTCAAATGAATTAGTAGGAGATGTAATTAATCCACACATATTATTAGATACACCTAGTGTACCAACAATTAATCCATCTGTAGCTACATTCCAATATGCTCCACACATAGCATTTACTACAACCTTACCTAATGACATTACAAATTTACCTAAGAAAATAGGTATAGAAAGCTTTAGAATAGGAACAACATATTTCTTCTTTGGTAAAATCATTTTTAATGATAATCTTAAAATATTATTTTTACCAAATAATATTGATAAGCCAATAACTGTTAATGTTCCTTGAGCAATAATAGTTGCTACCTCAACAAAGATTATATTTTTTAAATCTCCACCAATACCAAATACAAATAGGCATGTTAATCCAATCTTAATGAATAATACCATTAAATTTAAATACATTATTATTTTAGAATTACCCTTAGCCTTTTCTAAGCCAATAAATATATTATTTAATGATACAAATACCAATTCTACTAATTGTAAAATAAAATACATTAATACATCAGGATTTGCCGCACCAGGAACCTGGCATAGCTCTAGCAATGGATAAGCTAGTGGAATTAATATTAAGCATAAAATACCACTTAATATTAAAGACATAAAGAACATATTAGATGATGCATATCTAGCATTTTTAACATCACCAGCACCATAATATCTAGCAACTAATACGCATCCACCAGCGGCTAAGCCCGCTCCAAATGATGAAATAGTGCTTTTAATTTGATTAATAGCTACAACATTAGTTTGAGCATCAGTTGATATTTGAGCACAAATAGCCGCATCTATTAAGGAATATACTGAATTAAATAATTGATATAAAGCAAGTGGGGCTATAATTATAAAAATGGTTTTCCATAAATTTCCACTTAAAATCATATTTCTTCTTTTAATTTGCTTCAAGCTTTTAGAAGCTTCCATTTTATCACCTGATTTCACTTGAAATTATATATCATCATTTAATTTTTTTTGGAAAAAATAACACAATTAAAATATTTTTCAAAAAACTGAATTTTATTTTGTTAATTTACATCAAAAGTGATACAATTATATTTGTGCTTTAAAGGAGATGAAGGAAATGTTTTTAGAGCTAATTGAAACATTTGATTTTGATGCATATAAAATATTAATACCAATTGCGATAATATTACTATTTTCTAAGCTATTAAGTATAGGAGCAAGGAAAATAGGAATCCCGCAGGTTATAGGATTATTATTAACAGGAGTTATATTAGGAGCACTAACCCTAATACCATTCCCTGATTCATGGAAAATCCTATCTAATAAGTCTGCGACATTGGGAGTTTCGGTATTAGCTGAAATTGGTGTTGTTATAATAATGTTTAGTGCAGGACTTGAAACTGATGTTAAGCAAATAAAAAAGACTGGTCTTGCAGCTATAGTAATTACAACATTAGGTGTTGTAGTTCCTATGGGCTTAGGATATCTAGCAAGCTTAATATTACCTGATGAGGCAACAGTAACAAAAACAGTATTTAGAAATTTATTCTATGGTGTTATTCTAACAGCTACTTCTGTTTCAGTAACAATTGCCGCATTAAAGGAATTAGGTAAGTTAAACACTAAGATAGGTACAGCAATTGTAAGTGCTGCTATATTAGATGATATCATCGGTGTAATTATTCTATCTGTTATATTATCATTAGATAAGGCAGCTACTGGTAGTGGCTCAAATGCCTCATCTGAAATTATAATGGTATTTGTTAAAACAATTTTATTCTTCGTATTTGCAATAGGTGCTGGCTTAGTTATTAGAATGATATTTAAAAAGCTTTCTAATAAATATGACCATCATAGACGTATTGCAATATTCTCATTAGCAGTTGCTTTTGCATATGCATTTATCGCTGAATATGTATTTGGTATTGCTGATATCACAGGTGCCTTCTTCGCAGGCTTAATTCTATCTAAGATGAAGGATACTGAATATATTGAACAAAAAACAGATACATCAGCTTGGCTATTATTTACTCCTGTATTCTTCGCTAAGGTTGGACTTTCATCAATGTCTAGCTTCACAGGTGGAAACGGAATGGATTTAACATTTGTAATATTTGGTATAACATTTATCTTTGCCGGAATAGCTGGTAAGCTATTAGGATGTGGATTAGGTGCTAAGATTACAAAATATAGCTTTAAGGATTCATTTAGATGTGGTGTTGGTATGATGTGTAGAGCTGAGGTTTGCTTAATTTGTGCTCAAAAGGGTATCGATAACAATATCATATCAGGCTCAATTCAACCATTTATTTTAGTATTAATTCTTATAACATCATTTGTTACTCCACTTCTTCTTAAGGTTTCATATAAGCATGATGAAATGGATATGACTCCTCTTTATGAAGGATATAACGAAGAAACTGGTGAAACATATCAAAATTATGAAGGTCCATCAATTGACCAATAAAAAAATTTGACTATCACACGATAGCCAAATTTTTTTTAATTACTTTTAGCTTTTGACGATGAGCTTTGAGCGGCTGCGATAATTTGTAACACTCTTAACACTAATTCTAAGAATGCCATAATCATATTATTGATATATTCAAGATTATACATCTTATATAATCCCTTAATATCTTCTATTTCACTAGCAGTTGCTAGATTTTCTTTTTTCAAGATCTCAATAGATTTTTGTTGAGCCTTTGTTTCAACCTTCAATATTATAACTGTTAAAATGAATGCAACAACATAGAAAAGTACACCTAAGCCTGCAAATATAAATGTAAATAAGTAATTTCCATTTTGATATGCATTTCTAACTATTATATCAATTAATACGCCAATAATTACAAGTGGTAAGAACATAATAGGTCCGAAGAATTGAATCGGAATTAATATATTTCTTGTCTTCATATCTGGATCATTTTCTTTATCTAAAATAGCTAAAGATGATTTTTGAGCAGCCATAGCTAATGATGTTACTGATTTTTTCTTATAAGTAAATCTTCTTAATCTTAGCTTATGGAAATAATGAGAATAAGAATTACCCCATAATAATGAACCAGTACATTTAACCTTAATGTGCTGAAGTCCATTATCATCTAATATCTTTCTAGCTGCCTCTTCTCCAGTTAAGCCACATGAATTTTGTTGCTTATTTAATCTATGATATTTAACCCATAAAACAATTGAAATACCAATACCAATAAGTCCAAACACAATAATTAGTGCAGCAACTATAAGCATTGCCCAAGCAAGACCATCAGATGTAGCACCTGTACTTTCTTTAATTAAATCGATCAATTTTTGCATAGAATCACCATCCTTATAATTCATTCTATCATAGAAATGATGCTTTAGTCATTAAAAAGTTTATAAATTAAGAAAAAGAGGTCTTTCGACCTCTATCTTACTTCATTAAAATTTCATTAATCATATCAGCAAATGCCTTCGGATCATC
>JAEEGL013212402.1_pt1 | contig 27185 bp, 22 predicted proteins | sample 9134231 | NCBI WGS metagenome assembly JAEEGL01 (sample SAMN16246548, study PRJNA631951) | gut metagenome | biome: gut microbiome; feature: rumen; material: fiber-attached | host: Bos | place: Iran: Karaj | collected 2018-10 | reverse complement strand
TGTAGCTCAGTTGGTAGAGCAAAGGACTGAAAATCCTTGTGTCGACAGTTCGATTCTGTCCGACGGCATTTTGAAAGCTGTTCAGATTTTGAACAGCTTTTTTTTATTTAATTTTATTAATCTTTAAACTTGTGATAAATATAAAGATAAACTATAATAAAAAATATGAACTGGATAATTATAAATAATAAATATGACAAAAAAATTGAAGAAAAATTTTCATTGCTATTTAATAAATATGAGGTTTCTTATAGTTTTATTACTTCAGAATCAAAACCGGTATTGATTTCTGATGCTGAGGAATACCTAAATAGAATTGAAAAAATTAATAATATAATAATTATTAATGCTAACCGCTTAAAAAAATCTCCTTCGTTTATGTATCTGCTTGGCTATTTAAAGGGAAAAAAAATCAGTGCATTCTGTTCTGGATTTAAATCTGATATTCCCTTTGAGTTTAATGGCTGTAATATTTTTGCTACTTCTGATGAATTATATCAGTATTTAGAAAAAAAAATTCCTGATTATATAAATGATGAAAAAAAATCAATTGCTGTAAAAAAACTTTCAGACAAAGGAATTTCATTTACAGTTGAATCTTTTGCAGAACAGGTTGAACATGGTCGATTAGAAAACTGCAAAATTTTTGTTGAGGCCGGTATGGATGTTAATTCTGAAAATTCTCATGGTGTACCAATGCTTTGTATAGCTGCCCGGCATGGTTCAAAATCTGTTGTAAAATTTTTACTTGATAATGGTGCAAAAATTGACTCGGTTTCTAAAGACAGGGGATATTCTGCTGTAATGGATGCTGTATGGAAATCTAATGTAGATATTGTTGAACTATTATGTAAAAAAAAGGCCAACCTGAATTTTATTAGCAGGGATGGGCAATCAGTTCTGGTTCTAGCTGTAGGGGGACCTGATTTTAATATTTGCAAAGTTCTTTTAAAATATGGCGCAAATCCTTACATCAAAGATAAAATGGGAATGTCTGCCTGGGATTATGCTGTCTTATTTAAACAAAATGATTTTATTAAACTGGTTGAAGAGGCAAAAAAAATAAATGCGTAGTATTGTTTTTACCGGTGGCGGGACCGGAGGCCATATTTATCCCGGACTTGCTGTTGCTGATGAACTTAGAATTATTTTAAATAACGAATTTCCTGGCGAAAAATTTGTTTTCATCTGGATTGGAGCAAATAACAGGCGTGATTCAGAAATCGTAAATAAAAGTGGAACTGATATTAAGTTTTATTCAATACCTTCTGGAAAACTCCGAAGATATTTTTCATTAAAAAATTTTACGGATATTTTTAAAATTCTTGCAGGCTTTGTAAAAGCTTTTTTTCTTCTTGCAAAAATAAAACCTGTTTTTTTATTTTCCAAAGGTGGTTTTGTAAGCGTACCTCCTTGCTTTGCTGCCAGACTGTTACATATTCCTGTTTATACTCACGAATGTGATTATTCACCAGGGCTTGCAACAAGACTTAATGTAAAGGCTGCATCAAAAATTTTTATTTCATATGAAGAAACAAAAAAATTTTTTTCTGAACTGATTCAAAACAAAATTATTGTTTCCGGAAATCCTGTCCGCCCTATGTTTTATAATGCAAATGCAGAAAAAGGTAGAAGTTTCTTGAAACTTGATTCAACAGATAAAACTGAAAAGAAACTGCCAGTGCTTCTTGTTCTTGGCGGAAGTCTTGGAGCCCGTCAGATTAATGAACTTATTTGGAATAATATTGACTGGTTATGTGAACGATTTATTATTGTACATCAGACCGGAAAAACAGATTATGAAGAGTCAACTAAAATTACTCCTGCAAATCCTAAAGCGGTTTATTTAAAGTATGCCTTTATTTATGAACAGATGTCTGATGTAATCGCAGCAAGCGATATTGTTATTTCACGTTCAGGTGCTAATTTCCTCTGTGAATGTGCAGTGGTTCAAAAGCCACTCTTACTGATTCCTCTTTCAACGCAAGGCTCCAGAGGTGATCAGATTGAAAATGCAAGATTTTTTAAAGAGAGAGGAGCAGCTCTTGTTCTTGAAGGAAAAGAAGTTACAAATGACAATTTTAAAACTTCACTTGAAAAACTTTCTGATATAAATACAAGAAAAAGTTTTTGTGATAATTGCAAAAAAATTACCGGTGAGGAAAAGCCTGCTTTTAAAATAGCAAAAATTCTTTTTGAGGAAAATATAAAATGACGCTGCGTGCATTAGACATATTTTTTATTCTTTTACTTTTTGCATTTTCTATTGTGTGTTGTTTTAAAGGATTTATAAATTCAGTTCTTGGGAAAGTTGCTTTTCTAGCTGGTCTTGTATGTGCCTTTCTTTTTAATGATAAATTTTCTTTTATATTTTCAAAATATATTTCATCTAAATATATTGTTATAGGTTTAACTGGAATTTGTATTTTCATTATTGTTTTTATTATTATTAAAATTATTCAACAGGTATTAGATAACTTGTTTTCTGGTAAAATCTTAAAAAGTCTGGACAGGGCGTTGGGCTTTTTTATCGGTTTAATTTTCGGTTTGCTTATAATTGCACTTATCTTGAAAATTCTGGAAATGTTAAAAAATGATTTAGTTTCAGGTTTATTAAATGACAGTTATTTTTATTATGTTTTCAGATTAATTAATGCAAGATTTTTAAATAATGCTTCTGTAATTAATTCCGAGGCAAATGAAGCAATGTTACCGGGTAATAATTTTTTTAATCATTTGTTTTGTTTTATGAATTGTAAAGGATTGTATCATGTTTGATAATTTACTGGACCAGAAAGCAGAAGTTTTTCTTACTCAAGATTATCTGAATAATAATTTACCAAATTCCATTTTATTTTCAGGGCCTGCTTCTTCTGGAAAATTAACCTGTGCACTTGAGCTTTCCAGAATTCTTTCATGCAGAAATAATCCTAAAGGTGAATGGCTTTGTACCTGTCCTTCCTGTTTAAAACATAAGGCTCTTGTCAGTCAGGATCTGATAATAACAGGTTCCAGAGACTGTACTTTAGAAATTGCTGCTTCTAAAGAAACTCTGCTTAATGCCGCTAAAACTAATGCATCATATTTAAAAGCAGCTCAATATCTGTTTGTGCGTAGTGTAAGAAAGCTGACCTCACGTTTTAATCCAGTTTTATTTGAAGGTGATGATAAGCTTTCAAAAATTTCTTCTTATACTTCATCTATAGATGAAATCCTTGAAATCATAGATCCTTTGAAACCACTTGTTAAATATGAAGAATTGGAAAAACTAACGGACAGCCTTTATGGTCAATGTAAAAAACTTGAAAATTCTTTTATGTATAATTCTCTTCCAGTTTCACAAATCAGAAATATTTCTTCATGGGCAAGATACACAATTGTTGAAGGTAAAAAAATTATTATTATTGAAAATGCTGACAGAATGTCGGACAGTGTTCGAAATGCTCTTTTAAAAATTCTTGAAGAACCGCCGGAAGAAACTCTTTTTATTTTGACAACAGCAAATCGAAGTGCAATTATTCCGACTATTCTTTCACGGGTTCGCACATATAACTTTAATGAACGCACTTCAGAACAACAACGTAATATTATTGATAGAGTTTTTCATGCTCATTCAGATAATATTGATGCTTATCTTTTAAATTTTCTTCCTGTTGAACCGGATGTAATTCAAAGTTTAGCAATGAAATACTGGAACGCAATTCTTTCTGGTCAGGTTCCTGATGTTCAGGAAATATGTAAAGAAGCAGATAACTTTGATCCTAAAATTTTATTACGTTTGTTTTTTTCAACACTTTATCAGTATCAGAGAAAAATTCTTTTAAATATTAATGACGGCACGAAAAATGCAAGTATAACAGAAAAATTATTATATGTTTCTCGAGTCATTAAAGAAACTTATGATCAGATTACTGTTTACAATCAGACGCCTGCTTCAGGTTTAGAAAATTTAACTATTAAGTTATTACGTGGGGCAAGGTTATGAAAAGTTTTGTAAACAGAGTTACTCAGAAAATTTCTAAACTTTCTTCAGATCAGGTTGAACAGCTTTTTGAAGATGTAACTTCTGAGAATGAATTGCTTGAATCAATTTTTGAATCTTTAGTAACAGGTTTATTAATTTATAATGAAGATGGTTATGTATTAAACTATAACAGGGCATTTGAAAGACTTGTTCCTGTTAAACGTCCTCTTGAACTGCGTGAAGATTTATCAGCCTGGGAATATATTAATGATTCCGAAATTGTTTCTTTTTTGCAGGAAACAGAACAAAATAAAAAGATTAATGCTACAAAAGATTTTACTGTACTTGCAGCTTCAGGAAAATCCCGGGAAATTAGAATCAGTACCATGAGTTATGTTAAAAATAATAAACTAGCAGGTACTATTATAAAAGCGGAAGATATTACAGAAAAAAGACAGCAGGAAATTTTAATAAAACGAATGGAAAATCTTTCCAGCCTTACAAATCTTGCAGCTAATGTTGCTCACGAAATCAAAAATCCTTTGGGTGCCATAAGTATACATATTCAGCTTATACAAAAAGCATTAAAAAAAGCCCGTTCACAAAACGGAATGCTTCCTGATGAAAAGTATGTTGAAAAATATTTAAATATCATTAATGAAGAAATTGAAAGATTAAATACAATTGTTGTGGATTTTTTATTTGCCGTGCGACCGGTAAGTGTGGAACTGGAACCTGTAATACTAAAGAAGTTTTTTGAAGACTTAATTGTTTTTATAAAACCAGAACTTGAACAAAATAACATCGGTATTGATTTTTCAATTGATGAAACTGTTCCCTCAGCTATGATTGATACTAAACTTTTTAAACAGGTAATAATTAATCTTGTTCAAAATTCAATTCACGCTCTGGAAAAAGCAATAGAAAAAAAGATTATAATTTCTATTAAATATCATGAACAAAAAATAATTATCAGTTTTGCAGATACTGGCTGTGGTATGGATAAGGAAACCTGTTCTAGAATTTTTGAGCCTTACTTTACAACAAAACCTGCAGGAACAGGACTTGGATTGACTATGGTTTATAAAATCATTCAGGAATTCGGTGGAAATATAGAAGTTCATTCTGAACTTAATAAAGGAACTGTTTTTTTAATTGAATTACCCGGATTGCAAAAAGATAAATTTATTCTGGAATATAAAAAATAAACAGGCGGTAATAATGAATTTTAATATTTTAATTATTGATGATGAAAAAAATATCCGCTCTGGTTTGTCCGATTCACTTGAGCTTGAAGGATACAATACTTTTACAGCCGAAAACGGAAAACAAGGCCTAGAAAGATTTTCAAAAGGTGATATTGATTTAGTAATTACAGATTTAAGAATGCCTGAAATTACTGGTGAAGCAGTCATAAAGCAAATTACATCTGAAAATCCTGGTGTTCCTGTAATTGTTCTGACAGGACATGGATCAATCGACAGTGCTGTCGAAGCAATGCGAAATGGAGCATATGATTTTTTAACAAAACCACTTAATCTGGATCAGCTCACTATGATTGTAAAACGTGCTCTTGAAGGCCGTGAACTTGCCCTGCAGCATCGTGAACTTGTAAAAGAGCTGGATTCAAAAAAAGCTTTTGAATCAATAATCGGTAAATCTTCAGAGATGCAGAAAATTTTTACTGTAATCAGAAAAGTTGCTGAAACAAAATCTTCTGTTCTTATTACAGGAGAAAGTGGAGTTGGAAAAGAACTTGTTGCTCACGCTATACACAATCTTTCTAAAAGAAACAATAAAAGAATGATTAGTGTAAACTGTTCTGCCTTGTCGAAGGAACTTCTGGAAACTGAATTATTCGGTCATGAAAAAGGTGCCTTTACCGGAGCAAACAGTCTTCATCGCGGAAGATTTGAACTTGCAGATAACAGTACGCTTTTTTTAGATGAAATCGGAGAAATTGATCAGAATATTCAGGTTAAAATTTTACGTGTTTTACAGGAAAAAGCTTTTGAACGGGTTGGCGGGGAAAATACAATCAATGTTGATGTTAGAATTATTGCTGCTACAAATCGAGATTTAGAAAAAGAAGTTGCAGAAGGCAGATTTCGTCAGGATTTATTTTACCGGTTAAATGTAGTTCATATCCATGTTCCTCCCTTAAGAGAAAGAAAAGATGATATTCCGCTTATGATAACTTCTTTTATTCAGGAATTTTCAAAAGAAAATGGAAAAAGAATTGAAGGTATTGATTATCAGGCCAGAAATGCGATATATGCTTATGATTGGCCGGGAAATATCCGTGAACTTCGTAACTGTATTGAAAGTGCCGTAGTTATGTGTGAATCAAATATTATTACAATTAATGATTTGCCGCCTTCTGTAAATAATAATTCTGCTTTAGAAAATATGATACAAATACCTGCTGGTATTACAATGGATGAAGCAGAAAAAATTATAATTCAGCATAATCTTGCGATTAATAAAGGAAATAAATCTAAAACAGCTGATATGCTCGGTATTGGTAGAAAAACCCTGCATCGAAAGCTTGAAGATTATGAAAAAGGAGATTCATTATGAAAAAACTTTTAACAGTTATTTTAATTGGTGTAATTATTTTTTGTTCTTGTTCAACAAAAGAAGCTGAAACTTACACAGGAATTCTTGAAGAAAAGAATCAGTCTGTTTCAATCAAACAGTTCAATGGTAAAATTGCTGTTTCAATACAGGAACTTTCTAAATTATGTGGATGGGATTGTATTCCTTGCGGAAGATGCGGTGATGATCAGATTGATTTTCATGGTGGAGATATTCTTCTGATAAAATGGAATCAGAATAAAATTATTTATTCCGGAAGTGGTAATGAATTAATCCTTCCTTTCAATAATACGGTAGAAAATGAAACTACCTGGGTTTCTATAAAAATACTTGATTTACTGGATTATCAGTATAATTTGAATAAAAAGGAAAAACTTCTTACAGTTTTCAAAACTGAATCAGTAAAAGACAGAGAAAATAAAGATTTAGCTTCTCAACAATTTATGAGTGAAGATTTGTTAAAACAAATACTTAGCACTTATACAATCTGGGACGGCAAAAAAAATATTATAGAAAAAGCTGAATATGCCTTGATTGATGTCAGAACTCCAGAAGAATTTTCTGAAGGACATATCCCTTTATCTGTGAATTATCCACTTGATACTTTAAAACAGGGGATACCAGCAATTCCAAAAGATCGTAAAATTATTGTTTACTGTAAATCTGGAAAAAGATCATCTGAAGCAAGATTGATTTTAAGACGACAGGGATTTGAAAGTGTAGAAAATTATGGTGGAATTAACCGCTGGACAGGAAATATAGAAAAAGGCCTTGAAGGTCATAAGGCTGAGATGTTAGGCAATTAATTTCGATGCGTAATATTTTTTATCAATATATATCATTTTTCAACAGTTGAAACTGAATATATAAATTATTATAATAAAAAAGATATTTTTAACGACAAGACATATAAGTGAGGAATTATTTTGTATAAACCAGTAGATCCAAAAGTTAATTTTCCAGAACAAGAACAGAATATATTAAAATTCTGGGAACAAAATGATGTTTTTAAAAAATCTATTTCTAACAGAGAAGGATGTCCTGAATACATTCTGTTTGATGGACCGCCATTTGCAACCGGTTTACCGCATTTTGGACATTTTATTCCCAGTACAATTAAAGATATAATTCCACGCTATCAGACAATGAAAGGAAAAAAAGTTGAACGTCGGTTCGGCTGGGATTGTCATGGTTTGCCTGTTGAAAATTTAATTGAAAAAGAAATCGGATTAAAATCTAAGACCGATATTGAAGAATATGGAATCGGAAACTTTAACGAAAAATGTCGTGATAGTGTTTTACGCTATACAAAAGAATGGCGTCAGACTATAACCCGTTTAGGACGCTGGGTTGATTTTGATAATGATTACAAAACCATGAATCCAGACTATATGGAATCAATCTGGTGGGTTTTTAAAAGTCTTTGGGATAAGGGCTTAGTTTATGAAGGTCATTACATTCTTCCTACTTGTCCACGTTGTGCAACACCTCTTTCAAGTCATGAAGTTGCAACAGGCGGCTATAAAGAAGTTCACGATCCGGCTATAACAATTCGCTTTAAGGTTACCGAAGCTGGTCCAAAAGCTAATGATCCTGATATGGCAAACGGATGTACTTACTTTCTAGCATGGACAACTACACCATGGACCCTTCCTTCAAACTTAGGTTTAACCATGGGACCTGATATTGATTATGTAAAAATTCATGATGGTGATGAATATTATATTCTTGCGGAAAGTCGTTTATCATCTTATTACAAAAAACCGGAAGAATGTGACATAGTCTGGAAGAAAAAGGGCAGTGAACTGATTGATTCCCGATATGAACCTTTGTTCCCTTATTTCAAGGATTTGTATAATGACAATGACGGCTCTAATGGTGAACCTGCTTTTATCGGTGCTTTCAGGACTTTTAATGCTGACTTTGTTTCTACAGAAGACGGAACAGGTATTGTTCATACTGCTCCTGGGTTTGGAGAAGATGATAACAAGGTTTTTCAGGGAACTAATATTCCTACAATATGTCCAGTAGATAACGAATGTAAATTTACTTCTGAAGTTACAGAATATAAAGGACGCTTTGTTAAAGATTGTGACAAGGAAATCATGGAGCGGTTAAAGGCAGAAGGTAAACTGGTAAAACGTGATCAGATTTTACACTCATATCCATTCTGCTGGAGATGCAGCAGTCCGTTAATTTATCGGGCAGTTGGAAGCTGGTTTGTACGTGTTACACAGATTCGTGATAAAATGGTCAATGCAAATCAGAAAATTTTCTGGCAGCCTGAACATATTAAAAACGGACGTTTTGGAAAATGGCTTGAAGGTGCACGTGACTGGGCCATCAGCCGTAACCGGTATTGGGGAAATCCTATTCCTGTATGGCAGTGTCCAGATTGTGGAAAATCAATTTGTGTAGGAAGTCGTCAGGAATTAAAAGAGCTTTCTGGAGTATATCCTGAAGATTTACACAAACATTTTGTTGATAAAATTAAAATTCCATGTAAGTGTGGCGGAACAATGAGCCGTATACCAGAAGTACTTGACTGCTGGTTTGAGTCAGGTTCCATGCCTTATGCACAGCAGCATTATCCGTTTGAAAATAAAGAATATTTTGAAAAACATTTTCCTGCTAACTTTATTTCCGAAGGACTTGATCAAACCCGCGGATGGTTTTATACACTTACAGTTTTAGCAAGTGCGCTTTTTGATAAGCCTGCATTTGAAAACTGTGTTGTAAACGGTTTGATACTTGCTTCTGACGGCAAAAAAATGTCAAAAAGTTTAAGAAATTACACAGATCCTGTTGAAGTAATGAATCAGTTTGGAGCTGATGCTATAAGACTGTTTTTAATGCATTCTCCGGCAGTAAAAGCTGATGACTTAAAGTATTCTGATGACGGGGTACGCGAAGTTCTTAAAGGAATTTTGATTCCATTATGGAATAGTTACAGTTTTTTCATTACTTATGCTAATATCGACGGTATAAAAGCAACGGGACATGCCTTTGATACAATACTTCCTTCTAATCCATTAGATCGCTGGATTATTTCAATCACACAAAAACTCATCAAAGATGTAACAGATGCAATGGAAGAATATGATTTATCACGCGCTATTGATCCAATTGTAACTTTCATAGATCAGTTAAATAACTGGTATATTCGCAGAAGTCGTCGCAGATTCTGGAAAAGTGAAAATGATAATGATAAAACCGAAGCTTATGAATCTTTGTATTTTGCTTTAAAAACTTTTGCAAAAGTTGCAGCTCCTGTTATTCCTTTCATTACAGAAGCAATGTGGCAGAATCTTAGAAATGATTCAGATGCTATTTCGGTACATCTTGAAAACTATCCTGTTGCTGACGAAACCAAACGGGATTTAAATCTTGAATTTAAAATGGATACGGTTCAAAAAGCAATTTCAATGGGACGCAGTTTAAGATATCAGTATAATCTTAAGGTACGCCAGCCATTAAAAAGCGTTGAATTTGTTACAAGAAATCCAGATGAAAAAGCAGTTCTTTTAGAAATGGAAGAATCAATTCGCGAAGAACTTAATGTTAAGAAAGTTGTTTTTCATGAACGTGAAGATGAACTTGTTGAATACAAGGCAAAAGCAAATTTCCGAACTCTTGGAAAAGAACTTGGACCATTAATGAAATCTGCTTCAGTAGTTATTTCACAATTAGAACAGGAAACAATTCAGTCTATTCTTGAAGGTTCGACAATAAGTATTGAAGTTGAAAACAAATCTGTTGAATTAAATAGTGAAAAGATTTTAGTTGACCGTCTTGAAAAAGCAAATTTAAAAGTAATTAATGAAGGTACGCTTACAGTTGCTCTTGATTCAGAAATTACAGAAGAGTTGCAGCTTGAAGGTTATATTCGAGATTTTATAAGGGGTATTCAGAATCTTCGTAAAGAAAGCGGTTTAAATGTTACCGATAGAATCTGTATAGAAGTAACTGGTAGTCAGACTCTGAAAAAAGCCTTTGATATGTTTAAAGACCATATCAATAATGAAACACTTTCACTAAATACTCAATGGGTTGATAGTGTAGAAAATTCAACGGAAATTGAGGCAGGTGATGAAATCTGGAAAACTGCAATTAAACTTGCTTAAAAACAGATTTATTATAGTTTTCGTAATTATTCTTTTGATTCTGGCATTTTCAGGCTGTGTTTCTTATAGAATGGAAATGCCAGATGCAAAATATTTTTCATGGTTTTCGAATGATAATGATTTCTATGTTTATTGCCCTGTTCAAAAAAATTTTGACATAGTAAAAAGTTTAACAAATCTATTTAAAAAAGATTTATCAGAAAAAGATTCGCATAATTTTTTATCAAGAACTTATGCATTATATCTTTCTGCAGGGAATCTTTCAAACCAGAATAAGACTTTTCAAATGATTGCTTCAGGCAATTATCCGGTTTTGTTCTTAAAGATGGCTTTAAAACCAAAAAGAGGATGGCATAAAACAAACGGTTACTATTCTCATACCAGCGGTATAAAATTAAAAATAATTAATTCTTCAGCAATAATGCTTTCAAATTCAGACATAAATAAAATTTCTGAAACAAATAACAACAGCTTCACAATGAAGCTTTCTGATAAAATCTCTTTTTTCTTAAAAAATCCTAACTCAGTAATTTCAAAATTATTTGGAAAAATTCAGTTTCCTGTATCTGATTTTTGGGGAACAATTTCAGGATACAAAGATAACAATTATAATATTGATGCAGATTTTAAATTTACAGAACCTAAAGCTTTGAAACCCGCACAAGTTTTATTGAAACTGGCGGGGCTTGAAGCATACGTAAATAGTAATTTACAGAATACCTTAAGTATCTCTGGATTTTCAATTAATGTGAAAAGGATGGAAGAATTATGGACTCAAAAATAATTTTAAAAGCTGAAGATCTCGATGGTTATTTAACAGAAAAAGATCAGAATTATCTTACACAAATGGATTCCCTTTATGAAAAAGTTATGAAATCATTTCAGATAATTCAATCCGGCGGTTTTAGTTCCACACTTGCACAGGAAGAAAAAAAAGTTCAGGATTTATTTAATGAAATGGGTAATATAATGCAGGAAATCTGTAAAGAAGTCCCGGCCTTAAAAGTCTTTTCGTTTGAAACAGAAGAAGAAAGTCATGCAGAAGCATCCAGAGTTATTGCAAAACTTCGTGATATTAAAACCAGTCATGAAGAATTCATGTATTATTCTCAACGTGCATATGAAATGTTATTCCGTCTGGCATATACTTCAAAACATCAGGATAATAAAAATTATCTGGTTGTTAAAACTCCTGTTACTGTTCCGGTTCAAAATTACGGAATGCATAAAATCCCAGATATTGATCATAAAATTGAAAATACTGTTATGTGTGTCATGTTACGTGGTGCATTACTTCCTTCTATGATTATGTCAAAAGAAATTGAGGAATATTCATCTCATGGGTATGTTACACCATTTGCTTTGTTCAAAATAAAACGTGATGATTCCAGAAAAGAATCTAATATGCAGTATATTTTAGATTTAAATAAATCTTATTTTAATCTTTCGGAACTTGACGGAAAAGATTTAATTTTTGCAGATCCTATGAATGCTACTGGAGGCTCTCTTGTAACTGTTGTTAAGTATCTTTTATCTCAGGGAATAAAACCTAAATCTATTAAATTCTTTAATGTTATTGCAGCGTTAAAAGGCAGTTTAAGAGTTGTACGTGCATTAGATAATTGTACTTGTTATACACTCTGGATGGATCCGGTTTTAAACTCTTCTGCATATATAATGCCTGGTTTAGGAGATGCTGGAGATCGCTTGAATGGTCGTGATTCAGAAGATTCTCCAAGAAATATCATTCAATTAATTGCTGATTATGGCGTACATATCAATGGTTTGTATCGTTCACAGTTAAGAAAAATTGAACAGACTGTTTTAGGAACTCTTTAATGAAAAAAGCTTTTTATATTTTCTTTTCAGTTTTTATAATATTTTTTTTTGTTTCCTGTTCTTCTTTTGATTCAGCTGTAACTGCAATAGAAAATATTAATGCTGAATACTATTCGATTGCTGAAGAATATTTTAAATTGGAAAAATATTCCAAAGCAATTGAATATTATAAAAAAATTGAAAATATAAAAGATTATAAAGCAAGTGTTTTATACAAACTGGCAAAATCATATGTTTTGAATCAGCAGTGGTCAGAAGCAATTGAAAAGTATAATGAATTGTTAAAATCAGATTCTGAAAATATTTTAATAAAAGAATCATTAGCGTATGTATATGCCAAACAAGGTGATTTCAAAAAAGCAACTGCTGTTTACGATGAATTATTCAATTCAGAAGAATATAATATTTCAATATTAAAAAACTATATTCTTATGGTAATAATTTCGGAAGATGTTGAAAAATCCAATCAGCTGATTTCATTATATAAAGAGAAATATCCTCATGATGACAGTATTAATAAAGTAGTTGAGGATGCTAAAAATATTGTAGCGAAATATAATGAAAATAATTCTAAAATAAAGAAAACTGAAAATACTTCTCCAGAAACACAGATAGATGAATCTACAGAGCATAATAATAATCAAGCTGAAATTAATGAAGACCTTATCGTTGACAATTTTGAAGAGCCTTCAGAAAACTTGTCAGAGGAATCTATTGATGAAGATGCACTGGATAATTCACAAATAATATCAGAACAATAGAGAATCGTTAAATATTACTGATATGTTCCCGATATTTATCAGGATTAACTTTAAATGCCACAATAGGTAACTCAATTTCATTGAAGGCTCTTTCAACAGCCTGTTCGGCTTCATTAATTAATCTGGCAGGTGAAACAATTCTCAAGGATTTAGACGATAGTCCAATTGCAAAATTAATATCACAATTTTGTTTTAATAATGCTTCTTTTATCTCATTGTAAATATTCTGTGCTTTAATTACAGCTTCATCAATATCGTTATCAAAAATGATTAAAGCAATAGAATTGTTTTCTCTTTTAAAAATATTATCCAGTGTTGTTACATTTAATAATATTTCTTTCAGTGAAATTAAAACATCAGAACTGATATTATTAAATTTTATTATGGCAAGAGATAAATCCTGTTCATTTTCTGTCACGTTTTGCAGAGCATTATCAAGATATTTTTCAAAATCCTTTTCGCTGAAAACAGAATTATCAGAAGTATCTGAAACTGAGTCTGGTTGATTTTCATCTTGTCCGAAAGATTCGACTGATTGAAGATTTTCTTCTGGTTCTTTATTTGAGGTTTCTATTATTTCTGCAGATTGTTTTTCAATTGAATTTTTTGAATTATTCACTTCTATTTTGCTTTCAGTATTATTATTATAATTTATTGTTTCTAAATTATTTGTTGAATTTTCAAAAATTTCGTTTAATTTGTCTTTTGCAGACTGATTAAAGTTCCATTCATAATCAGAATCAGGGGCTTGAATGTTCTGTATATCAGTTGTTTTAACAGTTTTTGCAGTATTATCTTTTTTTGAAATTATGATAAGAATTAATGTAATTATTGTTGTGATTAAAATTATAAAAAAGATTTTTTTCGCAGAATTATAAATTGTTTCAGGTTTTAAAATCTGATATTCAGCAGTTAATACAGCTGTTGTATTATTAATATAAGGGATGGTTTTACTATAAACCTTAGTAGTTGATATCTTGTTTGCTTCTGGATCTGATGAATGATATTCATAATAAATATTATTATTTTTTTCAATTTTCAGTGTTTTTAAGTTTTTATAATTTGATGAAATCAAATTTAAATCAAAATCATCAGTCTGATATGATGTATTTATATAATCATTGATTTCCTGAACAATGGAATTAAATGAAAAAGCAGCTTTTGATTTTTCACCTTTTATAGATGAACCAATTGAAATAAAAAAATAAAGTAATGATGTAAAAAAAATAAAATAAATTACACCAGAAAAAATATAAGTACTTTTACGTGTCATATTTTAATTATAATTTGCAATAATTTTTTTTGCAATATTTTTACTGATGTTTATAGCATTATTTATATTATTCTTTTTAATATTACAGATTAACGGATAAATCAATAATACATTATTATCAATTTCTATCTTAAAAGACTTCCAGAAATCATTAAAACAATTATTATCAAAATTAATGTTTTTTGTTATGGCTTTTTTGTTTTCTGATTCAAACTGTTGAAGATTATCTATTTTATAGGCAGGGAAGTTTTCATTTTGAATTTTTCCGTTAGCTGAATATATTATTAAATTTTTATATTTTTTAATAAAGTTTATAAACGAGTTTTTGTAAGAATTTAGGATATGAGATGTAAGCATTTTATCTGTTAATGGCTGCAATTCTGTTCTATACATTAATTTGCAAAACTTTGTTTCAGAATTAAAATTTTTATTTGCTTCTGAAAAATATATTCGATCCAGATATGTTCCTTTGCAATAGGGTTTTCCATTCTGATAAGAAAAATCAGTACCAAAAAATTCTATGTTTAAAAAGCCACAATGATATGCAAAATCTAGTGCAGACATTGTTACAGTTCCTGTGCCTGAGTTTAATTTGATGAAAAGATTGTTATTAAGTTTTTTATTAAAATAATTTAATGCAAAAGTACAAAAAGGATTACTGTTACATGAAAAAATGATTTTACAGTTTTGTTTAACTGCTTTATTAACAATAGAATTATTTGAAGTTAAATCAGCAACTATTAAAGTATCTTTATTAAAATTATTTATTGCATGAAGAGATGAAACCTGCTGTGCATCTATTGTTACAAAAACATCCGGAATAATATTATTTTTTATTAAACACTGATATGCAGTATCTGTAGAAATAACATAATATATTTCCCGGTTTTTGCGTATTTTTTCTATTGTATAATCTAGAGTAGGACCTGCAGATACGATTGCGGCGACTTTATCTTTTGGAAAATTATGATTTGAAAATGAAGTAATTATGTCCGGATATTTTTTCAAAAGGTTTAAATTTTTACAAAAATTTACAAACCATAATTTTCCAAAATGTGATTGCACAGAATAATCGTCTTTAATTATACAAAGAGCATTATTTATTTTAATATTAATTAATTTTTCAAGCTCATTATTCTGTGCAATCCAGGAGCGTAAGCTTCTGTAAATAAAGTCGCCGTCTGTTGCGGGCAGATAATTGTTAATTAAATCCTGTTCCAGTGTGTCTACTGTAGAAAAAATAATGTTAGGATTCGATTTCAAAGTTTCATAAGTTTTTGAAAATTCATTTTTATAAAAATCGTCTGTGTATTTTTCTAAGATTAATATTTTTGAACCTGGAAAGTTTTTCTGTAAAGCAAAGATGTGATAAGCTTGTGCCATTCCTGTTGTAACAAAAAAGTTTTTTTCAGTATTTGCATTAATTTTACAAAAATTTTCAGCTTCATTATTTGGATTATAAATTGAAAATACAGGTTTTGAATTTATAAAAAGAGAAACATCCTGATTGTTTTTCGATTTGGTTATAGTTCCATAAATTGTTTTATTCATTTTATATTTCTTCTAACCTGTTAATGTATTTATCGATTAATGATAAACTCTTATTTTTTAGTTTTTTCAAATATTCTTCTGTTTCATATTTTTTGTAAAGCATTAATTCACCTGAACTTGAACAATCCAAATAATTATATAAATATAAATCATTTTTTATTTGATTATAATTATTTAATTCTTTAATTTTATGTTTTAATTCATTTAATATTTTCAATAGTTTTTTATTTATTTCATTATTATTATTTTTGTTTTTATTAATTGTACTATTTTTTTCTGAAATGTTTTTCATCGATTCATTGATAAAGTTTTGTAAATTTGTAACATTCATTGTTTTAATTTCTGTTTCGGGTTTTTCATTTTCAAAAATTCTGTAAACTCGATTCTTAAATCTGTTTTGTTTATTAAACCATTGAGAATAAATTTCCAGACTGGAATTATTTATTTCAGATTTAAATAATCTGTTGGTTAAAGGATTAATTCTATAGTCATTTAGTGAGTTAATTTTTTCAAGTGCATTCGGTTGTGTATGTGAATATGATTTTGAATTATGTAAATCAAGTCCAATAATTCCTATTAAGCCGTTAGTAATTGAAAATGCAAAATCAATTGCTGTGCCACTTACAGTTCCATTTCTTTTTGCGTTTAAGGTTTTAATATTTAATGTTCTGATTATTAATGTTGAAAATGAATCATTATAATCTAAGGGAACAATTAAGTTATTCTTTAACAGTTCAAAAGGCACGCTTGCTTCGAGTGGCAAAACAAAAGGAATTTTATTAATTATGTTTTTATTTGTATTTTCCAAATGTTTTTTTGCCCAGAAACCTCCATCTGTTGATATGCATAAATCTGGAATAATATTATTATAGATTAATACACTTAAAGCAGATGATACACATATTAAATAAAAATTTTTTCTATATTTTATAATTTTTTCAATACAATTCTTCAAGGATGTTCCTGAAGCAACAATTATTACGGGAATGTTTCCTGGCTTTATTGTTGCTGTGTTTATTAAATTTAGAGAATTATTCAATGTATTTTTTAACCATCTTTCGGAAAAATAATTTTTTGTATTTACTAAATCATGTTTTATCTTCAGATAATTTTTTAGAATTGTCCAGTATTCACGTGATTCATCTATAAATATATTTTCGGAATTTTTCCATGATAAAAATACACAGGAGGAAAAGTTTTCTTCAGTGATAAATTCATCAAGATTTGAATCCAAGGAAGCCTTGTTAAAAAAAATAACAGAATCCCAAAGATAATTATAATTGTTAAAATCATTACAAAATCTAATGGCGATAATTTTAGTATCTGGAAATTTTTTTTTGAAAATAACTGCACAATAGGAGAGTGCTGGTTCTGTTATAAAAATATATTCAGGAATAAAGTTAAAAGTTAATGACTGTACAAATTTTTCCGCTTCATTTTCAGGATTATAATTTGAATGAAAATATTTATTATTACATACACAATTTAGTGAACCGTTCTTTGCTGGTAAAAAGTTCAGATTCATTTATAGTACCTGAGAAATAAAAGTTTTAATTCCTTTTACTGAACTGCAATATCCAGCGGATTCTATGTTTAGATTTTCACATTTAATGTCATTATCTAGTGATTTTAAAGTTTTTATTAATTGTATTTTATATAATTCTAAATCTATTTCAGTTTGAGTAAACAAAATTAGTTTAATAATATCTTCATTTTGTTTAAAAATGTCAAAATCTGAAACAGTTTGTTTAATTGATTCAATTTCCTCTTGATTGAATCCTTGACTTTTAGACAATATTAAAAGTAAAGCTTTGTTGTTATGCAATAATGCATTATTGATTTTAATTTCATTTTCATTATACAAAAAAGATAGAAGTTCCTTTTTGATTTCAGAAATATTATTTATTATATTATCGTTATATACTGGTACAAATAATATATCAGATGAGTATAATTTACTTATATATAATCCTGATAAATTATCTTTATCTTCTTCAGAAAAGAGCTGGAAAAAGGGATTCAGTTCTTCTTCTGATTGAAAAAAAGAATCATCCGTTAAATTTAGTCCATCCCAAAAGTCTTTTGTTGATTCTGACTTTGATTTTGTTTCTTCGTGAAGTCCTGCAGAATATTTAATTGAGTAATAATTATTGTCGAGAGAAAATAATGCAGCTTTTGAAACATTATGTTTAGATAATATGATGCGGAACATTTTTTCTTCATCAGATAAAATATGTTCCGCTTTTTTCAACAATCCATCTTTTTCATATTCTGTATTATTTTCATTAAGAATCTTGTTTAATAAACCCATATCAGGAAATCCCTAATTCCTGGAAAAGTTTTTTGTAAGTTTCAAAATGTTCTGATTTAGCAAATTCGGCAATTTTATCTTCAGGAAGATTTTCCAAAAGCTGATCCATGTAAGCTAAAACTGATTTTACTTCCTGCTTCATTGAAACATCTATGTCATCTATAGTTGTTTTATTTTGTTCAACTAAATTATTAGTTGGTTTTTCTGGTTCAGTTTTTTCTGTTTTGAATTCATCGATTTCATCAAGAGATTGATCTAAACCTTCAAAATTATCTACTTCTGCTGAAATTCCATTTAACATATCAGCATCAGTAACTTCATCGGTGGTGATTATGTCATTTTCATCATCAAGATTTAATTCTTCATCGATTCCTTCATCAAATGAAGCAATATCAGAATCTGAAATTGTTTCAGTTTCTGTATCCATTATATCTTCTGTTGTTGAATCAACAAAAACATCATCAACTGATAATTCAGTTTGTGAATCTGCATCTGTTTCAGCTTCATCACTTTGTGAATCTAAAGAAAAATCAAGATCATCCAGAGAAGGTTCAACAAGATTACTGTTAAAATCAATGTTTGAGTTTTCATCGCCAAACATATCGTTTTCGTATTGATCTGCCGAATCATTGATTTCTTCCGTACTGCCTAAATCTGTATCCTGTATGTTTTCTGTTTCTAAATCATTAACAGTTTCTTCCGGTTGTTCTTCAAAAGTTTCTTCTGTGTTTTCATTTTCCGGATTTTCTTCTGTAAAATCAGAGTTAACTAAAATATTATTTAATTCATCTCCAGAAAGTGCAATTGTTTCATCATCTCCAAGATCAGAGAAGAAGCCGCTGTTTTCTTCTTTTTCCGATTCAAGTTTTGTATTTTCTTTTGGTTCAGTTTGCGAAACAATTCCCGAAGATTTAAGTGTGTTCAATTCAAGCTTTAATGATGAAAGTTCATCTTTTAATGAAGTAATTTCACCATAAATTTTTTCAAGCAGAGAATTGCTCATTTCATTCATTGTATTCTCCTGATTACTTTCATTTGAATCTTTTGTTTGATCTGATGTCTGGATAATATCATTATTGGCTGATATTGCATTTAATTCATCTAAATTGAGAGTTGTATCATTTTCTTCAGAAATTATCAATTCTTCTTTATTATCTTCAATTTCAGGAATAATCTCGTCTTCAGAAATAATTTCATCAGCTTGTTCTATTTCAGCTGGTTCAGAAATTTCTTCAGCATTTTCAATTAATGAATCAAGGTCTTCTATTTCATCAGATGTAACAGAAGCATTGTCAAAAGTATCGTTTTCAGTTCTGGTTTCAGAATTTTGATTAACATTAAAAGATGAATCAATTGTTCCAAAAAGCGGAACATCTTCTACAGGCTCATCAGAATTTTTTTCAGTTTCTGCTTTATTATTTGTTTCATCAGCTTCATCAGTTTCCATTGTAACTGAAATATCAATATCATTATTTTCTTTTGTCTGTGGCTTTTCTTCTTGAGGAGTATCTGCTTGTTGTGGTGTGTCATCTAAAGATGAAAGTAAGTCATCAAAATCTGTTACATCTTCAAAACTCACTGAATCAGAGGTAAAGCCTGAAACATCAGCTGCTGGTTTTTCTTCTACTGCTGATTCATCAACAATATTGTCAAACATTGTATCAAAATCTTCGGATTCGTTTGAGTCGCTTATAATCGCATCTGCATTAAAATCAGATGGAATTGATTCGTTTTCTTCTGTATTTACAAATTCATCCTGCTGATAATTATCATCAAAAGATAATTCCATATCAATTGGTTTTTCATCCTGAATTTCCACTTCTGCAGGTTTTTCAGCAAAGTTTGAATTATCCATAAATGAATCTAAATCAACAGATTCCGTATCCATGAATTCACTTAAATCAACATCTCCATCCTCAATTTTTGAAGCAGAATTACTGTTTTCAGCTTGTGAAGGAGTATCATCCATAAATTCACTTAAATCTATTTCACCGTCCTGCATCTGGTCAAATTCCATGATATCTCCGGATGTACTGGCAGTATTATTATCCGCTATTGAATCAGTAATATTACTTAATTCATCAGGAGACAGAGTAGTCATGTCATTTAAGAAATTATCAGTATTTTCAAAATCACGAGGGGCTTTTTTTACCCAAACACCATATTCTTCCAAATTTTCAGGTTCTTTTGCCGGGGTGTCAAAATCAAGTTCACTATCTAAATCTAAGGACATACAAATCTCCTATTTATGCAGGTATATGAAATTATATTTTATCATTTATTTATCGGTCAAAAATGACAAAAAATTCATATAAATTTTATATAATTATATCATACTTTTTTAATTCAGAAAACAGGAAAAATGCCGAAAATATATATATTATGAATAGAGTTAATTTCATGATGTCTGTATGTGTCGGCACTTTTGTTTATGTGATTTTTTCTGTTATTTTTGGAGTAAACGGTATTTGGGCAGAAAATCAACTGAAAGAGCAAAAGACTTTGCTGGCCATAAAAGTTGCAGAACTTGAAAAACAAAATGAAAATTTAGCACTCAGATATGAGGAACTGCTTCTCGATGATTCAGTTATCGCTTCTTATGCAAGAAAAATCGGATATGTTTTGGATAATGAAAAACTAGTTAAAATTTCGGGTTTGTCTTTTACTCCGGATTCAGCAATAAAAGTATTACAGCCATATTTTAAATCAAATATTAAGTATTTAGATGAATGGATTTGTAAATCTTTTGGTTTATTTGTCTTTTTTGTTCTTCAATTTTTGTTTACTCTTAAACGTATGATTAAAAATTCTAAAACAAATAATTTTAGGGTTGTACATGAAAATGTGTAAAATAATAAAAAAAAACTTTTTTAATATCAATAAAACCGTAAATCTGCTAAAACATGATTGTGTCGGGATTATCCCAACAGATACAGTATATGGACTAAGTGGAATTGTTGATAGTAGTGAAGAAAAAATAAAATTAATAAAAGGTCGGGATGAAAACAAACCTTTTATTCAATTAATTGGAAAGCCTGAAGATTTAAATCAATATACTGATGATCATATTCCAGATGGATTACTGGATTTCTGGCCCGGTGCTTTATCAATTATAGTTAATAATAAGTTTACAAAAAAAACTACGGCATTCAGATGTCCAGGCGATAAATGGTTACGAAATATTATTATTAAAACAGGTAAACCGTTGTATTCTACGAGTGTTAATCGTTCTGGAAAAGCATTAATGAAATCAGTAAAAGAAATGTATGATGAATTTCACAATGACATAGATTTTATTGTTGATAATGGAATAATGGATGCTAAACCTTCTACAATTATTGATATAAGTTGTGGTTATGTTAAAGTGATAAGGCAGGGGGAAATAATTATTCCGGAAGTTTTTCTAAAACACGATTTTTAGCAAAGTGAATAATTGAAAAGAATAATATTCCCATTGCATATACTGTGATCAGCAGTGTGGTACTTGGAATTGTGTCTAACCAAACTGTAAGAATAATCAAAGTACTGATAATTGTCTGATAAAGAATAATTAATATCAAAACCATTCTTTTTGAAAAACCAAGAAGCAGAAGTTTATGATGCAGATGAAGTCTGTCTGGAGAATCAATTCTACGGTGTTCTCTTAGTCTTCTCCAGATTGCTGCAATTGTATCAAATAAAGGAATTATTAAGATAGCAGCTGCACATGGAAAGGATATAAAATGTGTTCCATTTTGAGAGATTAAAGGAATAATTGCCAGAGAAAAACCTAAAAATTGGCTTCCTCCATCGCCCATAAATATTTTTGCAGAAGGTAAAGGTAAATTATACAGTAAAAAACCAAGAATAGATGCACACAAAGTAATGCTTAAAACTCCGGCACCAGTTTGATTAGAATTAAAAGCAAAAATTGCATAAGTTATAGCTGTACAAAAGGAAAGTGAACCCGATAATCCGTCTAAGCCGTCTATAAGATTTATTGCATTTGTTACACCGATTATCCAGCAAAATGTGAAGATGTAGGAAAACCAGGATAATTTTATGGTAAAGCGTCCAAAAGAAATATTATTAAATTTAAATCCCGCTAATATTACAATTATTGTAGCTATTATTTGAATTATTAATTTTATTCTGGCTTTCAACTGTACTAAATCATCAATAATCCCCATAATGATAATCATAAAAATTGCAGGAATTATCAGCCATATATTCTGGTCAATTGAGGAAAAATAGCCTTTGATTATAAAAAATATAACGGCAGCGGTAAAGCCGCAAAGAATACCGACACCTCCCAATCGGGAAATATTTCCGGTATGGATTTTTCTTTCATCGATTTTGTCATAAAGTTTAAATTTTTTTGAAATATAAATCATAAATGGAACTGTTAAAGCTGAAAGCACAAATGAGATTAGGATTGGACAACTAAAAGAAATCATACAGCTCCAATAAAAAATTTGAAAATAAATCAATAAAATTATTAATATTTTATCAATATATAAAACTTTTGTCTAGAAAAAACATTACAAAAATGATATAATTTCATATATGAGTAATAAAAAAGCTAAGTTTTATTGTGAGTTTTGTAATACAGAAGTTAAGGCTAATGCAAAGTCCTGTTCAAACTGTGGAAAAATTTTTGTATCTGTAAAATGTCCTAATTGTGGAAAAATCGGTCCTCAACAGATTTTTATTCAGGGTTGTCCTATTTGTGGTTATGCTTCTTCAGACAGTAAAAATAAATCAAATATTAATTTTAAGTTTCCGGAAAAAAAAGCCTATTCGAATGATTCTTTGCCTTTATGGATGTTTTTTGTAATTTTTGCAGTTCTTGCAGTTATAATGTTTTTTATTCTGAAAATATTTTTAAAATAATTATTTCAATAAACAGATTTCAAGAGTATCAGAAATACCGCGTATTTGACCGCGTAAACTTTCCGTAAAACTTCCGGTTTTTAGTGTGCACGATTCAATCAACTGTCCGACTTTAAGTTTGTTTTTAAGCTCATAATCTGCAGGTGAAAAATAAATCATTGGATAGTCAAATTTTACAACTGTTCCGTTAATAATTTGATTCGAATGCGGCATTGTGAAGATAAATTTTGTATCAATGTATTCTGTCTGAAGCTCGGTTTCATTTAAATCGGATTTATTTCTGACAAAGGATTCCTCTGATGTATTAACTGTTTCTTGTGATGTTTTTTCATCATTGATTTTTGATTCATCAGTTTGAGTATTAAAATCAAATTCTTTTACTAACGGGCTGTTTTCAGGATTTTCATTTTCATCAATTAAAAAATTTATTCCCAAAGCATTTGCTTTAGCTTTTTCTTCATCTGAAAAGTTTTCACCTGTTATTAATATTTTTTTTGTATCTGTTTTTGTAATTGTTGCATGCAGAAATTGTATAAAAGTTTTCCAGTGACGCGGATAATCTGAAGCACTTAAAACACATATTTCTGGTTCAATTTCTTCAAGATTATCCAGCGCTTTCATGAGCCAGTGATATTTTAATACATCAAAATTCCTGGCTTTAAAAAACGTGGAATATTGTTCGAGTATGTTTTCAGATTCGGCAACAATTAAAACTTTCATTCTGCTCCAAGATTTTCTACACTGTAATTGTAAATTAACCAGATTCCATCGCGTTTTCTAACAAAGTATGTATATCGTTTTTTTTCGTTAAAGGTATCATATTTAAACCATTCGAGAACAGAAATGGTTCCTTCTGTTGCAGTATATGTTGTCCGTTCTATTGAGAATGAATATGGAACAGATACAATGTCGGTTTCAATTCTTTGTTGTCTTAAATCTGTCTTGTAATTTGTAATCATTCTTTGTCTTTCTTCGGCAGAAAGCATCCGGTATTTTCTGTTTCTTACAGGATCATTCATCAGCATCTGCTCAATGTCGAAATACAAAAAATATGCATCCCACTGATTATTTTGTCTTGATACTAATGTATGTTCTATAACTGCATCCGGGGATAATGGTTCCGGTTTTAAAACAGCCATTGTTTTTCTGTCTACAGGAACAATTCCACTTGCAGCAACTCCTGGAAAAGGCTTAATATCAAGACTGAGTCTGTTTGATGTAAGTTTTATCAGTTTAGATTTATAGAGTTCAGGATAAAAGGTAACATCAGCGTAATAAAGACCAGGTTTATCAATTTTGATAAATTCTTTTAAATTTTCAACAAAAGAATATTCTTCACCAGGTTCGATTGAAATTTCCCTAAAATAAACAGTATTGTTTGTAGTTCTTTTTCTGATAACATTATCAGTTTTAGGAAGCATTGTATTTTTTGCATCATAAACAGTAAAGTCTACAGAGAACATTCTGTCATCTGCCAGCTTAAATCTTACTGTTTCAGCGCCTCGATTTGCTACTGTAATATGGACATAAACCGGATTATCAACTGTTTCCTGGGGATAATAAATTGTTTTATTAAAGTATTTAATTTTTATTTCTGTGGTCTTTAAATCCTGACATAAAACAGACTGTGCAAAAATTGAAAAAATTATTATACTGAATATAAGAATACGTTTCATATTGTATCACTCCCTTAAGGGTTTACTTATACTTTTTATATCGGCTTATTTAAATGAATACCTTATTATCAAATTATTTTCAAGACATCTATTTTCAACTTAATAATCCAGATTGCATCTATCCTGCTGAAATTTTCGGTTTACAGGGGGCTTCAAAAGGATTTTTTGCAGCCGGATTTTTAGAGCGTTTTATCAGGCAGCAGTTTGGTAAAAAAGAAATCAATACAAATCTCGTCATCGTAGTTCCTTCAGAAAAAGATGCGATGGAACTTGAAATAGATTTGAAAACAAGTGGCATTAAAAATGTTAGAACTTTTCCATGGTGGGGAATGATAGCTTATCGTAGTGCTCCTAAAGGAGCGATAGTTTTTGGACAACGTTCAAGTGTTTTATGTCATTTAAGTCAGCCAAGCCAGAATGTAACATTAGAAGATGCTCAGGTAATAATTCTTACTCAACGTTCTTTAATGACTCCTGTTCCGCCTCCAGCATATATAAAATCTTTAATATTAAAACTGGAACTGGGTTCAGTTATTGACACAATTAAAATCAGTGAAAAGCTTTCCGAATTAGGGTATATGCGGGTACCTAAGGTAAGTGTTCGTGGAGAATATACTTTACGAGGTGAAGTTTTAGATGTGTTCATGCCAGGAGAAGAAAATGCTGTAAGAATTCAATTTGATTTTGACAGAATTGAAAAAATCCGTACTTTTGATCCTGTTACTCAGTCCAGTATTTCATCTTTAAAAAATATCACAATTTATCCGATGAAAGAAATTATTTGGACAGATGAACTGGTTGACAGGCTTAGAAATAAACTTGAGAAAGATGTTTTATTAAACAAATCTCTAAATGAGATTGATAATGAATTACTTGCACAATTATATGTAAATAAAGTTGCAGAAGGCGAAGAATTATTTTATCCGCTTTTATTTGATCAACAGTATTCTGTTCTTGATTATTTAAATGATGATACAGTCGTAATGTTTTTTGATTTTGATCGTTCTAAAAATTCTGAAGATAATATTTATAAAGAATATTCTGGTATGTATTCTAAAGCGAAGTCTGAAAAACCAGTTCCTTCGCCTCAACAAATTATAATGGATTTTGAAAAAATTCTTTCTTCTCATAGAAAATCTATTTATTTTAGAACTATAGCAAAGGAATCTTTGAAAGAGGATTCAGAACATTTAATTGAAATTAACACAGAACCTTCGTTTAGTTTTATGGGAAATATAAACTATTTGAAAGAAACAATAGAAAATCTTTTAAATGATAACTGGAGAATACAAGTATATGCCGAAAGTGAAAATCAGGCATTAAGAATCAGTGAATTATTAAAGGACTTTTCTGATAAAGAATATCTGGAAATTTTTCCCTATGCAATTTCCAGTGGTTTTAAAATTGATGATATTAAACTTTTTGTAATTCAGGAAAATGAAATTTTTGGACGCAGAAAAAAATCTCCGCGTTCTATAAAAAATGCTAAATCTCAGGTAATTGATACTTTTGTTGAACTGAATCCTGGCGATTATGTTGTACATGTTAATTATGGAATCGGATTATTTAAGGGAATAGAACGGGTTAAAACTAGATTTACAGAAAGAGATTACATCAAGCTGGAATATGCAGAAGAAGAAATAATTTTTATTCCTATTGAGCAGGTAAATCTGGTTCAAAGATATATAGGAAATGAAGGAAATAATCCGCATTTAGATAAAATCGGAACAAAAACATGGGAAAACCGGAAGAACAAAGTTCAGCAGGCTGTCGAAGATATTGCTCAAAAATTGATTGATTTATATTCCAGAAGAAAAGTTGCCCGCGGTTTTCCTTTTCCGAAAGACACAGAATATCAGATAGCTTTTGAAGCAGCCTTTCCATATGAAGATACTGATGATCAGGTAACCGTTACCCGCGAAATAAAACAGGATATGGAAAGCAGTATTCCTATGGACAGGCTTGTTTGTGGTGATGTCGGCTATGGAAAAACAGAACTTGCCATGCGTGCTGCATTTAAGGCAATTATGGGGGGGAAACAGGTTGCTTTTTTAGTACCTACCACAATTCTTGCTGAACAGCATTATGAAACCTGTCTGGAGCGCTTTGAAAAGTTTCCAGTTCGAATTGCTCAGCTATCTCGTTTCGTTGCTAAATCAGAACAAAAAAAGATTCTGGAAAAACTTGCAGCTGGTGAAATTGATATACTTGTCGGA
>JAEEGL011150737.1_pt1 | contig 27189 bp, 25 predicted proteins | sample 9134231 | NCBI WGS metagenome assembly JAEEGL01 (sample SAMN16246548, study PRJNA631951) | gut metagenome | biome: gut microbiome; feature: rumen; material: fiber-attached | host: Bos | place: Iran: Karaj | collected 2018-10 | reverse complement strand
ATCCAAGTCCATGGTCACCGCGCTGGAAGTCGTCGAAGGCATGCAGTTCGACAGAGGCTATCTGTCCGCTTACATGGTCAACGACGCGGAGAAGATGGAAGCCAACCTGTCCAGCCCGTACATCCTGATCACCGACAAGAAGATCTCCAACATTCAGGATCTGCTGCCCGTACTGGAGCAGGTAGTTCAGCAGGGCAAGAAGCTGCTGATCATCGCTGAGGATGTTGAGGGCGAAGCCCTTGCTACTCTGGTAGTTAACAAGCTCCGCGGCGTATTCGACTGCGTAGCAGTTAAGGCTCCCGGCTTTGGCGACAGACGCAAGGAAATGCTGAAGGATATCGCAGTTGTTACCGGCGCAACTCTGATCAGCGAAGATCTCGGCTACGGTCTTAAGGATGCAGACATGCAGATGCTGGGCAGCGCTGCAAGCGTAAAGGTAACCAAGGACAATACCGTTATCGTTGATGGCGCAGGCGACAAGGCTGCACTGGCAGACCGTATCAACCAGATCAAGAACGAGCTGGCAATCACCACCTCCGACTACGATCAGGAGAAGCTCTCCGAGCGTATCGGTAAGCTGTCCGGCGGCGTTGCAGTCGTTAAGGTAGGCGCAGCTACCGAGACCGAGCTGAAGGAAAAGAAGCTGAGGATAGAGGATGCCCTTAACGCTACCAAGGCAGCTGTTGAAGAAGGCATCGTTCCCGGCGGCGGCGTAGCTCTCGTAAATGTTATCCCTGCGGTTCAGAAGTATGCTGACAAGCAGTCCGGAGACGTTAAGACCGGCGCTCAGATCATCGTAAGAGCTCTTGAAGAACCCGTTCGTCAGATCGCTGAGAACGCAGGCTTCGAAGGCAGCGTAGTAGTTGCAGCAGTTAAGGCCGCCAAGAGAGGCACCGGCTTCAACGCAGCTACCGAAAAGTACGAGAATATGATCCGCGCAGGCATCGTAGACCCGACCAAGGTAACCAGAAGCGCACTGCAGAACGCAGCTTCCGCTTCCGCACTGCTCCTGACCACCGAGAGCTGCGTAGTGGAGATCCCCAAGGATCCCGATCCCGCAGCAGCAGCTGCAGCAATGCAGGGCGGCATGGGCGGAATGATGTAACAAAACTGACGCTCAAACGTTTAAGAAGTAATTTATTTTAACAGAAGGTCCATTCAGACCTTCTGTTTTTTTTGTCTCGTAATTGACCATAAGCGTTGTTTTGGGTTATACTAAATTATTATTGAAAGACGCCTTCGAAAGGGTAAGGGTAAGGGAATGGCACAGGGAAAACACGGAAAAAAGTCCAAACTGAATACGGCAAAGTTCCTGCGCTTTTTACTTATACTGGCGCTCCTTGCAGTTCTTGCTGCGGCGCTTGTATTTGGCCTGAAAGCATGCAATAAGGATAAGGATCCTTCTTCCGTTTCAGGAACGGATGCAGTCGAACCCTCCGGCAATCCCGGTGGGGCTGATTCTGCCTCCCAGGGCAGTGAGCAGACTCAGACTCCTGCAGCTACAGTGGAACCAACGCCTCAGGATATCGCGGCTACTATGCAGGACTACAGCCACGAACCCGGCAAACAGGCTGCTCCCATATCGGTCCAGGACGAAAACTATCTGATCCTGATCAACCGCACCCATCCCTTAAGCAGCGATTACTGGCCGGACGACCTTGTGACAGTTTCCAAGACCGTCGCAGGCGTAGGAAACAATGACACAAAAAAGATGCGCAAGGTGGCGGCAGAGGCAATGGATAAGATGATAGCCGCTGCAGCCGAGCAGGGCATAGAGATAGCGGTCCGCACAGGTTTCAGGTCCTATAAATACCAGCAGGATCTGCATGCGGGCTACGTACAGCGCAATGGCGAGGCTAAGGCGAACACCTTCAGCGCCAAGGCGGGTGAGTCGGAGCATCAGACCGGGCTTGCCTGCGATCTGGGCGGAAAATCTCAGAATTTCGGACTTAAATACGATTTCGGAAAGACCAAGGAAGGCATCTGGTGCTACGAGCACTGCGCCGAGTTCGGCTTCATCCTCCGCTTTATCGACGGGACCGAGGATAAAGTTGGCGATATTACAGGCTATATATATGAGCCGTGGCACTTCCGCTATGTGGGTCTGGAACCTGCCAAAGAGATCATGGAGAAGGGTATAACCCTTGAAGAATATCTCGGAGTGCTGGATTAGAAAAAAGTGCTTGACAAAGACCGGCTGCGGTCTTAAAATGCTCGAAATACCTAAATGCAGGCAGCAGAACAGGCGGCAGAAACCGCCCATCACATATATAAAATTTTACAGAAAGGACGATCATGGCAAAATACTTCGACGAACCCTCAAGAACCTTCAGTGAGTACCTTTTGATCCCCGGCTACACCGGACCTGAAAACACTCCGGACAATGTTAGTCTGAAGACAGCTATCACCAAGTATCGCAAGGGCCAGGAAGAACCGGCTCTCAGAATGAACATTCCCCTGACCTCCGCCATAATGCAGTCAGTTTCCGGTGACAGACTTGCCATCGCCCTGGCCAGAGAAGGCGGCATCTCCTTCATCTACGGCGCTCAGACCATAGAAGATCAGGCTGCCATGGTTGCAAGAGTAAAGAATTACAAGGCAGGCTTTGTACCCTCCGACTCCAACATCCGTCCGGATCAGACTCTGGGCGATCTTCTGGCTGTAAAGGAGAAGACCGGACATTCCACTACCGCCGTCACCGAGGACGGAACCGCGCAGGGCAAGGTAGTAGGTCTGGTCACCAGCCGTGACTACCGCATCAGCCGCATGAGCCTGGATACCAAGGTCTCCGAGTTCATGACTCCGCTGGAGAAGCTCATCTATGCCAAGGAAGGCATAACCCTTTCCGAGGCTAACGATATGCTCTGGGACAACAAGCTGAATGCGCTGCCCATACTGGATGACGCCGGCCGCCTCAAGTACTTCGTGTTCCGCAAGGACTACGATGACCACAAGGCCAATCCCCTTGAGCTGCTGGACGATGACAAGCGCTACATCGTAGGCGCAGGCATCAATTCCAGAGACTATGCAGAAAGAGTTCCCGCCCTTGTCAACGCAGGCGTGGATATCCTCTGCATCGACAGCTCCGAGGGCTATTCTGTATGGCAGGAACGCACCATCAAGTGGGTCAGGGAGCACTACGGCGACAGCGTAAAGATCGGCGCAGGCAATGTTGTTGACGGCGACGGATTCCGCTATCTGGCAGAGGCTGGCGCAGACTTCGTCAAGATCGGCATCGGCGGAGGCTCCATCTGCATCACCAGAGAGACCAAGGGCATAGGCCGCGGACAGGCGACCGCAGTTATTGAAGTCGCCAAGGAGAGAGACAAGTACTTCAGGGAGACCGGCATTTACGTGCCCATCTGCTCTGACGGCGGCATTGTTCACGATTATCACATGACCCTGGCTCTTGCCATGGGAGCTGACTTCCTGATGCTCGGCAGATACTTTGCCGGCTTCGAAGAATCCCCCACAGCAAGACTTATGGTCAACGGCACCTATGTAAAGGAGTACTGGGGCGAAGGTTCCAACCGTGCCCGCAACTGGCAGAGATACGACCTCGGCGGACAGAGCAAGCTGAGCTTTGAAGAGGGTGTAGACTCCTATGTTCCCTACAAGGGTCTGCTCTCCGACGGCGTGCGCGCTTCCCTCTACAAGGTGAAGTCCACCATGTGCAACTGCGGCGCTCTGACCATACCCGAACTGCAGGAAAAGGCAAAACTCACACTGGTATCCGCCACCTCCATCGTGGAAGGCGGAGCCCACGACGTAATACTTAAGGATACAAAGACCTCAAGGTAACACAAAGGCCCTGACGGTCCGGTTTTCTGCCGGACCGTTTCGGGTCTTATTCTTTTATAAATCATCACTGATCTGGAGGATTAAAAATGGACAACATCAGACGTCCCGAAAACATGGAGAGGATCACCACGCCTGCACTGGCCAAGGCCTTTATTGAAGAGCAGCTGGCTGCCATCAAGGCTCAGGTTGGAGACGGCAAGGTACTGCTGGCACTCTCCGGCGGCGTTGACTCTTCAGTCTGCGCAGCTCTTATTTCCAAGGCCATCGGCAAGCAGCTGATCTGCGTGCACGTAAATCACGGCCTGCTGCGCAAGGGCGAGCCCGAGCAGGTAATAGAGGTATTCAGAAATCAGTTCGACGTGAATCTGATCTATGTTGACGCTGTTGACCGCTTCCTTGACAAGCTGGCAGGCGTAAGTGATCCCGAAAAGAAGCGCCACATAATCGGCGAAGAGTTTATAGATGTATTCGCAGAGGAAGCCCGCAAGCTGGAAGGCGTTGCATTCCTTGGACAGGGCACCATCTGGCCTGATATTCTTGAAAGCGAAGCAGGCATCAAGGCCCACCACAATGCAGGCGGTCTGCCCGATGACATCGCATCCCGCTTTGAGTTGGTGGAGCCTGTGCGCGTGCTGTATAAGGATGAGGTCCGCTGCGTAGGAAGAGAGCTGGGTCTGCCCGAATCCATGGTAGAACGTCAGCCGTTCCCCGGCCCCGGCCTTGGCGTACGCTGCCCCGGCGCTATCACCCGCGACCGTCTTGAGGCAGTCCGCGAATCCGACGCCATCCTTCGCGAAGAGTTTGCAAAGAACGGCCTTGAGGGCAAGGTATGGCAGTACTTTACCGTTGTGCCTGACTTCAAGTCCACAGGCATCAAGGACGGCAAGCGTACCTTCGACTGGATGTGCATCATCCGCGCTATCAACACCACCGATGTTGTAGAGGTAAGCGTAGAACATCTGCCCAATGAACTTATCGATCACCTGGTAAAGAGGATCACTACAGAGGTTCCGGGCATCAACCGCGTTCTCGTGGACTACACACCCAAGCCCCCCGCGACAGTGGAATACGAATAGCCAAAAGAGGCTTAAGCGTCGGAAAATCTAAATAAAAATCCCCTGTCCTTCCACTAAATCGTGGAAGGGCAGGGTTTTTCAATTTATTCACATGCCTGCTTACTTATGCTCGATGTATACCCGGTCGATCCTGAAGTATACCGTATACACGGTCCCGTTTCCGAAACGGATATCCTTTACGCTGCCGCGCTTTGGAACATTTATAACATAGATAGCGCAGTCGGGCTCATTTATCTCTTCATAAAGCTTACCGTCCTGTCTCCAGGTAATTGTCCCTGTGGCCGCCAGTGTCATTAGCGTCCCGTACTTCCCGTCATCGGAAGGATCTCCGGTAAAGGTGTATGTCACATTAAACACACGTCCGCTGCTGTCGTCTCCGTCCATGTATGACGTCTGGTAGACCGACTTGGCGCCTTCGCTCATATCTATAACGAAGGTATCCTTGTTCGTGAAATCTATTTCGTCGCCGTCGTTATTGTCGCGGCATGCTACCGGTGTGAGTTCTATTTTGGCCGGGTGCACTTCCTTGAGGGTCTTGAACAGTTCGACTATGTTTTCCACACCGAAATACGAATAAGGCTCGACCCATTCGTATCCGCTTGCAGCAGTTTCGCTCTTGCCGGACTCTGTCTTTTTCGAGATGACCTCCATGAAGGTCTCCATTCCGTCTATGAAATCATCAAGGTCTATATATGTGCTTCCGGGAGCTATCGCCTCGTTTTCCTTCAGCTTGTTCTCAACGAAATCGGCAGGAAGATCGGCAGCCTCGTCCGGCGCTTCTTCAGGTTTCGTCCCGGACTCCATTATCTTTACAGCCTCTTCTACCGCCTTCTCAGCATCTTCTTTCGGGTATCCGGAATCCTTAAGGACTGTAGCCATGGCTTCCTGTTGTTCAGGCGAGGTTCCTATCATCGTGTCTAATATGCTGATCGCTGTCTTTCCGGAGTGAGGCTCCATCTTGATTCCGAGGAGCGTGCCTTCCTCAGGATCGATGTTTCCAAGACCGAAGGACAGGATGCCGAAAAGATTGGAAGCTTCCTTTCCGTTGTTGGTGCTTAGGGACGTAAAAAGTTTATCCAACGCATTAGGATCTTTTGCCTGGTCCAACAGCTTGTTTATGTCGCTTATCTGATTCTTTATGTTATATCCCACGCCAGCAAGCCCTACGACCAGATTTGCCGTTTTCATAAAATCACTCTCAGCCGCCTTGTCGGCAAGCTCCGTGACTTTGTTCTCATCAGTGCCATAGTATAGCATGGCTCCTGTGGATGTCATCTCAAGGCAGGTGTTCGCAGCGCCCATTACTATTCCGCCGCCGGCTGCTATGAGCTCTCCCGTTGCCATGGTCGCTACCGCTCCCGTCGCGACAGGCGCCGCTGCAATAACAAGGCCCGCTACCGTTCCTGCGGTCTTAAGGGTTTTCGCTACCTTGATGCAGTTGGTGGCCTGCTCTGCGATCCTGGTTGCATCTGCTCCCTCAAGCGTTGCCTGGGCTATCTTAAGCTCTGCGTAGGCATGCTTTGCGTCGGTTCCGAGCAGTTCGGCAAGTGTTTTTATCTTCTGGCCGCTTTTCGCCTTGTCGAACGCATCCACTATCTCCTGGGCAGTAAGTTCAGAAGCCGACTTGCCATCCGCATATGCCTTCACTCCAAACATGCCAAAAAGCGATCTGGACCTGTTTGCATCTGCGGTCTGAATCACCTTGATCTTGGGTTGCTCCCTTGAGTCTTCTGCCTCCATCCATTTGTCAACAGATTCCGAAAGACTCTCACTGATCTTTTCGGCGTTCTCAAAGGCTGTGACCGCATCGGAAACGAGCTTTTTAAAGCCGTCCGGATCAGCTGACGCATCCTGCATGCTGAGCTTTTCCAGATACATCCTTGCTTCGACATAGTACTGAATGGCGATGTTTGCCTGAAGGCCTACAATTGCCTCCGGGCCTGTCGGATTGGGAAGCTCCACCTGGACCTTGTTGATTAGCTTGGATGATGTCTTCCCCCCGGAAGGTGTGCCTCCGCCGCATCCGCTTAGTGCCATGCAGAATACCAGCATCAGAGAGACCGTTCTGAGCAGACGATTTTTTTTCTTTATGATCATTACTGTCACCGTATAAACAGCGCATTTTTAAGATTTGTTAAATTAATTATATAATCTGCTCTGCTGTGTGGCAAGGCGTTTTGATCTGAATGCGGGGTAGCAGTCAGAACCGGTCGAACTATTACAATTACTTATATTGGGTGACACAGTTTTTTTCGGGAGATATATCATCTTGCAAACCACTATCTCAGTAAGATATGATAATAATATGAACACATTTCGTTTTTCTGTCTGTGATTCTGTATGACTGATTTGTGAATATGATAAAGGGGGTCAGTATTTTATCATGAAGAGAATGACGGCAATTACCGCTTTTATACTAGTTTTCGCTCTTGTCCTTTCCGGATGCGGAGCCGGGACCGACGGTTCAAAGACGCCGTCGTCGCCTGCAGGACAGTCGCAGGCGAATTCCGGCAAACAGGATGCAGCGCAGCCGGATCAGCAGGCAAATACCGGTTCTCAGGAGGGGACTCCTTCTGCTCCGGAATATCCGATCCCGGAACCCTGGACACAGGATTATCAGTCGGCGCTGCTCGACAAGATCCCGTTTTCAGTCGATAGGGGCGGCGGCTGGGAATACCGCGATCTGGAGGTCAATGGTAAGCACCGGAGGATCACTATAACTTTTGAACTGGATTCTTCCGTGATTTCGGACGATCCCTGTTTTACTTACTACAGAGCCGACATTATCGGCGAGGGAATGTACGCCGAAACTGTCGCTGTAGGGAGAGAGTATTTATCTGCTGCCATGACTGAATATGTCAGGACAGAAGATCCGGACATGATCAATATGGAGCTGTTTGAAAATGATTTCGTGGCGTCCACGTTCAAAGGGAAGGATAAAGACTATATCGTATTCAGCATTCCGGCAAGCTGGGAAGCAGACTCTTCGACCATGGTGATCGCAACTGACGAGGGCAAGCTTCTTGCCGATACCTTTGTCGATAAATCCAGTCAGGTGACCCTGCAGGGCGATGATGCTGGTAGATATATGGACCATTCAAAAAACACCAATTTCTTCAGTTTCGGTGAAGATTCCATCACTTATCTTCAGGTGTCTCAGAAGGTAGACGGTGTCACCCATCTGAAGGAATATTCCGTGATCATTGATAACGATGAAATTTCAACGGTAGAGACCGGAAAGACCTACACGACCACCGACAAGGTTCCGGATCTGCCCGGTATTGCGATCCACTGAAGAACAGGGCCGTTTTCAGTCCACGATGCAACGCTGCGGCTTTGCAGGCACTATCACTGTTCCTTCAAAAATCGGCGGGAGTATCCTGAACATTTCGCGAAATGCGTCAACATCAAGACTTTCCGCATTTGCGGTCAGGATCGCGTAGTCTCCGGTCTCGTCCGTCATTTCGTATGAGCTCAGGGCAAAGCTGAGGCGCTCGTAGAAATGCAGGCGCCGCATGCGCTGTTCTGCGTTTGCTGCTGAAGCATCGGGCACCTCGATGTCCAGAACCATCGTGCGGCCCTGATAGTGTTCGGTTAGCTTTCGGATGATTGCAGCGCCAAGGCCTTGTCCTCGCAGTTCCTCAGGAGTTGCGCAGAAGAGCAGGTAGGTGTATCGCCCGGACAGCAGCATGTAGGCAAAGCCCGCATAGACATCTCCCTTGTAGAAATTCCAGACTTCAACGCCGGGCTTTCCCACGTAGCTCATCATAGTGCGGATGGGCAGCCTTTCGATAGGCGGAAACGCCTGGGTATACAAGTTATATAATCTGGTCCTGTCCTTGGAGTAGCGGCCGACTTTTTTCATCGATAATGTATCCATAACATGAAAATGATATATTATTTGAACAGAAATGAAAAGCCCCTGCAGCAGCAGTATATGGATAACAGCACAAAGTCCGCCCCATTGGAACGGACTTTTTTATGATTCATTATGAAATGCACCCCTCATAACGGTATGTGTATTGTTGCTACCACATGCTTCGTATAGTATAATCAATATATAATGGTAATTAGTTGGCCGAAAGACAGGTTCTGTGCTCCTGATCAGGAAGAGACAGGATCCTGCCTTCATAAAGACCTGAAAGGAAACCATCTCATGAAAAAAACAACGCTAAGACAGCGCTTCTCCTACTGGTTCGATAACCAGATGTCCAAGGGCATGAGCTCCCTTGTGAAGCTGCTGGTCATGTTCACGTTATCTGTAGGCATCACCGTTGCGCTGCTGCTGTACTTCCTGAACCTCACCAAAGAGGACAGCTTCGGCGCAGTGCTGTGGAAGAGCCTCTACACAGTCCTGCGCTCCTCCTTCCCCGGATATCATGACGGCAACGGACTGTACCTGTTCCTGATGACCTTCTCCGCGATCTGCGGCATGCTTGTCACCAGCGTACTGATAGGTATCGTTTCAAGTGCCATCAGAGACAAGATCAACAATCTGCGCAGAGGCAACTCTCAGGTGCTCGAGGAAGGGCATACTGTGGTCCTGGGCTTCTATCCCGGCGAGTATACTCTGCTCAGGCAGCTGGTCCTGGCTGCGGCAGAGCAGCCCGCCTGCATAGTAGTCGCAGACAATATGCCCCGCGATAAGATGGATGAATACATCAAAAGCAACGTAAAGACGCCTAAGAATGTGCGCATAATCTGCCGCACGGCTGATATATTCGATCCTGTCACAATGGAAAAGCTCTCCCTGTCCACCTGCAAGTCGGTGATCATCAGCCCCACCAGCGATGAGCGTACAACAAAAGCCCTGCTTGCAGTTTCATCCATAATAGGGGCTGAAGGCGGCGGCACCGCTAACGTAGGAGCAATCATTTCCAAGGAGGATTACAAGTTCCCGCCATCCCTGGCGGAGCGTCACAATGTTACGACTCTGCAGACAAACGACACCATGGCAAGGATCATTGCTCACTCCTGCACTCAGCCCGGACTTTCCGAGACCTTCAAGGAAGTCTTCAACTTTGAAGGCAACGAGATGTACTGCATCGAGATGCCGGATGCAGAGGGCCGCACATTTGAAGAGCTGACCTGCTCCATGAACGGAGGAGTTCCCATCGGCTTTAAGCGCGGCAGCAAGCTTATGATGAATCCCGCTCCCGATGAGACCTTCCAGAAGGGTGACAACATGATCGTGTTCTCCGAGGAGGATGACACTTCATCTCTGGCGCCGATGCCCGAGCTCCCGGAGGTAGTGCTTAAGAAGGCTGATCCGACCAGCGAAGTCAAGGCCGGTAAGGTCGTTATCCTCGGATACAACGAGACCATGGATACCATACTCCACGAGCTGCCGGAGGACGTGAATGACGTTCTGATAGCAGGCCGCTGCGACAAGGAAGCTGTACGGGCATCCATTGCCGACAGACCTGATATGGAGATCAACTTCTTCGACGGAGACTACACAAGGAACAAGACCCTGCTGACGCTGGCCAAGATGGCAGCTCACATCGTAGTCCTCAGCGACCACAATATAGACGAAGAGAAAGCGGATACCCAGAACATCTTCCTGCTGCTCAACCTCAGAGATTTCAAGGTCCGCTATGGTCTCAAGTATAATATAACCATGGAGATGCGCCGCGAGCACAACCAGCGTCTGGTAGTGAGTGATGACAACACAGACTATGTGGTATCCTCTAACATGTCCGCTCTCTTCCTTGCACAGCTGGCCGAAAGTCCGGAGCTTACCGAGGTCTTCAGGGAGATACTCTCCAACGAAGGCAGCGAGTTCTATCTGAAGACTGCCGGCATGCTTCAGTGCGCCGGAGAGCACAGCGTGGCAGAGATCAGAAAGATCGCTCTGGCTCAGAACTATGTGGTTCTAGGCTATATGCGGGAAGGCAGCTTCAAGTGCACCTTCAATCCGCCGCTTGCGGATGTCATCAACCTGACTGAAAGCGACAGCCTTATAGTTGTCGGCGAAAAATAAAGGAGGCCGGGTATGTTGTGTTTAGCTAATGATGCTCGCCTCTACGAGGAGACTGTCATTCCACTCGTTCCTATCCTGGTGCTTGCCGGGCTGGCTATTCTGTTACTGATCACGATAATTGTGCTGCTTGTCGTATGGCGCAAAAAGAGAAAGAAAAAGAGAAGGAAATAAATCATGGACAATAATGCAACAGAAAAGGAATATACGGGTAAAAACATCCAGATCGGCAGTGACGGAAGTTACCGCTGGGTATATGAGGTAAATCTGTTCAAGGACTTTTTCGTTCTGGAGATACTGTTTAAAATATTCGGCGGGATAATACTCGGATTTGGCGTTTTCCATTTCATAGTAGAGCTTTTCGGAGATCACCAATACAATTTCGTCCTGCAGCTGATGGGAGTTCTGGCAGGCATTTTCGTTGTGCTCATATTACTGGGTTATTTTCTCTATGCTGCAATAATGGGTGGAAAATACATTGTCATCTACAAAATGGATGATGAAGGCATTTTTCAGCAGCAGCAGGAAAAGCAGGCCAAGAAGGCGGAGGTCATAGCCAACCTGACCGTGCTTGCCGGACTTTTGAGCCGCAATCTCACCACTACAGGTATAGGTCTTACTTCAAGAAGGACCTCTATGTACACCACATTCGAGGGCACGAAGAAGCTCACCGGTGTCCCCAGTAAAGGCCTTGTCAAGCTGGACTGCCTGATGAGCCATGACAGGATCTACTGCGAGCCGGAGGATTATGAATTTGTCTGGAACTACATCCTGCCCCGCTGCGAAGGTGCGAAGGTCATAGAAAAGTGATTTTAGCTGCATACCGGATATTTGCGGCGCATATGTGAGATATTATGCATCAATAAGAGCTTCAGGCATTAAGCCCGGAAGCTCTTTTATTATGAATGTAATGTATCAGAGGGATTATGAGGATGATTCAAACAGCCGCTTTTATAATATTGTTTCTTTTGTTATTATTTTATTGACAGGAAGAATGCTTAAAGGAGTTGCTGTAACTGAAGAGGAATGCAGTTTTGGAATGAACATTTGACTCTTCAGTATCAGTGCCTCGAACAGAATAAGGGAGACTGAAATGTCGGATCTTAAATTCATTTTTGTTCATGGCGCAGGGGGCTGGGGGAGCTATGACAAGATAGACCGCTGGCTGCCCTACTGGGGCATGTTCGGACACGATATACTTAAATATCTGAGAAATAACGGTTTCGACTGCTATGCAGCATCGGTCGCTCCCTCCGGGAGCCTGTGGGTTAGAGCCTGCGAGCTTTATGCGCAGCTTACCGGCACCAGAACTGATTACGGGAAGGTCCACAGCGACAGAGACGGACGGACGCGGTATGGTAAGGATTTTACAGGAGATCCGCTGATCCCGGAGTGGGATGATAAAACCAGGCTCGTTCTTCTTGGACATTCCATGGGCGGCGGCACGGTCCAGCTGCTTGCGCATCTTCTGGCCAACGGTGATAAGGAGGAGCAGGACAATACCCCTGCAGAAGAGCTGTCCGGTCTTTTTACAGGCGGAAAGGGAAAACATGTTCACAGCATAGTGACCCTGGCCTCGCCGTTGAATGGCTCGGCTTCTGCCGATATGATGCAGGACCCTTCTTTTGATCTGGAAAAAGTAAAAATACCATACTGGAGCAGAGCAGCCATGCGAATGCTTTCGCTGCGGCTGAATGTGGGTAGAAAAAAACCGTCCGCATCAGTGAACAGACCCAGGACCTCCGGTATCGATCCGGCCATTGAGCGGAACAAATGGGTGCAGACTCTGCCGTATGTCTATTATTTTTCCGTGCCCTGCTGCAGTACAAAGCAGGGTCCTGATGGGCTTCAGCATCCAATCGCGTCAAAGACCGAGATACTTTACTATGCCAGGTCGGTGCAGATAGGAGCATATCCGGGAGGCATAACTCCCGGCGGCTATGTGATAGATGCATCCTGGCAGGAGAACGATGGCCTGGTGAGCACCATATCGGCCAGGGCGCCCTTTGGCGCTCCGCAGAAAGCCTTTGACCGGGACGATATAGAGAAGGGCATATGGCAGGTCTTCCCTACGTTTGACGGTGACCACATGTCTGTGCAGGGCGGCTTCTTCATACGCCGCGATATGCGGGGGTTTTACAAAGAGCTTTTGGAAATGATAGAAGGACTCGATGCATGATCTGATGCAACTAAAGAGGGTGCCTCATTATGAGACACCCTCTTTTTGTTTGTCTTTATGCAGCTTTATATCAGTGAAACTGCTTTATACCTGGGGCTGGGGAATAGGTACTTCCTTGGGGATCGGGCACTGATAGGTCTCGCCGTCCAGATCCTTCTTGAAGCAGTCCCAAGCGCTCTTTACCAGCTCAGCATCTCTATAGAACTTGGCAGATGCAAGAGCCATCCAGATGCCGCCTCTGAGCATGCCCTTGAAGCCGATGCTGTTGCCTGCGCAGCAGGTGGTCTGCCAGGTGTGGTTTACACCCAGGATGTTCTGGCTTGCAGTGTTGACCATCATGCAGGGAACGATGTGCTGAACATCGCCAACATCGCTGGAGCCCGGGCTGATATTGTACTGATTCGGATCATAGTTGAAGCCTGTGTGAATAGGTTCAGCCGGCTTCTTTACCTTGTATTCGGGCATGGTCTGGTTCAGAGCATCAGCCATTGCCAGCTCTTCTGCAGTGTACTCAGCAGCAGGCACCATGGGATAAACTTCAGCGCATACATCTGCTATTACCTTGTTGGACATGGTGTTATAGCAGCCGCCCTGGAATTCGATCTCCATCTCGGTTCCTGTCATAAGAGCAGCGCCCTTGCCGCAGTCGACCAGTCTCTGGTAGAGCTCGTCGATCTCCCAGCGGTGCAGGGATCTTACATAGTACCAGACGGAAGCTCTGTCGGGAACGATGTTGGGAGCAACGCCCGCTTCCTTGTATACATAGTGAATTCTGGAGTTGGGGGTCATGTGCTCTCTCAGGTAGTTTGCGCCTGTGTTCATGAGTTCAACAGCGTCCAGAGCGGAACGGCCGTTCCATGCAGCGGAAGCGTGGGCTGTCTTGCCCTTGAAGTGGAAGATGGCACTGTTCAGACCTCCGCCCATGCCAAGGCCCAGAGCGTTCTTTGCGCTGCCGTGCCATGCAAAGGCCAGATCCAGTTCTCTGAAGGCTCCTTCTCTTGCCATGAAAGCCTTACCGGTAAGTACTTCCTCTGCAGGGCAGCCATAGAATACTACGGTGCCGGGCAGGCCGTTCTTCTCCAGGTCAGCCTTCATTCCGATAGCAGCAGCCAGTGTGGCTACGCCCAGCAGATTGTGACCGCAGCCCTGTCCGGGGCCGCCGGGTACTGCGGGATCTTTGAAGGTGTTCTGGGTCTGGGAGAGGCCGGGAAGCGCATCGTACTCAGCCAGCAGGCCGATTACAGGATGGCCGCTGCCCCACTCTGCGCGGATAGCTGTCGGCATTCCGTAGGGGCCTTTTTCTACCTTGAAACCATACTTCTCCAATGCTTCGCACATCCATGCGCAGGCTTTCACTTCGTTGTAAGCGGTCTCGGGGTTTTCGTACATTTTAATGGCGATGTCCTCGAGGGTCGCTTTTTCGTTCATTACAGCGTCAATAATGTGTTGAAATTCCATGAGTTCCTCCTTTTGTGAAGACATATATCATAAATACAGATATCAATTATATATTATCACAAACTGAAGTAATAAACTTATAATTTGTTGAATAATCGTGAAAAAAATAAACGGTCTGTGAATAAAGCCAGACTGCAGGCTGATTGGCCAAACATCTTGAATTGGTGCGTTCGTAGTGATACATTTATCGAAACAGAAGTTTTTGTTATGAAAGGAACGATGCGTTATGGAAGAAAAGAGATCCACGCCTCTGGGCGGAAGAGTATGGTTTTCAGCAGTGTTCTTCGGGCTCATAGGGCAGATAGCCTGGATAGTGGAAAACATGTATTTTGCCACCTTCGCCCAGGATATCTTCGCAAACTCCGGAAGAGCCGACATGTCCTACGGGGTCACCACTCTTATGGTGATACTCTCCGCTGTCGCTGCCACGGCAACCACGATTTTTGCGGGAGGACTGATAGACAGAACCGGCAGACGCAAGCCCTTTATTGCCCTCGGTTACATAGTCTGGGGCTTTACAATAATGCTGTTTGCCCTGCTGCCAATGAAGGCTGAGCCATCTAAGGTTGCGCTTATAGCATTTCTTCTGATAGCCTTCGACTGCCTGATGACCTTCGCAGGCTCCACTTCCAATGATGCCGCATTCAACGCATGGGTTGCTGATGTCACAGACAGGACCAACAGGGGCCGTCTGAATTCCATACTTGCGATCCTGCCTGTGATCGCTGTGGTAATAGTGTTTGTGGGCCTTGGCAGCCTGTATAATTCGGCCAATGAAAGCAATGCGCTGTTCTTTATAGTCCTCGGCATTATTCCTGCAGCTGCAGGCTTTCTGGCGCTGTTCATTCTGAAGGACGCTCCCGGGATACAGAGATCCGAAGGCCAGAACTATCTTAAGGAGACCTTCTACGGCTTCCGCAGGGATGTCATAAAGAAAAACAGGATGATCTATGTCTGCCTTGCCGCAGCCTGTCTGGTAGGCATTGCCCAGCAGACCTTTTTCTCCTATCTCATAAACTTCCTGATAGTTACTCTCGGCCTTGGGGACAGCTTTGTAATTCCCATGGCAGTTATTATCGTGGGTGCTGCAGTGTTCACCGCCATCATGGGCATACTCTTCGACAAACACGGCAGAAAGCATTTCTACTATCCTCTGCTGGCCATTATGATACTTGGCATTCTCTCCTTCTGGGCTCTGCAGTTCACAGAGGGCGGTTTAAAGACGCTGGTGCTTTACGGTGGCGGCGTTCTGATGATGGGCGGCATACTGTCTCTGACAGGCGCCTTTACATCATCCTTTCAGGACTATCTGCCGGAGGGCACGGAAGGGCGCTTCCAGGGCGTCCGCATGTGCTTTATGGTTCTGATTCCGATGATAATAGGCCCCATAATCTCTCTGCTGATAGGGCTGGATGCCATGGGCATGAACGGCGACAATTTCGTCCCGCCCTATGCCATGTTCCTGGCAGCGGCTCTCGTGGCGCTCCTTGCAGCCATACCTGTATGGTATGTCAGAAAGGATTCATAAGTAATGATCGAGGTGGAAAATGAATAAACTGGAAATACAGCTCGCTGTCTGCGGCGATATAGAAATGGAATATGTGTGCTTCGGCGAGGGCGACAGGCCTCTTGTTGTGATACCCGGACTGAGCCTTGGTCGGGTGCTGACAGCGGCGGACTCCATAGCTGCAGCCTACAGCGTATTCACGAAGGACTTCAGAGTCTACCTTTTTGAGCGCAGAAACAACATGCCAGGCCGCTACAGCAATGCGCAGATGGCGGAGGATACGGCGGCTGTCATTGGGCATCTGGGGCTTAAGGATATTGCGCTTTACGGAGTATCGCAAGGGGGCATGATATCCCAGCTGATAGCTATAAATCACCCGGAGCTCGTCTGGAAGCTGGTGCTCTGCTCGACTCTTTCCCGCGCAAGCCGCATAGGCTTTGAGACCAGGGAGCAGTGGACCGGAGACAAAAGCGCAAAAGATCTCTACAGGAGCTTTGCCCAGCTGGTCTATTCCGGCCCGTTTATAGAGAAATACGGCCACATGCTGGACTCCGTGGCGGAAGGCATCAGTCAGGAAGATATGAGGCGCTTCAGAGTGCAGCTGGCGGGAAACGAAGGCTTCAGCACTTATGACGATCTTGATAAGATCAAGTGCCCGGCTTTTGTTATCGGCGCCTGGGCTGACAAGGTGACCGGAGCTGAAGCATCCATAGAGATCGCCGAAAAGCTTTCCTGTCGCCTCCTTATGTATCCTGCGCCTTATGCTCACGCCGTCTACGACGAAGCGCCGGACATCAAAGAAAGGATACTGGATTTCCTGAAGGAATAGGCGTCCGATCAAAGACAGATTCATTCAAATAAAGGAACAATAAAACGGCCTTTTTAGGGGCCGTTTTATTGTCGGTTATTTCGCTAGGATATTTCCTGAAATTTTTAGTTTGCAGGAGCGGAAAGGTCGAAGTGGTGGAAGCAGAATCCTTCGTTGGTGATGCTGGTCTTGCAGGGTCTTATGCATCTGTCAGTGAAGATGTGATAAGCCATATCCTGTACGAGGGTAAGCTGGGTAACATCATCGATAACGGACTTGTCCATCAGTCTTACAGCTTCCAGCCATTTGCTCTCATCCAGCCTGTACTCTTCGCTTACGGAGAGAGGATAGTACTTGTCGATCACATCGTTTGCATAGTAGCAGAATCTGGACTGGTTGGTGGAAGTGTATCTCTCGAATTTTCTGTTGGCATAGAAGGCCGCTGCAGTCAGGTTCCAGGAACCGATGCACAGATCCCACTTGTCGGTAGGCTCCTCTCTGGAAACTCTCATGAGTGTGGTGGCTTGGGAGAACTGCATAGCCAGAGGCTTGACCTCGATGGCATCCTTGCCGAAGATCTCGGTCCAGCTGGACTGCAGATACTCTGCTATGAGTCTCAGGTTGGAGATAGACTCGTTGTACATGATCTCGAGAGTCGCCTTGGTGAAGCCGGTCTCTTCCTGTGCCTTCTTGAACAGCTGCTTTGCAAGTTCGGGATCGAAGCCGTTGTTAGCAGGCAGATATTCCTTGAACTCAGGTCTTTCTCTTAAGGACTGGCCGGTGCTTGGCACTATGTATGTTGTAGGCAGGAAGTAGGGCGCAGCCATGGAGTGGGTCAGAGATGCCAGAGCTTCTCTGTTTGTTGCATAGTACAGCGCCTTCTTGAAGTTATTGTTTCCAAGATAAGTCTTGGTGGGATGGGTGATGTTGATCTCGATGCCTCTTACATTGGAGTTAGGAAGGGCGATCGTTCTGGGATCTTCCGCATAAACATCATAGGAAGAAGTGCCCAGGGAGAGATAGTCGATCTCGCCTGCCTTGAAGAGTTCAAGAGCGGTAGCATCATCGGCAACGACTCTTACATAGATGCCGTCAAGCTTGATCTCATCTGCGTGGCAGTAGAGGGGGTTCTTGGAGAGCACGCGCTCTGCGCCCTGAGTCCAGGAGTCAAGCGTGAACATACCGCAGCCCATGAAGTTGTCTTTGGAATTGCCATAGGTGTTTTCGCTGTGGTCTGCATTGAAGCTTGCGTCGTACAGAGGCTGATAGATCGGGCCGGTGTAGCGCATCTGGAACTGCTGCATGACCTCAAGCGGGGTATATCTCTGGGTCATCTTTACTGCAATGGTCAGATCGTCTGCTTTCTTGAAGCCTACATCTTCCCAATCAACCTTTACGCCGGTGGATTCCTGAGTGTAGTATTCGTATGCATTTTCGATCTCGCAGAAGTTTCTTGCGATGTTAACGCAGTTTCCGTAAACGATCTTGGGATCAAGACCCATCTTCCAGGAATAGAGGAAGGTGTCTGCATTGATGGGCTCGCCGTTGCTCCACTTCAGATCGTCTCTGAGCTCGATGTACCAGGTGTAATCATCGCCGGGCTTGGTGTAAGGCTCTTTGGCAGCCATGTCGGGCTCAGTCTTGGTTCTTGTAAGTTCGCCGCCGGCAGAATCGTCGGGTACATAGCGATACAGTCTGGCGTTAACATAGTCCAGTATACTGGTATCGTTGTTGAAGGGGTTGATGTTGGAAGGATCAGATGTAGCAGAGTATCTGAAGATCTTCTCAAACGTCTGTTCCTGCGGCTGTTCATTACCCTGAGAGGGCTGTTCTCCGCCCTGGTTTGGGGTGGTGGTGCTTCCCTGACCGCCGCATCCTGCCAGCAGGCTGAGCATAAGAACAAGAGCCAGCAGAATAGATAGAGTCTTTTTCATACTATACCTCCTGAATAATAGCCGGGGCATCCCCGGCACGTAACTTTCGCTGCAATAGTCCTTTGGCTGGATCTTCCTCTGCATTCAGCTTTGGATAATGCATCGTTATGAAATAATTATATCTCATTATAATTGACTGTCCAATTCATATAATGGACACCGATATACGCAGAATGTATGGTATTTAAGCTCTGCCCATAGTCTGTTATGTAATAAGCCCGAATAAGAATGAATATGTGGAATGGGAAAGAATAATAATACTGTACGAATAATTGAACTGTATGGTATAATTTTAAAGGAATAAACTCTTGGAATAATGGAGGTCTGTCATGATAACCAATAAGGCTGCCAGCAGCTGTGTGCTGAAGGTATTAGAAGAATATTCGGATGACAAGCATATTATGAGCACACGGGACGTGCACGATGCTCTGCTCAGGGATTACGGACTTGAGCTCGACCGCAGGACCATTTATTCCGCGGTGGAAACGCTGCAGGATCTGGGCTACGATATCTCGGATTACAAAGAGAACAGGGAGGGCTATTTCCTCCGAGACCGCCTTCTTGACAGCGCTCAGCTCAGGCTGCTTATAGATGCGGTGAATTCCTTTGGCTATATTTCAAGGAGCCAGACGAGGGAGCTGGCGGACAGGCTTACAAGCACTCTTTCTGTTCACGAAAGGCGCCGTTTCAGCTATGCGAACATCATAAGCGCAGATAAAAAGACTCTGAATCCTCAGGTCTTCCTGAATATCGAGATCCTGGATGAGGCTATTAATTCCAGGAATAAGGTATCCTTCACCTACATGGAATATGGCCTGGACAAGAAGCTGCACCCGCGGCGGGAGAAGAAATACATAGCAAGCCCCTATGCCATGATATGCGAGAACGAGCGCTATTATCTGGTGCTGATATCCGATGGGCACACAGATGCCAGCTTCTACCGAATAGATATGATGCAGGATATAACGGTACTTGATGAGAAGGTGACCATAGGCAAGAGGGAGGCGGGTCTAGACAGCATACCTAGAGTGGTCTACGCTCACAGCGGTCAGCCGGAGATGATCAAAATACGCGGCGACATGACAGCGCTCCGTTATGTCATAGACGAGTTCGGGCAGGATACGATAATACAGCCTGACGGCGATGGCTTTATAGCCAGCTTCAGAGCTGCTCCTGCGGGCATGGTCTACTGGGCGCTGCAATACATGCAGCACATCGAAGTGCTTTCGCCTCAGAGTCTGAGGGATGATATAAAAAAGGCTATAAGCGAAAACAAATATATGTAATAAAAAGCTGCAGCACCTTATGATGCTGCAGCTTTTTTACGTTTTTGAGGGCCGTAAGGCCCGGACCCGGGTCATGAGCCCGGGCGCAATTGCAGATGGTATCCGTTTTAGATTACTTTACTTCTGCGATTGCTTCGATCTCTACGACGGCACCGCCGGGGAGCTGCTTAACAGCGAAGCAGCTTCTTGCAGGGGATCCTGTGAAGTATTCTGCATATACGGCATTGAATGCTGCGAAATCTGCGATATCGGAAAGGAAGCAGGTGGTCTTTACTACCAGTTCTGCGCTGGAGCCGCCAGCCTCAACCAGTGCCTTTACCTTCTGGCAAGCCATGTGAGCTGCTTCAGTGATCTCGCCCATGCCGGTCTGTCCGGAAACGAAAACGAAACCGTTAGCTTTGATTGCAGGTGTATAGGGTCCGATGGGAGCGGGACCGCCAGGGATGATTATTTTTTCCATGTGTGTACCTCCTGAAATATTTAGACTCAGAGAAACCGCCTGAGCAGTATCTCCTTCAGTAAATCTGACAATAGAATGTTACCCAAAAATCGCCCTGATGTCAATTGAAGATTTCGGCTCAGGCCAATACTTTGGCGAAAAGCTAAGAGTTTTCCCTCACCAGAGTCTTGTAGAAATCCACTGCTCCGGGAAGGCTGTACAGATCCAGGTTTTCGTTGAGCCCGTGCATGCCTTTCATCTGCTCTTTGCCATAGACCACAGGAGAGAAGCGTATGCATGCGTCGCAGATCTCCTGATAGAAGCGGGCGTCCGTGCCGCCTGTCATGACATAGGGGCAGGTAGGCAGCTTCGGGAAGACCTCGCCTATTACCTTTTCGACCTTATGGTACGCCTCGCTGTGAATATCCACCGGTGGGCAGAAATCATTGCTGTTTGGCATCTCCTGCACCTCCAGATCGTATTTGGCAGCCACGCGGCGTATTACATCATTGCTTTCTTTCATGCCCTGATGGGGTATGTAGCGCAGATTTATGTTCAGCGTAGCCTCCTGGGGCATCACATTGTGGCCATCCGAGCCTGACTGCATGGTGAATGCTGTGGTAGTCCTTAGCAGAGCCGCAGCCTGAGGGGATATGGATGGCATCAGTTTTGCAAGCAGCGGCTTGAAGAGCCACATGTTGCCGAACAGGAATCTGTAGAGGAAGCTTCCGTAAGGAGCAAGTGTCCTGAACATGGCCTCCACTTCAGGCTCGAAGGAAACAGTCATGGGATTGTGGTCATCGATCTCAGCGATGAATTTGCCCAGCCTTGCGATTGGCGAGTTCTTGGGCGGATAGCTTGAGTGACCTCCGTTGGATCTGGCTATCACCTTCAGATTGCCCATGCCCTTTTCCAGAACGCCTATCATTGCATAGTAGCCGTCAAATCCCGCAATAGGAGTATCAACTATGGCGCCGCCCTCATCGCAGACTATGTAGGGCTTTACGCCCCGGCGTCTGAGCTCTGCCACCAGTTTGGGACAGCCGTCGCCGCCTACCTCCTCGGTGCAGGAAGAGCTGAGGTAAACGTCCTGCTCCGGAACATATCCCTCCTTGAGCAGCTCCTCAGCAGCCTGGAAAAAGGCCATCACGGAGCACTTGGTGTCCGCGCTTCCTCTGCCCCAGACCTTGCCGTCGGCAATATCTCCCGAGTAGGGTCCGTGAATCCATTCGCCTTCTGCAGGAACCACATCCTGATGACCCATCAGGACGACAGGCCGTTCGTTGCTTTTTCCTTTCCAATAGAACAGCAGATTTCCGTCTATTTCGGTCTTTTCCAGCTTTTCGTGCACCAGGGGGAACAGCCTTTCCAGTATCTTGTGGAACTCCAGGAATTTCTCCCGCTGGTCCTTGCCCGGAACGGAAACAGTTTCAAAGCGGACCATCTCAGCCAGCTTTTCTCCGTAGGCCTGCTCTCTGTCCTTATCTATTTTTGGCTGCCACTCGGACTTTTTTGCCGGAGACATAAGGGCCCTGATCAGGGCGATCAGCAGAAGCAGAAGCAACAGTCCTAAAGCGGCAAGCAGTATTTTAAGAATGATCATTTGCATAACTCCTTTCTGATGCGATGTGTTTAGCGCAGGTATCCTTCGAGCTCCTGCACGGAGTCGGAAGCCGGAGCGCGCAGAGCATATTCTTTCAGAGCAGCCAGCAGACTGGAATCCTTTACGGACAGCAGGATGCCCGGATTCTGCGGCGAAAGTATCAGCGCATTGCTGTCTTTTATGTAGAAATGTGCTCCCTGGGGCTGCTGAACGGCGCAGAGCATCTCGCCCTCCGCTTTCCGGAATTCCCCGGCAGCCTCTTCAAATGCAGCGCTGTCAGTCCGCGTGAATACCTGCATCAGGGGCTGTGATGTGGCCAGAAGGGCCTGGAACTGAGCTTCCAGAAGCTGCAGCATTTCCCGGTCTTCGGTATATACCGTATAAGCGTTCTGGACATCGTTTCCTGCGTAGCCTCCGAAAGCAGCTTCTTTTCCCTGGATTATGAATCTGGTCTGATGGAACAGTCCATCTCTGATTTTGGGGCAGTACCAGGGCTCGATCCCCCCTGTAAGGTAGAGGGGTATCCATCCTGACACCGCTGCCATCAGCTCTCCCAGGTTTCTGGACAGATTGTGTATCATGCATACCTGGTTGCCTTTTTTCAGATTGCTCATCATAAGGCTCCCCCATTTTTTGAAATAAGAAGGATCCTCTGTCATCCAGCTCATGTCCTCATCCGAGAAGAGGAGAAGTTTTTCCGCAGTATGCGACTTTAAGGCTGCCGTGAGCAGTCTTTCCGCAGTCTGCCTTTTCCCTTCATTCCCGTAGTAGAAAAATTCGGGACTCTGTATAGAGCCAAAAGCACCTTCCCCGGACGCTTCCTGCATCAGATAGCTGCTGCCGGTAAAGTAATATTCCAGATCGCTGTCAGCGAGCCAGGCAGCTATCAGCGCTGTCTGATCTCCTGCGCTTTCCGGCCATTTCCTCCCGGGACAGATCATGTCTTCGGCACCCTTTATCTGAAACGGTTCCTTGATCCTTTTCGCAAAAAATTCTGCTGCGGGCTCAAGGAATGAACGTTGTTTTGGCAAGCCGCGTTCTCCGGAGCGTATTCGGCTTATATGCGAGCTGTCGAAGTTCAGAGCTCTGGCAAGCACATTATTTTTCGTGGCAGTCAGATTCATCAGAAAATCCAGCTTTTTACCTATATATGATGTCATTTTTCTCTTCCCCACGGTTTTTGAATTCACCGGTTCTGTCGTCCCCGGCTGCATTATTCTTATTTAATATATTAGTATGGATTCGGCCTGTTTGTCAATAAAAATGACAGAACAAAGACTGGCAATGTGCACAGCAAAGCTAAACCCGGGCTATCGTTTGGACAAAGCCTGAAAGGCAAAAAAACATAAACAGCAGCAGGGCAAAGGCCTCTGCTGCTGTTTTTACAGACTCCATGGAGCGTGGATTGATTTACTGCATTTTGCCGGCGGCTATGGCCTTCTGGTTCAGTTCGCGCTCGAAACGTCCCTTAAGCCTGAGATAGCGGGCTGTAACAAGGATGAAGGTGGCGCCCCAGCCCACAGGGTAGCAGTAATAGATATTAGTTGGGCTGTGGATTATGGACATGCTTATGGCAAGGAATATCTGCCTGGCAACAATCATACCGAGGAGAGAATAGACGGTTGGCATGGTCTTGTCGCCGAAGCCTCTGAGGGCTCCTACAAGGATCTGTCTTCCGGCCATGGTAAAGTAAAGCGGGATTATGGAGTACATCATTGCAATGGCAACCTGCTGTACATCGGTCTCGTCGGTGAACAGAGATACACAGGATCTTCCCAGAGCCCAGACGATGGCACTCAGGGCCAGGGTTATTCCTATGCCGAGTATCATGGTGTAATTGACACCCTTCTTGGCGCGCTTTGCATTCATCGCGCCGTAGTTCTGGCCAACGAAGGTCGTTACAGTCTGGCTGAAGGCTTTGGAGGGCATTGCAATAAAGCGGTCAAGCCTCTGTGCTACGCCAATTCCCGCAACTACGGAAGCATCGAAGCCGTTGATGTAGCGCCAAACGAACACATTGGATATCGAAATTAGTGAATTCTGTATGCCTGTAGGTATTCCGAAGCTCATGAACTCGCCGACTATAGACATATGTTCTCTGACTTCTGAAAAGCTGAATCCAAAGCTGGGTTCCATCTCTTTGAGTTTGCGGTAGACCAGCGCAACCGAAACAGCCTGTGCAGCTACAGTTGCAATGGCAGCGCCGGCTATCCCCCAGTGCAGATATTTTACGAAGCTTATGTCGAGAACCATATTTGTGATGCCGGTCACCACAAGCATATAGAATGGAGAGTTTGAATCTCCCAGAGCTCTGAGTATCCCTGCGCCGGTGTTATACATAATAGTAAAAAGTATACCTATCATATATATCCTGACATATATCACGCCCTGATCGAATATCCCGTCCTTGGCTCCGGTCAGGCTCAGCAGCTGCGGCGTAAGAATGCAGCCTATGGCTGAAAGTATCAGCCCGAGACCTGTGGAGAAGCTGAAGCTCACCCGCATGGCTCTCTGTTTGTTGAGCTCGTCCCCGGAGCCGAAATACCTGGATACTATGATGGAGACTCCGGTGGCCATGCCCGTGAAGAATCCGATTATCAGGGACGTGATAGTCCCGGAAATGCTTATGGCTCCGAGCGCATCCTTGCCCAGATAGCGTCCGGCTACCGCGGCATCGACGCTGTTGTAGAAATTCTGGAAGAGCTCGCTCAGAAGCATGGGTATCATAAAGGCAATAAGCGGCCCTATGATCTCTCCCTTTGTGAAGTTGATTTTCCTGCTTTTCATTATCGGAAGTCCTTTGTACTTTTTCGCAGTGAAGTATATCATATCTAAAGAAAATTTGTATAAAATGCTTGCTATTTTTCAGATAATAGTATATATTGTCGTACGCAAAAGGCGCCGAGAGGGGCTTTTTTAATTGCCGCATCAGGCTGAAAACAATTAAAAAATTATAAAAATATTTGTTGACATGGGTCATATGGTGTGGTAATTTTATTGGGTATCGCTATGCCCAAAAGCAAGGACATTGCGAGTTTAGTACGCTGTAAACAAACGGGATGTGGACTCCCAGAAACCGACTAAAAGCTTCTAATTTCGGCAGTTTAGAGCGATAATTGGTAATTTTTCCGCAAGACGGATTAACATGGAGGACAGAAATGGCTAACAACGGAAAAAGAGTAAGAGTAGTCCTGGCCTGCGACGAGTGCAAGCAGAGAAACTACAATACCACCAAGAACAAGCAGAACGATCCCGATCGTATCCAGCTCATGAAGTATTGCAGATTCTGCAAGAAGGAAACTCTTCACAGAGAGACCAAGTAACGAAAGGACGCTTTCAAAATGGCTAAGACAAATGCAAATGCGCCTCAGCAGCAGAAGAAGAACCGCATCTCCGAATACTTCAAGGGCGTAAGAACAGAACTCAAGAAGGTAGTATGGCCCACCAAGAACGAGCTTTCCCGCTTCACAGTAGTAGTTCTTGCGGTATGCGCTTTCTTTGCGCTGTTCTTCTGGCTCCTGGATACCGGCATCCTGGCTATCATGGAGCAGGTCCTGAACATCACGATGTAGGAGAAACCCATGTCCGAAGAAAAAGATCTTAGGCAGGAAGCGAGTGCAGTCACAAGCAGCAGCCTTGCAAGGGAAAACGACGAGAATCCACAGGGATTCTGGAGACGCAGCAAGGAGCCCAAGTGGTACGTGGTGCACACCTATTCAGGCCACGAGAACAAGGTAAAGGTAAACCTTGAGAAACTGGTGGAGAACAGAGGCATGCAGGATCTGGTCCTGCAGGTCATCGTTCCTACGGAAGACAGAGTGGAGTTCAAGGACAACCAGAGAGTAGTCAAGACCCGCAAGATCTTCCCCGGCTACGTTCTTGTAAAGATGATAGTCACCAACGAATCCTGGTATCTTGTAAGAAACACCCAGGGCGTTACCGGTTTCGTGGGTGAGGGCTCCGAACCCATTCCTCTTACGGATGAAGAAGTCCGCAGGATGGGCATCGAAAAGACCGTCATCGTGCTGGACATCGAAGTCGGCGACATGGTCAAGATCATCTCCGGTCCCTTCAAGGGATTCACCGGCGTGGTGGAAGAGCTGAATGAAGACAAACAGACTCTGAAGACCAAGGTAGACATGTTCGGAAGATCGACCCCGGTAGAACTGGAATTCGACCAGGTCGACAAGCTGAACTGATACATAAATAACTAAATAACGGGGCTGCCCCGTAGAAAGGAGAAGACCAGATGGCAAAAAAAGTTGAGGGTTTTGTTAAACTGCAGATCAAAGCCGGCGCAGCTACTCCTGCACCTCCTGTAGGTCCTGCACTCGGTCAGCATGGTATCAATATCATGGACTTCTGCAAACAGTTTAACTCAAGGACTCAGGATCAGAACGGAATGGTAATTCCTGTCGTGATCACTGTCTATGCAGACAAGTCTTTCACATTCATTACAAAGACACCTCCTGCAGCAGTGCTCATCAAGAAGGCAGCAGGCATCGAAACCGCATCCGGAGAGCCCAACAAGAAGAAAGTAGCCACAATCACTCTGGAACAGGCAAGACAGATCGCACAGACCAAGATGCCTGATCTGAACGCTGCAAACATCGATACAGCAACAGAGATGATCAAAGGTACTGCCAGAAGCATGGGCGTACTCGTAGAGGGCTAACAGCTGGGAGGCTTAACAAGCCGCTAATACCACAAGGAGGAATTAAAAATGGCCAAGAAAGGCAAAAAGTATCAGGACGCAGCAAAGCTTATCAATAAGGCAGAGCTGTATGACGTTGAACCCGCATTCGATCTCGTATGCAAGACCGCAACTGCCAAGTTCGACGAGACCGTAGAAGCTCACTTCAGAATGGGCCTCGACGGAAGACACGCAGACCAGCAGATCAGAGGATCCATCGTGCTCCCCAACGGCACAGGCAAGACCGTAAGAGTTCTTGTTTTCGCTAAGGGTGACAAGGCACACGAAGCAGAGGCAGCAGGCGCTGACTATGTAGGAGCTGAAGAGCTGGCACAGAAGATTCAGCAGGAAAACTGGTTTGAATTCGATGTAGTAGTAGCTACCCCCGACATGATGGGCGTGGTTGGTCGTCTGGGCCGTATCCT
>JAEEGL010120362.1_pt1 | contig 27192 bp, 23 predicted proteins | sample 9134231 | NCBI WGS metagenome assembly JAEEGL01 (sample SAMN16246548, study PRJNA631951) | gut metagenome | biome: gut microbiome; feature: rumen; material: fiber-attached | host: Bos | place: Iran: Karaj | collected 2018-10 | reverse complement strand
GCGGGGTGCTGGCCGGTCTGTATGGCGTACTGCTCGGCGGGCAGGCCGTATGCATCGTAACCCATGGGGTTCAGGACGTTGAAGCCGCACTGACGCTTGTAGCGGGCGTAGATGTCCGATGCTATGTATCCCAGGGGGTGGCCTACGTGGAGGCCGGCGCCTGAAGGGTAGGGGAACATGTTTAGTACGTAAAACTTGGGCTTTGCGGGGTTCTCAACTACTTTATAGGTTCCCTCTTTGGCCCACTTTTCCTGCCATTTCTTTTCAATTGCTCTGAAATCGTATTCCATTACAGCTTTGATTTTTATTTCAAGTCGCAAAATTACACAATTTCAAGCAAAAACACATTGGGGACGGTTCTATTTGTGTCCTGATAAGGTTTACTATTGTAATATAGTTAAGCACGACACATAATGGAACCGTCCCTAATGTGTTTTTCTGATTTAGTAAGCACCGCAGGACATAAGGGTTGGGGACACAACGTTCCGGGCTACTGCGTACTCCCTCCAAGACCTAAACATCGATCGCCTCCCTTTTAGCCACCTTCGGCGTCTAACGGTCGTTGAACGCAACGATGTTCTTAACGGCCTTTCCGGGGCACTTCGCTTACGCCCTTCACTGATGGTCCCAAACCCTTATGTCCCGCTCCTGCAACTGGAAACAATCTTGGATTAATGCTTTGTTATGTTTATGTTATGCCTTGTTTGTAGGTTATAATGGCAAATTGTACCTATATTTGACTTTCCAATATAGACAGTCTTTTCAATAATTATGGATAACAGACAGCAGCTTCTTGACGAGTGTCATTCTGCTTTCCGGGAAACGGAGAGCGCACGCATTCTTGCACTTTACCGCAGTCGCGATAACCGCCTCTCTTTTGATGAGCGCCTCTCCATTACAAAGGAGATAGAAAAGGTGTTCTATCCGGTTTTCCTTGAATTGCGCAATGTAAACCCCTCACTCACGGACTGGGACCTTATGCTCAGCGTGCTTTCTTACGAGGGTTTCTCAGTATCGGTCATTGCAGAATGCTTCTCGGTATCAAACGATGCAGTGCGAATGCGCAAGAGCCGTCTGCGTGAAAAACTGCCTCAGGAGTGGTTCTCGCTGATATTTCATGGTGTAACAAAAATGTATCAGGAGCAATGTCACGATTGTGTTACGCAAAATATTTCGGGTGCAGGTGATGCCGCCATACCTTTGGCGTCAGAAACTCAAAACGAAACCGTTATGGAACAAAACGAACCAATCAGAATGACATTCGGCAAAGCAATCATTAAAGGACTTTGCGGAACCGTAAGATTCAGAGGGCGCGCGTCACGTCCGGAATACTGGTACTATACTCTGTTCTGCTTTATAATGCAGGTTGCAGTTTTCTCTCTTGCTTTGCTACTTACATCGATCAACAGTTTCATACCTTATCAATATGACCATATTGTAATGAGGATTTGGATAATCATTGCTGCATTGCTGGCCATATCCCATTCTGCTGCATCGGTCAGACGTATCCAGGATACGGACCGTAATGGCTGGCTATGGGTTTCAACCTATCTCGTGCCATGGATAGTGTTCATCGTCATGTTCATCTGGAGGATAGAGTATGATGTCCATTTAAGAAACTTTGAGAACGGGAAGTTGCCTGATACTTTCGTAATGAACTGGGCTAACGTCATGTATGCAATAGACCTGATAATCCTTGTTGTAACATTTACTGTAACCATAGTCTGGTATAGCCAAAAAGGTACTGAAGGGCCCAATATTTATGGTCCTGACCCATTGTACAGATATAATTCCAAACCAATTAACAATTAACTGATATGAACCGATTTTTTCTTTCGGTCCTGATCTTGATGATCGGGACAGCACCCGCCTTGTCTCAGAACAAGGACTCCGGTTACTCCGGAAAGTATATTCCCAAAAAATATATTGCGGACCTGAAAAAGCCTACCATGGTTATGTTGACAGCTACCTGGTGTGGCCCCTGCAGGATTATGAAGACGGAAATAATGGAGCGGCCCGACGTAAAGAGCTGCCTTGACAGTCTGAACGTTCTTATAATCGATATAGATGATAACGACGGAAAGATATATGCAAGCAAGTTCACTGACGCAGGTTATGAACAGGCAATCCCTTATTATGCACTGCTTGATACCAAGGGCAACTGTATCGGCCATCACGGAGGACTTGCCGATGAGGAGACGTTCCTTTCATTCTTAAGACAATCATTGATAACCGATAAAAACGAAAATGAAGATGAAAACAAATAAGTTATTCACGATAATGCTCCTGTCCGTTTTTTCAGCTATATCTGCTTATGGACAGAACAAAGATAATCTGATGGAATCGGCCGTTGACAATGTTTCTTCATGGCTCAGTACAATGGATACAGATGAGATGATCAGTAAGATTCCGGAAAACGGGCAAGGAAATCAGATGATATGTATAGGTAGCAGAAGATACATGCAGTTTGTGGATTTTATGGAAGCTGCCGATACATCCCGGGTGCTTAAAACGCTTATGGAAAGATACAATCTATTGACAGTGAATCCGGATTCCATTCCCGACTCAATGTCTGACTACTATTATTTCATTAAAATGGCTAAAGCATATCCCTCTTTTATGGTTTTGGACAAGGAAGGTAACATGAAACCGGGTTTCGATATAGGATACAATTCTGAAGAGAGGCTTGTGGCGTTAGCGATATTGGCAAACAGTATCGACACCACTTTCAAAGCCCAGGATATTCACAAGTTAACAGAAAAGAAGTACAATAAATACCAGAGAAAGAAACAAACTGCGATGCGTTATTACAACATGATAGATGCCGGGCATCATGTTGATGTCAACGCTGGATACGGACTCTATGTTTTGTCCGGCAACAAAGAGACAGACTGCAGTTCACAACTTGTTACGGTTGATTTAGGATTCAGGCATGACATCGGCCCAAAACGGAGGGTGTCTTTAGGCGCCGGACTGGCACTGGACCATGTGTTTGATGAACCTGCACAGACCCGGCTGAGCATACCGCTTGAGGCAGAGATTCTGCTTGTAAGAATGTATCCCGAAATCAAATGCCGTGTCGGCGTGTGGGGTGGCCGCACATTCGTGAAAGAGGATTTCAGACAGGATTACGCCAAGTATGAAGCGGGAGTACACACAAGCCTATTCCTTGAGTTCGGGAACTTTGATTTTTCATTGGGCTACAAGAGAGGGCTCACAGACCGCTTCACGTCACCGGACTTGAGTGGTTACTCCAATTTCTTCACTTTCTCCCTCCGGTTAAGACTGTTTGATTAGCGGTGTCGCTATAAGATAGTAGGCACAGGTTTTAATTATAAAGTATTGCAATATAGGCAATCCGTTATTTATTGTATTTTTGCAACTAAGGTTATTTAGCTCATCGTTTTATGAGTAGCAAAGAATGTTTAAGTAAATTCAGTCAGTATCTTTTTTGGGATGCTGATACATCGGAATTATCGATGGATACGCATTCTCGCTATATCATTCAGCGTGTTCTGGAACATGGCCAGATGGATGATTGGCGGCTCATAAACCATTACTATGGACTTGACAAGATTGTGGAGGAATGTAAGCAGATGCGCACACTTGATCCAGTCTGTCTATCATTCATAGCTGCAATATCACACACAAACCAAGAAGAATACCGATGCTATCACTTCAGACAGTCTTTCCCGACACTCTGGAACTCCTGAAAACCCTTATGAACCAGCCTCTATTTAATGAAATGAGACTGGTAGGAGGAACCTCACTTGCATTACAGTACGGCCATCGTCGTTCTGTAGATTTGGATTTCTTTGGTACAACGACAGAGGATGTTGAAGAACTGGCCGAAATGATGAACCATTGTGCGGAGAATGTGAAACGTGGCACCTGCTCAAAAAAGATAAAAACATTCTACTTGAATGAAGTAAAAGTGGATGTTGTTAACTACGACTATAAGTGGATAGATGAACCTGTTATAGAACAAGGTCTTATATTGGCATCACCTAAAGATATTGCTGCCATGAAAGTAAATGCGGTAATGGGGCGTGGCACAAAGAAGGCTTTTGTGGATGTATATTTTCTGCTTCAACATTTTTCTTTTGATGACATTATCAGGTTCTATTTACAGAAATATCCCGACGGTTCCGAGTATCGTGCTTTATTGAGTATGACCTATTTTGCTGATGCTGATCCTCAACCAATGCCGTTCATGTTCCAACCAGTAGAATGGAATACCATACAACAGGAAATCCTGCATCAGGTGGATTCTTACAACAAAAGGCATATCTGAGTTTAATTGCCTATTTTATCAGTTTATTTCCTGCTCATTGTATGTAAATTAGAAAGAAATGAAATATTTATAGTTTATTGTGGACTGGATTGTGAGAGTTGTAAGGCAAGGTTGGCTATGATTATATCAAATAACAAGCAGGCTCTTTCAAACTTGAAAAGTGAAAAGAATTAATCTTTATCTTTGTTCAACAGATAAAGATTTACAATCATGAATATCAGATTAGAGCAGCCGGAGGACTATAGGGTGGTTGAGGAGCTTACCCGTGAGGCGTTTTGGAATGTTTATAAGCCGGGATGCGCGGAGCATTATGTGCTTAATCAGTATAGGAACAATCCTGATTTTATTCCTGAACTTGACTTTGTGATGGAGGAGGATGGGCGGATAATCGGTCATGTGATGTTTTCAAAGGCGGAGCTTGTGTTGGCCGATGGTTCACGCAAGCCGTCGTGGACTTTCGGGCCTATCAGCATTCATCCGGATTACAAGCGTAAGGGGTATGGGCTTAAACTGCTGAATTATGCTTTGGATAAGGCTCTCCAGATGGGTGTGGGCTTTATTTGCATGGAGGGCAACATTGAGTTTTACAAGCATGCCGGGTTTGGGCTGGCCAGCAGGTTGGGCATTCATTATCATTCGGAGCCTAAGGATGCTGAGGTTCCTTACTTCCTGGCTCAGGAACTTATTCCCGGCTGGCTTGGTGGCATTGAGGCAACCTACTGTCCACCGCAGGGTTATTTTGTGGCGGATGCTGATCCGGATGCGTTTGAGGCTTATGATGCTACGTTCCCTAGGAAGGAGAAGGCTTTCCGTGAGGGCCAGTTACCACAGTTCTGCCAGAGTTGCGGAATGCCGCTTACCCGCGTAGGGGATTTCGGAACCAATGCTGACGGCAGCACCAACTTTGACTATTGCCAGTACTGCTTTAAGGACGGGCATTTTCTTCAGGAAATGACAATGGACCAGATGATAGAGCACTGCGCCCAGTTTGTGGATGAGGTAAACAAGAACATGCCCAAGCCAATGACCAAGGATGAGTACAAACAGATGATGTATGGTTTCTTCCCGATGCTTAGAAGATGGCGGCGTTGACAGACGATAAGATAAGGGCAGTATTCGGCGAGCTTGATGCGCAGGCCGTTTATCGGGAGGTAAAGCAGACTGGTGATTTCCTGGGCTTTGCTCGCCAGTTCATGCATAGTGATGATGAACGGGTGGCGCGTAACGCTTTCTGGGTGTTGACTAAAGCCACAGACCAGGAACTATCTCAGTTGCAGATTATTCTGAATGATCTTATGGATTTGGCATTGACAACGCCAAGTTCATCGGTCCGCAGGCTTTCACTCAATATCATCGAACGCCTAGAGATGAAAGAGGATGATCTGCGCACCGATTTTCTGGATTTTTGTCTGGAGCATATGGCCGATGTGGACGAACTGCCCGGCATCCAATCCATAAGTATGAAGCTGGCATATCGCATGTGCAAGTTCTATCCGGAGCTTCTGGCCGAGTTCAAGGCGACGCTTGAATCAATGGAGCCTGACTATTTCAAACCCGCTGTGAACTGCGTCCGCAACCGCATTCTCGCTGGAAAGCTTAAATGAAGATCATTTTTCACCAAATACGCACCATCGGATAAACGGGATGCGGTGCAGCACCTCGTAAATGAGTGGTGACAAGGTAAATACCGCAACTGTCAGGATAAGGTATATTGCAACCGGGGGCAGTTCGGTATATGTCTTCATCATATAACCAAGGCTGGCCACCACAAGATAGTGCACAATGTAGAGCCCGTAACTGGTGCGGGTCATATATTGTGAGAAGCTGTTGGTGCAGTCATATCGGGCATTAAACCAGCCCATCATGGCCAGGCACATAAGCCAACCGTAAAGGCAGTTAAGGGGTGCACCCATATACTCCGGTGATGTGTTGTTCTCTCCCCAAGTTGTTATAATGAGAATAACTCCTGATATCACTGAGGCTACCATAAGCGGAATCCAAGCCTTGTGTACCTTATTTTGAACTTCATCATGCGAGAATACAAAATATCCCAGCAGGAAAGTTATCAGATAGAACACAGGCTTATAGAGGTTTATCAGACCATCGGCCGAATCGGGACGAGGGTTCTTTACAAGCGTCTGCTCACCAAGCCAGAACAGTATTCCAAGCAGGATAATCACAACTATTCCGCTTTTACCGCATAATGTCCAGAGTTTGTCTTTACCGTCAACTTTGCGTACCAGTAAAAGAACTAAAGAGAGCAGCCAGAGCAGCTGAATAAACCACAACGGACCGGTTCCGCTCACTGCATAGATGCTGTATTTGACGGGTATTGGCAAATCATTAACCACCGTACCGGCGGGAATGGCATTGAAATATCCAACCATCCAATGAAAAACAAAGAGGCCGATGGTTCCGGGCACAAGAAGCTTGCGGGTACGTGTCTTGAACCACTCCTTTCCGGTCTTGTTTTGCAATGAGTATCGGGCACTGATTCCTGCAAGTATGAACATTATCGGCATGAACCAGGGATATAGTATGTACATGATTATATCCTGATACTGCTGCACCTCAGGGAACTCTCCAAAACCGCCTATGCCGCCAAATACACCCTTGTTGTTAAAGAAATAAATAACGTGATAAAACAGCACCAGCAACACCGTTGCCCAGCGCAGATTGTCAATCCAATGCTTTCTCATTTTGTAAGGCCATCCATAGCCTGATTGATAATGTTCTGGAATAACTCTGTCTTGAGCATGGCTATGCCCTTGTCATCGCCCAGCATCATAAGGGAATCACCCGGCTTGATATCGTACTGTTTACGTACGTCACGCGGGATTACAATCTGTCCCTTGTCGCCCACCTTCACTACTCCAAAGATGTACTTTCCGTCTTTCTCTTGAATTGCCATTTGTGGTAAAAGTTAGAAATTTCCTACAAATGTAACGCTTTCTTTCAAAAGGAGCACATTCTTTATAGATTTATTACTTTTGTACAAACAATACTGGTCAACTAATGAAACAAATCAGAGAGATATTCGGTTACCTACTTGGGTTCCTTATGTTTATAGTGGGTATTCCCGCAATCATGTGGCTGTCATCAGGCAAGCCGGAATTGGGTTTTAACTGCAGCTGGAATGTTATCGTGGGTATTATTATCGTTTTTTCAGGACTGATACTGAGTGTCTGGACCATCATCTATATGAAAGTTGTGGGGCGTGGGAATCCCATGGATGCCTTTGACCATGAGATTGCTCCACATACCCAACATCTAATGACCGGAGGCGTCTATCGCATCTGCCGGAACCCTATGCTTTTGGGTACATTCCTTTATCTGGCAGGCATCGTCCTGTTGCTTTTTTCTTAGCAATCGGCCGTAGTGTGGGTGATTTTTGTATTCATTATGTCGTTCCAGGTATCATCTGAGGAGAAACGCCTGGAACGTGACTTTGGTCAGGAATATTTGGATTACAGGAAACGCACCGGCCGATTTACACCCTGGCCATAAATCTCCAGACTCCGTTGTTTTAGGCGGTTTTTTACTTTTTTGTTTTATGTCCGTATAATTGACAGATGATGGTCCAGATTGACAGCGAAATAATTGAGAGATGCCGACGTGGCGACAGTAGCGCGTTCAGGACTGTGGTGCAGACATATCAGCCTATGATATATTCGCTGTCTCTCAAGATGCTGGCCGATGTTGAAGAGGCCAAGGATATTGTTCAGGAGGCTTTCATCAAGGCGTGGCAGGCAATAGGAGACTATGATGGACGGTACAGCTTCTCAACTTGGCTTTACACCATCGCTTCAAGACTGTGCATTGACCGTATAAGGAAACTCCGTTTCAGTGAACCGTTGACAGATGACATTGCAGTATTTGAAGGGTATGCGTCCGATTCAAATCCGGAGCGGCAACTGGAAAGCAGCGAGTGGGTATCGGTAGTGCGTGTGCTGGCAGCAAAACTGAGCAATAAACAAAGGCTTGTATTCACCTTGAGTCAGCTTGAAGGACTGGATTCTGAGGAGATAACAAAGATTACAGGAATGGATGCCACCCAGATCAAAAGCAACCTTTCACTGGCAAGGAAGAGCGTCCGCGAACAACTTATAAAACTGGGATATGAATAAGACAGAAGATATACTGAAACGCCTCAAAGGGCAGATGCCGCAGGTCCCTGACGGTGACTTGCTGACAGAAAACATAATGCAGGCTATCACGGGTGCTGCAGCAGCCAAACCCGGCCGGATTGTTCCTTTATGGCTGAATGTATTGAGAGTGGTTTCATCGGTAGCGGCAGTGTTCCTGATAGCGTTGTTAATAGGTTTGAAAGGTCCTTCTGCAGAACTCTCGGAGAATGTTGCTTCAGTTGACAAAGCTGAGCAGATATATCGGCCTATTGCAACCGATGTCAATTCTGCCATCAGGATTATGGAAACCCGTAGTGAAAAGAGAAAAGCAAGACAAATAAGACAAACTCAAATAAAGAACCTGTATGCGAAATTTTAAGATATCCATCCTGGTTGCGATAGCAGCCCTGATGATCACTTCATGTGACAAGAATGTAACAATGGTTACAGAGATTAATCGTGACGGAACATGTACAAGACAGGTTTCAACTGCCGATGATTGTCTCCTGGATGTTGAATCATGGGAGCAGGTGGAATCTCAGGATACTTCTGCCCATAAAAAAGTTACTTTGCGCCGTTCATTCAGCAGTGTTGAGGAGATGGCTGCAAATCCCATACTGAGTGTTTATGGTGAACCTGTCCGCTCAGAGGCTTCTTTCAAAAAAACATTCAAGTGGTTCTATACTGATTACACCTTTACAGAAACGTTTGCCGGTTGGGGAGATCATTTTGACATCCCTATAACAAAGTACGTAAGTCAGGATGAAGCCAGTTTCATGTGGACAGGATATCCTGATCTGGTAGAGGGGATGACGGGTATTGATATGGTTGAAAAGCTGGATGAGATTCAGGAGAACCTTGAATACTGGGAGTATTCCATTATCCTGAACTGCCATTTCAAACTTATAGGAAACAATTATGATGACATATCCAATCCACCGGTGGATAGGGATGTTTTTATCTCTTTGAGGGATTCCGTAGCAAGATTTGGCTATGATAATGGATATGATGAATTCACTGAGGTAAACAAACTGCTTAAGGATTACTTCATATCAGATGCCTATAATGTATTCTATTCTAAGAATGGTGATTTCAAGGATAAATATGAGGCTGAGTCTGACAATATTATCTATCCTGTAGTCAACATAATATTCCTGAAGGCGCCATATTTGCTGAAGATGCCCGGACGCGTTACTGATACCGGCCGCGGCAAACTTACAGACGGCATGATACAGTATCGTTTTGAGGGTGGATTCCTGGTACCCGGTGATTATACTATAAGCGCCTCGTCAAGAGTGGCTAACGTATGGGCGTTCATCCTGTCAGCCGCGGTAATCCTTATAGCTTTTGCGAGCTTCTTTTATCGCAGGAAATAGACCTTTTGTTCTATTCTTTTTTTACCTTTGAGGTTCAATAACATTTGACTATTATGTTTTTGTCTTCAAACGGTATTGCGGTGACGTCGTTCGCTGCCCCTGATGTGTGGAGCGCACTGATTCAGGTGTTTATTATTGCTTTGGCGGTACTGGCAGGTAATATTCTGCGACGTAAAGTCAAGATATTGCGCCGCAGCCTTATTCCATCGGCTTTGCTTGGCGGTCTCATCATCCTGTTGTTCAAGCTTTGGGCCGATTTCAACGGCATAATAGACAAGAAGTTCATGGAGATTGTTACCTACCATGCTCTGGCTCTGGGTTTCATCGCCATGTCATTGCGTCCGTCAAAGGAGACAGACCGTTCCAATACCCGCACGGTCATTGACACCGGAACGTTGACCATTGGCACATATATCATTCAGGGCATAATAGGTCTCCTGATAACAATACCTATGTTCCTATGGTGGCGCAATCCCTCTGCAGGAAATGACATATTCTATTCAGGTGGATTATTGCTTCCGATGGGTTACGGACAGGGTCCTGGCCAGGCACTCAATTTCGGAACAATATATCAGTTGGGTGCTGCAGATCAGGACATTGTTTTTCACGGTATAGATTTCGGTCTCTCCATTGCGGCTATCGGATTCCTGGTGGGTAGTGTTGTAGGAGTGATTTATATGAATATCCTCAACCGGAAGAAGAAACTGACCATACATGAGAACGTTTCTGAAAGCCGTCATACCATTAAGGACTATGAGCAGGCTAATGAACTGCCTCATTCTGAATCAGTTGATAAACTCACAATCGTGGTGAGTTTGGTGCTTATTACCTATTTCCTGGTTTATCTGCTCATGTCATTCATTGGCAAGCTGGAACTGGGCAACTTTGGTGAAAAGACACTTAAACCGCTGGTTTACGGATTCAATTTCTTCTGGGGCATACTGTTCGGTTCACTCGTAAAGGTTGTAATAAGAGGTCTGCGCAAGAGAGGTTGGATGAACCGCGAGTACCTGAATGAGTTCCTGCTGAACCGTGTGAGCGGATTCTGTTTTGACATAATGATTGTAGCGGGAACCGCCGCCATCAGTTTTGAAAACCTCAAGTCAATCTGGCTGCCGCTCACTCTTGTATGCATATTCGGTGCCTTGGCTACTTTTGTGTATGTGAGATGGGTATCGTTCCACATCTATCCTGATTACAAGTATGAAGGTTTCTTCTCAATGTTCGGTATGCTTACAGGTACTGCCAGCAACGGTATGATCTTGTTGCGTGAGATAGACCCGCGTTATCAGACTCCGGCAGCAAACAATCTGGTGCTTCAGAACATTCCGGCCATGATAATGGGATTTCCGGTACTGCTCCTGTTGGGATTTGCACCCAAGAGTATGCAGGCCACGCTGATAACGCTTGGAATACTTATAGCCCTGTTTATCATAGCAACCCTGTTCCTTTTCAGAAAACGCAAGAAATAATACCTGACAGAGATGGCACAGAACAAGCCCGAAGAGACGCCCATGATGCGGCAGTTCTACAGCCTGAAGGAGAAACATCCTGATGCTGTTCTGCTGTTCCGTTGCGGCGATTTCTATGAGACCTACGCCCAAGATGCGGTTGAAGCAAGTGAGATTCTTGGTATAACCCTGACACGCCGCAACAACGGCAAGAACGGTGCCATGGCACTTGAGATGGCAGGATTTCCTCATCATGCTCTTGATGTGTATCTGCCCAAACTTATCCGTGCGGGTCGCCGTGTAGCTATCTGTGACCAGCTTGAAGACCCTAAGCTGACCAAGACACTCGTCAAGCGTGGCATAACTGAGCTTGTAACCCCTGGTGTAGCCATGAGTGACAATGTGCTCCAGAACAAGGAGAACAACTTTCTGGCTGCAGTACATTTTGGCAAAGGAGCTTGGGGCATATCATTTCTGGATATATCTACCGGTGAATATCTGATAGCGGAGGGCCCTGCTGACCACATAGATAAACTGCTCTCAAACTTTGCTCCTAAGGAGACTCTCATAGAACGTGGCCGCCGCCAGCAGTTTGAGCAGTCATTCGGTCCACGCTATTGCCTGCGTGAACTGGATGACTGGGTGTTTACAGAGGAGTTTGCGCGCGAGAAACTGAACCGTCACTTCAAGGTGCGTAACCTTAAGGGGTTTGGTGTGGATCATCTGCGTAACGGCAAGGTAGCTGCAGGTGCTATTCTTGAATATCTGGCAGAGACCCTGCACAACAATATCGGTCATATTTCATCCATCAGATTGATTGATGAGGAGCGTTACGTGCGCCTGGATAAGTTTACGGTACGCAATCTGGAACTGCTATCATCAAACAATGAAGACGGTGTGTCACTGCTCAAGGTGATTGACCATACATCATCACCCATGGGTGCACGCCTGTTGCGCCGATGGATGCTTTTCCCGCTTAAGGATACCGCTGCAATTAACAACCGTCTCGATGTGGTTGACCATCTGTTCCGTTATCCCGATACTGCCGATGCGCTTACGGATTCACTGCAACGCATGGGTGATCTGGAGCGTTTGGTTTCAAAGGCAGCTGTAGGCCGCATTAATCCGCGTGAAGTGCTCTCATTAGGTCTGGCGCTTAAACAGCTCGAACCGGTTAAACTCATTTGTGAGGCATCGGATAATCCGCAGCTGCGTGAGGTGGGAAAGAAGATTGACCTTTGCGAGAGCCTGCGTGACAATATTATCAGGACCATATGTCCCGATACCCCTATACAGGTAAGCAAGGGTGGCGTAATTGCTGAGGGTATTGACTCTCAACTGGATGATTTGCGCAGCATTGCCTATAGCGGCAAGGATTACCTGATGCAGATACAGCAGCGTGAAGCAGAGCAGACAGGCATTTCAAGTTTGAAGATAGCATACAACAACGTATTCGGCTACTATCTGGAGGTGCGCAACACCTTCAAGGATAAGGTTCCGCAGGAGTGGATACGCAAGCAGACACTTGTCAATGCTGAGCGTTACATAACCCCGGAACTCAAGGAATATGAGGAGAAGATTCTGGGGGCAGAGGATAAGATTCTTGCGTTGGAATCGCAGATTTTTGCAAATCTGGCAGCTTCAATAACAGATTTTGTGCCGGCTATCCAGACTAATGCGATAGAGGTAAGTCGTATAGACTGCCTTCTCTCATTTGCGCGAGTGGCACGCGAGCACCATTATGTAAGGCCTGTGGTTGATGAGAGTCAGATTATTGACATAAAGGAAGGACGTCATCCGGTGATTGAGACCCAGATGGCTCCGGGTGAAAGCTACATCGCCAACAACGTATTTATAGACAGTGACAGCCAGCAGATACTGATAATTACCGGTCCCAATATGGCGGGTAAATCAGCTTTGCTCCGTCAGACCGCCTTAATAACCCTGCTGGCCCAGATGGGCTGTTACGTTCCGGCCGACAGTGCCCGCATAGGCGTGGTGGACCGCATATTCACCCGCGTGGGAGCCAGCGATAACATATCGGCCGGCGAATCCACCTTTATGGTTGAGATGACAGAGGCTGCCAGCATTCTGAACAACCTGACTGCCCGTAGTCTGGTGCTGTTTGATGAATTGGGGCGCGGAACATCCACATATGATGGTATTTCTATAGCATGGGCTATAGTGGAGTACATCCATGAGCATCCATCGGCCCACGCCCGCACCCTGTTTGCTACCCATTATCATGAACTGAATGAGATGGCACAGTCATTCAGCCGCATACGTAACTTCAATGTTTCGGTAAAGGAGACTGATGGAAAGGTGCTTTTCTTACGCAAACTTGTTCCTGGTGGCAGTGAGCACTCTTTCGGTATTCATGTGGCTGAGATGGCAGGTATGCCGCGCAGCATAGTGAAACGTGCCAATACAATCCTGAAGGAGATGGAGGCTGCCAGCACAGGCAAGGGCATATCACGCCCCAGCGTAGAAACAGGCCAGCACCGCGAGGGCCTGCAGATGAGCTTCTTCCAGCTTGATGACCCTGTGCTCTGTCAGATACGTGACCAACTCCTCTCAATAGATGTCAATAACCTGACACCCATCGAGGCGCTGAACAAACTCAACGACATAAAAAAGATTCTGAAGGGAAAATGACCCATTAGGGACAGTCCCCTTTGTGCCATTTCATCAAAAATGGCACAAAGGGGACTGTCCCTAATGGGTCATTTCTTGCGGGAGCGCACCATCAGCCAGACACCGGCTATGATGAACGGGATGCTCAGAAGCTGACCCATGTCAAGGGCCATGCCATGCTCAAATTCCACCTGAACCTCCTTAAAGAACTCTATAAAAAAGCGGAAGGTAAAGATTGTGGCTATGCAGAATCCGAAATAGAATCCGCTGCCCACTCTCTCTCTGTTATTGCGGTAAATGAGTCCGATGATAATGAAAATGATGAGATAGGCGATGGCCTCATAAAGCTGGGCCGGGTGGCGTGGAAAATTTTCTCCATTCTGAACAAAGATGAATCCCCAGTCTGTACCTGTAGGCTTTCCCACAATCTCTGAATTGATAAGATTACCTATCCTGATGCATGCCGCAGTAAAAGGAGTGGCAACGCAAACCATGTCAATGCACTCCAATACCTTGATCTTATACTTATGACAGTATAACATCATTCCTAAAATGATACCTATGGTTCCGCCATGACTGGCCAGACCGCTGTAGCCCACCAGTTTCCAACCGCCTTCAGGTAAAAACCTGATAGGTAACAGCATTTCTATTACGTGTTTTCCGCTTGAAAGATAATAGTCCGGTTCATAAAACAGACAGTGTCCCAAGCGTGCACCTATAAGAATTCCCAGAAAGCAGTACAGGAATAAAGGATCATATATTTCCGCCTGATAACCGCGGTGTGCATAGTATCTCATTACAAGTTTATAGGCTACGAACAGACCTATAACCCACATTAATGAATAGTATCGTATAGATATGCCGAACAGACGTAAGAAGTCAATATCGGGGTCCCATACCACTGCAAGGAAATTCTCCATAATTAATTGACTATTAAATGATTATTTACACGTTGAAGCGGAAATGCATTATATCACCGTCTTCAACCACATAGTCTTTACCTTCTACGTATAGCTTGCCGGCATCACGTACGGCGGCTTCAGATCCAAGTTCTATGTAGTCATTGTATTTTATTACCTCGGCGCGGATAAAGCCCTTCTCAAAGTCAGTGTGAATAACTCCGGCGCACTGCGGAGCCTTCCATCCCTTGCGGTATGTCCAGGCCTTGACCTCCATTGGGCCTGCGGTGATGAATGTCTCCAGGTTAAGCAGGCTGAAAGCTGATTTTACCAGACGGTTTACGCCCGATTCCTCCAGACCCAGTTCCTCAAGGAACATCTGACGGTCCTCATAGCTGTCCAGTTCAGCTATCTCACTCTCTGTCTTGGCGGCTATAACCAGAAGTTGGGCATTCTCATCCTTGATAGCCTCACGTACCTGCTCTACATATGCATTACCTGTCTTTACACTGCCTTCATCCACGTTGCATACATAGAGCACGGGTTTTGAGGTGAGCAGGAAAAGGTCATGGGCAATCTTTTCTTCATCTTTTGAATCGAAAGACACAGTGCGGGCCGATTTGCCCTGAAGCAGGACATCACGGTATGCATTGAGCACATCGCAAACGATTTTTGCCTGCTTGTCACCCACGGCAGCCTGCTTTGAAACCTTCTGCAGACGCTGGTCAATGGTTTCAAGATCCTTGATCTGCAGTTCTGTGTCTATGATCTCCTTGTCACGGACAGGATTAACCGTACCGTCAACATGAGTAACGTTATCATCATCAAAGCAACGCAGAACATGGATAATGGCATCACACTCGCGGATATTACCAAGGAACTTGTTTCCAAGGCCTTCACCCTTGCTGGCCCCTTTTACTAGGCCGGCTATATCAACAATCTCAACGGTGGCGGGAACGATACGGCCCGGATGAACAAGTTCAGCCAGTTTGGTAAGTCGTTCATCGGGAACGGTGATGGTTCCTACGTTGGGTTCTATTGTGCAGAAAGGGAAATTGGCTGCCTGCGCCTTAGCGCTAGACAGACAGTTGAAAAGGGTGGATTTGCCAACATTGGGCAGGCCCACTATACCGCATTGCAATGACATCTGTGTATTGTTTGTTTATAATTGGATGCAAAGGTAATCAAAAAAGGCCAACAGCCAATAGCCAACAGCCAATAGCCAACAGCTGACCGCGGAGCGGTCATTCAAAGCATATCGTTGTCAATCATCCAGATGATCTCTTCAATCATGGCATCCTCTTCATTATTTTCAGGGTCATACTCCTTCTTGAGTGTGGCCCCGAACAGGGCGGCGAATGTCTGGTAGAACCTGGCTTTGAAACCGCCTATGAATGCCTTTATCAGATCATAACTTGTCTGGTTGCATTCACGGTCCACAAGTTTTATGAGCAGTTTGCCTTGAGCCAGTGTACATTTCTTCATTACCGGCAGATACTGTTCCCAAACGCCTTTTTCAACGGTCTCAAGATGCTCATCACGAGCCTTGTCATCAGGCAGGCCCTGGAGGTAGAGATAGGTTTCCACGAGAATGGCTTTTAATTCACATGCTATGGGATACATCTTTACCACATTTCGGGTCAGTTTGTCATATTTGCGCTGTTTGCGTGCACTGGTGGGATATTCACGACGGGCATAGATTGTTACCTCCATAAGTTCAAATGTAGGTACGGTATCTCCGTCTATAATGGTGGCCAAAGCCACAAGCACGCGTTTTTGCTTGTCGTCATCCTTACGGGCCGTATTGCAAAAAGCAGTAAGGCACATAAAAAAGGCAAGTGACAATATATACAGACGTTTCATGTCTGCAAAAATACCAAATATCACAAAAAAGACCTATTTTTGAAGCGTTCCTTTGAAAAACAAATGTCTGATACTGTTTATATATGCATTTTAGATTGTTTATTACCATGTTTGCAGCGCTGTCAGGTACAGTAGCTACAGTTTTTTCCCAGACGTCGGATGAAACAGAATGGGAAAATGTTCTTGAAACCCTTCTTTCAGATGAAGACCTCTCCTCCGATGCCCGTGAGGAACTTTCATTCATGTATGAATCAATGCATGAATCGCCTCTTAACATCAATACTGCTACGCGTGAAGAGCTCTCCCAACTTCCGTTTCTGACATTTAAGCAGATAGAAGATATCCATGCTTATATTTACATGCATGGCCCTATGTTGAGCTTAGGAGAACTGCAGCTTACCGGAAGCCTGGATTATGAGACAAGAAAAATGCTCCGATTGTTTGTCTATGCAGGTGATGTGCCGGTGAAAAGGCAGAAATTGCGTCTTGCTGAGGTGTTGCGTGATGGTCATAACGAGATTGTGGGCCGAATGGATATTCCGCTTTATCTGCGAGACGGATACAGGTATCATTCTCCGGAGGAGTTGGAACGATATCCAAATCGGGCATATTTAGGTAACCGGTTGTCACACTCCATCCGTTATTCATTCAACTGGCATAACCGCATACGGTTTGGAATAACGGCCGATAAGGATGCTGGTGAGCCCTTCTTTAAACGTAACAGCACCGGTTATGATTTCTGGTCACCTTACCTGTATGTCAAGGATATGGGATTTATCAAGGAACTTGTGATTGGAAATTTCAAAGCACAGTTCGGATATGGCTTGCTGTTGGGTGGCGGTTTCAGTACAGGAAAGAGCATGGCACTTTCATCCATGGATCGCACAATCCAAGGGCTCAAACCCCATTCTTCAACCCAGGAATACGGTTATCTGCGTGGAGCGGGAGTAGCTTTTTGGCGGGGGCACACTACATTTACTATGCTTGCCTCATATACGCCCATAGATGCTACGCTCAAGGGTGATACGGTTATAGGTTCGTTCAAGGAGGATGGTTACCACCGTACGGAACTTGAGTGGTCCAAGAAGAATAACACAACTCTGAGAACACTTGCTGCTAACGTACGTTATAGCTATCGTGGCTTAAGATATGGAGTAACATTTCTGGCAGAAAAAATGTCACTGTCTTATAAAGGGCATGGCGGTTTTATGGGGTTTTCTACAGACTTCTCTCTACATCGTCCCCGTTATGCATTGGCTGCAGAGTTTTCAGTGTTGGACGGTAATGTGGCAGTTCTGGCATCTCAGACACTCCGTTTTCAGAACGGATGGACAATGAACTCAGTGTTCCGTTCATACAGTCCGGATTATATGTCTCTCCATACCAATGCTATGGCTGAGGGCAGTGTGCAGAATGAGACAGGTTTGTTCATGGGATTGACCCATGACAGCCGTAATCTAAAAATGAGCGGTTATATAGACCTGTTTATGCATCCTGAACCCAAATACGGTGCCAGCGAGCGCAGCAACGGTATGGATTTGCGTGCAGAGGCTGATTGGAAGTTGGGTCGCAGGGACAACCTCTACGCTACGGCGCGTTTCAAATCCAAGCAGAAAGACTGTAGTTATACCGGACAGTTGGAGTATTGCATTACAGGCCGTTACCGTTTGCGCTGGACTCATAATTGCCGTAATGGGGCGGAACTCAAAACTCAATTGTATTATGCCAGATATGATTTCATTGCAGAACCCATATCAAATGGCTGGACATTAACCCAAAGTTATTCCAAGAGCTTTTTGAATGATTGTCTGTATATAGATGTTACAGCGACAGCATTTTATACTGACACTTATGACAGCAGGATATCTGTTTATGAAAGCGGGTTAAGGTATTCTTATAATTTCATTTCACTGTACGGTAAGGGTACACGTATAGCGGCAACCATCCGGTGTAATTTGGGCAGAGGTCTGCAGCTGAGCCTCAAAGCCGGGGGAATATGTTATCTGGACCGTGATGAGATAAGCTCTGCACAGCAACGCATAGCATCCAATCATAAAGAGGATATATCTGTGCAGTTCATTAGTAAATTCTGATTTGGAAAACAGGCACTGATTGAGTATTTTTGCAACATAAAACAACGATATCAGCTTATGTCAACAGTGCTTTATAATTCTCCTATATTCGGGCCGATACACAGTCGCCGCTTAGGAGTATCATTGGGTATAAACCTTATGCCTGCCGATGGCAAGATATGTACTTTTGACTGCATTTATTGCGAGTGTGGACGTAATAGCGAGCATCACCCCAAGCATCATCGGCCTACAAGGGCAGAGGTGTATGAAGCTTTACGGAATACACTTGTCAAGATGAAAGCGGAAGGTCCGGAGCCTAATGTGCTTACATTTGCCGGCAACGGTGAGCCTACCGCCAATCCGGAGTTTCCCGGGATAGTGGATGATGTGCTGGCTCTGCGTGATGAGTTCTTTCCTGATGCCAAGGTAAGCGTTCTCAGCAACGGTACCAGAGTAACTGATCCGGCCATCTTCAAGGCCTTGCTCAAGCTTGACAACAACATCCAGAAACTGGATACGGTGAATCTTGAGTACATCAAACTAATAGATAATCCTGTAGGTCATTATGACCTGGATGCCATAATCAAGGCTTTGTGTGATTTCAAGGGGCATGTCATAATTCAGACAATGTTCCTTACAGGAACTCTTGCTGGTCGTAACATGGATAATACTACCGATGAATATGTGTTGCCATGGATTGAGACCCTAAAAAGGATAGCTCCCAGTCAGGTAATGATATATACCATTGACCGCGAGACTCCTGTCTCTACATTACAAAAGGCAAGCCGTGAGGTTCTTGACCGCATTGCTGCATTGCTTAGAAAAAACGGATTTGAAACATCGGTATCATATTGAGATGAAAAACCTTAGAACTCTTTTCCTTTCATTGCTGTTGGCGATATCATTGCCTGCTTTTAGCCTTGATCTGGATTCTTTGACAGAATCAATAGACCAGATCATATATGAAAGTTTGCCTGAGGGAACGGATATTGCCCTTATGGTTTATGACCTTACCAATGATACCACAATCTATGCTTATCGTGAAAAGGTAATGTGCCGCCCGGCTTCAGTTGAGAAGGTGGTAACCTCTGTCGCTGCATTATCATCATTGGGGGCGGATTACAAGTTCAGTACCAATCTCAAGGTGCAGGGAACGATAGGCGCAGATAGTGCCTTGAACGGAAATGTCTATCTTGTGGGTGGTCTTGATCCGTTATTGAATGAACATGAACTGCGCAGTTTGGTCAGTGACCTTAAGAATTCAGGAATCAAACGTATAAACGGAACTGTTTATGCCGATGTCTCCATTATGGATTCCACCTATTGGGCATCGGGATGGTGTTGGGATGATGCACCCTCCAGTTTCCAGCCATATATATCACCGCTTATGGTACATCAGGGATATGTCGGAATAGAAGTCAAGCCCACATCTAAAGGCAAGGCTCCTGATGTAAATATCTATCCTGCAAATAAATACATAAAGGTGATTAACAAAGCCATAACACAGGATAATACGTTGGGTCCTCTCACCATAACACGTAATTGGATGCAGAATGATAACACTATCATCATTGAAGGTAACTGTAAGAAACGTCAGTCAACAGACCTGAGTGTTGTAGGTTCTGCCGATTTTACATTTGCATTGTTCCGTCAGTATCTTGATGAGGCTGGTATCAGTTATGGCAAATACGGTTGGGGAACATGTCCTGTAATGGCAAGTGATATATCAGAAGTTTCACATGGATTGCCTGCCATAATCAAGGAGGCGCTCAAAGAGAGTAATAATCTCTTTGCTGAGGCAATGTTTCTGCAGACAGGTCGTATCCAGCAACCTGTTGGAGTATCTTTCAAATCAGCTTCAAAGTATCTGCAGAATTTTGTGTCGCGTAAGTTCGGATTGTATTCTGCTTCATACAACATAGTTGACGGCTGTGGCCTTTCCGTTTACGACATGTGTTCGCCGCAGTTTATGGTTGATATGCTAAGCCTTATCTATAGGGATAATGAATTGTTTCCGATACTCTACAGGAGTCTTCCTATATCAGGAGTGGATGGCACACTTAAGACGCGCCTGAATTCAAAATCCACCTTGAATAAGGTGCATGCCAAGACAGGTTCAGTAACAGGTTCCTGTACACTGGCAGGTTATATCCGTACCGCCGATGGCCGTGACCTGGCTTTCTGCATAATGAACGAGGGCGCCGTCAAGATGGCACCCTCAAGGAAGATACAGGATCAGATATGTACTGTCCTGTGTGAACTTGGTCTCTGATATTACAGCTGTTTGAATTCGTAACCTTGCTGCTGAAGCCATTCAATGGCTTTGGGCAGAGCCCAACGCAGGTTCTTCTCGCTGCGCAGTGAGTCATGGAACACTATGATTGATCCGTTCCTAGTGTATTTTTTTACAATCTCCAGGACTTTTTTTGGTTTTAGCTTGCTGTTGTAGTCACGGGTTATGACATCATAGAACACAATGTCAAAGTCACCTTTCATATAGCGGTATGTCCAGCGGCGCAGCACTCCGTGAGGAGGACGGAACAACCTGGTTGAGATAAAGCCGTCACACTTTTTTACATTCTCAATATAATCATGATTTCTCATACGCATGCCGCGTACATGGTTGAAAGTGTGATTTCCTATATGATGACCACGTTCCACTACCATCTTGTATATGTCAGGATGCTTGCGTACGTTATCACCTACTACAAAGAAGGTGGCTTTGACTCCATACTGATCCAGTACATCAAGAACCCAAGGTGTAACTTCAGGAATAGGTCCGTCATCAAAGGTAAGATATACCGAATGCTCTTCCGGATTTTTCCGGAAGATGCCTTTCGGGTATATCTTGCTTAATATAGGGGTTGGCTGTTCAAGTAACATCCTTACATTCGGCTGTCAAATTCTTCACACAGACTATCCCATTTTGATTGGATGGCAAGGTATGATGCATTATCCAAGTATTTCTCCATCAACGGGAATATGTATGAAAATGCTTTTGCACATTCAATGAACTGGCTTGAAGAGTGCCTGAGATTACGGTCATTCATGCTCAGATACCATTCCATTTGCTGAAGATAGTTGTCAGATGTATTTTTAAGTATTTCAACAGCTTTCTCTTTATTGCCTAATACATAGTAAAGATTGGCTGTTTCAACACTTGCTCCATAAACAACGTCATTATAAGGTATCAGCTTATCTGAAATGCCGGCATCCATCTTTTCCAGAAGATTACGTGCCTTGTCTTTCTTTCCTTCATTGTAAAGAGATGATGCAGCCTGTACGGTGAGACGACGCATTGAAAGGCACATGCGGCGTATTGTTTCATCCAGATACAGGTCAGGATTATCCAGACCTCCGTATTTGAAATTCATCAGGTTTTCATACATCTTGTCTGCATCTGTATCGCCGAACTCAGACTTACTGCCTGCAGCATTCCAGTCAAAGGGAGTGATGCGATAAGCAAGACCCTCCAGCAGGAAATATTTTCCCAGGTTGAGATAGCTGCTTCTCGGTACGGTTGTAGCCATATAAAGAGGCCTCTCCCAGTTACAGTGAGCAATCAGGTCAAGCATCATGATCTCATTCTTGTAAAGAGCTCTCTTACCTTTGAGAGAAATAACCATTCTATCCGGCATTTTGGCCTTGGTTTCCTCATCGGTTGCACCTATGTATTTTGCAGGTATCTTCATGCCTGAACGTAAAACAGCATCCTTATCAATCTTGAACCAGATTGTATCTGTGGGTATGAGATGCTTCTTCTTGATCCAGTAATTGAGAACGTTGTTCAGTTCAAAAGATTTATCAACTGTCTCTGCTGAATTGTTTTTGAGCAGTTCTTCCTTGTCTTTTGGTCTTACATTAACGTAGTCATTGGTTCCTGTCTGATAATCAATCCTTTCAAAAGAGATGGGCAGAGCAGGTGAATCGTATGCCGGACGTTTCATCTGGTCTATATACCAGTCTGTCATGAGGTAACTCAAATTACAGCAACGGGCATCGGTACGGAATCCTTCAGTCTCAAAATTATACCAAAGTGGGAATGTATCATTATCTCCGTTCGTAAATATTATAGGATTACCTTTCTCAGGCAGTGAAATAAGATAATTCTGGCCAAAATCACGGCAGGCATATCGGCCACTGCGGTCATGGTCATCCCATGTCTGGCTTACCATCTGAATGGGTACAAGCAGGCAAACCAAGGATGCTATTACGGGAGACGCTTTCTTGCCTGCAAGTTTACCCAGCCATTCAGCTAAGGCGGCTACACCCATACCAATCCAGATTGCATACGCATAGAATGAACCGGCGTATGCATAATCACGCTCACGTGGTTGCAGTGGAGTCTGGTTCAAGTACAGCACAATGGCCAGACCGGTCATGAAGAAGAGTGCCAATACAACAAAGAACTGTTGTGTTCCTTCCTTGTTTTTCCCTATTTGCCAGAATAATCCCAGGAGACCCAGAATCAAAGGCAGACAATAGAATACATTATGTCCTTTGCCCTTAAATGCGTCAGGTAACAGATTATTGTCACCGCCCACCAGTTTCTTGTCTATGAAATTGATACCGGTAATCCAGTTTCCGTTCTCATTTTCTCCGTAATGGTTCTGGATATCATTCTGACGTCCGGCAAAGTTCCACAAGAAGTATCTCCAGTACATGAAGTTAACCTGATAACGCAGGAAGAACTTGAGGTTTTCACCCTGTGTTGGTATAACAACCTTACGGTTTTTACCGGTATATACATCAAAGTAGTTGTAAGACCGGCCTTTTATGCCTCCGCACCAGCTTTTATATTCTTCTATGTGATCTGCGTCGGAACTGTACATACGGGGGAACAGCATATTCTGTGCATATTTCCACTCGCGTTTTTCATCCATTACATAATAGCTGTCTTTCTCATTTTCATTTTTCTTCTCCTTGCGGCCATATGACTTGCCTTTTATAGTGACATCGGCCTCATAATAGCCTTTAGGGGAATAGACGTATGCAGGCTCTGAGCTGTATGCCTGACCATAAAGCAAAGGTCTTGAACCATACTGTTCACGTGCCAGATACTCTCCAAGTGAGAATATATCCTCCGGTGAATCCTGATCCATAGGAGGATTGGCAGTAGAGCGTATCACAATAACGGCGTATGATGAGTAGCCGATGGTTATCATCATAACACATAGCATTATGGTGTTAAGCAGGCTTGCAGAGGGTTTTATGTTTTCTGGAATAGCCTTTGCATACAGATAAATGGCTCCGGCAATAAGGATGACAATACCCAAAACAACACCTGATGCTTTGTGTCCGTAGAAAGGAATACCTGCAAAAGCTATTGTAAGCAGGAATGACAGGTACATATTTGATTTGCGGTCACCGCGTTGTGTCTCATAAACACTCCAAAGAAGGATGCCTACCAGCAGGATGATGTAGATGATGAGACCTGTGTTGAAAGGCATTCCCAGTCCGTTTACGAACAGAAGTTCAAACCAGCCTCCTACCTTAACAATGCCGGGAACTATTCCATAAAGGACGGCGGCGATAATGATTCCTGAAAGGCAGAATGCAATCAGGCCACCTTTCCATGTGGGATTCTCGTTCTTTTTGAAGTAATAGACCAGAACGATGGCGGTAATACAAAGCAGGTTCAGAAGGTGAACGCCTACAGAGACACCTATCAGGTATGCTATGAGCACCAGCCAGCGTGAACTGTGAGGCTGGTCTGCGTTCTCCTCCCATTTGAGGATGAGCCAGAATGTTACTGCCGTGCAGAATGATGAATAGGCATAGACCTCGCCTTCAACGGCACTGAACCAGAATGTATCACTCCAGGTATAAGCCAATGCACCTACTATTCCGGATCCGAATATGGTTATCATCTGCCACATATCGGGTTCCTTTCCGTTTGAAACCAGCTTTTTAACGAGCATGGTTATGCTCCAGAAGAGGAAAAGGATACAGAGTGCACTGAGCAGTGCAGACATTATGTTCACCATCATTGCCACCTTACCGGGATCACTTGTAAACTGAGAGAACAGGTTGGCGGTAAGCATGAAGATAGGTGCCCCAGGGGGATGTCCCACTTCCAGTTTATAGCCGGTGGTGATGAATTCCGGGCAATCCCAATAGCTGGCTGTCGGTTCAATGGTCATGCAATATGTGACCGCTGCGACTGCAAACACCAGCCATCCGATGATGGCGTTCAGTCTTTTGTAATTCATTATTTCTTTGAATTAAGTGTCATTTGAGAGCCTCAAAGATACTCCTTTAAAGGTTAACGGCTATCAAATGTCAGTTATTATTTGTTATTATGCTGAGGCTTAGAGATCCTGACCTATGTCCCTGCGGAAATATTTCTTCTCAAAATCGATTAGGCTTGCACCCTTGAATGAAAGAGCCAGAGCTTCCTCCTTATCCTTACCGTATGAGCTTACTGCTATCACGCGACCGCCCGCGGTAACCACGTTGCCGTTTGCATCGAAGGCGGTACCTGCATGGAAGACCACGCTGTCCTTTACCATGTCTATGCCACTTATGACATAACCCTTGTCATAGTGTTGCGGATAACCGCCGGATACCAGCATCACACATACTGCAGAGCGCGGATCCTGCTCCAGAACCTTGGTGTCAAGATTGCCGGCAGCAACACCCTTGAAAAGTTCTACTATATCGCTCTTAAGACGGAGCATTACGGTTTCGGTCTCAGGATCACCCATACGGCAATTGTACTCAATAACCTTGGGATCACCGTCAACGTTGATAAGACCAAAGAAAATGAATCCTTTGTAATCCAGACCTTCTGCATCCAGTCCCTCAACGGTTGGGCGTATAATGCGGTCCTCAACCTTCTTCATCCACTCCTTGGTAGCAAACGGGACGGGTGAAACAGATCCCATACCGCCGGTGTTCAGGCCGGTGTCATGCTCTCCTACACGTTTGTAGTCCTTAGCCTCAGGCAGTATCTTGTAGTGCTTGCCGTCGGTCAATACGAAAACGGAGCACTCTATACCGCTCATGAACTCCTCAATCACTACACGTGATGAAGCGTTGCCGAACATTCCGCTCAGCATCTCCTTAAGCTCCTTCTTTGCCTCTTCAAGTGTGGGCAGAATCAGAACGCCCTTACCTGCGCAAAGACCGTCGGCCTTGAGAACATAAGGAGCCTTGAGAGTCTCAAGGAACTTGAGTCCCTCCTCCAGATTCTCACCTGTGAATGTCTGATATGCTGCGGTGGGGATATTATGACGCTGCATGAAGCGCTTGGCAAAGTCCTTACTGCCCTCCATCTGTGCGGCAGCCTTTGACGGGCCGATGACCGGGATGGCTTTCAGTGAAGCGTCACTCTTGAAGTAGTCATAGATACCGTTTACCAGTGGATCCTCAGGACCTACAACCACCATATCGATCTTTTTATCCAGAACGAAAGCCTTGATGGCGTCAAAATCATTAGCCTTGATGGCTACGTTTTCACCGACATTTGCGGTTCCTGCGTTGCCCGGTGCGATGTACAGTTTCTCAAGCTGTGTGCTTTGGGCAATCTTCCAGGCCAGAGCATGCTCACGGCCTCCGCTTCCAAGTAACAGAATCTTCATATCTTATTGTTTTTTAAATCCTTTTTTTGCTACAGGATGGCCTGTGCCGTTGCTCTTGCGGAATGGTTTACCTTCTGATGATGATTTCCTGAAGGGCTTTGCTCCCTCTGTTTTGCGGAAAGTCTTACCTCCTTCACTTTTACGGAACGGCTTGTCTCCATCCTTGTGGAAAGACCTTGTACCCTCAGACTTTCTGAAAGGTTTATCTCCCTCTTTACGGAAAGGTTTCCTGTCTGAAGGTCTGCGAGCGGGTCTCTCTCTCTTGAACTCTTTATTGTCAGTGTTCTCTATAAATTCAGCCTTACGTGCCTCCTCTTTTTCTGCCAGACGTGCCTTATGGCGCAGTGTGCTGCTGCGGCGTGTAGGCAGGTCATCTTTCTTGAGACGGCGGTCACCGCCACGGAAATCATTATATCGGCCGTCAAATATCTCGTACTTACGCAGTTCGCAGGGCAGAGCTCCGTTGAAAAGGGGAATTTTTGCTGATGGCTTGAGTCCTATCTTGTCAAAGCACTCGTAATGGTAGCTTATTATCCAAGCCTCACCGCCTATAAGGGCGTGCTTTAGGCGTTCCCCTATCATCTCATAGAGGCCCAACAGATTTTCATCGGTCAGACGCTCGCCGTAGGGCGGGTTGGTAATGATTACGGTACGCTCCTTGACCGGTTCAAAATCCTTAAAGTCACGCTGCTCAAACTGGATGGTATCCAGCAGGCCGGCAGCCTTGGCATTGCGCTTGGCTGTAAGGATTGCTTTTGGATCCTTATCGTAACCCTTTATGCTGAATTCAAAATCACGCTCGGCAGAGTCATCGTTATATATCTGCTCAAACAGGTCGCGGTCAAAATCCTTCCATTTCTCAAAAGCGAAATGGCTGCGGAACAGGCCTGGAG
>JAEEGL017434043.1_pt1 | contig 27193 bp, 18 predicted proteins | sample 9134231 | NCBI WGS metagenome assembly JAEEGL01 (sample SAMN16246548, study PRJNA631951) | gut metagenome | biome: gut microbiome; feature: rumen; material: fiber-attached | host: Bos | place: Iran: Karaj | collected 2018-10 | reverse complement strand
TTTACTGGAACACCAATTGATGAAATGGCTCAGGTCTTTGGTGATGTTGTTGAAGCCTACACAATGAAAGAATCTGTTGCAGATGGAATTACTGTAAATCTTGTTTATGAAGGTCGTGCTGCTAAGGTAATACTTGACCAGAAGAAAGTCCGCGAGATTGAAGAGTATTATGCTCAGTGCGAGGATGAAGGAGCAAATGAAGCTCAGATTGCTGCAAGTAAAAAAGCAGTTGCAAACCTTGATGCAATTATTGGAGATGATGATGTAATTGCAGAAGTTGCACAGGATTTTATTAATCATTATGAAACTCGTGTTCGCGAAGGTGCAACTGTTGAAGGAAAGGCAATGTTTGTATGCTCTAATCGCGAGATTGCTTACAAGTTATGGCAGAAGATTGTAGAACTGCGACCAGAATGGAATGAAAAGAAAGACTGCAGAGATAAGGATTACAAACCAATCGAAAAAATTAAAATGGTAATGACCGAAAACAAGGCAAAAGATACAAAAGGTCTTTTTGAACTTCTCGGTAATCATGAATATCGAAAAGAGCTTGATCGCCAGTTTAAGAATGTAAAATCTAACTTTAAGATTGCTATTGTTGTTGATATGTGGATTACAGGCTTTGATGTTCCTTCGCTTGATACAATTTATATCTATAAACCTTTACAGAAACACACTTTGATCCAGACTATCAGTCGTGTAAACAGAACTTATAAAGGTAAAGACCGTGGTTTGATTGTAGATTACATCGGAATTAAGCGAGCAATGAACGAAGCTCTTAAGAAATATACCGGCGATGATAACGAAGAATTTGATGATATAGAAAAAGCCGTTGCAATTGTAAAAGACCAGATTAGTGTTTTGGATGCAATGTTTAATGAATTTGATTCTTCAGATTATTACAATGGAAGCCCTCTTAAGCAGCTAGAATGTTTGAATAAGGCAGTTGAGTTTGTCCAAACAAGTGAAGAATTAGAAAAGCGATTTATGGATGCTGTACGCAGAATGAAAAAAGCATTTAATCTTTGTTCTTCAAGTGAAAATATCACTAAGAGTGACAAAAATAAAATCAACTTCTATGTTGCTATTCGTTCTATTTTGTTCAAACTTACAAAAGGCGACGCTCCTGACATTACAACAATGAATCATCATGTTGCACAGTTAATAAACGAAGCAATAAAGGCTGACGGTGTTGAAGAATTATTCCAGGTTGGAAAGAATGTAAACTTTGATATCTTTACTCCAGAATATCTTGAAAAGATTAATTCCGTTCAGTTGCCAAATACTAAAATCAAAATATTACAACAGTTACTGCAGCAGGTTATTGCAGATTACAAGAGAACAAACAGAATTAAGGCAATGGAATTCAGCGAGCGAATGAAGAAGCTTATTGATGAATACAACAACCGTCATCTTGATGATTTTACAGTCCAGGTTCTTGATGAAGTTACAAAGCAGTTAAACGATTTGCTTAATGATATTCAGAAAGACAAAGAGCACTTTAAGGAACTTGGAATTACTTTTGAAGAAAAGGCTTTCTACGATATTCTTGTAAGTTGTGCAAAGAAGTTTAATTTTGAAAATCAGTATCCTGACGACAAAATGAAAGATCTTGCAAAGAAAGTTAAGACACTTGTTGATGATAAGACAAAATATACTGACTGGAATGTTCGTATAAACATTAAGGCATCTCTTGAAGCTGATTTAATGATACTTCTGGATGAAAACGGCTATCCACCTGTTCCTCGTAATGAAGTTTACAATGAGGTATTTGAGCAGGCTGAAAACTTTAAGAAATATGCAGAGTAAGGGAAATTAATGCAAATGAATCAAGATTGTCTTTCTCGACAACCATATCTAGATCTTCTCAAATCAATTATCGAGAAACAAAAAGATAATTCATCTGGCTACTCTTTTGCTATTGATGGTGATTGGGGTAGTGGAAAAACATGGATGTTGAATACTCTTGAAAATATGCTTTTAAGCGAAAAAGATAATGAGTATTTAATATTTCATTACAATGCATGGGAAAATGATTTTTATGAAGAACCGCTGGTTGCATTGCTTTCTGTAATGATTGAGAAGCTTAATGAAGTTACATCACAAAAATCACTTTATGAAGCGACCGTGGATGAATTATTGCAACAAGTTTCTGCAGATTTGCTTACACTTGTTTCTAGTATTGTAAAAGAAGTTACCAAAATTGATGTAGACCAAATTATTGAACGAAAAAAAGGCTTTTTTAAACGAATAAAACAAAGTAGAAAAATATCTGATAATGAAATCAATTCTTTAATTCCTCTGCAAAAGACTTTAAAAATAGTTCGTGAAAATATTTTGAAAATGTCTAGCAAGGTTCATGTCATTCTTGTTGTTGATGAACTTGACCGTTGTCTTCCGGATTATGCAATAAAAGTTCTTGAACGACTTCATCATGTTTGTAATGAGATGCCAGTGATTCAGATACAGGCAATTAATAAACTGAAATTAGCAGAAAGTATTGCAAAAGCATTTGGTAAAACTTTTCCTCAGAATGATGATTACACTGTTCATGTGGAGCAATTTGCAGAATCGTATTTACAGAAATTTGTGGATATGATTTTACCTCTTCCAAATGGAATTCTTGATAACAAACTTGAAATATTGAATGGTTTGGAACAATATTTTAAGCCTTATACCCGTAAAGGTTATAATGAACGGGACTATATTATCGTTGATGAAACTTTCTTAATATCATTTATAACATCAGTATTGAGTGGCCTAAACAGAAGACTCCAGGAAAAAATATTTAAGCAAGTTGAGTTATGTCATAAACTTACGCTTCAAATTAAACCCGATTTTGATACTGAACATATTACATATGCATTTTTAATCTATGAAATATTATCTTGTATTTGCCAGTTTGTTTTTCATTTAAACAAAACTTGCAGACTATGCTTATCTCAAGAGAATTATCAGTTAGAATTTTTTAAGAATTCTTCTGAAAATAAGTATTCAGGAAAGGAATATAATGAATTAAATGAGAAATTAAGAAGTTTTTTTACAAAACCAATCAGATTTGCTGATAAAGAAAAAAGGCAAAGAATTGCTTTTGAAATAACAGATACTAAATCCTATATAATTGCTTTCTTTTGCCCTCCAGAAGAAAGAGTTTATGACCCTCTTCAAAATTCAGTATGGCAATATATTGACGAAGATAGAGAATTTCTTGATAAGTTTGACGAAATGATGCATTTACTGACAGTATAGTAGCCGAAATTGTATGATTCCCCCTATATTGCCAAGCCACCCATTTTATGATAATATCTAAATTACTTCGGGCCATTAGCTCAGTGGTTAGAGCAGAGGACTCATAATCCTTTGGTCCTTGGTTCAAGTCCAAGATGGCCCATGTGTGTTAAGGATTTCTTCTTATGGAGAAATCCTTTTTTGTTTCTGGCTCGCAGATAAATCTGTTCGCGCGCGGTTTAGCGGATAAGCCTAAAAGGAACCAGAGGTTCCTTTTTTCCCTAGAAAAACATCCCATTTTCCGCAATAATATACTTATGAAAACAAAAAAGTTCTTATTTATCATTTTATTGGCCTTTTGTGCCGTCAATCTCTTTGCCCAGAAAAACGCTTATGAGGGGGCAGACAAAAAAACTCTGGTGGCGCTAGAGAATGCAGACAAGCTCATTGAACAAAGGCAGTATGCTACGGCTTTTGGTTCCCTTTCTTTAGACAACGAATATTTTATCGCCAAAAAAATTGAAATAGCAACAAATTATTTTATTCAAAGTTTAATGCACACAATGTTCATTCTTGAAAATCTAGAAGAAGGTCAGGACCTCATGGAGCTTCGCAAAAATCTGACCGGAACTTATAATATGACCTACTTTGACCCTGCAAAAATCATTCAGGAATATGTCGAAAAAAACGGCGAAAAACCAATCCTTGATTATGCGCTTGGCCTTTATTACAGCGATGTCCTCAGGCGCTATCAGGGCAGGTGGCTCATATCAGACGAAGAGCTTGTAAATAATACAATCACATACCTTCTTAAGGCTTATGAAAAAGATTGCTGGGATGCCTGGTCTATGAGTGAGCTGGCCTATGCCTACATGAAAAATGGCGACTACCAGACTGCAATAAAATATTACACAGTAAAACTCGACCAGAAAGAAGAATTTTCCATTGACGATGATTACAATTTTGCCCTCTGTAACTTTTTCTGCGGTAATTATCTTCCGGCCCAGCAATATATGGAAAAATCCATAAAAAATTATGAAAATAATCCGGATTACCTGTATGATACTTACTGGGTTTTATCGGCAATTTATATAAATACCCGGCAGTACGACCTGGCACAAAAAGCTTTGGATAATTGTAAAAGTCTTAATATGGATGACTACCGCTTATACCAGCGCTATATTTCCTTTTATGCAATCCTCAAAGATAAAGAAAAAACCTTACAGGCCTCCGCAGACTTTTTCCAGATAGGACCCGAAAATCCTTCTGTACCTCAATTCATTATTCAGGAATATTATGACCGTAGTATAGAAGACTGGCTTCCGGACTTTTTTGAGCAGGAACTCAAGCGACCCGACCTTTCTAACGGCACTTTGCAAAATCTCTATTTTCACTATACAGCATCTTTAAGTTATCTTGATAAAAAAGCAGAGGCCGCCACCATGGCAGAAAAAGCAAGACAAGCTTTCCTCCTTGATGACAGCCTCACAGATGATATAGACCAGATGCTTACGGGTTTTACACAGTAGTTTGCCCGGGTGCTTATTTTAAGAAAGTCCTCAACAAAAATTCTTTAAATCCGGTATACGGCTGGTAGCGCATATTTACATCAATCCAGGTCTTTTTGTCTACGATTGATTTTTTGTGACTGAAGGTGTCAAAACCAACCTTTCCGTGATATGCACCCATACCGCTTTCGCCAACGCCGCCAAAGCCCATGTTGTTGGTTGCAAGGTGAACAATTGTATCATTAATACAGCCACCGCCAAACTGACAGCGGGAAAGCACTGCCTTTTCAAGCTTTTTGCTGCCTGTAAACAGATAAAGTGCCAGGGGCTTGCTCCTGCTGTTGATAATATTCATCATTTCTTCTTCATCTTTCCAGGTAAGAATTGGCAGAACAGGTCCAAAAATTTCCTGACCCATTACTGCATCATCCCAGGTAACATTGACCATAACTGTCGGTTCAATCTTAAGTTTTGAAGCATCACTCTTACCGCCGCAAACAACCTTGTTCTGATTTATAAGCCAGGTCAGCCTTTCAAAATGCTTCTGATTGATGATTTTTCCGTAAGTCGGGTTGTTCAATGGGTCGTTACCAAATTGAGCAACAATCTGCTTTTTAAGCTGCTCCACCAGCTGGTCCTTTACCGATTCGTGGCACAAAATATAATCCGGAGCAACACAGGTCTGTCCGCAGTTTAAATATTTTCCCCAGACAATGCGGGTTGCAGCAAGCTTTATGTTTGAACTTTTATCGACAATACAAGGAGATTTTCCTCCAAGCTCCAGCGTTACAGGAATAAGATTTTCTGCAGCCTTACGCAAAACTTCGCGGCCAACTGCCTGGCTTCCTGTAAAGAAAATGTAATCAAACTTCTGTTCAAGCAGGCAGGTATTTTCGGCACGGCCACCGGTTACAACGGCAACATATTCAGGCTCAAAGCACTGGCCAAGCAGATCTGCAATAATCCGGCTTGTATTTGCAGAATAGGCACTTGGTTTTACAACAACTGTATTTCCTGCAGCAAGGGCATCTACTACCGGATCCATTGTAAGCAAAAATGGATAATTCCATGGGCTCATAATCAAAACAGAACCGCGCGGAGACTTTTTTACAAAGCTTTTTGCGGCAAAGTTTGTTATCGGAGTTGCTCTTCCTTCGTCACGGGCAAAACGCCTGATATGTTTGAGCATGTAAGAAATCTCGCCCATTACAAGACCTGCTTCACACATAAAGCCCTCTAATGCACTTTTACCAAGATCTGCTGTAAGCGCGTCTGTAATCATTTTTTCATTTTCTTTGATTACGGCATAAAGCTTTTTAAGTGCCGCAATTCTTGTCTTTAGCGGCAGTGTAGCACCGCTTGCAAAATATTTTTTCTGCCCATCAAGTATTTTTTGAATTTCAACTTCTGTCATTTTCTTTATCCTTAATTCATTTACTATATGTGGTTCCTGAGCCTGTCGAAGGACCATTCCTCAATCTACTTGTCCATTACATCATAATAAAACTTTTCCAGCTCTTTTGCATTCCACAAAACAGGAACAGGGTAGAGTGGGTTAGCTTCTTTGTCTGCACGGCGGGCCAGCTCTGGAATATCCTCGACTTTAATACCCTTAAGTTTTTCAGGGATTTCCATAGCCGCATTAAGTCTGCAAATCTCAGCAATAAATTTTTCTGCAGCAACCTGAACAGAATCATTTGCCAGAGCCACACCTCCTGCCACTGCAAGGAGAGCAAGCTTTTTCCAGGCTTTGCTTCCGTAACGACGCAAAACTATTGGCAGCAGTACAGAGTTTGCAAGCCCATGTGGAATATTGTATGCTCCTCCCAGTGAATGTGCAACTGCATGAACATATCCAACATAAGAGCGGGAAAAAGCACCTCCTGCAAGGTTAGAAGCAATCAGCATATTGCGTCTTGCATTTTCATCCTGGCCGTTTTTGTATGCCTTTTCTATATTCTGGATGATAAGTTTTACAGCCCTTATAGAATATTCGCGGGTTTTTCTTGTTGTAGAACCGCCGATAAAAGCTTCAACTGCATGGGTCATGGCATCCATTCCGGTTGTTGCAGTAAGATTTGCCGGAAGACTAAAGGTAACCTTTGGATCCAGAACCGCAATTTTTGGAATAAGAGGAAAATCACTTATAGGATATTTATAGTGGGTATTATCATCGGTAATTACAGTTGTAACAGTTGTTTCGCTACCGGTTCCGGCGGTAGTAGGAATTGCAGCCAAAAGTGGAATACGGCGGCCGATTTTTAAGATTCCCTTCATCTGGGCAAGAGACTTACGAGGACAGGCAACGCGGGCGCCAACAGCCTTGGCACAGTCAATAGAAGAACCGCCACCAAAACCAATTAAAGCCTCGCATTTTTCGCTCACATAAAGGGCCAGAGCTTCGTCAACATTTGAAAGAGTTGGATTTGCATTGGTTTTATCATAAACAAGGCATTCTATACCGGCCCTGGGCAGCAGTTCTTCCAGTTTGCCGGTCAGACCTCTTATTACAGGATCTGTTACAAGAAGAACTTTTTTAATGCCTTTTGCGGCAAATTCCTCTGGTAATTCTTCTATAGAATTAAGAATTTTTGGGTCTCTGTATGGTAAAATTGGTATAGCCAGGTGAAAACAAGCCTGGAAAATTCGACAATAAATCTTTTTAAATAAATTCATAAATCACCTCTTAAAAACAGTATGACAAAAAATGTTAAAATGTCAAGTTAAAAACAAATCCTGCCCCCAAAAAAAAATCTGCCCCCACAAAAAAAGCCCCACTTAAAAAAAATGCCCGTCAAACACAGACTTTTTCAGAATTACTTAAAAGAGAAAAGATTAATTGTCGGACTTGTCTTTACTAATTGACCACAATTACAGAAGCACTACGGCCGTCTAAAGTATAAACCTTTTCCGGGTTTGTATTATCTAGAATTGGAGTTAAACCGATATAGTAGTTATAGTAATATTTTCCGCTGGGAAGAGGAAGATTAAGCTCGTAAAAACCGGGAGAAGTTTCTTTTAGGGTATAAATCCACGGATCCCAGTTAGTAAAGGTTCCTGCCAGATGAAGATTCAGTCCGGAATCGCCTTTATATATAAAGCGCACATAGTCGTCCTTTATTTGTTCCGTATATTCATAAATTTTACCAAGATTGTCTACTCTTGAAAAATACAGGTTTACGCTGTCATCATAGATTTTATCAGGATTAAGAGGGTCTGTAGTCCAAAGCCCGTCCATTATCATTCGATATTTGATTGTTTCTATTTTGTGTTTTCTTTCATAGCAATAAAACATATGAACCGGGGTTTTATTGCCGTCTTCGTCTGTTCTCATAAGAACCTGAAAAGGGTGTATTGTCTGATAGTTTTCAAAATCAAAAGCAATACCAACTGTACGGTATTCAGGTTTTGCAGTAAAAATAATGTAATCTTCTGTAACAATTGGAGCACAGGGCTCATCAATTTCATGAATGAGTTTGTCCAGCTCATAAGGCTGATAAATTATTGCCTTTTCTTTAGAGAAAGCCGCCTGAATGCCTGTGAACAAAAGAAAGCATCCGGCCAATGCGAAAAATTTACACTTCTTCATATTGTGTGTATCGGCATGAAGTAAAAAAAATAAAGGGATTTTTTAAGATAAATTTTTCTTTATATATATGTATTTTTTTTCTTAAGTTGACTCCTTTTTTTTCCGTACATATAAGAAGAGTAGTATACTTGTATTTTGTGGGAAATAAGGGGTAAAATAAAAAAGGTATGCCAGGCTTAAGTCAACTCAAACAATTCAACAAAGATATTCAGTCTCTGGGCGATGAAGTTACATTACGTGCCACTCGTGGAGAAAAACCGGTTGTAGTTCCAATTCCAAAAGGAATTACTGTTGAAGATGATTCCGAGGATTTTGTTCTTGGAATGCCGGATAATCCCCGCGTAGTTGATAATTCTAGCGTTGATGATGACCTTTCAGAAATTACTGGTATAAGCTCTGGCAAAAGCGCCTCCAAGGATGAATCTGCCCCTTCTTTTGAAGCTCCCGATATGAGTTCTCTTCTTGCTCCTGTAGTGGATTTAGGAGCCTCCGGTGATGATCAACAGATGCCGGATCTTTCAGAATTTATGGATCAGCCGGAAGAAGAGATTGAAGAAGTTGTAGAAGAAGAACCGGAAGAAATTTCAGTTGCAGATATGGGACTTGAAGCTCTTCTTGCCGGTGCCGGTTTTGATGGAACAGAAGGCACCGAAGAGGAAGAAGAGGTTTTTGAAAGCGAAGATAATCCTGATACAGAAATGTCCCTGCCAGTTGATACAGGTACAGATGATACTCCTGCAGCCCCCGGTGATGCTTTGCCTCTTGATGACCTTGGTATTCCCGGAGACGCCGCACCTTTGGATGACCTTGGTATTCCGGGAGATGCCGCACCTTTGGATGACCTCGGTATTCCGGGAGACGCAGCACCTTTAGACGATTTGGGTATCCCTGGAGACGCCGCACCTTTGGATGACCTTGGTATTCCGGGAGATGCCGCACCTTTAGATGACCTTGGTATCCCTGGAGACGCCGCACCATTAGAAGATCCTGGCATTCCCGGAGACGCAGCTCCTTTAGAAGACTTGGGTATTGCAGGAGATACAGCTCCTTTAGAAGATTTGGGCAGTCTTGATGAAACTGCTCCTCTTGAAGACTTTGAAAGCCCTGATGCCGGTCAGACAGAAAGTTTTGACCTTCCGGAAGACGCTGCTCCTGTAGAAGATTTTGAAACTGCAGATAATCCTCTTTTAGAAAGCTTTGATGCTCCTGAAGATCTTGCTCCTCTTGAAGATTTTGAAAGTCCTGATGCCGGCCAGACAGATAGTTTTGACCTTCCGGAAGATGCCGCTCCTGTAGAAGATTTTGATATGCCTGAGGATGCAGCTCCGGTAGAAGATTTTGATATGCCTGAGGATGCAGCTCCTGCAGATAGTTTTGACCTTCCTGAAGATGCCGCCCCGGCAGAAGATTTTGATATGCCTGAAGACGCAGCCCCTGCAGATGATTTTGATAAGCCTGAAGACGCTGCTTCTGAAGAAAGTGCCGAACCTTCTGTTTCTGATTTGTTTAATGCCCAGGATGTTGAAATTCCGGACATGGATACAGCCCTGGAAGATATTCCTGATTATGAAGCAGGTGACAATTCAGCTTCTTCAGAAGCTTTTGACACTAATGACAGCGAAATGCAGGACTTTTCTCTTGATGATTTTGATTCAGAAGAGTCCGGTACAGAAGAAAGTCTTGAAACCTTTGATACTTCCGGAATGGAAGATATAGATTTTGGAATTCAGGATACAGACAGTCAGCTTGGTGGAGATGGAGACCATGACTTTGAGCTTGATTCCGGTAAAATAAGCATGGAAGGCTCTGATTTTGAGATTCCAGGTTATTCAGATGTTGCTTCGGCTCCTGTTCTTCCTAAAACTTCTAAAAAATCAAAAGGTCTTGATGAACCTGATTTTAGTGAAGCAATTCCAGGAAATGAACTGCCTCCAAACACTCTCAGCGATGAGCAGTACAAAATCTTCCTTAAAAATCTTAATGAGTATCCTCTTAATGTTCGTCTTGCTTTTGAAGACCTTATTGTGCAGGATGAATTTACTGATGACGCAGAATTTGAAATCATAGAAAAAATCCTTAAAAAAGCACCGGCCAGACAGGTTGCATCTACTTTGGAAAAGATGCTGGATACCTCAATTCCGGTTCCAAGAGATTTTGAACATCGAACAGCAGAAGAATATGAAGCTTATAAAAAGTCTCTTTCATATCAGTTAAAGAATAAAATCCTGCCGGGCCTTTTATGTGGAATTCTTTTACTCCTTACCGGCTGGGGCCTTTTCAATTTTGGCAAGAACTGCATTTATATTCCTGCAAAAGCAAGTAAGCTTTACCGTCAGGGTTATGCTCTTTTACAGGCCGATGAATATGTTCAGTCTCAGATTAAATTTGATGAAGCCGCTTCAAATCAGCTCAGGAAAAAATGGTTCTTTAAATATGCCCGCGGTTACAGGGAGCACAAGCAGTATCAAAGGGCTTCTGACATATATGGAAAGCTTTTGATTTATTTTAATCATGATAAGGCTGCCGGACTTGAATATGCCGACATGGAGCTTACAGATCTTGCTAACTACGAAAGGGCAGAAGAAATAATCCGCCGCGAAGTTCTTGACTATCATATAAATGATGCAGACGGAATTCTTATGCTTGGAGACATCTTCCTTGAATGGGGAACCGAAAAAGATCCTTCAAAACTGGACCTTGCAAAAGAACAGTATATGCTGCTCCTCCAGCTTTACAAGCCTAATGATTTGTATAATTCCCGACTCATGCGTTACTATATCAGAAGCGACAATTTTGCCCAGGTTCTTGGTTACAAGGAAATGTTCGAGAGCCAGAAAAAAGCCGATGTAAGTGCCCAGGACTGGACAGAGCTTGGTGGCTATCTTTTGAATAAGCTTTATGGTGATATTGCTCCTTCCGAAGAATATCTCCGTTACAAAATCGAAGGCCTCTTAAAGCTCCTTATCAAAGCAGAAAAAATGGATGAAAGCAATCCTATTGCCTGGTACAATCTTGGAAATTATTATGTTTACACGAATGATTCAATAGATAATATTTCTTATTCGCTCAAAAAGGCTCTGGAAAACTTTAACAAGGCTCCTCAGCTTAAAAAGCGGGATATTTACAAGTATATAGATACTTACAGACTTTTGGGAGAAAACTATCTGCTTACAAATGAATATCTGCAGGCCCAGGAACAGTTTACCCAGGGAATTACACTCTATACTACAGAAAAGGAAAATGCCGGCTTTGAAGGAAATGAAAAGATAGGCCTTATGTATGCAGATCTTGGAAACATTTATTATACGGTAGCCGGCGACTATGATAATGCGGCCAGCAATTATAAAAATGCAGTTTCTCTCGGTTATGATAATTCAAGAATCCGTTATAGACTTGGTTATATAAGCTATAAGTCCAAGAATTATCTGGAAGCCCTCGGTTCATTCATGAAGGCCGGAGAAGAAAATAAGAAAGAAAGAAATCTTTTGCTGGCAATGGCAAATACTCTGAGTCTCCGCAATGATGATTATGCTGCCGAAGGCTATTACGAGCAGCTGCTTACAGAACTGGATGATGAAATTGTTGCAAAGGGAGGAACAGTTTTCCCTCAGGCAGATACAGCCGGTTTTGATCTTGTTACAACTTATCTTTATGCCGCTAATAACTATGGTGTTACTCTGCACAGGCTGGCCAAGAGAACCGGCAACAGCCAGAAGAATGCCCAGGCTATAGTTCAGCTGCAGCAGTCTCTCAGGGCCTGGGATTCTCTTACCCGTGATCAGCAGTCCCTTGTTCGTTTGCAGGGAAGTAACCTTGCTCAGGAAAATATTAAGTATATAACTCATGTTGTTTCAGAGTTTGAACCGGCAATTTATATAGATATACCGAAGAACTTGACGGAAAATGAAGGACTCTAAAACAATCCTGAAGGAATTCTTCAGAAAATCAATTCATATATGTTGTTCCCTGGTTCCCTGGTTTCTGGCCCGTTATTACTGGTACACGGTCTATGGGCTTTATATAATCGTAGCAATCTACTATTGCTGCGAAATTGCCCGCCTGGAAGGTCATCCGGTTCCCCTTGTATCTTTAATTACAGAAACTGCCTCCCGCCAGCGTGATGAATACAAATTTGTTCTTGGACCTGTTACTCTTGTTTTAGGAATTGTTCTCGCAGCCCTTCTTCTGCCTCTCTCTTGTGCCCGCATCGGAATCTTTGCCCTTGCTTTTGGAGACGGCCTTGCAAGTCTTGCAGGAAAGCTTTTTGGCAGAATTAAAATTCCACACACAGGCGGTAAAACTCTGGAAGGAAGCCTTACCTGTTTTACTGCTGTTTTTATTTCAACTTTTATCATTACCCGGCTTTCCATTGTGAGTCTTGTTGTTGCTTTTGTTGCAATGGTTATAGAAGTTTTTCCTCTTGGAGACTGGGATAATATGATAATTCCAACTTTTACCGGCGGTACCTACTGGCTTTTAGCTGTCTTGTTTTTCTAATCATTCCAAAGATACTGCTTGTGCAGCTCTTTAAGATATAAAAGATTTCCTGCAAACAAAAATACAAAAGAAGTAATCAGTTTTAAAAGATTTGTAGAGTTCAAGAGAATAAAGGTTCCGCTGCAGATTAAAAAGAGCCCGATTGTTGTAAACTGGGTATAAAGCTTCTGGTGATTATTATAGAAAAGAGCTGCCAGAGAAGCCAGGACAACCAGAGTCGATGTTACATTTATTACTGACCTGTAGCTGTAATCAATTTCGTAATTGAGACAGGCTTTTGCCGTATTCAGCGGAATAATCTGTGCAAAAAAGATGCTGCCCAAAAGAAGGATGAAAATATTCTTTTCCAGATTCTGTCTCTGGTCAACTCCGCTCATTACCACCGAAAAAAAGACTGAGGTTGGAATAAGCAGCTTGGAAAAAAGAATTGCATTTCCACAGAAAAGCAGCAGGCCCGAAAAAGTTTCGTTCATATTAAAAAGAAGAATCCAGATTCTTAAGGAATTGGCAATCAGGGCAATAAGAAAAAGGAAAAAGAAGGAAATGTCTGTTGCCTGGGTTTTTTCAAAAACGCGGTAGAGCATATAACTGGTCGTGCATACATAAATAATCTGAAAGTAAAGGGAAATCAAGACAACAAGAGGGCTGTAGGCTGTCAGGAAAGAGCCGACTTTATTCTTCTGCCCAAAATTTTCTGTGGCTCCGGTAAAGAAATCTATAGAAAAGCTTTTATTATATATGGAAAAAAGCAGGATAATTACATTAAGTGCCAGAAAGCAGAGAGAAAAGATGAACAGCGCAATGTTTAATTTGTTTCTTGTTTTTATAGTCATATTTAAATATTCTCGGGTTAAGAAATAATAGTAAAGACTTAATAAATAATTCCGACAATAAAAGTGACACATTTTATTTACTTGAACTTTTGGGAGGATCAGGGAAAATGAAAAAAATCATTTCTTTCGCTTTATGTCTGAGTTTATCTTGTGCTGCTTTGCTTGCCGGAGATGTTGCAACCTTTGTAGATAAGGGTTTTTCTGCCGACGGTAAGTATTATGTTTTTGGCCAGTACGGACGAACCGATAAAAAATATCAGGGCTGGGCAGAAATCTATCAGGTTGATATTGCAAAAAATGACTGGGTAGACGGCGGTGTGTTTAAAATCAATCCGACTGCTGTAACCGCAGATAAAGCCGGTGTAGAAGTTTATGAATCTCTGGAAGGAAAAAATTACTACTACCTCAGGGATTTAAAATGCACGGTTGCAAATGCAGATCAGGTGCTTTATATTCTTGATGATGTAAATAAAACCGGAACAGACGAAATTGTTTTTACAGATTTCAATAATTCAACCGTAGATTCTCCAAATACCTTCCATATTCAGCTTGTGCCTACAGTAAACGGAAAGGGTAAGAATGTAAAATCTTCCTTCTATATCTGGGTAGAAAAAAAGGATGCTGAAGGAAACACTATTTCAAAAACAAAGGTAGGCAGTCCTTCGGTTATCCGCAGCGGAATAAGCAATTACAAAATTGAAAGGATTATGTGCGATCCGTCTCAAAAGAATTTTATTTTTGTAATTGAAAAAATAATGGAAGATGATGCAGGAATTTCCATAAGATATATGGTTGAGGCTGCAAGAATAGAGTAGAAAGCTTTACAAAATAATTATATATAAGGAAAGGCAGATTTTTTTCAAAAAAATTGAAAAAAATCTGCCTTTTTTTGTAATAACTTCGATTTTTTTTCTATATTATAGTTGGATTTTATTTTCATAAGTTCATTTCATGGAGGTAAAAATGAAAAACTTTAATAGAGAAAAAATTAAAGAGCAGGCTTTTGTTATGGTTGAAGCCCTTATCATAACATTTATTACACTTGCCGCAGTCCTGCCTGTTTCCTGCAAAATAACGGAGCAGGGCATAAGTATTCTAAGCGGAGATTATCTTCCTCCTGTCTTGAATAATTATGAAGTGGTAGACGAAAAAACTCTTAGTCTGTATTTTTCAGAAAAGGTAAAGGTTTACGGCTATGTGCTTTCTTTTGTAAACGATAATCTTTTTGCTTCCCGGGAGCATTCAGACACTATAGAAACTTCTCCTGCTATTGAAAGGGTAAGCGGTCTGTACAGCTCTCTTGCCTGTTCAGTTTTAGAAGGAGAGGAGGATGGCCTGATTCAAGTTGTATTGGAAAAGCCTATGCAGCCCGGTTCTTTTTATGAATTTTATTCCGAAGTTGAAGATTCCTATGGAAACTCTCTTACAATTGCTATTCCCTTTACCGGCTTTAATGCAAGAGTTCCCAAGCTTTTAATTACAGAAGTTCAGCCGGAAAGTCCAAAGCAGACTACTTCCGAAGCAAGGGATGAAGTTTACAGAAGTGAGTTTGTAGAAATTCTTGTTTTAAAAGGTGGAAATCTTGCGGGGCTGGAGCTGTGTAATGCCAGTGGTGGAGAAGAAAAAAAATACTCTTTTCCTGCCCTGGAAGTAAGCACAGGAGAGCTCTTTCTTCTTCATGTTCAAAAAAGAGGCAGCGGTTGTATTGATGAAAGAGAAGAGAATTTAAATCTTGCCTATTCGGTTTATGCAAGAGATGGAATAAGAGATTTGTATACAGAGCTTGAAGGCTCTGTGCTGGGAAACAAGACTGATATTATTATTTTAAGAAACTCTGCAGACAATAAAATACTTGATGCCTTTATGTATCGGGAAAGTAAAACGGCCTCCTGGACAAAAAAGAATCTTGAATATGCCCGGCTTGTAGCTCAAAGTGGAATTTATGCTTCTGAAGAAATAGAAGAAGCCTTTGTTAGTGATAAAAAAACTACAGTTAAATCCATGTATCGGGTAAATGCCCCCGAGCTGCAGTTAAAAGCTCTTAATGGAGAGGAAATTGAATATCCCTTAAAGGTTCTTGACGGAGACTGGGCTATTCAGGATTCTCCTGACCCGGGCCTACTTTAATTTTAAGTGTTTTTATGTTAGAGTTTCCCTATGGTAGAATTATTAGCTCCTGCGGGAAACATAGAATCTCTTGATGCTGCAATAGGTGAAGGTGCAGATGCCGTATATCTTGGCTTAAAAAGCTTTAATGCGCGAATGCGTACCACCAATTTTGCCTGGAATCAGTTTGAAGCGGCTGTAGAAAGCCTGCATCGCATGAATAAAAAAGTCTTCGTTACTGTAAATACTGTCTGCGAAGAAAAAGAAACGGAAAGATTATACAGGTTTCTTTCTTATCTGAACGAGGTTGGTCCTGATGCCCTTATTGTTCAGGATTTTGCCCTTATGCGTATGGCTCAGGAATTCTTTCCTAATATGGAACTGCATGCTTCTACCCAGATGAATGTCGAAAGCTCCGCTGCCGTAAAGCTGCTGCAAAAAAACGGAGTTAAGCGGGTAGTTCTTGCCAGGGAGCTTGGTCTTAATGAAATTAAAGCCATTAAGGAAGAGACAGGTGCCGACCTGGAAGTTTTTGTTCATGGTGCTCTTTGTGTAAGTGAATCAGGCTTGTGTCTTTTTTCTTCCTTCCTGGGTGGAAAATCTGCAAACCGGGGAATGTGTGCCCAGGCCTGCCGCCGCCTTTATACAGCAGAAATTCCTGGTGGCATCAGGCAGGGCTATTATTTTTCTCCCTGCGATTTTGAATTAATTGAATATATTCCGGCTCTTATTGAAGCAGGAGTTAATTCATTTAAAATCGAAGGACGCATGAAGAGTGCGGAATATGTTGGAAGTGTCGTGGCTGCCTATCGCTATGTCATAGACCACTACAAGGAAGATAAAAAAGGGGCAATTGCAACAGGAAAAAGAATCCTTGCTTCTGACTTTGCCCGCTCTAAAACAAGCTACTGGTACGGCTTTGAAAACCAGACTGACGGCGTAAATAATGCTGGTTCAAAAATCCTTAATCCTGATCAGGCCGGAGGTACCGGCCTTTATCTTGGAAAAATTGCAGCCACCAGACCGGCAGACAAGGGCCTTGTAGAAGCCTTAAAAAATTCCCTTGCTCCATCTGCAGGAACTGAGCCTCTCCGTATTCAAATGGCAAATCTTAAAGGCGGCAGTTATGATCCGGATCCGGGAGATTCAATCCGTATTCACAGAAAGGATGATTCCGGCCGCGAAAGTCATAAAATCCGTACTGTAGAAATTGACGAAAAAACAGACCGCCGCTGGATAGATATTCCTGCAGGCTTTTCTGTAGATGATGAAGTTTACCTTTTGCAGTATAAAACCGGGAACAAGCATTACCATCATGTTCTGCCAAACGATATCGGCCGTTACCGTAAACAACCAAGAGACCAAAAGCTCCCTATTCTGGACATTACGCCTGTAGGTCAAAAGGAGCTGGATTATTTTCCGGAAGGTTTATTCGTTCAGGTTTCTTCTATACCGGACCTTTTTGCAGTTCAGGGCCTTAATCCTGTTCGTGTAATTATTGAATACAATTCAGAAAGCTCTTATGACCTTTTAAATCATAAAACAGTCCTGCCTTTTTCAAAAAAGCAGCTCTATATTTCTTTTGATCCTTTCTGCTCCGTCAGTCAGGAAAAAAGTCTTGCAGAAGAGCTTGAACTTCTTGTAAAAGACGGCTTTACAAATTTTGTTGCCAACAATCTTGCTCACATTCAGCTTTGCAAGGAAGTGAGTAAAAAGATGGAAGGAAGCAGACTTAATGTTATTGCAGGACCATATCTTTACACCTTTAACCGCTGGGCAGTTTCCTGGCTGGAAAATCAGGATATTGGGGCTTTTATAATGCCTTACGAAGATTCCCGCCGGAATCTGGAAGCAACCTGGGAAGAAAGAGTCCGCTCCAGAGTTCTTGTTCCTGTTTTTGCTTATCCGGCCTTATTCAGAATGAGATTCAAACTGCCGGCCGACTACGATTTTACTTTTTTTGAGGATAAAGAAGGAAAGGTATTTAAAGTAAATTCGACTGCAGACGGTTCCTTTGTTATGCCGGAAGAACCTTTTAGCATCGTAGACAAGGTCCAGTTTATAAAGGCCTCAGGCTTTAAGAAAATCCTTATAGATTTTTCTAAGACAAAGGTAACCCGCAGTCAGATAAAAGCAATTTCAACCTCGCTTGCAAAAGGGCAGCCGCTGCAGGGCATATCCCGCTTTAACTGGAAAGACGGTTTTTATTCTCCGCAGCAGATGGAAGAATATAAAGCCGCAAACGAACGGCAGGCCGCTTTAAAAGCAAGGTCAAAAGCCGGTACAGGAAAAGCTTCCCGCACCTTAAAAAATAAAAGTCGTCGTTAGAATACAGCCTCCTCTTCTACAGGCTCAGGAGCTTTTTCTTCAACAGTGCTTACCTTTTCTTCAAGAGAGTCGGCACTTTTTTCTGCACTTACAATTTCTTCTGCCTTTACAGGGCTTTCAGCTTTTGTTTGTGCATCCTTTTCTTCTGCAGCCTTTTGCTCTTCCGTAGCTTTTTTATCGAATTTGTATTCGACATGCTCGGCAACAACAAAAACTCTGGAATGTTTTACTTTGTTTTCTTCCCAGCGGCTTTGTTTTAAACGCCCTACAACACGAATACCCTGACCCTTGTCGCACCATTTAGAACAGGTTTCTGCCATTTGTCCGTAAGTTTCTACATCAAAATAGGAAACATCAGATTTGAATTCCCCGTTTGGAGTTTTTGTATGACGATTAACTGCCAGCGGAAACTTACATACCTTAAAACCTATGGAAGGTTCAGAAAGTTCTGCCTTTCTTACTACATTTCCTTCCAGAATAATAGAATTGAGCTGATTCATAGCAACCCCACAAAAAAATAAATTTTCTGCGCCCGGCCGGAGCACATTTTAAGAAGCATAAGCTTCTTTCACCTATAGATTAGAAAAAAAATCGAAGTTGTTACAAAAATTCGCCAAAAAAAATGAAAAAATTTAAAAAAAACAGGGGATTTATAAAAAAACGAGGAAATTTCAGAAAAAAATCTTGATTAAGCTTTTCTGCCAGCCGGCTTTTACTGCCTAGCTTTTCTTTGGAGAGTTGCTCACAAGCCTTATCATGTAAAGCTGAACATATTCCGTAAGGGCTTTCTGCTCCTGAATTTTCTGCATGTTTGGAGTATTAACCAGAGCCTGGGCAAGGTTTTCAATTCGCTCTTTTGTAAAGGACTGGGCTGTAAGGGTGTTGCAGACTCTTCTGGTATAATCCCTTATGAGAGAGTTTACATCTTCGGTGAGGTTGTTGTAGGCTTCTTTAGAAATCATTCTGTTCCATTGTTTTGTAAGGAAGTTTAATTCTCTGTCTACAGTAGAACCTTCCGGAATAAAGTCTGCAGCAAGCTCCTTTGCCTTATCTGCAAGGGCTTCATGCCGGCTCTTCTTGCCTTTCTTTTCTTCTTCTGCATTTTCCAGTACAGCCATAGGATCTGCTTCTTCCATAGCCTTCCTTTCTTTTGCTTCTTTCTTCTGTTTTTCAATCTTTTTGGAACGGAAAAGGCCTATAATCCAGGAAATAATTGGAATTGTATAGATAAAAGGAAGCCGCATTTTGGCTTCGGCAAGGATGTCTTCGCTTCTGAGCATAAGCAGGTGGCTGTATGGAAGCAGTTTTCCATCCGAAAAAAGCTGAAGGGTGCTTAGAGAGTCATCCAGATTTTTTTCTGCAGAAAGAAGGGTGATAAAATTTGCAGTAAGCAGGGCATACAAAACAGGAGAATTGTCTTCTACCAGGAGCTCCAGCTTTTTTTCAAATTTATCCTTATTGTTCATTTCCGGAAGCTTGGTATATTCCAGCAGGGCTTCGTACCATTTGTTTACAAGAGTTTCTTTTATGCTGTCGTGGGCTTCGTTGCAGAGCCTTACTATGAGGGAAATAACCTTGTTTTTGTAGATGTAGTAGCGGGTTCCTGATGCAACTTTAAAAACCACCAGTTTTGGAAGAGTGTTGTCTTCGCTTTCTGTAGAAAGCTTGAGCAGGGCTTCCTTAAGGTCATCTTCTGAATACTGACCAAACAAAAGCTTTCCATGCTTATCCTGAAATTTAAGAATCTGCGGGGTAGAAAAAAAGTATGGAGCAGAGCCAAGATTTGTTTCAAGTTCTTTTAAAGCTTCCTCGCGTCGTCTATCCTTCTGGAATTTTTCTTTTAAGTAAGAGCTGTGAATTTCAGAAATGGAGATGGCCTGGAGAACGCTTGTATCATCAGAGGTCCTGTCCTGAATTTTTTCAAAATCCTGCCTTACAAAATAGCAGAGCTGATTCCATAAATAATATTGATCTCCATCCGTAACATCTATGTAACCGCTGTAATCCTTGTCTACAAAAGAGGTAAAGAAATTCTTAACAGATATTTCTTTTGCAGGATTTGCAGAACGGAGTTTTTTCAAAAAGTAGTCGTGGTATTCTTCCTTCTTAAGAATTTTCCTGATTTTCATCTGAGAAGATTCAATAAGCAGTTTAATCGGAACACAGGCAGGAAGCAGAAGAGGAGGTAAGTCTCTTTGAAAAACAACCACATAAAGATTCTGTGATTTTGAAGGCTCTTCATTCATATTCTGAATAAAGTAATCCTGGGCAGCCTTGCGTTCCAGTATTGTTGTCGGAAACTTTTTAGGAAGATCCGTTTCTATAGGATATGGAATTGATTCGTTTTTAATGAGTTCGTTATAAACGGCAGTATATTTCTGTGAAAAAAAAGCAATGGAAACAATCATCTTTTTGCTGCCGTTTGGTATAACAGCGGCCAGGTGTTTTTGTTCAAGGCCGGTAAGTTCTGCAGTTACAGTTCCTGTCGGATCTCCCAGATATTTGACCAGATCTGCTTGTTCTTCTACATGATGTTCTGCATATTTTTTTATCCAGGTACAGAATTCCCGCAGATCAATAAAAGGAGATTTTTGTTTTTCGGCATAAAACCGGATTATTGAACTCAGATTAGATGATGTTGCCATACAATTATTTTACACCACTATTGCAAAAAAAGAAAGTTGCTAATTCAAAACTTCTGATTTATAATGGATATAAGTTGTTTACAAAAAATTTCGCTTTTAATAAAAAATCTCTCTTTCTGCTTTTTTTTCTTTTTGCATTTCCGGCCATTTCTTTTTCACAGCAGCTTCGTGCGGGTCTCTATGGGGTCAGTGAATTTCCGGTGGGAGAGCTTTCAAAATATTATTCAAATGTCTTAGGAGAAGGTCTTAGCGCTGAATTATCAGTTATGGAAAATTTTGGAATTTCAGCAGACTTTCAAATTGCTCTGGCACTTCCAAAAAATGATAAGATTGTTTTTACAAAGCAGTTTAGCCAGAGTCTCGGCTTATGGTATTCCTTATTCTTGGGCCAATCAGGTTTTTCTTTTGAACCCTCTGTGGAATTTGGATGTCTGATACAGGAAACAAATACAGTTATGAAACAAAACAATGCTACAGACAAGCTTTATTTTGATTTTATAGCCCGGATTACTCCCTCTTTTAGATTCAGACATGAAAATTTTCTTGATAACAAAGTAGAAGTCAGCATTTCTCCTGTTTTTTCATTTGTGCCGCAGAAAAAAAATATTCTTACATACATAGGGGCTCGGGCTGGCTTAACATATATATTTAATTAGCAGGAGAAGTCGATGAAAAAAAACTTTAGAATTGTTATTGCGCTTATTATTGGATTTTCTTTAATCCATGCTTTTTCGGCCTGTAGTAATCAGTTTGATGAATTGAAAAAGGCTTTAGGCTCCACAGAAATAGCGGAGGAAGAAAAAAAAGCCGAAACGACTGAGCCGCAGACGACGGAACCTGCAACAACGGTTGTGACCCCAAATCCACAAAGCACTGAGCCGAAGGCGACGGAACCTGCAACAACGGTTGTGACCCCAACTCCACAAAGCACTGAGCCGCAAACAACTGACCCAAAAACAACAGAGCCGCAAACGACTGATCCACAGACAACTGAGCCACAGACAACTGATCCACAAACAACTGATCCTCAGACAACTGAGCCTCAGACAACTGAGCCACAGACAACTGATCCACAAACAACTGATCCTCAGACAACTGATCCTCAGACAACTGAGCCACAAACAACAGATCCTCAGACGACAGATCCACAAACAACAGATACGGATCCAACGAATCCTGACCCGACAAATCCGGAAAATACCTCTGCTATAGAACCCGAAGCAGATGTTACATATACTGTTGAACACTGGCTTGAGAATACGGATGGAAGAACTTATGGCCTTGATGTAAAGGCAACTCAAAGCCTTTCAGGAAAAACAGATTCTGCAACTCTTGCTGCAGCCAGAGAATATCAGGGCTTTACCCCGGAAGAAATAATCCAGCAGACAATTAAAGCAGACGGGTCAACAGTGGTAAAGGTTTATTATAACCGCAAAAGAATAACTTATACCTTTAATGCAAAGGGAGGAAAATGGTCTGATAATTCTGAACAAAAAAGCCTTACCGGCCTTTACGAAGCCCTTGTTCCTGTCATTGCTGAACCGGCTAAAGCTGGAGCCCGCTTCTGTAACTGGGATACCCTTGTTCCTCAAACCTTTGGTCTTGAAAATAAGGCTTATGAAGCTGTCTGGCTTACAAATTCCCTTACATCATATAAAATTGAGCACTGTTTACAAAATATTTATGATGATGATTATGTAATTGATTCTGTGCAGGTAAGAACTGCTATGCCTGGAGAAATGACACAGGCGGAGGCAAAGACATATACAGGTTTTAATACAAAATCCATCATGCAAAATACTGTAAATGCAGACGGCTCCACAATAGCCAGAGTTTATTATGACAGAAAGAATATTACTTATACATTCAACTTAGATTCCGGCTATGGCACATTTGCAGATAATACAACTTCAATGAGTATTACAAAAAGATATGGTGCAGCTGTTGAAGTTCCGAAAGTAATTATGAGCTCTTATGGAATGACAGTTACAGGTTGGTCTAATTCCTATTATCTAGATACTCAAAAAACCTATGTTGGCAGTAATAAGACCTTTACAGCTCAATATGGAACTAACAATTATGATACGATAACATATTTGCCGGCAGGGACTGATGGTTCTGCTGGTACAACAGGCACCTATGTATATCTTGGAGCCTTTCCTCAAACATATTACGAGACGCCACCGGGTGAACGACTTCCAGACCCGCCATTACGAAGGAACCCATTAATCTATCATTTGTACTCTGATAAAAATTACTATACTGAAGATTCAAATGGCAGATGGTTTCGATATGAGCCAATAAAATGGCGTGTTCTTACAACAAATTATAATGGCACCGGAAAAGCTTTGCTGCTTGCAGAAAAAATTATGATTGCCTCACCTGTTGGCAGCGCATCAAGTTTTGGAGAATCTCAATTAAGAACCTATTTGAATTCAATATTTTATTATAGTGCTTTGAGCGGAGTTGCATCCAGTCTGTTTACTAAAATTGATACGACTCAAAATTCTGAACCTGATTCTGTTGTTTTTCTATTACGGGAGAAGGATGTGAATAATTCTGAAAATGGTCTTACAGATTTAAATACCAGAATACGAAGTTCTACTGATTATGCTAAATATACAAATGCTAATAGTCATTATTCAAGAGGATGTACGAATAATTGTTGGTGGCTGTGGGATTATTCAACTAGCAATTTTTATATAAAGGCCAACGGTGAAATAAGTTATAAAGGTAATTCAGAGCCTTACTTCGGTGTTGTTCCTGCCATAGTTGTTACATTACCTAAGCGTTGATTCTCATACATTGAATTTTCATCTTAAAAAGATTAAAATTGCAGTATGATAACATCAAGTAGAATGAAAGGCTTGAACCCCTATGTTCCGGGGGAGCAGCCTAAAGATAGAGTTTACATAAAGCTCAATGCTAACGAAAATCCTTATGCGCCGTGTCCTGCCGTTCAAAAGGCAGTGATTGATTTTGTTCAGGCTCAGCCTCAAAAGCTGGCACTTTATCCGGATCCTGATTCAAATGCGCTTCATGCAAAAATTGCTGATATGCTCAATCAAACAGGCGGAGTGCTTTGCCGTGCAAAAGAGGATGCTTCGGGCCAGGTAAGCCCGGACCCTGCAGATAAAATTCCTTTTACCGTAACTCCTGATATGATTTACACCGGAAACGGCAGCGACGAAGTTCTTTCTTTTGTTTTCTATGCCTTTTTTGACAGCGGCAAAAAATTTGTAATGCCTCAGTTTACCTACAGCTTTTATCCGGTTTATGCAGGCTTTTATAATATTCCAATGGACCAGGTTCCGTTGAAGGATGACTGGACGCTTGATACAGACGAAATGCTGGCTCGTTCCAAAAACAACGGCGGCGGAATAATTTTTGCAAACCCGAATGCGCCTACAAGCCTTGCTTTGACCCGAGACCAGGTTCGCCGGATGATTAAACAGGCCAACAAGGATGAAATTTTTATTGTTGACGAAGCATACATAGATTTTGGCGGTGAGTCCTGTATTCCTCTTTTGCAGGAATTTTCAAACCTTTTGATTGTCCGCACTTTTTCCAAGAGTCTTTGCGGGGCCGGAATGCGCCTTGGTTATGTGGTTGCTTCTCCTGAGCTTATAAATATCATTACAACAGTAAAAAACAGCGTAAACCACTTTCCTCTTGATGCCCTGGCTCAGGTAGCAGGTTCTGTTGCCTGCGAAAACCCTGCCTACTATGCAGACTGCGCCCGTAAGGTTGTAGAAGAACGCGACAAATTCTATAACTTTTTAAAATCTCGTGGTTTTTATGTATTAGAAAGCAAGACAAACTTTCTTTTTGCCAGGCACCCTTCTATCGGCGGCCAGGACCTTTACCAGAAGGTAAAAGAGCAGGGCATCTTAATAAGACACTTTGCCACCCCGGGCATCGAAGACTTTGTAAGAATAACCGTTGGCACTGCAGAGCAGATGGAAGACTTGAAGAAGGCTATAGAAAAAATTATATAAATGATTTTGTATAAGAATTATGCGTGAGCCAAAGTGGGACAGCGAATTGCGTCATTTTCGCTCAGCAATTCGACTGGCACACTTTAGCGGAAGCATAATTCTTGTACAAGGAGAATTTTCATGAAACTTTTAGTAATAAGCGACCTGCACGCACACAACGACGTGCTGGACAAAATGGACGATATTTTCAAAGAGGCCGACGCCGTTCTTTTTGCCGGCGACTTTGCAGAATGCTTTAAGCCGGAAACAGGCGACGAAGCTCTGGAGAAACTCTGTTCAAAGCACGATACAATTTTTTCTGTTCTTGGAAACTGCGACAATGAGCTTTTCCTGGGCGACCTTGAAGAAAAGGATATCAGTGTTGAAAAAGCCCTTGTTTTCCACGAAGGCCTTGCCTTTGCAGGAAGCGGCGGCGGAACAAAGTTTACCGGTAAAACAGAATTTGAACGAACGGAAGAAGAATGTCTTAGTGATTTTGATATTCTTGTAAATTCCGTAGAAGAGGGTGGAGATACTTCTCTCTGGAACAATACAATTTTAATAAGCCACAACCCGCCAAAGGGTCAGGTGGTAGATGCCGTAAACCCGGAACTTCATGCAGGCAGCCAGATGTTTACAGATTTTATTGTGGAGCATAAGCCTCTTGCCGTAATCTGCGGCCACATCCACGAAGGAAAAGGCAGCGAAAAAATCGGCGATACTCTCGTAATAAATCCGGGCAGCCTTGGAGAAAAAGAAACTTACTTCTGGTTAGAGCTTGAAAGAAATCCGGACGGAAACTGGAAAATCATCAGGGTAGAGGAGGGTAAACTATAATGAAAAAGCTTTTTGCAGGCTTATCGGCCCTTATTCTTGGCGGAATGCTTTTTGCTCAGACTGCAACTACAGTTCAGCCAACTGCAAGTGTCCAGAAAAAATTTACGCCTCTTTCTCTGGTGTCTTTTAAATCTCACCTGTCATATAAAATTGGTCAGGATACTTCGGCTTATCCTGCAGACAGAAATCTTAAGGCCTTTTCCATTAACAAATACGAAACCTGTTACAACCTCTGGTATCAGACAAGAATAAAGGCAGAAAAAATAGGCTACAATTTTCAAAATCCGGGCCAAGGCGGAAGCAAGGGAAAAAGAGGTGCCGAGCCTACTCAAGAAAATCAGTATCAGCCGGTAACAATGATTAACTGGTATGATGCAATTGTCTGGTGCAATGCCCTTAGTGAAATTAAAGGAAAAAGTCCCTGCTACACTTATGAGGGGGCAGTTCTTCGAGATTCTTCTGATACAGCTGCCTGTGACTTATGTTCCTGCAACTGGGATGCAGACGGTTACCGCCTTCCTAGTGAAGCAGAGTGGGAATATGCAGCCCGCCGTACAAAAACAGGTTTTCAAAAAGGAAATCTTGTAAGCGGTCAGACTCAGGCCAATAATGATGAAGATGCCTTTCTTTATGCCTGGACAAGCGACAATGCCGGTGCAACTCATAATGTTGGAACTGCAGGAGTTCCTTTTGACCCTGATTCCATTACAGAACCTGCAACAGGGAATGCCAATGGTGCAGGCCTCTATGATATGAGCGGAAATGTTCTGGAATACTGCTGGGACTGGTTTGATGATTATTCTGCCGGAATGCAGTACGGCCCTGATATGGGTTACGACCGTGTAAGCCGCGGAGGCAGCGTTTCCGACTACACTCCCTTCTACTACGCCGGCGACCGCTACTGCTACGACGCTAACGAATGTTATAACTACTTTGGATTCAGGATTGCCTGTACAGTGAAATAAATGGATTGCTTCGCCTTCGGCTCGCAATGACATAGCTTTGTCATTGCGAGGAGCATAATGACATAGCTTTGTCATTGCGAGGAGCGCAGCGACGCGGCAATCTACTTAAGTTTCTTTTCCTGTTTCTTTAACTTTCTTGTCTCAGCCCGAATTTTCATGCGTTGTTTGCGGGACAGCTTTCGTGCCCTTTTTCTGGCTTCTACTTTTTCCTTGTTGATGTTCAAAAGCCATACGCTAAGGAATACGGAAACAACACAAAGAATTGTTGCCATCGTTACAGGCCAGTAGCCCGGCATGGTTTCAAAGGGCAGCCTAAAGTTCATTCCAAAGAAGCTTGTTACAAAGGTTGGTGCCATCATTACAAGGTTAATAATGGCAAGCTTTTTCATTACGATGTTAAGGTTGTTGGAGGTTACCGAACTAAAGGCATCCATTACTCCAAAAAGAATGTCTGTATAAGTGTCGGCCATTTCAATAGCCTGGCGGTTATCTATGGCAACGCCTTCTACAAAATCAATATCTTCATCATCAAACTTAATGAGTTTGGTGCTCTTCATCTTTTGCAGGAGCAGGGCATTACTCTTAAGAGAGGTAGAAAAATAAACCAGAGATTTTTCCAAGCCCAGCATGAGCATGATTTCCTGGTTTTCAATTTCCATGCGCATTTCGTTCTGAATGCT
>JAEEGL012016246.1_pt1 | contig 27193 bp, 51 predicted proteins | sample 9134231 | NCBI WGS metagenome assembly JAEEGL01 (sample SAMN16246548, study PRJNA631951) | gut metagenome | biome: gut microbiome; feature: rumen; material: fiber-attached | host: Bos | place: Iran: Karaj | collected 2018-10 | reverse complement strand
TCTTCTTGTTTATATGTTTTTAATAAAGATATAAATATAGAAAAAGTAAAGAAATGGATTCAAGATACTAAAGTACATATGCCCTTAATAGAATACCTTAAGGATAGAGGTGAATATAATGAAGGTAGCATTACCATGAACTAGTGGAGAAGAAAAAAGAGATATTCCTTGTGAATATAATATTACTTTTATAAACAAACCAGAACTTTTTGATAATTTAATTGATTTTTTAAGCTGGCATCCGCAAGATAGGTTTAATATTAAAATTGAAGATTATGATGAAGCAAGCGGAGAAGTTTATCCTTTTGATTTTAGTAGGTTACAAACTTTAACTCGAATTAATCCTAATATCTATATTAGATTAACTCCTGATAATGCAAAACAATATAAATTATTAAAAGAATTAGGTGTAAAATTTTTCTTTGATGCACATGCCCCAGCTATTAATTATAGAACTTTAGAAGAGTTAGCTTCTTTTGGAGTTACAGATGTGTATATAGGCGATGATTTATGCTATGATTTAAAGAATGTAAGAAAAGCATGTGATAAATTAGGAATTTCATTAAGATGGATATTAGATGAAATTCCAGGATTTGCCCAAGATCGAACTACGAATCCTCGTGCACCTTGAGTTACTCCTGAAAATATTGATGAACTAGATCAATATGTTGATACTTTTGAATTTAGTGAACAAAATTCTTGGGCAAAATTAAATACTTTATATAAGATCTGATTTATTAAAAAACGATGGAGAGAAAATTTAAGAGCTTTATATCCAGAGTTAGAAATAGATGTATGAAATCAAAGTATGTCGGTTGATTTATTAAAGTATAGATTTAATTGTAGACAAAAATGTATATTTGGATCTGTATGTAAAAAATGTAGTAGTAATATTGAAATTGCAAATAATCTTTATACAAAAGGTTTTGCATACGATCTTCCAAAAGAAGAAGAATAGAGGTAATATTATGGATAATGATTTTTACTCTTGCCAAGGAACTTTTAACTTTACTCAGAATAATGGTGAAGTAAGTATGGAACTTAAATTTGATGATTCAGATAATGCTCATTGCGCAGTTTATCAAAAAGGTTCTGATATACTTGAAGTGTTAAATGCATTTATTGAAGATATTGATAGTCAACTTGCGGAGTCAGATGATCGTCAAGCAGATCTTGAAGAAATGGCAAAACTTGAAGCTCAGATTAAAGAACTTAATAGTAAACTTGATGATGCTTATAATCGTTATGAAGAACTACAAGATCGTACCGTATCAGCTCCTGCAACACCTAAGATGATGGCTTCCGCAGATGAGGTTCTTAGAAATCTTCATAAACTTGAACATAAAAAAGATGATAAGTTAGGTGGAGCATTTTTTAATAGATACTTCGATGATAGTTGGTTTTCTAATTAATCATGATTAGCCCGCAAGAAAAAGAATTAATTTTACAAGGAGCAATTAGCTCATATATTTTTGATTATTGTTTTAGTCAAGCTAATAAGGGAAAAGTGTTTGATTATTCACTATGAGAAAAAGCTGTAGATAAAGCTACAGAAGATCCTATGCTTTCTATTTCTCCTGATAAAATAGCTGAATTTCAAAAAATCGCTTATGATCTTAATAAGTATGCGGTAGATCCTAAAGATTTAGGTAAATCTGAAAGTACAGAAAAATTTACCTTAGTTTAAAAATTTTATTTGACAATTTTTAATTTTTATATTATAATATAATTAAAGAAGTTGAGAAACTTCATTAGGAAATATCTGATGTGGAAGGCATCTAGCCGTAGCTGCACGGCGATATAAACGATGATCCGCAGCATAGTGAGCGAGTGGCGAGAACCGCAGATATAACCTTTACGTCTCACAAGGTTGGTTCATAAGCCAAAAAATAATACTTGACAAAATAATAAAAAATATGTTATAATATTATTAAAGAAAGTCAAGGAAAGGTGGTGATTATCTTCTAAAAAGAAGAAAATCAAATCCAAAAAATAAATCTTGACAGAAGGTAATAAAATATGATATAATATAAATAAAGAAATTGGCAATAGGGGCTTGAAACCAACCGCGGATAAGGTTTCAAAGAAGCAGCGGCCTTGAGAAGGCGTGGGTGACATACAGTACGGGTCCCACATAAGCCGTTGGGCGGAAGGAGTAGCTACCTTCCTAAACTTCTCCAGATAGAATGATTAGGCCCACTGGAGTGAAGATTGCTAAGCCAATTTTAAGTGCACGACGTCAAAGGAGAGGTCCGATCAGACAAAAAAATGAAACCTAAAAGTCTGTGCTTCGTATAGCTCGCCAGACTTTAAATTAAATAATTAGAGCGCATATAGTCTGAGTTTTAACCTGCTTTCTCAGACTTTAAGCTAAGAAAAAAGGACGACACTTGCTGGCAGGCCACTCAAGTTCTGCTGAGGGTTCTGATGGTGTCTGCAGAGATCATGCTTGCCGTGCAGACTCAATAAGCTAAAACAGGTGCATGAAAGTCTGAATAAGGCTTCGGACTTTAAACTAAAAAATGGGGCCTTTAGAGAGTGTAGACGCTGCGCTCTACCCATGATCTCAGTGGTGTCTATTACGACTAATACACTTGTCATGTTTCTGGTGAGTCGTTAAACTACAGGAAATGACCGTTGCATCACGTAAAATGCGCAAGAATGAGAATCTGTTTACGTAATCGTTGGTTCGAATCCAACCCTGGCCGACATACTGGCTGGGTACCTTAGATGGACTAAAGGGCGTCGATGGAGGGGCATCAAAAAACAGAAAATCATTCTAAGACGAGTTTTCTTACACGGGGCTCTCTCGTCTTTAAGCTCAAAGGATGACCGCATCGTGGACGTACTAGAGCGATGAAAAATAAGTCTGGTTAAAGCGTAAGACTTTATAAAGAACCCGCGGTAGGCTGCAGCCACCGTGTATAAAGCAGCGAAAAGGTTCCTTATAAGGACCGGATACTTATAAGGTCGGGGCTGGTTATGACTTTCTTGCCTTTGGTGATCATAGAGACACCTAAAGAAAGCGTTGGATCCAAGAGAAAACCTCCACGTGGTGGATCTGGGTAACGCTAATTTCTCAGCTGCGATGAGCAATGTAGATAGTCTCGAAAGGAGATTGTATGCTCCGGACGCCTGACCCGTTAAAGCCAGGATTTATTATAGGTGAAGTGCTTTGATTTTCCAGAAGGAGATGGTAGCAATTGATTGTCTAAAGCTTTAATTTTATTTAAAGTTAAACCACTTGACAAGTGAGGTGTAATGCCTATGATTGTACGTTAAGCACTACCTTATTCCCGAGGGAGGACGGCTACCGCGTGCCAGAAAACGCGGTGTCAGAGCCTGCGGTGACTCGCTCCACCAAAGGACATTTAATAGATAAGATAAGGTTAAAAAAATGTTTATTACTCAAAAAATTAAAAATTTCTTTGAAGAAATTCGGTCATTAAGAGATTCATCCAAAGAAATTAAATCTCTTTCTAAAGCCAGTGCTTTATTGGCAGAAAGTCAAAAAGAGTTAAACCGAGCACATAGATATTTTGATGCTGGTTTAATTAAAGAAACTGGTAAAATTTTAGATAGAGTTCAAGAACTTCAAAGTGAAATTGATGAACTACTTGAAGATTAATTATTTGGGAGCTTAGCTTAATGGCAAAGCAGCGGGTTTATACCCCGTAGAGACAGATAATCTGCAGATGGGGGTTCGACTCCCTCAGCTCCTACCATGCGGGATTGGCGGAATTGGCAGACGCAGCGGACTTAAAATCCGCCGCCTTCGGGCGTGAGGGTTCAACTCCCTCATCCCGCACCAAGATGATAATAATGTTGTGTGATGAATTTGATAGTTACTTCCGTAATGTATAACATAATGGCGATTATTATTAATAACACTATCAATGTTATTTCCACAACTATTGACAAGCTGAAAAGTTTGTTATATAATTTAAATTAAATAGAGTGATGAGTTAAATTCTTACTTCATATGATATGATTATAATTTATGTTTCATTTGCTTGCATTTTAATGTGAAACAAAAATGACTTATAGTTACGTATCCTATAAGTAAAAAGCCCGATGCGTCTTTCTCTTCTTTCCTCCTCCTTCATCCTTACTGAGGAACCTTTTTTAAGAATTTACGTTTTTTCCTCTATTTAGTTTATATGGCGTCATCGGCTAATGGTCAGGCCATTGGGCTTTCATCCCAACAATCGGAGTTCGATTCTCCGTGACGCTACCACGTCCCTTCCTATCTGAGCCGCAGCAGATCTTTTTATTAACTGCGGCATTTTTTCGCGGGGTAGAGTACAGGTAACTCAACGGGCTCATATCCCGTCACATGCAGGTTCAAATCCTGTCCCCGCGACCATTTTGAGATTTAAGCGTGACGAATTTGATAGTTACTTCTGTAATGACAAAATGATGGTGATTATTTAATGATACTATCAATACTATTTCCGCTTATTTTACCCCTATAGTGTAATGGTAGCACAGCGGTCTTTAAAAGGAGGATAATTATTGATACAATTACAAAAGGTCGATTAGGTTATAATCTTCTTGAAAGAGAACTTTTAAAACGAGGTTGAGAATTATTTGTTCCAGTTCTTGAGAATGGAAAAATTGATTGTATTGGAATTAAAAATAATCAATTATTACGTTTTCAAATAAAGATAATTCAAAAAGATAGAAATAGAAAAATTCTTCCAGTTCGTAAAATTAGTCATAATCAAGGAGAATATAAAATTCATCATTATACTGCTGATGAAATTGATTATTTTATTGGTAGTGATGTTGAAGAAGAAGATCTTTATATTGTACCAATTGATTTTGTATCACAATATAAGAGCTCTATTAGTGTTCATATGTTAGAGCCTTATAAAAATAATTATTCTCAATTGGAGCCTTTAGTTGGAAACAATTAAAGTGGAGCGGATGATATCGGTGAACCCTGTAAAATGGTAACACCGAGGGAAGATAAGTTCACCCGTAGAGACTAAATAATCCGCCACCTAAGTCATTCTGATAAGGTGAAGATATAGTCCAGACTACAAACTTTTAAAGGTAGCGAAAGCTATAGTAGTAAGCAAAACCGTAGCAGCCTGTGTCCAAAGCAGGTGGTCTCTGTTCGAGTCGGAGTGGGGGTGCCAGTTTATCCGCACATTAGTGCTTATTATAGGAGGTCTGTTTTGGCTAGATTTTCAAAAAATAATTTTAAATTAATTATGAAAGAAATTGAAAAAATGCAGGCCGCAGATGAAAACATAGATGTTCCTATTGGAATATTAGAAGTTATGTTTGATGACTACTGAGGATGTATAGATTATTATTTTCATTGTGATGAAGATGATAAAGATGATGTTGATCAATTATATGATTCATTAATTCAATTTACTACTCATGATGTGTAATTAATATAGAGTGATGATTAGAATAGTTACTTCCACTTGAAATGGCGTTGTTATTGGTTCGATCCCAATTATGTATATGTTGCATATAGCTCAAAAGGTAGAGCACGATTTTATACTATTCTTGCTACTTCCTCTATTCTTCTTGAAATAATAATAAGAGTGACGATTAAATAGTTACTTCTAAATGGTTTATTTTGGTTCGATTCCAAAAAATATGCTGTATAGTGTATTGATGATTAGACTATTTAAATTATTTCCTCTTATTTTTCGGTCCCTTAGCTCAGTCGGTTAGAGCACAAGCCTGTTAAGCTTGGTGTCCTTGGTTCAAGTCCAAGAGGGATCGCCATATGGGACTGTAGCTCAGCTGGCTAGAGCGTCGGACTGTCTCTCCGAAGGTCGTGGGTTCGAACCCCATCAGTCTCGCCACGGTACAATGTTAGAAACCTCCACGCGGTTGTACTGGATTTCAACTAATTCTAACTTATTTTTATTTCTCCATGGTGTAAATGGCAACACAACGGATTCTGGTTCCGTTATTCTACGTTCGAGCCGTAGTGGAGAAGCCAATTTGATTTTTATTTAATATTTAAGGAGATAATTTATGGCAGCTATTCATAAGACCCGCAGAGAAAAATGTCCAAGGTGTAATGAAATTGTTGACTTTGAAATTAATATGCGGTATGTTGATTATAATGGTATTGTACCGTGTTATCAATGTCCTAAATGTAAAATTGAATCTCCTGCTTCTTCATTTAGAGAATTTCTCTCTACTGGAAAAGTTCATATTTATGTATAATTTTATTGCGAGCCCGCAGGTTTAATGGGCTCTCCACCTAATCGCAAATATGATTTTTAAAAATCACCTGTGAAAGTTAGGGAACTCCAGAAGTAATCTTCTGCCAGATAGGGTTGGGCCTATCATTTTAATGCCTTCTTAACTCAGTTGGCTAGAGTGTTCGACTCTTAATCGAAAGGTCGTGGGTTCGAGTCCCACAGAAGGCACCAATTGATTTTTCTACTTTAAGGAGTAAAATGCAAAAGATTAGACATGTTGATTGTGCTATGAATGAATATTGTGCTGATCGTATTCTTCATGGTATTGAAACTCGTACTAAAGTAGATGATACAGATCTTGAAAATTTTTTAATTAGTTTAGTTTATCTTACTAAAAATCAAATTCCTATCGGCCCAAAAGCATCTGATTTAAAGCATGAATTATATGCTTTATATAATTATGAGCAAATTAGTCGTAAACTTCATCCTGGTTTTGACTTAGGAGCTGTATATGGAGCAACTAATTTTGTAAAAATTTTTCAAGACATTTAACGAGACGTGGCCTAGTGGTAAGGCTCTCCGCTTGGGACGGAGAAATCGTCTGTTCAAGTCAGACCGTCTCGACCATGGGGACGTAGCTCTAATTGGGAGAGCGTCGCCTTTGCACGGCGAATGTTGAGGGTTCGAGTCCCTTCGTCTCCAGTCCTTTGTATCTCCAACCTTCACGTGGTAAAGGATGTTATTACTAATAGGGGATAAAAATTTTTTGGGCAAAGATAAATTATTCCACTTATTTATTCTTTACTTATATTGAATAGAAAGGAGAATAAACTATGCCTAAAAAACTTACTCAAGAAGAATATAAACAACGAGTTTATGATTGTGTTGGTGATAAATACACCGTAATAAGTGAATATAAAGGAAAAGATTTACCTGTTACTTTTCATTGTAATATTCACAATATAGATTTTTCAGTAAGTGCAAGTTGTTTTATGAGGGGCAAAGAAAATATAAGAGGAATTTGTCCTGAATGTTCTCAAGATAAAAAAAGAGAAAAACAAATAAAATTAAAATGCGATTATTGTGGAAAAGTTTTTTATAGAGCTCCTTCTAAAATGAATTCTAAAAGTGGATTAGTTTTTTGTTGTAGAGAACATAAAGATGCCGCGACTAAAGTTCAAAGTGGAGAAAGGTTTAACTCTATCAGACCAAGTCATTATGGAAATGGTTTAGCAAATTATAGAGATAAAGCTTTTTCAAAATTTCCTCATAAATGTGCGGTTTGTGGTTATGATGAAGATGAAAGAATTCTTCAGGTTCATCATAAAGATGAAAATCATAATAATAATGACATATCTAATCTTGTTATTCTTTGTCCTAATTGTCATTGAAAAATAACTTTACATTTATATGAATTAACAGAAGAAAATACATTAATAAAATTATAAAGGAGAAAGGGTTCGAGTCCCTTCGTCTCCACCATAGGGATGTGGTGGAACTGGCAGACACGCTAGATTAAGGATCTAGTCCTTTTGGGTGAGGGTTCAAGTCCCTCCGTCCCTACCATATAGACGGGTAGCTCAGTTGGAAGAGCAGATGCCCTACAAGCATAAGGTCGGCGGTTCAAGTCCGTCCTCGTCTACCAGATTTAATGGGAGTGTGATGGAATTGGCAGACATGACAGACTCAAAATCTGTTGGGTAAATCCCGTGCGGGTTCAAGTCCCGCGACTCCTACCATATAATATGGAGAGTGTATCTAAATCTTGTCAAAATATATTCTAGAACAAAAGATAAGAGGATAAGGCGTACTGTATACTGATGATACTAAAGCCGCTCCCACCAATGGCGATCATGGTATAATGGTTATTACGTTAGACTGTGGCTCTGAAAATTTCAGTTCAATTCTGAATGATCGCCCCAATAAATATTTTAACGTGACGATAAAATAGTTACTTCCCTGAGGTTAGTTTAATTGGTAAAACTTTTTAAAAATAAAGGTTCGACTCCTTTACTTTAGCATAAAGCACTATTTTAATTACATCCGTTAATTAAATGGGGATAGAAGGGTTCGACAGGCGTTAAAAGCCAAAGTGAAAGCGTCTGGACACGAGTTCGATTCTCGTTATCTCCACCACGGACCTGTAGCTCAGCTGGTTAGAGCGTTCGCCTGATAAGCGAGAGGTCACAAGTTCAAGTCTTGTCAGGTCCACCAAGTATACAATGCCCGCATAGCTCAAATGGAAAAAGCCTTAGTCTTCTAAACTAATGATTACAGGTTCGAATCCTGTTGCGGGTACCATTAAAAATAAGTATAGTCTCAGTTTATAGCTGTGTCGTGAAACTAGATATATTGCCAGTACGTTCACCTTTGGTAATGCTGCTGCCACATGGTCTCCTTCCACAATTAGACCTAAATACAACGAACCGCAATATATCTAATTTCACGACATGGTTATAGGTTGAGATATTATAGGAAGTTAGCTCAGTGGTAGAGCTATGGTCTCCAAAACCATTGACGAGCGTTCGATTCACTCACTTCCTGCCATGAGCAATTGGCAGATTGGTTTATGCAATGGACTGCAAATCCATTTAGGTTGGTTCAATTCCAGCATTGCTCTCCATATATAAATTGCGGCTGTAGTTCAATGGTAGAATAAGAGCCTTCCAAGCTCCTGATGAGGGTTCGATTCCCTTCAGCCGCTCCAAAGTGTATGCGTCGGCAGCGACGATGGCGGTGTCGCACTGGTCTGTAAAACCAGTCCCTCAGGGTAAACATTGTTGGTTCGAATCCAACCTGACGCACCATATAAGATTTTAATGATAGGAATTATATGATTATTAAATGACATAAACAATATGCAAATGATTATGATCATTTTATTTGCAATGATTGTGGTTACTGAAATAAAGGGACTCCAACAAGGTGTCCTAACTGTGGTTCTTCTTTTGTTAGTTGGTATTAATAAAATACAAATAAAAGAGAGCATATATATATAACAGATGTAGAATATAAACTTAGTGCTTCTTTTGGAGAGTGACCTAATGGATATAAACAATTTAACCAATAAACAAGTAATCGAGTTGGTAGTTAATTCTCGAGATTTACATCGTTGATCTAGAATGGCAAGTACACTATGCTTTAGTATTCCAGAATATATTCGTGCTTGTACTAATGCTCACACAACTATATTAGAGCATGATAGTTTTGGAATTGTACCTGGTCCACATGACGAGGATGATAAAAAAGCATAAAATTAATAATAGACTATCTTCTAAGGCGGATTGGCTCAGAGGTCGACAGCACCGCTCTTGTAAAGCGGTAGTATACATCATCCGTTCGAATCGGATATCCGCCTCAGAGGATAGTTTATTAAATATGATTAAAGTTTCAGCCCTAACAAATTTTGTTAGGGCTGTTTTTTTATAATCTTAAAAAGACAGACAAAAGCCTTTGTGTTTAAAGGGTCTTTTTTAATTAATTAAATCTTCTAAAAAAGACTATATATAGTTATTAGTTCTCCAGAAAGGAAGTTTATATGGGCAAATACAAAATTCTAAGTGCTGATGTGCAGCAAAATACACATCAATTTTTAGTAGATGAAGTAGCTGACCTTGATAGCTTACCAAAGGAGCCAGGTTCTGTTGCATTAGTCGCAAATGATGGAGACGTATATGTTTGCAATAATGCCAAAGAGTGGAAAAAGTTATAAGGAGGATTAAATGGATTTAGTTACCCTTGCTTTAGCTAAAAAAATGGCGGGCACTGGTGGCGGAAGTAGTTCTCCCTCTTATGATGACTTGATTCCTTCTATTGGAGAAAATGGACATTGGTATATTAAAGGTAGAGACACTGGTATTTCTGCGGTACCTGAAAATAACGTAGAAGTTGACGGTGTTTTAAAAGCTGACGTCACTAAACAAAACGTTGTTGTTTTAAAAGATGGTATGGAAACTATTGTAGGAGAATGTACTCAAAGTATTTCATCCAATAGTATAACAGAATTATTTCAGGAAGGATAAAAAATATGGCTAAAGAATATCTTGATTATGCTGGATTAAAGCAATATGATGCTGCTATTAAACAGTATATCTCAGATCATGCTGGAGTAAATGTAGAGCCTTATGATGACTCTGAATTACGTGAAGATATTACAAATCTTCAAAATATGGATACCACTCTTGTTGGTGATCTTAATACTCTTAAAGCATTAGTAGGAAATACTGCCGTTGCAGATCAAATTAATGCAGCTATCGCCGCAGTTATTAATGGAGCTCCCGAAGCATTTGATACTTTAAAAGAAATTTCTGATTGGATTAGCACCAATGGAGAAGCCGCTTCTGATCTAGTCTCTATTGTAGCCGACCAAGGTGAAGCAATCTCCGCAGTTGATGCTAAAGTTGATGCAATCAATGCAATTTCTGGAACTTATATTGATGCTTTATTCTTAACTCCAGTTGAGTTACAAGATGGCCAAACTGTTCAAGAAGCAATTGAAGCTCTTAATGAAGGCGAAAAATTAGTATTAACAGAAAATGTTGCGGAAAATCTCACAATTGATAAAGACGCAGTAATCGAAGCTGAGGACGTTGTCTTTAGTGGTACCGTATCTGTTGATCAGAACGCTGCAGTTACAATTATTGGTGCTTCATTCGCAGGCGAAGTAATCGTTCTCTAATTCACGCTTGATAGGAAGGAAGTAGAAATGTTAAAATTTGAAAATTGTATTTTTAGTGCGGCTGGAGCTAATAAAACTGCTAAAGTTTATGGCTTAACTATTAATGGTGCAGAAGATGTCGTTATTAAAAATTGTGACTTTAATGGCACAGGATATGCGGCAATTCTTAATAAAGGAACTGGTACTCTAACTGTTGAAAATTCTGAATTTGAATGCGGAAATATTAAAAATCCAATTGAAGGATCTCAATCAGAAGCTAACGGAAATGTTACTATAGATGGATGCAATTTTACAGGAGTCCCAGGAAATAATTTCATTAATTTTTATCAGGTAGCCGATGATTCAGTTCATACAATTAAAAATTGTAAATTTGCAGGTAGCACTTTCAACAATGTAATTCGTCTTTCTAATAAGAATAATGCAGAAGCAACATTTAATATCTCTGATTGTACTTATAAATTTGTAAGTGGAACCGCAAATGAATGGACTGGATTTATTCTTTGCCAAGACTATACAAATGCATCTGGTACAAAGCAGGATTTCTCTAAGTATCATATCAATATTGATAATCTTACCCGTCCAGAAGAAGGTTCTCTACTTTATGTCTATGAAGATGGACAGGGAATTATTACTACTAATTATCCTGCTGTAACGATCGATGGTACTCCATTAGTATTCACTGTAGGTATCGCTCCAGATCCTATGGTTGTTGAAGAGGAAGAGGAATAATCAATGGCTGTAAAAGGCTTTGTTGATTATGAGAACCTTAAAAACTATGATATTCTATTAAAAAATTATATTGATCAACAGATTGATCAAAAAGTCGCAGAAGCTATAGAAGCTTATCGTATAGAAGATACCGCGGATGATAATATCATTGATGATCAATCTGATGATGATATTGAAGAATTTTAAGTAAAAGACTCTAAGATTTTTCTTAGAGTCTTTTCTTTTACATTAGAGTTTTTTGAGGGGAGGCTAAAATAAAATTTTATGAGTTTGATTAAATTTTACAATGGATCCGATTCGGATTTAACAGAAAAAGAATACGAAGAAGGAAGCATATATTTTATCTTTCCCAACTCAAATATGACAATGGGTCATATTTATTTAGATATAGATGGAGTAAGAAGAGAAATATCTGCATCTTATAATGATACACCATTAACAAATAGAGTAAAGGCTTTAGAAGATTTATTATTTACTCATTGTGAAGGTGTTGCTATTGATGATACAGATGTTACAGTTTGAGTTAATGATGAAGCTACTTTTACAGGTACGATTTCTCCGGGAACTACAACTGACCCAATTGTTTTTACATCTGCTAATAATAAAGTAGAAGTAACAAGCTATGATATAAATAAAGCTTCTGGTTTCTTTGCGGCTACTATAACAGGATTATCTAATGGTAGAGATACTATTACATTAACTTGCGGTGAATATTCTGATACTATTTCTGTTTTAGTTATGGATCAAGCTGCTTATACTACAGTTATGTTAGAACAAAATTATGATCCAGATGGAGAAAGTTTTTCTTGGAGTCTTCCATCTACATTCAATTTTGATTATGGTCAATATATAGAAGCTAGTTTTAATCTTACTGGTATTACAACAGTTAAGGAAAATCTTCTTAGTATTGGTGCTATAATTACAGAATATCAATCAGGTCCTGTAGTTAATTTCTATACTTCTCAAGCAACTAACACCATTCAAACTAGACTTCGTGTAGGTTCCGCGAGTCAAAATGGTACTAATAAATTTACAGGTCTTGAAATTACCATACCAGCAGAAGAAGATATTGTTATTAGATGAGATGCTAATGGATTATATTTAAATGGAAACTTGTTAAGAGGAGTTAATGCTCTTCAAAATACAACTCTTGATATTGTTCATGAACAATTATCTGAAACAACTCCTATTTTACTTGGCTCCTTAGAAGGCGCAGTTAGATCTCATGCCCATTATAATTATATTAAATACGTTAAATATGATGGCGTTGTTTAATATAATAGAAAAGAGGTGTTTGCAATGAAAGAGCTAGTTATTGACATTAGTGAATGACAAGGTGATTTTGATTTAGTAAAAGCTAAAAAAGAACATAATTTATATGGTGTTGTTATTCGTATTGGCGGGTCATATAAATCTGGTGGATTTTATGACGATGATGAATTTGAAAACAATTATAAGAAAGCTATAGCAGCTAATTTACATGTTGGTGCATACTTCTATTCAACTGCTCAAAATACCGCTCAAGCTAAGAAAGATGCAGAATATACTATAAAGAAATGTGCTGGTAAGAAATTTGATTTACCAATTTATATGGATGTAGAAGAATCCTATCAATTAAGTCTTGGTCGATCTACATTAACAGAGGTTATTAAAACTTGATTAAAAACTGTTGACGCAGGAGGGCTATGGGGCGGAATTTATATGTCTCGTTCTCCTTTCCAAGTATCTGTCTATAGTGATCAATTAATAGATGGATGAGCTACTTGGCTTGCAGAATGAAGTGACTCCCTAAGCGAATTTTCATTTGGAGACGAAGTAGGAATGTGACAATTTGGTGGATCTATTAATACACAACGTTCTACTAAAATTAATGGTATGGATGTAGATCAAAACTGAATTGGTATTGATTATCCTACTAAGATCAAAGCCGCAGGTAAGAATGGATATAAGGCAACTGTATCCCCGCAGCAACGAGTTGTTAATAAAGCACTTTCTCAAGTTGGATACGTAGCTAGTTCTGGAAAACATACAAAATATGCTCAAGAATTAGATGCTATGGGTGACGTATATAACGGTCCAAAAGATGGCTATGATTGATGTGATGTTTTCGCAGATTGAAATTACATTACTACTTTTGGAAAGACCTTAGCAGTAAAAATGATCAATCAGCCTCTATGAGGTGGCGGAGCTGGATGTTGGCTTTCTGCTTCTTATTATCGTTCAGCAAATCAATGATCTTCAAAGCCAAGTCTTGGAGCTCAAATTTTCTTTGGTACCTATGGTGATGAAGGACATACTGGTATAGTAGTTGGGTATACTGGTAGTACAGTAACTACCGTTGAAGGTAATACTGGATATAGTGCGGGATATAGTTCTGGTGCAGTTCTAAAACGTACTTATAATATTGGAGATAGTAGTATTGTAGGATATGGTATTCCTAAATGGGATCTCGCAGGTGGAGCAGACCTTCCAACAGAACCAACAAACAGTTATGAAGATACTGGTAAACTTGACGTAGATGGCTATCTTGGTGTTCAAAGTATTACCGCATGGCAAACTGCTTTAGGTACGACTGTAGATGGTATTATTTCTGGACAAGGTAACTCTGATTATCCTTATCATGTTCGTCTTAACGCTGTTTCTTATGAATCCGGTGGATCAGAATTAGTTCGTGCAATTCAAAGAAAAGTTGGTGCAAATGTTGATGGATATCTCGGCTCGCAAACAATTAGAGCTATTCAACAATGGCTCAATGATAATTGCGGAGAATCTCTTGATACAGATGGATATTTAGGACCTCTAACAGCACAGGCAATTCAACGTTCGCTTAATAACGATAAATGGTAATTACAAAGCCCTAAGAGTTTTCTCTTAGGGCTCTTTTTTTTATTGACAGAATCTATATAATTATGATATAATATAATTAATCTAAAAGAAGAAAGGATTAATTATGTCTGGTGAAAGCTCGAAAGAATTTACAGTTCAATATAAATATGCAGAAATCCCTGAAGAACCACGATATGTTAAAAAGAAGAAACCAAAGCGAGTGGTTCGATCTGATCATAAGCATAATTATGTATCTTGTTATTTTAATAGTAATATTACCGTATATAGAGATAAAAAGAGGATTCCCGTATATGGTTGCGGGTCGTACTGCTCTATTTGCGGCCGCATTGGAGATACTGGTTGGAATCAAATTCCAGTTGAAAATGCTGATCCAAGTATTCCTGTATTCAATCGAGAACTATTGGATTTGAATAAATACGTATCTATATAGTATTATAAAAGAAGAGTATCAGTAGAAATATTGGTACTCTTCTTTTTTTATTTATAAGGAAAGAAAGATGTTTAAAAAACAAAATGAAGATATGATTTATATTTTCGCAGATACTACACAAAAAGTTTTAATTCCATTTAGAGGAACTGAAACTGAGATGCTTGATATGTGGGATATTCTAACAGATCAAGGATTAAAAATAGATCGTGCAGAAAATGTAGCAATTTGGACAAAAGATCGAAATCCTTTTACTCCTTTACTTTAAAATAATAGTTGACATATGCTATATTTTTATGGTATAATATATATATAGAAAGTGAGAGAAAGGAAACAAAAATGTGCAATGAGTCATGCAATCGGTCTTGTAGGAATTGTTATTGGCGAGTTGATCATATTTTTGGAGAGTGTTGGCCGCCTGAGAGTGAAACAGTTGATGGGTTTCATTGCTATCAATATCGTACTATGTTTTTCTCAACTTTCGATGGAGAAAAATGTATTGGATGGCAAAAGCCTAAGAGAGACAATGAATCTTCTGCTATGGAACAATATATGATGCGATAGGACAAAAATGAGTAGAAGTTATCGAAAGCATTTTTGGTTTCCAACTGAAGGCGATAAGCAGAATAAGAAATTCTTTAATCGCCGCATTCGTCGTAAGCATGATGTAGGTAGTAACGGAGAATATCGCAAGCACGGCAACTCGCTTGATATTCATTGTTGGTGGATTCACTATCCTAATGAAGAAGCGTTTGTGCAAGAGAGTATCCGTTATGGAGCGACAGAGCAGGAAGCCCGCAGGATTTGGCGGACTCATTATCGGGCTAAGTAAAGAAGGAGATATAATGAATTTTTGTGATACTTGTCAAGCTTATCTTGATGATCCTGAGTATTGTGCAGATTGTACTGCCGTAGATGATTTTGAAGCAGACTATTATTATAATGATGGGGATGAATCTTATTATTATGACAGAGAGGTAGATGATGGTTATTATGAATAAAACATCTGAACTAAACGCCCTAAAGAGTCGCCGCAGTATTATTCTATCTCGTGGTAAAACTCTTGATGGAGAGGGCGTACTTCGTAAAATTAATCGCAAAATTCGCAATCTTGAAAAGGAGCTTAATTCATAATGCTAACTCCAAAGAAAGTCATTGATTTTTTAGTTATGTTGGATCATTTTGATAGCGTAACAATTGAAGAAAATCAACAAGGTGAAAATGTAACTCTTGAAGCAATTAATAGTGTAAATTCTGGAAATAATTGTCTCCATTTTTGCATTGTTCATAATGGTCATCGTATTGTTATTCAAACATATAAGTATATGAATATTCCAGGTAAGCCTATAGATGTTGTTCAAGGTAAGCCTGAAATGGAAGATGAATTTATTGATTTTATTGATTTTCTTAATGACTCCCGCAATGATTTTTCTGATCAAGTTTTAAATAATCTTTTTGTTTTTTATTGTAGCACAATGTGGCAAGATCTTTATGCCGTTTATTTTGGTGAAATGGATAGTTTTATTTTTGTTTTTGATCCTGATGATCTTACAGTTACATTTGAAAATCTATATAATCAATGGATTATTACTGCAACAAAAGCGACACCAGAGCAAATTCGTTTTATTATTAATTTTATTGACACTATAGAAAATCTTTGTAAGTAGGAGTTAAATGATTACTAAATATTCATATGGTCAATGTGAATGTAAGTCTAAGAAACCTAATGTAATTGATTATTACCAGACTTGGACTGCGGAAGAGATTCGCGCAGATCTTCAGCCTAGACGTACCGAAGCTATTATGATTTTTGATAATATTGATTATAGTATTAATATTGGTTGCGGTATTCGTTCTAACAACGCTTTCCTTGGACGAGCTGTGTATGTATGCGGACGCCGCAAGTATGATAAAAGATCTGCCGCAGGAACTAATCATTACGAAAATGTATATCATGCGGATACAGTAAAGGAGGTTATTGATTATGTTAGATCTCTTGGGTATACTGTTTTCGCTATTGATAATATTATGCGATACAAGCCAATTAACATTTCTGATTATGCTTTGCCGCAGAAAAGCGCTTTTGTCTTTGGGCAAGAAGGAACTGGCTTGGATGAAGAGACTATTAATATGTGCGATCATATGCTATTTATTGGCATGGATGGTTCTGTTCGTTCGCTCAATGTAGCAGTCGCTGCGGGAATTGTTCAATATGAGTATACTCGTCAATGGAAAACTTTATAAGCCAGGAGATTACATTCCTGGAGTTCCTCGTACTTGTTTTAATTGTGATAACTGCATTAATTTAGGAGAAGGAACCTACGTTTGTGATGAACATAACTACGCAGTAGTAATGATTGACTATTTATTAATTTATAAAGAAAAATGTAGAAAATGGAGACCCAGAAATGCTTACTAAAAAGGAAAAGGAAATTATTGCTTTTTGTATTATATTTGCTATTGTATGCTGTGGTATTATTGGGCTATGCTGGGTTATTGTACAATCTATTCCAGATGTAGTATTTCCATCTAGTCCTTATAACTTTCCTCCTACAGTGGATTAAGGAGTTATTTTATGCGTTATTTTATTAGTGATCTTCATATGGGTCATCTTGGTATTATTGATTTTGAAAGAACAGATTTTTCAACTATTGAAGAGCATGACAATTATATTGCAAATTTTATAAATAGTCTTGCTAAGAAGCTAAAGCCAGGTGATGAAGTGTGGAATCTTGGAGATTATGGTCTAGTTGACTATCTCTATTTTACTGATTGGATTCATCAGGCTGGAGCAAAAGCTTATTATATATATGGTAATCATGATCATCAAAGTGATTTACCTGCATTTGAGAAGTATTTTGATCAAGTTTTTCTTTATCCAGTTTTTCTATCTCAGAAGCTTGTAGTAAGTCATTTTCCTGTAGCTGTATATCCTGATACTATTAATGTACACGGACATCTTCATGCAAGTAAACTGTCTGATCTTAATCATATGAATGCATCAATTCATGTTGCTGGATATCATCCTATTACTGATCGTAATATTGGTTCTCGATATAAAGAACTTCCAAGATTTGTTCGTCGTTTTCTATATGAACCTTGGGCTGCAGACTATCAGTTTATTCAACCTAAAGAAGATGTGATTATGACTCCAGATGGACATATTGATCTTAGTGCTTCACGTTATCTCCAAAAGGTAAATACAGATCGCCGCTTCCAAGAGGGAGAAACTTATCAACCATATCATGGGCAAGGAATGTTTTAACAAATCTATAAAATAACACTTGACATACACTATCTTTTTATGTTATAATATAATTATAAAAAGAAAGGAGAAAGATTTATGGATATGTGGATCGTTATTGAAATTGGAAGTAATATTCCTGTGGATCCAATCACTTCTGCTGATGATTATCCCGTTGCGGAGATCGTTCTAGAAAAAGGTTTTAAGACTGAAAAAGCTGCTCGTGAGTGGATTGCACAACATCCGCACGGTCGTTATTTTGAGCCTTATAAGTTGCCCATTCAAGAGTAAGGATATTATAATGAAGCAGCCATATTACCTTTGCGGTGAAAATATTGATGGCGATTTTATTGAAAGTTTTTTTGGTGGAACTTATGATGAATGTATAGAATATGCTACCGAGCTTTTAAATAATTATGATGGTGGACACCTTGATATTTATATTTTGCATAATAACGAAGATGAATTTGTTGATTATATCGAGGTCTAAGTATGTTTGATGAAACTTATACAGTAATTTTTCATACTTCATCTAATCCAACTTTTATTGAGACAGGATTGATTGCTCAAGAAGTCGATTTTTGTTGTAAGGCTTATCTCGATAAAGGTGAATGGGTTGAAGCTTTTATTGTAGAATCAGATCAAAAGATTAGTTACGAACAGGAGTAAGATCATGGAAAACGATGAAGTATTTGATGGCATGTATACTCGTCCTTATGCAGAAGATGACGCTCTTCTTAATGATTTTATTAATAATCTTATTCGGCATCTTTCTTGGGAAATGTTCGTGCATCAGGAAGAAACTTGCTATGATATTACAGAAAAGAATCCTCCAATGCTTAAGGATAATGTAATTGATTATATGCAGACTGCAATTAATAATGCGCTTGAAGGAATTCGTGATTATGTTATTTGTCGTATGCTTATGTCTTATCGTTTAAGCAATATTGATCTTGGAGAAGAAGCAGAATCGTATTTGCGGGATTCATTTGGAGAAGAAGAGTGGGCTAAGTTTGAGGAAATCGCGAAAAAGTATATTTGGAATGATTATGCTAGATTCTGTGGTGTAAAAGGTGCTAAAAACTATTTTACAAGGATTGGTCGAACTGAGTATATCCCCGCAGAGGAGTAATAATTATGATGGTTAATTATTATGATGAACTTACACATGTTCTTACTAAACATGGTTATAGTCTTGTTAATATTGATTGGATTGGGAATCGTGATTTTACTATTCCAATTTATGAATTTTTGCAGAAAGCTTTGAACACTGATTATAATAATGGCTATGGTGGAGTAGCTACTCCTGTGGATGTTGTTATAGTTATGAAGGATGGCTCATGGTTTGAACGAGCAGAGTATGATGGTTCTGAATGGTGGGAGCATAAGAAGCCTTATACTAAGCCGCAAGTTAATCGACATATTAATACACGAAACTTTGAATACTATGGTTATAGCGTTCCAAAGCTTAAGGCGTATTGTTATGAATAATCCATATATTTCTCAAAGAAACAATATTTGGTATTGTATGCTACCAAATAGATGTTATAAAAAAATACCCTGTATAAGTTGGGTTAAAGGTATTAATTGGTCTGTTATATATTATAAAGTTTATCAAGGTCTAGTCCAAGAGAAACTAACTTATAAACAGATGCAAGAATGGCCTATAGAAAAAATTTTAGAAGCTGTAGATGTAAAAATCTAAAAAGGAGGACTTAATGTTCAAAAAGGGTTTTGGTTTTGCACTATGTATTGTACTTGCTCTATTCTTTGCTCTTACTTGTGTATATGGGCAAGATGTAGGTGAGGTTTGTATTCTTCGTAACTGGGGTGGCGAACTCGCAGGTACGACAGAGAACGCGGGATTCCATCTGAAAGCACCTTGGCAAACAGTTATTCGTTACGATATCCGCAATAACATCGTAAATCTTTATCGAGATTCAGAGTATGCTTATGATAACGGTACCGCAACAGGTATGGAAGTAACTGTCTATGATAAGACTGGTGCCCAGGCAAATGTAGACGTTCAAGTAATTTATTCTCTTGACGCAGACGCCGCAATTGATCTATATACAGATTATCAAAAGCAAGAGAACTTTGTACAGATTGTAGCTGTCAATAATGTACGTGATGCAGCCCGCAATTGTTCTGGTAAGTTTAGCACTCTTGAGCTACTAACTAGTCGTGAGCAATATGCAAAGGCAATTTATGACAAGCTTGCTCCTGAGTGGGCTAATCTTGGACTCCATATTAGTGAAGTAAATGTTCAAGATATTCGATACTCAGATGAAATTGTAAATGCGTATACGGCCGCACAGAAAACTGAGATTTCAAAGCAGAATGCAGTAAACGAGCAAGAAGCTGAGAAAGTTAGAATTGAAACTGAGATTCTAAAAGCTCAAGGTGAAGCTGAAGCAAATAAGATTCGTTCTGAATCTCTAACTCCAGAAATTCTACAACAACAGTATATTGATGCTCTTCGCAATGGACAAACAATCTATGTTGTTCCTGAAGGTGGATCAACAATTGTAATTCCTAATACTCCTAATGCTGCTCAGTAATTAGAATCTTGGGGCTCCTGTCACTAAATTGATTTTCAAATCTAAATCTTTTTAGTTGACAGGAGCCCTTTTTTTATGTTATAATATATATAAAGAAAGTGAGAAAGAAGGGAAACTTATGGCCGATATTAAGAACTACATGGTAGGCAACGATCAGAAGACTATTGACCAGATTCAGGAATTCGCAGCGTCTCCTGCGTATCGCGATAGCAAGATCCGTATTATGCCCGATGCCCATGCTGGTAAGGGTGCGGTGGTTGGTTCAACCATGACCTATTCGGATAAGATTGTCCCTGGAACTGTCGGTGTCGATATTGCTTGTCGTGTGTCTGCGTTCCGAGTAGATGCTGGCAACGTTGATTGTGATTATCTTGACAAGGTTTGCCGCGAGTATATCCCTACCGGTTTCTCTGTACGTTCGGCTGAGCATGAACTTTCGCTTGATTTCCCGTATGAGGAGTTGTATTGCTGGGAGCAGTTGTCTAACCATGATCGACTCCGCAAGTCAATGGGTACTTTGGGTGGTGGTAACCACTATCTCGAGCTCGACTACGACGAGGATTCTAGCTTCTATTGGTTCGTAATTCATTGTGGATCTCGCAACCTTGGTAAGCAGATTGCTGAGTATTATCAGGAGATTGCTATCGAAGCTCGGGACGCCCGCATTAAGTCGTATAGGGAGTCGAAGATAAAGGAACTTCGTTATCTTTCCACTATTCAGAATCATGGTTTTCAGGAGGTTGTGCAATATTGGAACGATAAGATCCGTCTTGAGCCTTCAAATGATTTGTGCTATCTTGAAGGCGAGGATATGATGCACTATCTGCACGACATGCGTATCTGCAATGACTTCTCTTACTATTCTCATCTTGCAATTTATCGTGAAGTTGCAAAGATGATGGGATGGGCTTTTAATCCGCCTGGGATCTCCTGCATTCATAACTATGTGGATGTAGAACATGGCATCATTCGTAAGGGAGCTATTGAGGGATACCGTGGTCAGATCGGCATTATTCCTCTGAACATGCGTGACGGTGTTCTTTTTGTTCGTGCTCTTGGAAATGAGGACTGGAACTGTTCGCTTCCTCATGGAGCTGGTCGTGTTATGTCCCGTGGCGAGGCCCGCAAGAACTTGCGGCTTGAGGATTTTGAAATGGCTATGAAGGGGATTTCTTCTTCGTCGGTAGTCACTGAGACTATTGATGAGGCACCTATGGCGTATAAGGATGCGGAAGCAATCATCGAAGCAATTGCTCCTAACGCACAGATCATTGCACATATGTATCCTGTCTGGAACTTCAAGGCTAAGTAATATATATAGGGCGTCTGTTGGTCTAAAAGAAAAAGATTGACAGACGCCCTATTTTTATGGTATAATATAATTATAGAAAAAGAGAAAAGGAGAATTAATGAAGCTTAGCAAGCAAACTCAATATGATTTTTTTATAGGTTTTCTTATTATTAGTGCTATTGGTTTTTGGATGATGATTATTTGTTCTATTCTAGATCTTTTTCTTTAAAAGGAGATTTTAATGTCTAATTTTCGTAACTATCCTGATGATGGTATTATTGAGTTTCGTGATGAAGATGATATTGAATACCTCGTTGTTAGTGAAGAAAATTGGAAACAAAATATTATTTTTGGTTTTAGCACGCATTATTATAGTGTAGCATGTCAATATGCTCGTGAACATGCTAATGACAATTGGGTTATCACTTGTATTTAAGGAGCTATAATGGCTTATATTATTGTTGATGTTGATACTGGCGATTATGCTCATCATGAAGTTTCTTGTCTATTACCTCTTGGAGAAAGGAATATTCCTTTTAGATTTTATTCATACCAAGAAGCTATGGAAGTGTTTGAAAAGATCCCCATACCTCATGATGAAGATTATATAATTGTAGAAGATAAACCTCTTTATGAGCAAGAGAGAGTTTTCTTCTTTTAAGGAGTTAAACCATGGAAGAGACCAAGCTTCATTCTGGTGTTATTGTTGTTTACGATAAGGATGGTCATCCTGTTCATATCTATTATGTAAACGTAAAGTAATTACACAAGGAGAGTCTCTTATGCTTGTTAAAGACTTTGTGCGAGGTATGAAATTTGCTAGTTCACTTGTTAATAATGATGCTGCAAATCGTATAAGATTTTATAATTTTCAAGGTATAGAATGTACTTTTGAAGAAGGTAAGGATCATGAACTTTGTGGAGTAAGTCTTTTTATTGATCCAGAAACTAAAAAGGAAGTAATTGCCGTTACTTGCTATGTGTAATTCAAAATTAAGGAGAATTGAATTATGTGCGATTGTGATGAGCGAAAGTGTGAAACTTGCGATTGGCGATGTGGGATACTTTCAAGTGGAAATATACGTCAAGTAGGAGATCATCTTTGGTGCACACTAGAAGAGAACCTTTTTTCTTCTGAAGCTCCTTGCGAACTATGGCAAAAGCAAGAATATCCTGTCCCTCGTGGTGAGTGGGTAGGCCCTAATTGGTGGTATTAAAGAGGTAAAGATATGAAAGTATATGTTATTCTTATAGATTATAAAGATGGCCGTGACTCAAAAGTATATGGCATATATAAAAATTATCGCCATGCTTACCAAGAGAGAGAAAAAGTTGTAGAAATTGGTAAAACTCTATGAGGCGTCAATCAGTTTAAACTTCGTATTGTATACTCGGAGGTTACTGAATAATAACTGATGTAGAGAAAAATACTCTAGAACGTCGTATTAACGAGTTATGTGTAGAGATCGAAGCGGAGAAGCAGCATAATACTAAGCTGCTTGAAGCGGCTGAAAAATGGATGGCGAAGGCCGCACACTTCGAGCTTGAGAATTCCAAGCTACGTGAGTTGGCTGTTTCATATGATAGTGCCTTACGCAGGATGTGCGATCAGATGCAGGGTCATATAGATTGCCATGATTGCATACTTGGTAAGAATTATGGTGATGACTCATGTGCGATCGACGAACTGCGTAAAGCGGCATATGTAGTGAAAGTTGAGTTAGATGATTAATGCAGAATATTTAGGACTTACTGCATATCAGTTGGCGAAGATAGCAAGTAAGCTAGAAGATGAGAATGCCAAGCTGCGTAAGTTAGCGTATGGATTTAGATATTGCTCAAAAACTCTTGTGTGTAAGGGCTGTCCACTGTATGATCCATCTGAGTCTGACTATTGCCGCGGTGGAAAACTTGAGCATGAGTTGAGAATTGAGGAAAATTAATGAATACAGATAATGAATTACGTAGGATGCTAGACGAGCGTGGAGTGAATTGGGATTATGGCGTAACGGGCGCTACAACCACAAAGTTTAGAATCAATGGTGTAGATCTCACTTTCATGCCGATGCGTGATGGACTTGTTTGCACGACAATCCTTACTCCCGAACAGGTCATTGCTGTCACACTGGGACTTGAGACGTGTCAACTAACTGACAACGGGCCGTGGGGCTATACCTACGAGTGTAGCGAGTGCGGTGCGGCGTTTGATGTTGGTATATTTGACGGTAAAGTCAATTTTTGCCCCAACTGCGGGCGACGAGTCGAAATGGTGGTGGCGAACTAATGAATGAGCGGCTAATTGCAATTTTTCAAGACTTGGCACTTCTTGCATTTTCATTGCTAATTATATTCGGAGCGAGTGGTGATGCATAGTGAATGTATTCTTTAAGGGCCCGCTCATTGTAGGTGGAGTGATTATTGGTGTTGTTGCGGCGATACTTATTGCATCTGCGGTGGCGAAGATTATGGTCTGGATTGATGAAAAAGGTGATGCGTAATGACCGCAATTGAAAAGATACGTGCCGAATTGACAAAGCGTGGCGTAAAGTGGAGTAATCCAAGACCAACTATCACGCGATATCTAGATAAATATGGAGTAAATTGCAGAGTGATGCCCTGGACTCCCAATACAGTCAAAGTTGAACTCTATCTCACTCCCGCACAAGCAATTGCCGCGACGGTAGATGCGGAGACATGTAAACTTGTGGAGACTGAACACGAGCAAGAGATAGCTGATGAATTTGGTAAAGGTACTTTTTCTTATTGGTCTTATGATTGTAGTGAGTGCGGCCACGAGAATACTGAATATGGACGGTTCTGTGCAGGATGTGGCAGGAAAGTGGTGGATTAATGAATAGTAAGACAGAGCAGGCAGTTAGAGAGTTTATGCATTTAAGCGCTGAGATTAACCGCGGGAAATGTAAGTTAAGGGAGATCTGAATAGATCGTAGTGCGAGTGAGTATATGGATGATCACTACTTTGTGTTCGATAATGTTTATGAGTGTTCATGTGGAGCGCGGTTCGGACATGTTGCAGAGAAAAAGCCATGTTTCTGCCCACAATGCGGCGCTCGTGTAACGGAGGTGATCTCATGGCCGACACCGAACGCGACTATGCCTATATAGAAGCATATGAGGAATGGGACGACTATGAAGGCTCATATGACGTTTATGAGTGCAGTAACTGTGGCAAGTATCTAACAGATAGCTTACAAATCGCATTGTACGGCAAGGGGATACCGAGGATATGCCCAAACTGTAGAAAGGAACTAAGATGGTAAGTGAGAAGGAAAAACTGCAACAGTTTAAGAAGGACAAACTGCAACAGTTGTGTATAGAGAGAATTGAGTACCAACGAGGTAAGACCAAGCGGGCAACAATAGCAGAGCTGAGAAAACTGCTAAAAGGACATGGTGTAAAATTTGATGAATTTAAATTCATGACACAATGGACAGGCGTGCTCGGTGAGAAAGTGGAAGCATACCCAACTGATATATTTCCAGATACATTACTTGTAAAGCATGTATTCCTTACTCCAGAACAAGCTATTAAGGCTACAGTAGGGCCAGAGACATGCCGCATTGAACACTATGACACAGATGTTTTGCTAGGTGAACGTTACTATAGATGCACCGCATGTCATACAGAAATCTTTAACAATCTTGGCTATCGTTTCTGTCCTTATTGCGGAGCAAAGGTGGTGGATTAATGACTGATATTGAAAAAGAAACTCTTTGCGCACGAATTGATGAATTATGCCAAGAAGTAGAAGCGCTTAAACGCGAAAAGGCATATTGAGAGCTGGATAAATGTCTGCAATGCTCAAATATTGATGCGTTGCTAAAAACACAAACAGATAATGACAAGTTGCGCGAGCAGTTGGAATATGATCGCCAAACCTCGCGATCACGACTTGAGCGTATAGATCAACTCAAAGATGAAAATGATAAACTGCGAGAGTTGGTGCAGGATATGTGGCAGTTCACAGGTACGACATGCAAGAAGTACCCAAGACTGTTTGACCCCATTGCTCAAGGCGGACAGATGGTGCAACTCAACATGATTAACACCTTTGAACAGCGCATGCTCGAACTGGGAATTGAGGTAAAATGAGTATAATTAGTGGCCAAATTGACAAGTTACGTACCGCTGCACGGACATATCGTAAGCTTGGTAACTATACAGTTGAGGGTATGTTCCTAGAAGCCGCTGATACTATCAACACAGCTGAAGGTTTACTTCTTAAAGCTGACGATACTATTATGGAGCTACGAACCGAGAATGATAAACTGCGAAAGTTATGTGCAGATTTGCGATTTTGCAAGCGTCATAATTGTTTAACATGTAGTCACGGACGATTCTGCGATATGCATTTTGATGAAAGGTATGCAGAGTTGAAAATCAGGATAGGATAAAAATATATTACAAATATAAATTTTAGAATTGGATATATTTTATGGATTTAAAAAATAATAAAATATTTAATTTTGTTTGTATAATATTTTATATATATAACATAGTTATGAATTTTTATTTAAGTATTCAATATATGATTCATGCTTATATGTTTGGAGAAGGTTCATATACAGTATTGGCTTGGGTATTTACTCTTTTCTGCGGAATGTGGATATATAAGGTAAAGACAATGGACGAAGAAACAGGAGAATAAAAATGGCTTATTATCATGTTGAACCTGAATATCGACATAATATGAAAAAGTTGCCGGATCGGATTCTTGTACGAGAAGATGGTTATCTTGGAGCACATAAAAATTATGGTGAACCAATTATTGATTATTGGTATAATCGTGAACGCACATGTAAGATAACCGAGTTAGAATCTTATTCTCATGCTCACACTTTTGATCCGCCAGTTCCGCATTTCATTAAACTTCATACTTTTGAATGTAGTGAGTGCGGACGAGCATTTGATTATGCCTTCTTCGGACCTTTTGAATATTGCCCGCATTGTGGCTGCAAAATCATTGAAGATGAAGATGAAGATTAATTTAAAGGAGTGGTGCAGTATATGAAAAATTTAGCTTTCACTTGTGATTTTTGTGGGCGTCAATTTGATAGTTATGATGGAGGAGCATTTCTTTCTTTTCAACCACTTGATCCAGAGAATTATGATTATAATAAATTCATTAGAAAATTTGAATATCATTTTTGTGGAAAATGTGCAGAGTCAATAGGAGTCCAAGTTAAAGAATTTCTTTCGCAAATAGGAGCCAAGGT
>JAEEGL010651417.1_pt1 | contig 27193 bp, 35 predicted proteins | sample 9134231 | NCBI WGS metagenome assembly JAEEGL01 (sample SAMN16246548, study PRJNA631951) | gut metagenome | biome: gut microbiome; feature: rumen; material: fiber-attached | host: Bos | place: Iran: Karaj | collected 2018-10 | reverse complement strand
TATGCAGATTCGCAAGAGATGGCCACTGATACTGTCAGTGGTGCAAAGTCTCTCCTGATTCGTTTTCTTCCGGTTTCCATTATATCTCGATAAATCCGACTGCTTGAAAGTTCTCATCAATAGTTGCTGTGATGGTGAAGGTGGTGCTCTCCGATGCACCAAGGTCATTGAGGCTCTGAGAGAATTCGATGTCAATCTCCCCATCGAAGAGCCTTGCCTTGCTGGTCATGTTCCAGGCAGCATCTTCCACAGCATCTCCGGAGTCTCGCACGATCCTCCAGGTAGTCACCTGCTCGGTCACATCCTCATACATACCCTTCCACACTCGGCAGGTCAGGTGCATGGTCTCTCCCCAGGCCAGGAAAGAGTCCCCATTTGTGTCAATCTCCAGTCTGAGAGGAAGCTCTGAGAATGGAGTGAATATCTCCTTGATCCATTCCTTGATTGTACCAAGGCTCACCTTCTTCCACTCCTGGACAAAGGGAGACTGGACCAGGAAGAGCAGTGAATTCTCCAGATTCGCATCCGGATAATCCACCACTCTAGGTATCAAAAAAAAAAGCTCACCAGATGGAGATGGCACCTCGATGATGGGAAATTCCTCATTGGTCCTCACTATTTTCAGCAAGGTGCCTTCCTCGGCCAGCGAGAAATTGAAGTCGCTGGAATTCACATTGGCCTTGTCGGAGGCCTGGATGCTGGAGGAGTCGAGCACAATGAGCTCGATATTCCCATCAATGATTGACCACTGCTTGGAGCTGGCAAAGAATTCCCACAGCCACACCGCCTCGGTCTTGCCGACATAGCCGGTATTCTGGCTCCAGGATCTTGTCGGAGCTTCTGTGATATTGATCTTGGTGTCGGCCAGCTCGGCCACCTCATGGGAGATGCTCGGAGCCAGGCTCCTCTTGCCGGTGAAGCAGAAGGTGTCGATGCCTCCGAGGGAGTTCACGCACAGATAGTAGTGCTCATCCCTGGTCACCGGAGTGAAGATGTACCTCTGGATGTAGGAGAGCCTGGTGCCACCGGTGGTCTCCACCCACACATCCACCATGCCGGTGAGCTGGTCGGAGGAATGGGAGCTGAGAGAAAAGAGGTGCTGCATCTCCATATTGTAGGTGATGTACTGGCCGGCAGATGCAGTATTGACAGTGACGGTCTCCGGATTGCCCTGCACAGGATAGAATTTGGCCCTCACTCGGCTGGCACTCTCATGGTAGTAGGAGAGGTACTCCGGCTGATTCCACCGGACTCTCTTCGCCTGAGGTTGCCAGGTGAGCCAATTCGCCTTGAGGAAATTGGATGCAGTGTCGGAGAGCTTCCTCACACCACCGGCAAGCACAGTGAAGGTCTTGGCCAGGGAGTCATCCACATAGGCCGAGAATTCGGCCTTTCCGTTGCTCTGCACAAACACATTCGAGCTCGGAAGGATGATGGAGAGGTACTGAGCACACACATCCTGGACATCGATCTCGACCATAGTGCTCCCATTGGGATCATAGGTCTCCTCAATGACGGTGACACCGCCCTTCATGAGCTTGAAGGATACGGTGCTGGAAGAGTTTATCCTGAAACTCTTCAGATTCCTCAGCAGGCTGAGTGTTTCTGGTGTCTGAATGACAGTTGCCATGATGCAAATTTATGAAGAGTCCTACCTGCCCGATAGGACATTAAATCACTATGCTGACCGAATCAAACCATTCCTCCAGCTCGAATACTCCGATGCCATAATCACTGTACTGGCCTCTCGGTGTGGTCACCCTCCGGAAGAAATAGATCTGCCGAGCAATGTGCTGAGTCTGCTCTCCGAGAGCATTCGGTGAAGGGATGAAGAAATCCTTATCAGGATCCTGGATGTATGGATCGCTCTCATCATACTTCCAAAGCACGGTGCCGGAGGTTTGCTGAGCCTGGAGCTGTGACTGCTTGGCCGTGATCTGTGTCTGATTGAGCTGCCACTGGTAGATAGGCTCCGGCACATTGATCGGCTCATCCTCCTGGCCATCGGCAAAGTCCTTGATGAGCCTGAATTTCGCCTCCAGGCACCGGAGCTGCTTGCCTACCTCATACTTCAGGCTCACCGGCAGCAGAGTCTGCCCCTCGAAGAGCTTCATGGAGTACAGGTTGTACTTCATCAGCTCATCGATGGTGAGATTGAATCTTCCGGAGATAGTAACGGCATTATTCCTCAGGTGCTTATTGTAGGACTCGAAGAATGCCGGCACAATCTCCTCCGGGATGAGATTGATGGCACCGGAGACCAGGTTGCCTCGATTGTTGTACTTCTGAGTGCTGGCCATGTAGTATTTCCCATCGGCAGTGATGAGCTGTGGTGCGGACCGGAGCTCGGTCAGACCGATGTAATGCACGATGATGATCTCCTGATCCTCATCCTTCTCGCTGTCATTGTAGCTGGTATTCCTATGGAGCCGGTCACCGATGTAGGGAGCCATGATGCCATACTGCCCCACACGGATCATCGGAGGTACCAGGTCCTCCGGAGAGAAGGATTCCGAGGTGTCGGAGTTGTACCGGTCATACTTGAATTGATTGGTGCCAACCTTCACCCTCTTGACAGAGGACCTTCCTGATCTGGATGACCGACCGGCAAAATTGGCAAAGGAGAGATGCACCTCATAGTAGTCACCGGTGGCCAGACGGTACACCAGGCAAGGTGTAAGGATGGAGGAGAATTCGCTCTCATCGACCGGCTTGACATAGCCGTATTTCTTCACCAGCTCCTCCAAGGTCTCTGCTGCAGGTGCAGCTCCATCCAGGCTGGTATTCGGCTCCATCACCACCCGGCTCGATGCAGAGAAGGACTTGGTGGCCTGGCCTAAGAGCTTCTTGGTCAGATCCAGGTCATAGCCGGCCTGCATGATGTCCTCCAGGAATACGATATCCACCTGCTTGCTGGCCGGATTCACGATGATCTGAGCATGGAATTTCATCCGGAGCCACTCAAGCAGCTCGGAGATGGTCTTATTCGGCACCAGGTCGGAGTAGTCAATCTTGCCATTGCAGATGACATCCGAGCAGTTATGCACCAGCACAAGATTGCTCAGGAAGTTCGAGCTGGTGAAACAGTTCGAGCCGATGGTGTAGCCACACAGGTCGAAGAGCAGCTCCAGGAATCTTGGAAACTTCAGGAAGGGAGCAATCCCATATCCCTCCGGTACCGACACATCCTCACCGCCTTCCTTCACGATTCGGGGAGAGTGAGCGAGTGGCCATATCTCACTATAGGTGGCACTGGCATAGAGAGGCTCATTGTTGAGCTGGTACTCCCCATCATCGAGAGCCACAGCCACCGGGAAGATCCGGAAGTCGGAGGATACCTGCCCCTTGTACACCTGCCACAGCCAGGAATACCAGCTCTCCGGAGTGGAGTAGGTGGTGAGCACCTTGGCCGAGAAGAGCTCCTTCAGATTCTTATCCTTGTACAAGCTGTAGAAGGAAGAGTCCTCCAGAGCCATCGAGCATGTGATGGAGTCATCGGTGGCAGAGGCTACCACCAGCACACCCTTCTTCTGAAAGATACCCTTCTGGATGGTGGCCGGGAATGAGTTCACATACCGATTCTTCCTGGCTATTCTTCCAGGGAATCCGAGCTTGGCCTGGTCCTGTGGTGTGGCCGGTATGGTGGCAGCGATGGAAGCAGCACCTTCCTCTGAGAAGAAGGCACTATTCTGCTCGATGTCGAAGCTGAAATTTGCCGGGAGAGTAAGCTCCCCATTCTCGGTGACTAGTTTCATTTCTTGCCGGTGATTTTCTTCATGGTGCTCTGCAGCTCCTGCTGAGAGTTAATCTCGGAGAGCAGCACATAGGCAGGGATGCCATTGTCAATGATATACTGAAGCACGGCCACAAGCTGAGCCACAAGAGCCGGATCCATCGAGGAGAGGCCAGGAGCCACCATGTTGCTGGAAGGAGTGGTCATGCCACCATCAGCGAATCCGGACACACCGGATACCGAGGTGCCTCTCTTCCTGGCCTGCTCCAGCCTCCGGAATACAATCGGATTGGCACGGACCATAGATGCCGGTGCCACCCACTCATTGGCATGCACCACACCGACCTCTTTGTAGTCATTGCCGGCTTCGGTGGTGTATCCACCTCCGGAGTATCCGGTGGCCACCCTGGCTCCGATCTGTGGAGAAGAGGATCCGGTGGAGCCGGCAGTGGTGGCCATGATGGCATTCTTCTGAGCCACGATGGTGGCAATCTCGGCTGCAGTGGTGACTCCGATGACACCGGCCATCACGGCACCGGCAATGGGACCGAGCTGAGCGAAGGCCTGCATCACCGCCAAGGCTCCGGCAGCAAGAGTCTTGGCTATGTTGATGACCATATCGGCCACCGCATACTTCTTCTGCGTTTCGAGCTTCTTCTGCTCATACTTGTTCTCAATCTCCTCCCTGGCCTCGGCATTGTCACCGACAGCCGAGAGCTCGGCCTGCATCCTGGCCTCCAGCCTGGCCTGCTCGGCATCCTGGAGAGCCGTGACCATATTGGATGCACCCTCGATGATGGACTGAGCCTTCTGCATGCCTTTCTCCCATCCTTCGAGCTCCAGATTGAGATTCTCCTGCATGTACCGCTTCACCAGGTCATGCTTGGCCCTCTGGAATTCCTCTTCTGTCAGGAGCCGATTGTCATACATCTCCTGCAGGGAGGCCAGCTCGGTCTGCATCTGCTCTCCGAGAGCAGTTTTCGGATCCAGAGCATCCCGGACCTTCTTGGCCTGGTCGCACAGCTCCAGCAGGTGGTCAATCTCGGCCTGGAATTCGGCATCAAGGTCATCCATGATCTCCTTGATGTCGGCCTCGGACTGCTCGGCAATATCCTGGAATACCTTCTCGGCATCCTTCTCCGCTTCTTCAAGCAGCTTCTTGAATTCCTGCTGCTGCTTGATGGTCATGTCCAGGAGCTGTGACTGATACTCCAGAGTCTCCTTCTTATACCGCTCGGAGATGGCCATCTTCGACCGGAGAGCCTGCTCCTGGATGGAAATGAGCCGGTCCTGATACTGCTGCTCGGAGATCTCTCCCTTGGCATAGGCCTCTTTGGCCTTCACCTCCATCTCCTTCTGGTGCTTTTCCACCTCGGAGATCTCCTTCTTGTAGGCATCATCAGCAGCCTTCTGATGGCCGGAGGACATCTCCTTCCGAAGTGAGTTGATGGTGGTGACAGTCCTGGTGGTGCTCCGGTAGTAGTCGGCATCGGCATTGGTCATCTTGACTCTTGCCTTCACATAGTTATCCACCAGCTCATCATTCGAGAGCTGGTACTTGGCATCCATCTCGGCCACCCTCTTGAGACCTTCATCGGCAGTATTGATGTAGTCCTGGAGAGCTTGTCTCGCTCTCTCCATCTGCTCTCCTGCAGCAGCTATGGCTACGGCATTATCGGCCCACATTGCAGTGCTCCTGGAGGCCTTCACTGCTGCCTCCAGTCTCCTGACCTCGGCATTGTACTCCTGAGCCTGGAGGAGAATATCCCGATTCTGGTTGTACTCTCGGATGTAGAATTCCAATTCAGCATCAGACATCTTGGTCCGATCCTGCAGCTCCAGCTTCCGAGCCTCGGCTTCCTGAGCAGCAATCTCCTTCCGCTCATTGGCCAGCTCCCTCTCAAGCCTCATGGCTTCCTCTGCAGCAGCCAGCCTCTCCTCCTCGGTCTTGGAGGTGTCCTTCATTATCTGCTTATTCTTCTCAATCTCCACATTGTACTCGGCCTCCTGGAGAGAGAGGGAATTCTGTCGCTCGAAGATCTCATCCAGCATGGCAGCGACCTCTTTGCCGACCTTGTAGGATTCTCGCATGTTCTCGATGAGCTCCCTCCATCCTTTCCCGGATGTAAGGTCTGCCACGAAGGTATTGTAAGCATGGCTCATCCCGGAGGTGAATTGTCCCCATCTGTCACCGATGAGCTGTGTCTGAGCCACAGCATCCTTGGCGAATTTCATCAGAGCCTTGCCGGCAGCGACAAAGAAGGTGGCCAGGCCAATCTTTGGAAGAAGGCCCTTCAGGGAGTCGAGAGTCTTATTGGTGCCCTTGATGCCGGAATTGATCTCATCCATCCTGGCCTTCACCTGCCGGAGCTGCTTGCTCTTCTCGATGAATTCCTGAGTGCCCGGCACAAGATTCTTGATCTGCCGATTCAGACCGGAGTAGGCCTTGGCCAGCTCATTCAGGGAGGAGCCATTGAGCTTCTTCATGATGTCGGCATAATCCTTGGTCTCCTTCCGGATGCTCTGCATCGACTTATTCACCTGGTCGAGCTGCTTCTGGTACTTGGCAGCATCTTCGGTATTGCCGAGCTTGGTGGCCTCAATCATCTTCTTCCTCAGGTCATCGGCAGATGACTTGAGTGCATTCATGGTGGCCTCGGCCTGTGTCGCATTGAGAGTGACTATGCTCTCGGTATAGATGGTACTAGCCATTATTTCTTCAGGTTGTAGTATGCTTGATCATTGAAGGATGTGCCGGCCATCCCCTCGAAAGCTCTGAGAGGGATGGTGGCTGCATCATATCCGTATCGCTCGGCCATCAGCCTGCCGAGAGTGTTCACTTCCTTCAGGAATACCGATGAATACCAAGGCTTCCTTTCTCGCTTGTTACCCTGGCCGGCCTGGCCGAGCTTCACACTCCGGCCCACACCCATGTCGGTGAAAATGCCATAGTACAGGTACAGGAAGGTGATCTTGGCCGGATTCCCCTGAGCATCCACAGCTACATGAGCCTGCAGGGACTTGACAAGCTCACCGGTGGAGCCGATGTGAAGAGCCTGGATCTTCCGGATCCACCGCTCCAGCACGATGTCGGCCCACCGCTCTGCAATCTCCTTGTAGTCGAGCTGCTCAGCCATAGCTATTCGGATTTGAGGTCATCCTTGGTCAGTTGCAGAGGGAAATTCTGCCGGTAGGTGAGCATCAGCTCATACCCTCTGGCATTCTGGCCACCCCACCTCTGCATGTAGGTGAATCTCTGAAAGTCGAGTCCATCCACCTCCGAAGCCTTGCCGATATCCAGAAGGAGCCTGGAGAAGATCTTCATGGCCAGTTTCTTCATCGAGGCATACACTGCTGCCTCATCCTCTCCTCTGCCGAGCTGGTCCATCACCCACAGTGACTGAGTGTAGGTGTCCACCGGCCCCTCGATATTCTGCACCTGGCCGGAGCCACCGGCCTCCAGGATGACACAAGGGAAGGTCACGGATCTCAAACTCTGCAGGATGTCTATGACTCCATCATAGCCATTGCCCTGCAGAATCTGAGTTTCCGGGGAGATAAACTCCTTGAGAGAGAATAAAGAGGTTTTTAGGTAACTACTTGTGAGCATTTCTTTCGTAGATCTGATTGAGGGTGAAGAGCACACTGTGGACATCAGACTCCAGGATCTTGTCATTCTCCTGAGGCTTATTGTCATTCATGGTGGAGAGCAGCTCCTGCAGGATGTCTGCCGGAGTCTTGTCGGTGATTTCACCACCCTCCTGGAGCAGATAGGGATACTTGGCCATCAGGTACTTCTTCACACCATTCCACCAGATGACCATGCCCTTCTTCTGCCAGTCGGTCAGCTTCCGGATCCGGCCACCGGTGAGAGCCTTGACAGCCTCCTTCAGCCATTTCTCATTGCTCTGCTCGGCAGCATACCGGAGCATGTAGGCATCGGCCTGGTAGTATTGCTTGAAGCTGATGCCATAGAGCTTCCGGTCCATCCGGGGGAGTGGTGAAGGAGCCAGGCCGACAGTATCCAGGATGAATTCGAGCTGGCTGCAGGCCTCCTGGATCACCTTCGGAGAGATGACATAGCTCTTGCCCTGGATGAGAAATACCACATTGTCCTTGATTTTTTTCGGATCATACTTGATCGGAGAGTCTGGCCGGATATGAGCCAGAGCACACAGGCACAGGAAGAGAGTCTCTTTCCGACCATGAGGCTTGCTCAGGATCCGGCACACATTCTGGAAGTCCTCCTGGCTCATGGTCTCCCATGAGATAGGATACTCGATGTCAATCTTCTCTCCTCGCTGGAGATGGAATACCTGCTTGAGAAATTGGAAGAATCGCTTCATATCAAAACATTGAAAAAATAGGTGTATCGGCATGTGTGATGTCGAGAGCCTTGGACTCCGGAGAGACATCGAAGGTCGGGAAGTCATCCGGATTCGCCTTCATCAGAGCCACAGCCTTCATGGTCTGGTCCATGCCGGTCTTGAGGTCACCGAGAGCAATGGCCGAGATGGCAGTCTTGATGAGCTTGAGCACCTTCTTCTCATTCGGGAGCAGAGTCTCCTTATCCCTGACATCCTCAATGAGCTCGATGGCATAGTCCTTCGAGATGTAGGATGCCACATTGGTCATCAGAGCGACATTCAGAGCTGAATTCAGATCCAGGAAGTCACTCCAGGTCTTGGGATAGACCGGAGCTGTGACATTGTTGAGCACGGCTGCATCCTTGAATTCTCCGAAGGTGAGGATCAGGCCATCAGAGAGCCTGGCAAATTCCTCGGTACCCCTCCAGGAATCATAGGTGTCGGTCTTGAGCAGGTAGAGCACCAAGGCATCCTTGCTGGCATCCAGCTTGAGCTGGAGATTGGCAGTGAGAGCCTGCACCCTCTCCCGGCTGGCCATAGTGGTCTGCTCATTGTTCACCACCGCAAAGCCGGCATCAGTGAGCACCAGGTCCAGATCCGGGATGCTGGCCAGGAAGGCCTGCTGGCTGATGACTCTCTGGCAAAGCTTCCGGAGCTTGGCATGTGTGTCAGGATTCGCTTTCGGCTCTTCGAGCAGAGCCTCCAGGTCGGTGCCGATGATGGTGGCCACCAGGTCATCCTGTGCGACCTCAAGAGCATCATTGAAGATGGTGGTGGAAGCACTCTTCATCTCCACTGCAGGGAGGAAAGGCTTCATCTCGGTGTATCCGCTTACAATCATGGCTATACCTCGGTATTGGTTGATTCCTGTTTCCCGGACTTGTTCTGATCAAGTGTGGTGAAGATGTACTCCGGCACATTGATGTAGATGTCCTTATCCCATTTGTTGAATTGCTTGATGAATCGGAGAGGCTTGAGCACCCGGTCCACCAGAGGCTTCATGCAGGCCTGCTTCATCATGTAGAGCTCCCTGGCCTGAGTGCCTCCGAGAGTGGAATTGCTCTTGCCGGGAGTGGCACCGATGAGGGAGGAATGCACACCCATAGCATAGCAGATGATATTGGCAGTGCTCTCGGTGTCATCGATGTACTCACCGCCCTGGATTTTGTTGTCGATGGGGACAATCTCAATCCACTTGGATTCCATGCTGCCATTGGCAGTGGCAATCCTCTGCTTCATGGCCATGATGGCCTTATTGGCATTCTTCTCTCCGGAGAGGAATTCATTGAAGGCCTGCTTCTCCTTCTCCACCCTTTCCTGGTACTCCTTCCGATTGTGGGGATCAATCCCCTCCATCCGGCAGATGTAGTCGAAGTATTCCTGGGCCACATAGATGATGAATTTCACACCGAGCTGATTCTTCAGGATGGCCTTCTTCAGCTCCGGCACCATCACACTGTGGTCATACCAGCCACTCCGGAAGATGGAGTACCACTCCGGCTCGGAGTAATACGGCCTGCCGGGAGAAGGCATGTACACCGGGAAGATGAATCTCTTCGACTTCTTCTCAGCTCTGAAGATGTTCAGGTCCCTCATGGTGTCGAATTCATCCAGCACCCTGGTGGCCGTGATATCCTTGGCCGTGACCTGCTTCGACCAGTCGGCATAGTAGTGCCAGCAGATGTCATTCTTGGCATTCATCACCGACCACCGGCTGAATACAGCCTCCTTGTGCCGGATGGCCCGGATGGTGTTGTAGTCATCCGACAGGATTATCTCCGGCCAGGCATTGTAGAAGTAGGATACATCCGTGATCTGCTGCTGCACGAAGAGAGGGATGTCATTGGCCTCAAACCATTCAAACACATCCCCATCTTCCACCGGTGCCCATTCGACCACACGGCCATACTTGTCTCGCTCGACCGCCCTGACAAGCTTCGGACCGAGGCCGAAAGCCACATCACGATTGAATCTGAGATTCGCTCCGACAATATCTCCCTTCTCCACTTTCTCCAGGAGATGATTCGGGAGCAGATTGTCAGGTCCCCAGGGAGCCACCTTGTAGCTTCCTATCTTGATTGGATCGATGTCCTTGTCTCGCTTAAACTCTGAGGATGAGTCAGTGATCAGGACCGCCCGGATCTCCGGAAAGAGATTGATGCCATCGATGATCCGCAATCCGGAATAGATTTTTTCTTCACTCATAGTATTACTTCTTCACCGTTGAATTCAATGATGGTATTTCGATTCACAGTCCGGACCTCCTTGGATGGAAGGATGAGGATATTCAGTGTGTCACCGGATCCATGAAAGGATGTACACCGGCACTGCTTGACCTTCACAATAGATCCATCGGCAGCTATCCAGGAGATGGAAAACTCCTGGAGCTGCTGCACCAGTTCATGTATTCTAGAGGCCGAGATCATAATGGAAGCAAAGTTACTCAAGCACCTTCCGGTGAAATAGGACAGAGCTCACAGAAAAAAGAGAGTTCCATCGGTCGAAGAATTTGTGTCACAGCCGAAAGACGGTGCGAGATTCAGCCGGAGAAAAGGACATCGGCTCTGCTGCTCCCAAGCCTTGCCCTCTCGGCTGGCCGGAAATTGCTCTCGATTTCGCCAAATATGCCTGACACTTTCGCTAGAAGGATGACACTCCGAGTGTGACTGAGCTGTAAGGGAAGAGAGTATTCCCGATGTAGAGTGTATCGAAGGCATCAGTGCCATCGGTACGGTGCTCCAGGAGATCCTCCTCGGTCTCGGCCAGCTTCTCTCCACCTTTGTGCTTGTGCCAGCCGACACCAGGAGTGATGGTGACCTCGGCCAGCGAGATGGCAATGAGCAGAGCTTCATTGTTCTCCTTATTGAATACAGGCAGCAGGCCCTTGGCACCGGTGAATCCCTGGTCAATGAGTGTGTACTTCTCGGTGTGCTTGAATGGCTTGCCTATGAATACCTCGGTGACGGTCCATCCATGCTTATTGAATTGCTCGATGATGACAGACTTGAAGTCCTGATCGGATACGGCATAGTTGCTGCCGAGAGCAGTGCTGTCATAGTAGAATACCACCTCCTTGGTGGTGTGGGCCCTGTAGTAGTGGCAGAAGTCATCCACCAGCTCCCGGAGCTTCCTCTCATACTTCACAAAGAAGCTCTTGATGACCTTCAGCCTCATTCCCTCTCGCTGGCCGGCTACAAGCCAGTTGATATTGGCATTGAAGTCGAAGGCCACCGATATCGGACTCTTCAGGTCCACATCCCCATCCAGCAGGCACCCATAGTCGGCACCACTGACATTGCCGAGGCCCTCATCCATCAGAGGAGTATTGTTGTTATCGATGTAGGTGTGGAGATTCTCCCGGAAATTCGGATAGAAGCCATCCTTCAGCCTCTCAATCCTCTTGCTCAGGATGCTGGTCTGGAATACCAATGGAGGGAGGTCCCTCTTCATCTGCTTGATGTACTCAAGGCCTACCACATCCACATTCTCGAAGGTGGACCACTCCCGATAGAGCACGGCAATCCTCCGGAGCTGTGAGAGAAGAGAGTCAATCCTTCCGAGCTCCTCATGTCGCTTCTTCTCATCCTTCCAGGCATTCACCTGCCATCTCAGGTAGAGAAGGCCCTTGATGGTGTCAATCACCTCCGGAGTGGCCTTCTCCCGGTAATTGAGCAGCCACCGGCCACTCTTGAGGACCGGCATATCGGAAACGAAGAGCACCGAGTGGTGCCAGGGACAGTCAGAGAAATACCTTCTGGTACCACCATTGGCCGGGAAGGTCTCATCCTTGAGCTTGTCGAAGCTCAGGCCCTTGGCCTCATCACCGATGATCCAGTCAAAGGTCATGGAGTTGGAGCTCATCCTCACATCCTGGCTGACAATGACCATCTGAGCACCATTGTAGAAGGATACTACATCATCGAAGGTCTGAAGAGGGATGATCGGCTTGGCATAGCCGAGCTTAGCCGGTGGCCTCTTGCCGACCACATAGTGGATGCCCTCGATCCAGCCGAATTCGGAGAGGCCGGAGAGAGCTGCCGGCAAGGTCCTCAGATGAGCCTGCTTGTAGCTGCTGGCCACAAAGCATCCGGTGGATCCAGGCATGAATTCCACATTCCTCTTGATCCGGAGTGATACGATTCCGAAAGACTTGCCGAATCGCCTGCCACACACATCGACCTCGGTGTGAGCTGCAATGGCAAGAGCCTCCTGCTGTGCCCGATTCAGGTATTTCTGGCTAGTCTCCATCCGGGATGTCTATCTGAGTCGGTCCATCGATATCATCTGTGTACTGCTTGAGCAGCTTGGCAGCTTTCTCATGGATATTGGGCACCGGCTCGATGCCGATGACCGATGGATCCACAGAGAGAGACATATCCTTGGGAATGATATCCTCCCAAGGGAAATCCTCTCCATCCGACTCTTCCAGCCGGTTATTCTTGACAATGCCCTCGGCAATCTTGGTGAGAGCCTTGGCTTTCTTATCATCACCGGCAAGAGCTGCTGCTGTGGCCATGTCGAAGAGGTGATTCGCCTTGTGTCTCATCTGCTCCTTGTTTGCCAGAGGCACCCGGCCATAGAGAGCCTTGATGATGGCAATGTCCTGGTAGGCCACACGGCTGGTGACACTGTGCCTGGCCATGATATAGTCCCGGATACGGTTATCCGGCAGCATTGGATTGCTGAGCCAGTGTGTATAGGCATCAGAGAGCCTCTCGAATCGGATCTGCTGAGATGTGGTGAGCTGGAGAGAGTCATCCTCCATCTTTGCGAAAATGAGATCCAGGAATTCCGGATTCGGAGATAGTTTCCTCATGGCATCAATTCATCTTCCTTCTGGTGTATTTCGTACTTGTCGAGCAGATTGATGGCCCATTCAGCACCTCTGTTAGCTGCTTTCAGGATGACCTCTCGCCTGGCCACCTGGCTCTTCAGTTTGCCGGCATTGTATGCCAGGGAGATGTCGCTCTTCGGATCCTGGATGGCAAGCCGGAGCTGGACCACATCGATCTGCAGCATGGTCGCAATCTCCGACAGGGAGAATTTCAGCTCTGCATAGTGCTCGACATTCTTGAGGTCATCTGCAGAGAGTATGGTGATTTCCCGGATCATGACACAAAAGTAGCCAGGTTTCCCTGGCTACTTAGGACATTAGTGGTGCTGAGAGAGAGCTACTTGCCAATCAGAGCGAAGATGGCAATCACCAGGCCTCCGAGGACTGTGGCAAGCAGGTCAATCCAGTCGAAATTCCCATCCTGCCACTTGTCGATGAATTCCTTGAAGAAACCGATGAATATCACCGGCCAGAAGCACCAGAAGCCCATCTTCAGCACGATGCAGAAGAAGGCAGCGAAGATCAGACCACAGATGAAGTGGTACAGCCGATCCCTCCGAATCTTATTCAGCAGGGATATCATCCAATTCCAGATCTTTTTCATAGAGTCCTTTCTTTTGAAGGTTATCGAGTGTTTCCTGAGAGATAGTACAGCCGTGAGAGAGGAGAGCCTTCACCCTGGCCTTGCATGTGGCCACCTGTGCCGGAGAGTTCACCGGCCTCTTGAGAGCTTTGGAGATGTAGGCCCGGCAGGTGCTTTCCTGGAAGGAGTCTCCGGAGACCTTCTCCTCGGCCTCCCTGGTCAGGAAGGCATCAATCTTGGCCCATCCGGCCTTGATCCTGGCATCGGTCTCCAGCAGCCTGGCACGGAAGGATGCCCGGTCATTGTTGGTGCCGGCAGACTTCATCTTCTCATGGAGGCCCCTCCGGAGCTTGTAGTCCTCGGAGATGGAGTCATACACGGCCTGCAGCTCTTCCGGAAGGTCGGATCTCCTGGTCCTCCGGTCATCGAAGGTCCGGAATACCTGCACCTTCTTCTGCTCCTGGACCGGCTCCGGCACCGGCTCTGGCTCCGGAGCTGGAGCAGGCTTCTGAGCATACCTGGCCACATCTGCCTGCACATTGGGATTCTCGGCTGGAGCAGCATCCGAGAGCTTCTGCAGCTCATAGATCAGCTTCGGTCGGTCCACCCTCCTTGACAGCCAATTCTTCAGCCAGTCATTACGGCTGTATTTGCAGAAGAGTGCAAGGCCGACATAGTAGTCAGGCTCTGCACTCTTCAGGTAGGTAGAGATTTCCGGGATCATCAGGAGGCCGGAGTGAAGGTGTCGGTGGCACAGTCAAGAGTGCCATCGGCCAGCACCAGCTCACCGGCATAGATCGGGAGAGGAGTGACATCGGGACATTCGACCTCGAAGGTCACACCCTTTGCGGATCCGGCAGCATCACCGGAGTCACCGGTGGGAGAGATGACTGCACGGTAGTCCGGAGAGCCGATCACATGGTAACGGCCTGCAGCCTTCACGATGAAAACGAAATCTCCATTGGCAGCAGCCTTGCAGAAGGCAAGAGCCTCGGCAGTGAGATCCGGGAAGGAGAGAGATGCTTTGTTGTTGTACATCTTGCAATCCACCTCACCGGTGACCTCGAAGGTGATCTTGCCCTTCCCCTGAGTGGAGTAGAGCTTATCCCATACGGCATCAGTAGCCAGAGTGAAATCTCCACTGTAGCTGGAGAGAGTGGATACTGCACCGGTTGCGGTAGGATCATTCACGATTGTCGGCCAAGAGACAATGGCACTCTTGGCGATGCGATAGATGGTAGCACCAATCCCGGAAGGATTGATGCCACCGATCGCAAAATCAAGATTTCCAAGATTCATATCTGTCAATCTTTAGAGTGGAAACTAGCTCAGAGCCTTGAGCTGCTTGACGGTCACTTCGATGGAGCCGGAGCCATCGAGAGCGGACACACGGACCTTGGCCACTCGCTTGGCATCACCCTCATCGGCATACGCATAGGCGGTGCGAGTGAAGGTCACCTTGTTATCCTTGGTGGTCACGGTCAGCCAGGAGGCACCCTCGGTGATGACCTCGGCCTCGATGTCGGAGCCGGTCACAGTGGCATAGGTGCGAGTGTTGCTGCCAGCCGTTGCCGGGATGTCATCCAGGAGAGTGGCTCCACGCACGGCACCTTCCGGAGTAGGAGTAGGAGAAGGAGCAGCAGTGGTGCGAGCGACCAGGAGGTATTCCGGGAGGATGCACTCAAACTGGACACCCCAATACATGCACATGAAGAATTGGAGAGCCTTCGGATTGTCGCATTCACGGATCTTGGCCTGCTCGACATCCGACATCTGGTCCATACCGACCAGCATATTGTCCTGAGTGGAGATGTAGATGTACTCGGAATTCTTCAGGCCGATGAGAGGCACCAGCTCGACATTGCGGTCACAGTGGAGACGGCTCTGGGCATAGGTCTGATTGTACACCACCGATCCGAGAGTGCTGAGGCACCATTCCTCATAGTAGTCGAGCACACTCTTCGGCAGGAACATCTTCAGATTCTCCTGGTCACGGAGCTCATCGGAGGCAGCACTGTAGATGGCCTTCAGCACATCACCGGCATTGGCAGCAGTGATGGAGCTGTAGATATACAGGTTGCCCTTTGCAACCGTGATAGTGCCCTCGGAAATCTCCTTGGCAGCAATGGTGTCGAAACCGTTGAAGAGGTCCATAGTGGAGTTGCCTTCAGGATCACGCACGGCCTTGAAGAGAGCCTTGCCGAGCTTGGCAGAAGCCTTCTTGGCCAGAGTCAGTGCCATGTCCTTCACGATGTCGGCCTCCTTGCGGTCGGTGAGGGAATTGAAGCTCTCACCATACACGGTGGAGAAGAGTCGATAAGGATCGAATTCTTCCACGATGTCACCGAGGTAGGTGGTGAGAGTACGGCCAAAGAATTTGCCCTTGTCGGTGGCATCCTTGGCAGAGCGGTAAGGCCGGAGCTCGGCATCATTGTCATAGCCACCGACCGTCTCATCTCCACGAACACCCTTGCGGATGGTCATGTGCTTGAGGGTTTTCTCCAATGCCACCACAGGCATTGCGAGAATCTCCTTGCGATACTTCGCACCGGAGTTCACGAGAATTGCATCAAGTTGCATAGTGCTTGTGTTTGTTTAAGGATTATTTCTTGCGATTCAGGAATTCCCGGCAGGCCTCGGCAGCTTCATTGAAGTTCTTGGCCGGAGCATACTCATCCACCTTGTTGGCCGGATCGGAGTCGGCATGCACGGATGCAGGAGCCTCTTCCTCATTCTTGGCGATTGCAGCAGCGAGAGCAGCCTCCAGCTCGGAGATCCGAGCTTCCTTCTGTTCGATCTGAGCATTCTTGTCGGTGATGGTCTCGGTCAGTTTCGAGACCTCGGCTGCATGCTCAGCTTTGAGAGTATCCATCTGGCTCTGGAGAGCATTCTCCTCGGCCCTGGGAGTAGTCAGTGCCTGCTCAATGGCTTCGAGCTGGCACTCCTGGAGAATGGTGGAGCCATCCTCTGCATACACTTGCTCTTCGAGCTCAGGTATGCTTTCGAGTTTCGGATATTTAGCCATCTTTTCTGATGTGTTGGTATTCGGATCCTCGGCAGCAGCAGCCAGATCAATCACAGCCTGGATGGCATCCTCGAAGGAGCCGATGGAGTCAATGAGAGATCCGACCACATCCTTGGCGAAGTAGGTCTTGCCTGTGAGCTGGTCATCGGAGGCACCAGGCCGATTCGCCTTCATGTCATCGATGAAGGCCTGGCAGAGAGGATTCAGCAGATCTTCCTTGATGATCTGAGTATTCCCCTCCAGAGCAGCCTCATAGTCGGCATTCTTCTCGGCAGACTGGTCTGCATACACACGGACCTGCACATAGCCATCCGCATCCCTCCGGAGCTTCGGCCATCCGGAGACCGTGATCATGGTGCCGATGCAGCCTACCTGGTCAAAGGCCTGGTGAGCTATGATCTTCTGAGTGTAGCTGATGGCATAGATGCAGGCAGATGCTGCCATACCATCGATATAGGATACAATCGGCTTGGTGAGCTGCTTGATGGCAGAGGAGAGCTCCGGCACCGAGTCGGCAGCACCACCACCGGAGTCGGCCACTATGATATGGCCGATGATCTCCGGATCCTTGTCTGCCTCCAGGAGCTCCTGAGCGATTTCCCTGGTGCCATAGCTGTAGCAGGATCCATGCTTGGTCATGGTGCCATCCAGGTAGGTGACATAGACCGACTTGTCGGTATAGGGATTGACCTGCTTCGAGCTCCCCACATAGAAATCAGCACAGGAGACCTTCTTGGCCTCCTTCCTCTCGGCATTATCGAGACTTGCGAGATTCCCGGATAAGATACCTCTCACCAGAGGAAGCATGGCTGCTGCCTGCTGGGGATGTATCATCCAGGGACCTCTCAGATTTTGTGCTAGGGATGAGAGATTCATACTGCTGGCAAATTAGTGAATGCAAATTTATACCCTCTCTATTCAGGCAGAAAGGACTATCAGCTAGGCTCATTCACCAGTAGGCCATGTACACTATCCAGCTCGATGGTCACATTGAATTCAGAGCTGGATAGTCCTGACACACCCTCCCCATAGGTGAATTTCGGCACATATTCCTTGGAGCCGATGATGTACTCCTTGCCGGAGATCAGTGTCAGCTTCCACACACATTTCCTTCCGACCAGCCTCTGGAGGATAGACTTGTATGTATCCTTGTTTCTACGAATTGCCCCATTGAAGGTCACCTTCGAGTGCTGGCCACCATCATCATCGAGCCAGGTCTCTTCCAGATCTCCGGTCTCCGGAGTGAAGGGAAGCTCTGTGAAGGCATAGCCGGTGTGGATGAAGTCACTCACATCGAGGGAGCTCCCTGGAGGAAGAGTGCTATAGTCATAGATTCGAGCCGAATCAATGTACTCAAGTTTTCGGATTCCTAGCTTCATTTTTACCTATTTTTTCGGGACACCAAAGCCACCAAATTTATTTATTTTCAATCAATTACGGCCAGTTTTCCGGTGACACCAAAGCCACTAGAAAAAGATGGGAATGGCATACTTATCCGGATTGGCAAGCCGGTATCGGTACCAGTCCTTCTGGAGCCTGCCGAGCATCTTATTGTCGATGAAGGCATCCAGGTTGTAGTCCAGGAGGAATTGGGTGATTCCTTCCAGGATGGTCATCTCGGTATTGTTTCCCACAGCTCCGACCATGTAGGTGTGGAAAGCAGCCTTGAATTGCTTCTCCAGATATCTCCGGATCTTGTTGCTGCCCTCTTCGGAGATGTAGCACCGGTACAAGGTATTCACCCGGTACACCTTATCCTTCTCGATATCATAGGCCTTGGTCTTGGAGCTGTCCCTCAGGAGCACTATCGAGATATACTCCGACCTGTCCTCCAGCCGGTGGTAATCTGCCGGCAGCACTTCCAGGCTCTGCTTGACCATACCCCACAGATTGCTGTACTTGTCAATCCGGATGATATCGGTATTGTAGGTGGCCAATACCCACCCTCGGATGAAGGAGCCGACCTTGACATCCACACTGTTGTAATCTGATCTCTTCATCGGTACAAATTTAGAGTGATTGAGTTTTTGAATTGCTGACATAAATAGGGATGCCCTGCTGTAGCCTGGCCCGGAGAGCCTCGATGCAGCTCTCCCTTACAATGTCGGTATAGTACCGGCCCTTATCCGGTCCGAGCAGGCACTCTGTGAGCACTGGCCGGCCTTCCCAAAGCTCCCGGAGGCTCCTTACCTGGACCATGCCTGCCGGCACCCGGTCATAGCACCAGATGGGATGAGACTTCCCATTCCACCATACTCCGAATTCGAGTCTAAAAGGAAATTTTTTCGATTCTTCCATGATTCCACTTTTTTAGGATACTTTTTTCTCGAAATAATCTGACACTTCTGACACCGCAAAAGGTATGTTATTGAATATCAATTCCTTCCTCGGTGTCAGATTGTGAAAATATCATCTGACACCATCTGACACCAAAACCACTTAACTTATTGAGTATCAATGGTGTCAGAAAATTTCCAATCCTGGAGCATTCCCTATCTATCGGTGTCAGCCAAAACCAAATGACACCAATCTGACACCGCAATCTGACACCGCTTAACTGTCTATTTATCAATATATTCCCTCTCTCGGTGTCAGAAGTGTCAAAGAAAATGAAGAAATATACATCAAGAGCAAAACCGACTCCGAAAACCACCAAGAAAAATGGCCACATCAGCATGAGCCATTTTTCACACTTCGGAGTGACACTCCCGGATCTAGAAGCCGAATGTAGGCATGTCATCATCATTCGCATCGGTATTTATCGCTGCCCCAAGGGATGGTACCTGGACATCAGCATCTGACTCTCCTGTGGTGTCGATATAGAAGTAGTAGTGCTCCTCACCATTGACCTTCCGGTGGATGTCATTCCTCTCCTTCTCGGAGACGGTGGTGAGCAGCCGGTCAGGATTGAATTTCCAGTCCCGGTAGGTGCAATACTGAATCAGCTTCTGCTTGAATTTCTTCATCTTGATCATAGCAGCGAATTTCGGATTCAGTGTGGCCTTATAAGCCTCGAAGGTCTCCTGCTTATCCACCAGAGTATTGAGCTTGTCATCGGTGAAGTAGTCCTCTGCCCAGAAGAGGAATTCATCGGAGAGAGCTCTCTGGAGGATTCGCTTGTCGATGGCCTTCATCGGAGGCTGGATCCTGGTGTGGATCTTCATCCATACGGAAAGGCAGTTAAACATGAAATTGTAGAATTCATTCATCTCCTCAGGAGTGTAGTCGCTGATGAGATTCTTCCCGAATTCGGTGTAAGGACTCCTCTCCTTCAGACCTCTCTGCATGTCATCGGCATGGTAGTAGTCTGAGAAGGCCGTAAACCAGGTACGCCTCCGGAGGGAAGCATCGAATCCCTTGATGGCATGATTGGATGTGAAGATCACCTTCGGACTATCCTTGAAGTCGATGGTGAATGCAGCCACATACTTGGGATTGACCACCATTTTGCCGGTGATCATCGGCATGAATTTGTGCAGGTCCACAGAGTGATTGAGGTCATCGATGAAGATGCTGTCAGTGATGCCCCTCTCGACACCCTGGAGCATGAAGTCACCCTTCTTGGTATCCAGATTCTGGCCATCGATGAAGAGCTGCTTCCTGATGGACTCGATGCTGGAAGCGAAGAGCGATTTACCGGTACCACCGAGGTGTGTACCCTCATCCGACTGCTCGGTCTCCATGCAGAATACAGCATACGGCTGGCCGGCTGCTTTGTGCTTGGCCAGGAGGTAGCCGAGAGCCATGACCTTATTCACGAAGTTCAGATCATGCTCGGACACTTCCTCCTCCGATAGAGGGATGCCGAGCTCTTCCTTTCTCCAGAAGGTCCTGCCGGTGTTCCGGACATATTCCAGGAAGGAGAAGCCTCTCCGGTGGATAGTCAGCCTGTACCGCCTTGCATCTCCTAAAGTGTCAATTTCCTTCTTCAAGTAAGAAAATTCGGGGGAGTTGGGGGATGCAGCATGCAGCCGGCTGAGCAGCTCATTGTATTCATCAGTATAGTCGATATCGAAGAAAGGCATCTTGCCAGGCTCTTTCTCCATCGGCACAAAGTCGAAATCCAGGATCTTGTCGGCATAGACCATGCAGGGACAGTCGGCAGGCTTGACAGGCACCACACCGGCCTTGGTGACCTTGAAAATGCCATTCCTGAAAAAGAAATGGTCATCAGTATCATTCCAGCTCCGGAAGTCAGGCTCGATGATGGCCAGTTTCTCCAGGGAGGAGAGCCGGATCTGATTCGACCGGTGTACGGTATTGGCCAGTTGCTGATTGTAGTATTTCGGATGAGTCTTGATGTACTCCAGCAGATATCCGGAGCAATGGGATGAGATGGCATCCTCATCGATGAGAGTCACCACATTGTCATGGATGTGGCAGAAGGTGTATCCCTTCTTCTCGGAGTCCGAAGCGATTCTGTAGTATCCGGAGGCCCGGAGGAAGGCATAGAGCTGCTCATTGTTGATGTCATAGGTCCTGCCGGCCTTGCTCCATTTCTCCTCCCAGAATCGAAGAGATCCGGAGAGCTTCACCAGGTCATCGAAGAGCCTCCGGGGATTCTGATTTTCCGGCCTTCTGAAACGCATGAAGAAATCCTTGGCATCCTTGCACGGCTTCCCTCTCTTATCCTTGAATCTGGCCAGCTCTGAAGGAAGCAGGATGATCCTGATGTCGAGATACCGGAGAGCAATCCGGTACATATTGGCGATTCCAGTCTCATCGATGTCATAGAGGATGAAGATATTCTTGGCCAGCCTCTGCAGCACCGAGAATTCGTACTCTGTCAGATCGGCAGTCTCGGAATTGAGCCAGCAGATGTGATAGTCGGCCCGGTCGGAGGAAGCATTCCGGACATTGAGAGCATCCGAAGGCCCTGAGCAGATGATGAGATTCTCCCACTTCTGCTCTTTCTCCTGTGGCTCACCTTCATCATTCACTTCCACCACAGTCCTCTTGTACTCCGGATTGGCCTTGGCCTTGATATACTCATCCAGGAATTCCAGGTCACCGAAAATGAAATTCTCCGGCTTGGAGCCGTAGTACATGAATCGGAGGTCTCCGAGAGGCTGGTAGATCTTGCCCCAGGCCTGCTTATCCTCATCCTTCTCCTTGCCCCTGGTGCCATAGTCATAGAAATACATCGGATAGCTCTCGGTGGCCGACACCTGGAAGCTCTTGCCCTCCTTATTCCGAGGTGTGGTATAGGAGTCGAGAGGCTTGAGGCCGAATTCCTCACACCGGCTCTGAGTGATCTGGTAGCCGAGCATGGCCAGCTCGGCCTCGGTGAATTGGCCACCTTCCCGGAGCTGCAGGCTGTAGTGGTCCTGAGCAGGGACCTCCTTCAGCATCGGCCTAGGCTTTACCGGAGCATAGCTCTTGCCCTCCAGGAGCTGTGGAGCATAGTGCTCGGCAATCCAGTTGATGGCAGAGCCGAAATCAAGGCCTAGCTCCTTCATGACAAGCTGGATGGCAGTCCTGGCTTGATTATCGGAGCCTCCTTTGTCTTGGATCATCCAGATACCCTCCCTGCTCTGGAATACGGCACAGGAAGGATTCTTGTCATCCGGCCTGATCTTGAAATTCTTCCGGCCACCGGAAGCGAAGCAGGCCTCTGACTGTGGATATATCCCTATGATGACAGACTTCCCATTATCGGTGGCCTGCCATATATCCTCTTTGGTTATCTTGTAATCATTCATCTCTCAATTTGATTATGTGCTGGATTTCCAGGATAAGCTTGTCACAGGAAGCCTTCTGCTGCATGGTGAATTCATTGCCTTCAATCAGGTCGATGAACACCTGCAGAGTCTCCCTGTACTGCTTCAGAGCCTCCAGCAGAGCCTCGGTGTCATTGCGGTCGAGCTCGAAGAGGGACACCAGGCCTCTTCTGTCTAAATCAGCATACATGGCTAGGAAAAGAGCTCTTTCCGAGGTACACTGACCTGGTGATACTTCCTCACCAGCTTCTGGATGAATTTCTGCTCCAGAGCACCAGGCTTGCGGACACCCTGCATCCACTTGTAGGCAGTGGAAGGAGTGACCTCACAACCGGAGCAGATGTCGGCCATCATCAGCCGGCTCTTCTCCGCATCGAGCTTGTAGAAATACTGGATTGTCCTCATTTTATCACGGTTTTAATCTTTCTCCCATCATCATAGATCAGCAGCAGCTTCTTCTTCGGATCCTTGTCGGCCAGCAGCTTCTTCTGGAGATTCCAGAGTGCAGCACCATTGACTGCACTCCGGAAAATGAAATTCTGCATCATCGGATGAATTTCTCGATGATGGCACTTCCCTCCATCGGAAGGTAGTACACGGCCAGGAGATCCAGGAAATTCTCCACCAGGTACTGGCAGGTGGCACGGTCCTTACAGGCAAGGCGAGAGCCGATATCCGCAGGCGAGCTCGACCAGGCGTTAACCGAGTGCGCATAGGCGAGACCGCAATGGCCATCTGGCCTGGTGAATCGAATCAGATCCTTCCTGCCGGGAGTCTCCCGGAGCACCTGGAGCTGCTCGGAGCTGTCATACACATAGATCCAGGGATAGTAGCACCAGGTCTCCCCATCGAGAGGATTCTCCCAGCCATCATTGAGAGCTTTGATGATGACCTCCATAGCTGCCAAGGCCCGGAGATGCTCCGGAAGAGGCTCGATGGTGGCCATGAAGGAATCGAAGTCGATGCCTACCTTCTCACAGGCATCATTGATAGTCTTGATAGACTGCATTTTGAAATCTGACATAATAGATGGATTAAGAAAGTGATGATACATATTGCTTGAGCTCCATTCGATACTGCTCTCTCTCCTTCTCCTCTTCCTCCTGCAGCTCTTCAAAGAGAGCCTGGTCGAAGATGTCATCAAGAGCATCCTCAAGGAGAGCAGTCAATTTCTCCGGCCTTACTGCATCCAGCTCGACCTGGCCGATGCCTGTCCACTTTACGGATCTAGTGTCGGTGGCCTTTGTCGGTGCCGGAGGAAGATTCCAGGCAATGACCTGCTGCTCATTCAAGCAGATTCTTCTTACTTCAATGGATGAGCATCCGAGCTGCTCAAGATTCTCCTTCAGTGCTCTTGGAATATCCTCTCCAGAAGGATCATAGTCACCGAAATAGAGGATGATTGGCTGCTTGCCACGATCTTCTGCAGCACGGAAGCGAAGTGAAGCTTCATAGAGGAATGTGAGTGACGGATATCCCTTGCAGGCTCCGAGAGCCACATAGTTAAGGAGGCAAGTCTTGTGAAATACACCCTCAAGAGCCTTCTTCTCGATAAACACCTCCGGATAGTAAGGCTGATTCTCCCATCGATTCCGGGAATAAGCATTCATCCAGGCACGCACCTGAGATTTTCCGGTGGCCACCTCCTCATCCAAATCCACCGGATCTCCGAATGTCTTGGTGGCCATGCTCCTTTCCCTATCCGAGAAAGCATCAAAAGCGATTCGGCCATCCCATCTTGCAATCCCGGTAGCAGCCACGACTCTTTTGTAGTGCTGGATGTCATTGGTCATCCCTCGGCTTACAAGCTGGTAGTGGAGAGCACGAATTGTGAGCACCCCAGGCTCATACTGGCTGAGTACATCAAGAGCCTGCTCAATGATCCACTCCCTTGTGAAAATGTCTCTTTTCATATTGTTGATTTCAGTGAGTTGATGTCGGTATTCGCTATGATGTCATCCACCTTCTTCTCCAGAGCTTTCGACTGCATCAGTAGAGCGACATTCCTCCGGCCATCCGGACCTTTGGAATCGAAGTAGGCCTGCTGTGTGGCCCTCATCTCTTTGACAAGGAGCACGAAGGATCTGATCGAGGTGGCCATGACTATTCCTCCGAGCTGTAGAAGTAATCCGGGAGATTGTGAGTCCCTTCCAGGAGGTAGAATACTCCGGATGTACCGGAGAGGAGGTAACCGATCAGGAAAACGGTGGTAAGGCCGATAGGCTTCCAGTCGAAGTCCACGATGGTGAAGAATCCGAGCACGATGGCCAGGATGATCAGGAAGATTCCTGCTGCTTTCTTCTGTTTCATATCCGAGTGAGTTTTGTTGATTTTCTGTACCAGAATTTATAGGCTTTCTGAGCTGCTTCATCGGCAAAAAGAGCTGCCACATAGACCTCATGAGGATAGCCGGCCTCCGGTACCAGAGTGACCAGGAAAAAGGCCTCTCCGGAGGATTCTACCCTTGCCTGGCCGGAATCAGTCCTGTAGGTGATCATGATCTTCGGAGATGAAGAGGAGCCAGGCCTCTATGATTGAACAAGCGAAGATGAGCACCAGCATGATGACCAATGCAGCGAGGACTATGAGGATGTCTTTAAGCATAGCTTTTCAGTGTGTCTATTTGAGCCTTGATTCGGTTGATTTCATCGATTCTTTCAAAGTAGTTGCCCACAGTCAGGTCGGCCTCCAGCTCCCGGAGCTTTGAAGAGAGCTTCTCGATCACCAGAGACCGAGCTGCTGCAGACATATATGGGACATCAGACATTGAGTGAATTGGCCATGTCCATGAAGCCAAGAAGCCTCATCACGGCCTGTAATTCATGCACCCACTTGATGTCTCCATCAATCTCGAAATTTGCACTGTAGTCGAGATTCTGTACCCGGTAGTAGCCGGCCACATCCTCACTGACCTGGAGGATGTCATTTTGCCAGCATTCCCGGTCCTGGACTCCCTTGAATCTCTTGGTAAAATTCTTGTCAAGGAATTCCTGAGTGATGAGGATTGGCTGGATGGATTCATCATCCACAAGAGCGAGGATACCGGAAGCCGGATGCTCCCGGTCAAGGTATAAAGCTTCGAGCTGGCCATCCCTGGAAGAGATGCCACGAAAAGCAAGGATCCATTTGTGATTCTTCACCAGATCACCGTAGCAGAGTTTTCTTGCATCCATAACTAAGCAGTAAAAGAGTTTGCTTCCTCCAGGAATCCGGCCAGCCTCAGGCTCTGCTGAAGCTGGTGCATGAAACGGATGTAGGAGGAAAAATGAGTGTATCCATTCACACGATATTGGAATCTCCACTGAGTAGAGCTCTCGGTGGACACCTCCAAGACACGCATACCACCGACAGACTTTAGAAACTTGCCGGAGATTTTTTTGAAGCCATTCATGATGAGCCGATGCTCTGTGATATTGAGAGGCCTCACTCCTGGTGTCTCATCATAGATGTCGATGGAAGCAGGCACATTGCTGTGCAGCCAGCAGAGGTGCATGCACTCATCCAGAATGGCATTCACGGATGTCACACGCATATTCCATGTGCGGTATCTCACCAGGTCGAAAAGCATCAATTCTTTCGGATCCATAGCTAGACTGTTTTGCAGTATGTGTGTCCAACCATGACGGTGCCTTTTCTGGCTCCTTCCCAATCCCAATAGATTCGGAAGTAGTTGCTGCCAGCCACTTTCCTTCCCTTGGTATAGATTACCTCAGGGAATGGGGAGGAAGGCATTGTGAATTTCTGGCCGAGCTTCAGCTCAGAAAGGAAATTTCCAGTGTGTGCCATAGCTGCTCCTCCTAGATTACAAACACACGAAGGCCCTGCTCAGTCATCTCCATAGTGAAGCCGGCAGCAAGGAGCTTGTTGATTACACTAGGCACACACTTATTGATGTGCAGACGGATTTCTCCTTCAGCCATGAAGCAGCAGGAGTCTCCTTTGGGGAGATTTACGGAAATCTGTGTGGAGTGATGCTCGGAGATGATTTCCAGTGCTTTAATGAATTGCTCTCTTTTCATAATGTTGCTTTTAATAGTTAATTTTGCATCGGCTTTTGTCCATCTTTTGTCCAACCGATGTGCAAATATAACAATACTATTTCTATTTTGGAAATAAAATGTTGAGATTTTTTCAACGGCATTGAGAATCCGTTATCAAGTAATTGATTATCAGTGCCTAACTTTACAAAAAGAATTTTATGCAATCGAGTTTTCAAGAAGATGTACTCACTAATATCCAGAAGATATTGAGAGAGAAAGGGATATCTCAGGCAGAGCTGTCCAGACTGACCGAGATAGATCCAGCGACAATCAGCAAGACTTTTAGTGGAGCTGCACAGCTAAAAGTCAATACTCTTTCTAAAATCGCAACAAGTCTGAAGATGTCTGTAGTGGACATCATTACCTATCCTGACAGATATGTGAGGATAAGCTCCTCCGAGCAGGAGCCTGTGGAAGCCATCCTCCAGATCAAACTGAAGAAGGATCGGAAGGATCAGGTGCTGAAGCTCATCTTTGGAGAGCACAATCTGGAGATATTAAACAAATAGCACTATGTACACCGGAGATGAGATTCATGAGGCTTTCAGAGAGGCCATGCACATCGAGATCAATTCAATTCAGGAGCTGGAAATGAGTGATGCCCTTAAAGACTGTGACAATGACACCAAGCATACTCTGACCATCCTTGCCGGAATTGCTCTGGCAGCAAAGAAGATCTGCCAGAAGCTTGATGAATTGGCAGATAATCACTGATTTATGATGCTTGTCTCTGAGACAAAAATGAGACAGGAGCCGAGAAAATCAGCTCCTGCCACTATTGATTATCAGTCAGTTATGAAAGAAGAATCGCCTGGAGCGAAACCCACTCCCGCTACAAAAATCGGCTCATCCGCTTCTAAATCACGGAGTTACAAGGCTGGTGCCTCAAGG
>JAEEGL014627299.1_pt1 | contig 27194 bp, 21 predicted proteins | sample 9134231 | NCBI WGS metagenome assembly JAEEGL01 (sample SAMN16246548, study PRJNA631951) | gut metagenome | biome: gut microbiome; feature: rumen; material: fiber-attached | host: Bos | place: Iran: Karaj | collected 2018-10 | reverse complement strand
TTTGCGTAATAGCGGTTCTCTACTCTTTTCTTCTCGTTGGAGCGGATTCTTTTTTTTGCTGACTTGTGATGTGCCATAATAATTAATACTTCTTTTTTTATCTTCTTGGTACTCCGTGCGGGATTCGAACCCGCGATTTTGAGAATGAAAATCTCACGTCCTGGGCCAGCTAGACGAACGGAGCCTTTATTGCAGTTAAGAGTTGATGAGATAAAAGATTGTTGGAGGCTGATTTATAGCATTTCCGACAGCGTTTTCAACTCTCAAAAGCGGATGCAAAAGTACAAACATTTTCCAAACTGACAAAATTTTTTTTCACAGCCGGATGTTAAACAAACCTATCAAACATCCGTATCTGCCTGGAAACGAAAACCTAAACGCTTAGCTGTAACCAATGATTTTTTGTCAAAATTGTTGCGCATCTCTCCCACCGAAACCACCTTGACTTCATCGTACGGAGGGGTCAAAAGATCGAAATTGGTGGTATACTCTATTGCCGACTCCACTATGCTTTGCACAGAATCACTGTTAATCAACGAAGTATTGAAATTATTATAGAGCATTCCCAACTCGCGTTTACCCTCTATGAAGTAGTGTTTTTCGGCATTAACAAACACGCGGCCAATCATATACCCCAAATCATTATCGCGCTGATACACAAAAGAGTCTGCGAGGAAATTATATATATGTATCACTCCGCAATAGGACCGGTTGGGATCCTCGCGTATGTACTGAGACTTCATAACCTCATGGTTGCGCGAGAACTCAAAGACATTTGTATGCATCATGAATATAAGCGAGTCGCCGCCGAAACGGATTTCGAACTCGAAGTCGCCACGGTCCATGAACTCAAATCTTACGTTCTTCCCCTCCGCCTTGTTTTTTTCCTGAAGAAGGGTGAGCAAGTTTTTGGAATTGTCGCGGAAGAGCTCGAAAGCCTCTTTGGTGGAGGCGTAGACTTTTTGCTTCAACTCGCTCTTAGAGAATACGAGATTGCTTAATGATTCTTTTAGTTCCACTATTCAAATCAATTATTGTTTCACCTTGTTGTTTTACTTCAACTCCCATGTGGCACCATCTTTGCCGTCCTTGACAGTGATGCCTATTTCAGAGAGGTTGTCACGGATTTTGTCGCTTGTCGCCCAGTCCTTGTTAGCCTTGGCCGTGGCGCGCACCTCGAGAATCATCTTCATGAGTCCGTCAATCAACGCAGTATTGTCGGACGAAGACTCGTCGCGAAGACCCATTATATCGAACACGAAAGTCTGAAAGACCGATTTCAGCTCATCGATATCCTCACGTGTAAGAGTCGCCTTGTGATCGTTGACAGTATTGACAACCTTGGCGGCATCGAACAGGTGGGAAATCACTATAGGTGTATTCATGTCGTCGTTCATGGCGTCGTAGCATTTCTGACGATACTGCGTCACGTCGACAGAACTTGTCTTGGACGGCTGCAGAGAGTTCAGCAGACGGAATGCCTGCATGAGGCGGCCGTACCCTTTCTCAGCGGCTTGCAAAGCGTCGTTACTAAAATCCACAGTACTGCGGTAATGAGCCTGCAGTATAAAGAAACGAATAGTCATAGGCCCGTATGGCTGCGCCAACATCTCCTCGCCATTCTTAGGGTTGATGTGGCTTCCGTTGAAGAACTCGTCGAGAGTTATGAAATTGCCGAGCGATTTGCCCATTTTCTGACCCTCGATAGTAATCATGTTGTTGTGCATCCAATAGTGACACGGACCATGACCAGTGACCGCCGTCTGCTGCGCCAGTTCACTCTCGTGGTGAGGGAACATAAGGTCCATTCCTCCGCCATGTATGTCAAAAGTCTCACCCAGATATTTGGTGCCCATAGCGGTACATTCGGTGTGCCAGCCAGGGAAGCCAACACTCCAAGGAGAGTTCCATCGCATGATATGCTCGGGTGACGCTTTTTTCCACAAAGCGAAGTCGGAGGGATTGCGTTTTTCCTCCTGCCCGTCGAGCTGACGCGTAGTGGCCAGCATCTCGTCCACAACACGTCCGCTGAGACGTCCATACTGATGAGTGTCGGCGGCATACTTGTGTACGTCAAAATAGACACTCCCGTTGCTCACATATGCATAACCGGCATCAAGAATCTTCTGCACAAGTTCGATCTGCTCCATAATATGACCACTGGCATGAGGCTCGATACTGGGAGGCAGAACATTAAGGCGATCCATAGCGGCATGGTAGCGGTTTGTGTAGTATTGCGCCACTTCCATCGGCTCGAGTTGCTCGAGACGCGCTTTTTTTGCGATTTTATCCTCGCCTTCATCAGCATCATGCTCAAGGTGTCCGACATCGGTGATGTTGCGGACATAGCGCACCTTGTATCCCAAATGAAGCAGATAGCGGAACAAAATATCAAAAGTAATCGCCGGACGAGCGTGCCCCAGATGAGCGTCACCGTAAACAGTAGGACCGCACACATACATACCCACATGGTCGGGAGTAAGCGGTTTGAACAGTTCTTTCTGGTGGGTTAAAGTATTGTAAACTAGAAAAGGTTGCTGCATATCAGTGTTGTTTATTTTTTTATGTACGACAAAAAGTCAAGATCGATTGAAAGAGATATAAATGGTTTGACAAGCCACGACTTGGCAGTGATGTCATCAAGAGTGAGGTTGTAGTCAAGCCTCTGGTTTGCCTCGTACCCCTCAGCCAGCACCTCGTATTCGCATATATTGACTCCCAAGGTAAGGTAGAAGAAATCCACGAACCGGAAACTTGGCCCAATATAGAAATTCTTGAACAGGTTGCTACCTCCAAACCCAACATAGATTCCCAAATCGTAGTTGAACTTCTGGTCGAAACGCGGTAACTCCGGCAGGCGTGAAGTTGTGGCCGTGTCTTTTTCTGGAGGGTTATTGAAAAAGTTTGTCAAATCCCACAGCATAACCGAAGCTCCGGTAACAAAGTCGAACTCAATGTCACCGGCATTGCGGTTACGTATAACTTTGTTGTAGGTATTGGTGTAATGTCCTTGATCGTCAAGAATAGGAGTCAGACGGATATCCCAGTCGGGCGTGCGGAAAAAGCGCATGGCGATACCCTGTATGGGGCGCACCTTCTTTTTCTTGTTAAGAGTTATTGCCGCCTTTTCCTCCGCATCCTTGGCTTTCTGAGCCAGATATTTGTTTTCCTCCTGTTTTCGAACGATGTCGAGTTCGACAGCGTTGACCCGCTTTTGAAGCGAGTCGACGAGGTGACGGTAGTGTTCCTTTTCCGTCAACAAGTGTTCGTAGTTCTCGCGCTGCGATTTAAGTGTAATCTCCTTCGAATCAATATCCCTCTGCAAATACTCAATTTCACGGCTCTTGGCATTGATGCTCGTCTCTTTGGCTTTGAGTTCTCCCTCCCACTTAGCCTTGTCAATCGAAGAGTTTGTCATCGCCTGCCTGTACAATTCCTCCTTCTCCGCCAAAAGACGTTCTTTCTCCTTCATGGCCGCCATCTGTTCACCCACAAGCCTGTTTTTCTCTGCCACTTCTTTCTGATACAAGTCATTGGAGGCAATCAAGGAATCCTTAAGAATGACAAGGTTGCGCAATCGACCACGCAACTCAGCCAGCAAGACATGGTTGGAATCGAGTCTACGACTGAGACTCTCCACCATGTTACGGTAAATAAGAATTGAGTCCGGGGTGTCGTACCACGAAGTTTCGATGACATTCTCCGTATCGCCACTCAACTGATAATCCACGTCGACAGCGACAGTATCCACAACTTGAGCCTCGACCAACGGCATAACAGCCATTGAAAGCGTCAACACTACGATACCCAAGAGTCCTTTAATTCTATACATTTCAAAATTCAACAATTAACACAATGCCATGGTGCATCGACACAAGGATCTGATTACAAAATAATTCTAACAAACGATGCTTATTATTGCATTCTGCAAAAGTACAAAAAATATGTCTAACCCATAGAAAATCGTTAAAAAAACGTACTTTTGCAAAAATGAACAGGCTCCCATGAGCGCGCATAAATATATAAAATATAATACATTAAAAGCCATATTCACAGCATATGTCTTTGCTGTTGTATTATCGATTTGCGCAATAAACCACGTCAACGCCCAAGAAGGTCCAACCGAAGGCATGCATGTCGAGCGCTTTGACAGCCAGACGCTCTATTTCCGCTTTGCTTTGAACAATTTAACAACTCGCAGCACAGACAGCGGCTACTGTTTTCTGGAGGCTAGCGCGACTAACAGTTACAGCCGGCAGGCAGGAGAGCCCATGCTCCCGCTCTATCAAACCATGGTAGCATTACCCTATTCCGGAGACTACACAGTGTCAATTGAGGGAGAGATATGGGATACCATTTCTTTGCCGCAACTATGCTCTGGTGGCTCCGCAATCATTGCTCCAGCGCCACCGGCCAGGATAAAAAGCTTGGAGTTGAAGCCGTTGGTCGCCGATGCCACAGTATACGATGCAGACAACATGTACAGCATGCCCACAGTACAGTTAAAAACTATCGGCACCATGCGAGGGAACCGCGTGGCACGTCTCACACTGTCCCCCATCAGATACAACCCCGTTCGACAAATCATAGAAGTCTGCCGAAAGATGGAAGTGTCGATACAATTCAACACATCGAGCAAAGGTGAGATACAGCGAAGCGCACAGCTCAACCCAATGCTGCAAGGCGTACCATTGTTAACACCCGAGGCAACGGCAATGAATGACGGCAAAGAATACACCAACAACCTGCACGACAGCGACACACCTTACAGATACATGGTCATCACCCCTGAGCGATACTCCCAAAGCCTCATACCCTTTATAAAATGGAAACAGCAAGAAGGATATATCGTTGAAGAGCACTACTGCGATGGAGAAACAAAAGAACAGATCAAGGCGTTTTTGCAGGCACGATACGATACAGCAAGCGACGATCATCCCGCGCCATTGTTTATTCTGCTTGTCGGTGATGTGTACGACATACCCGCTTGGCCCGCAAGTCAACACATACAAGGAATAGACCTGCACCAGACAGACCTTTTCTACGCTGAATACACTGGTGACTATTTGCCCGACGCAGTGTTGGGACGCCTGCCGGCGAACGATACCGCAGAGTTGAGAGCGATCATTGAAAAAACTCTCGCTTACGAAAAGTTCCAATTCGCCGACAGCAGCCACCTGCAACGATGCCTTATTGTCGCGGGCAAAGAGAGCACCCCTCCTGCCCCAACGGCCACAAACGGGCAAGTGAACCGGCTTAAACAGCTTTTCATAGAATTCGACTCCACAATCGATACCCTCTGCTTTTACAACCCCTCATCAGACTCGCTGGCTGACAACATCAAACAAGAGTGGGAAGCCGGGGTGGGCTATGTGAACTATACCGCACATTGCAAATACTTCGGATGGACACATCCATTGATAACAAGCGACTATGTGGACAACCTGCCCACCGACGGACATTATTTCCTGTCAATCAATAACTGCTGTCGCTCAAACGCCTTTATAGGCGACTGCTTTGGCGAGCATCTGTTGCGGTTGCCCAATGGGGGAGCTATCGGAGTAATCGGCGCCACCAACGAGACACTCTGGGATGAAGACTACTACTGGAGTATCGGCGGCACTGGCAATCCGACGCTGAATCCACAATACGACAGTCTATTGCCCGGAGCCCTTGACAGACTGCTTCACAACCACGGGGAGCCATTGGTGGCGCATGTCAAAACACAAGGGCAGATTGTGACAGCGGGAAACTGGGCCGTGACAGCGAGCGGATCATCGTTCGACGCATTCTATTGGGAAATATACGAATTACTCGGCGACCCGTCACTAATGCCCTATATCGGACTACCCTCAGAACAGACACTTGAAATAGACAGCCTAAGCATTGGCGACACCATTGTTTCATTGTACGGCAACGCCAACTCAAGAATTGCCGCGACATGGAACGACACACTGTTCGGAATCTGCACAATTGACAGCAATGGAGCCGCGACAATGACACTCGACAAACCATTTCATGGAAACATCTTGTTCACCGCAACGGCACAATATCGCAAGCCTCTGCAACACGCAATAATAATGCGGCCGGAGGACACTCTGGAAATAAGCATACCACAGCAAAAAAAATACAGGGTCTTTCCCAACCCCGCCAGCAACGAGATTACAATAGACGGCTTTGACCAACCAACAACAATCGTAATTGCCGATCTTCTAGGACAGAAACAATTACAGGTCGATGCCAAATCAGGAGAAACACTGCACATAGACTCACTCAACCTGCCGAAAGGAGTATACTGCATATTGTTCTATAGCAACAAGAACAGCTATCAACAACTTTTAGCGGCACAACGACTAGTTATACGATGAATCAAGCAGAGACATACGACAGCATTGTTCCCTTCTATACTTTAAGCATTGCCGACAGCACCGCGCAAGACGAGGTACAGAACGAGACTGAAGACTATTTGCTTTTATGCAATGACAGCGTGTTCTCCCCTTTCGCCTCCGACACCACAATAACACGGCAAAGCATGTTTGCCCAGAACACACATCACGCTACTTCCGTTAATCCTGAAACACGCTATCAGAATGAAAATGTCGATTGGACATTTGGACTTTTCGTAGTGCTTCTCGCTCTTATGAGCCTTTACATCAACAGTCGTAAATTCAAATTGAAAGACATTTTCCTCTCACTCTTCGACATCCGTGTGATGGAACGAATATCAAGAGAGAGCAATATCAAGTCGTGGTCGATGCTGCCCATGGTAGGCATTTACTTGGCTGGAGTCGCATTTACAGCGACTACTTTCGCACAACAATGGTCATACTTGACGACAAACGCGTCTGACATAACACATTATCTGACTGTTTTCGGAATCCTGGCAGCATATATCACAATCAAAAACGGCATCACACATCTTCTTGGCAGTGTTTTCGATGATAAATACTCAACATCATTGTATGTGGTAAACAGCCATCTGTTTCATTTTGTTGGAGCTATAGTTCTTACCCCATTACTTATGCTGATACAATACGGAACGGCTATACATTCTTATGTGCTGAACATCGCCATAATTATCATAGTTATCCTTTTCTTAATCAAACTCCTTAGAGGGTTTCAACTTATTTTAACAAACTCAAAAACATCTAAATTGTATTTATTTTATTACCTTTGCATTATTGAAATAGTACCAATTTTGGTAACGACAAAGATTATATTATATTAGCACATAGGTAGATACATATCTCTTGGGAATATTATGAAACTGAAAAAAATTCTGATTTCGCAGCCTGAACCTGCCGATTTGGACAAATCACCCTTCAAACGCCTTGTCAGCAACTACAAATTAGACCTTACATTCTATAAGTTCTTTGAGGTTCAAGGAATTACCGCAACAGAATTCCGCAAAAGCAGAATCCACCTTACAGAGTACACCGCCGTGATATTCAACAGCAAGAACTCCGTAGACCATTTCTTTCGCATGGCTAAAGAATTGCGCGAGGTTATACCTGAAAGCATGAAGTATTTCTGCTCAACCGAAGCTATTGCCCTCTATCTGCAGAACTATATTCAATATCGTAAACGCAAGATATTCTTTGGCAACCAGTATTTTGCCGACTTAATCGATGTCATGACCAAGCATCGCGAAGAGAAATACCTCTTCCCCTGCTCTGACGAGAAGCAGACAGAATATACCAAGCTGCTTGACAAGGCAAAATTCAAATACACCAAGGCTCCTATGTACCGCAGCGTGCCGCGCGACTTGAAACAGTTCAAGTTGGAAGACTTCGATATGATAGCTCTGTTCTCCCCTATTGGAGTACGCTCGCTTCTAATCAATTTTCCAAATGTCAAGGAGTCGTCGATACTCATTGCCGCCTTCGGCACGTCGACTCATGCCGCCCTCAACGCCGCCGGCCTCAAATTAACCATTGCAGCCCCCACAAAGAATTCTCCTTCCATGGCCATGGCCATAGAGAACTACCTGCTTGGCAAACAGCAGGAGGCCGTGTTAGTGGTAAAACCCTCGACACTGAAAAGCCCCAAAGCGTCGCACAGCACAAAGAACGGCACCACAAAAAAGACCAAATCAGTTTTTGTGAGCAAAACAAAATACAAACAACTGATGGAGGAAAAGAAAGCAAAAGCAGCCGCACGCCGTGCCGAGCGAGCCGCTGAGAAAGCACGCAAAGAAGCCGAATTATCCAAAAAAGGCGAATAGGACTGTCCGCCACAAAATGTTCACATTTAGCAAAAAAGAGCGTCTCTGCAGCAAAACGCTTATCGAACGACTCTACACTTCGGATTACAAAACCTTGACATATCCGCTAAGTGTGAGGTGGATGTTTGTAGAGGACAATGACATTCCATCCCGACTACAAGTGCTTATCGTTGCGCCGAAGAAGAAACTTCATCACGCTGTTGACCGCAACCGCACAAAACGTATACTTCGCGAATGCTATCGTCTTCGTAAAAGCATTCTCATCAACGCCTTACAAGAGGCAAACCGAAGTGCCGTATTGAGCATCAATTACATTGATTCCCATCCTGCCGAATTCCATAAGATGGAACCTGTCTTCGACCGACTTGTGAACCAATTGAGCAAAGCATTTTCCCAAGACATACCATCAACGCAACCTGGAGCATGATAAAAAAAACGATTACCAAGCTCTTCCTGTTGCTGATAAAATTCTATCAGCAATGTATCTCCCCTTTAACACCCGCCGCTTGCCGCTACACTCCCACATGCTCGCAATATGCAAAAGAGGCAATCATAAAATATGGCCCATTTAAAGGTGGATGGATGGCACTAAAACGCATTCTCCGCTGCAACCCATTTGGAGGCTCCGGATATGACCCTGTGCCATAAACATGGTTACCAGGCGATTATATTATATTAACAATCAAAACATAACTTTTTTTTCTTTTGTTCCGTTTTTTATTTGTAATTTTGCATCATAAAATTAAAAACCATAAAACAATGAAAAAATTCAGATTTCTTGCCATAGCAATGGCTGCAATGATGGCTTTGGGCTTTACCAGCTGCAAAGGCGATGATGACATTCCCTACACCGGAACAACGCTTAAAAACGGCGAAATAGTAACAATATACGGTGACAATGCCGCCGCTTACCAATTGCGTTTTACTTTTGGCATCGATGGCGGCAATATTGTAGTTATCGGTCTTAACGACTCAGCAGACTTGAACAGCTCTGTCCTTAATTATTTTACAAACTGCGGAACCGGTGTCTCCATTGTGGATGTAGGCAAGGTCAACGGTCTTTACAAAATTGACGAGTTGCCTTCAGACAGTGAATTCACAACTGCCACAGTCCCCGCTGTTGAGAAACACGGCTATGTTATCAAAGCATGGGGCAATGCCAACCTGCACACTTCATATCCAGATAATCCGAACCTTACCGACCCCGAGACGAAATACGCTCGTATATGGCTTGAAGAGGCCAATGGCGACGGATTCAATCTCCGCTATGAATTCCCCTTCGTTCCGGAAAACTAGTCAGAATTCATTAAAACAAAAAAGGATGCCCGATTGGACATCCTTTTTTAGTTTCATACATTTTCTTTCAAGAAACCACGCCTATTATTTCATTGAGTTGGCAGCCATATACTGCTCCAACAGGCGCTGTACATATTTGCCGAAAACATCGAATTCGATGTTGACCACCGTACCTGGCTTGAAATTATGGAAATTGGTCACCTTATAAGTATAAGGGATTATAGCCACGCTAAACATGCCTGGCTCGCTATCCACCACCGTAAGACTGACTCCATTGATGCTAATGGAGCCTTTGGGAACAGTAATTGACGGGGAATTCTTTGTATCGTACTCAAAATAAAAGCGCCAGCTGCCGTTATCGTCAATCACCTTAGTACAAATGGCAGTCTGATCAACGTGACCCTGCACAATATGGCCGTCGAAACGGCCGTCCATACGCATGGAACGCTCTACATTGACTTCAGTACCCACCTGCCAAGTGCCGAGGTTGGTCTTCAACATCGTCTCGTCCATGGCGGTGACCACATATTGTTTCTTTTCTTTGTCAACCTTCACCACAGTAAGGCAGCAGCCATCGTGCGCCATGCTTTGGTCTATGCCCAACTCATCACCGAAAGGCACCTCAAGTGTAAAGTGGTAGTTAGTGTTTTCTTTCTCTATTTTAACGACCTTAGCCGTAGTTTCAATGATTCCTGTAAACATTATGGGAATGCGTTATTGTGTTAATGCGTTATTGCGTTAGTTTTTTATTTCAGGTGATCTTCGTAATATTGGAACATTTTCTGGTAGAGGTGGAGGCGTTCGCGACCGAGAACATTATGCTCGTGGTGTGGGTAGACGAAATAGTCGACTTGCTTGTAGTTGTTGATGCAACGCTCAATAAACTCCAGAGAGTGCTGCCAAACCACAGTATTATCCTCGCAGCCGTGAATGACCAACAGGCGACCTTCGAGGTTTTGCGCCTTGTTGAGGAGGCAGTTGGCCTCATAGCCGTCGGGATTCTCCTGCGGCGTGTCCATATAGCGCTCGCCATACATGATTTCATACCACTTCCAGTCGATGACCGGACCTCCGGCACAACCTACTTTGAATATCTCGGGGTGCGCCAGCTTCATAGTGATAGTCATGAAGCCTCCAAAGGACCAACCCTCCACACCCATGCGGTTCTCATCCACGAAAGGCAGGCTCCTGAGGAATTTTACTCCTTCCATCTGGTCGGCCATCTCAATCTCGCCGAGGTGACGATGCGTGCAGCTCTCGAACTCGAAGCCTCGATTGTCTGTGCCACGGTTGTCGACAGTGAAGACCACATATCCCTGTTGAGCGAGGAACATGAAGTAGAGATTGCCGCCACCAAGCCAACTGTCGGTTACCAGCTGCGAGTGCGGGCCGCCATATACATAGACCAGCGTGGGGTATTTTTTGCCAGGCTCCATATCGGGAGGCGTGATGAGGCGATAGTAAAGGTCTGTCTTGCCGTCAGCGGCCTTGATGGTGCCAAGCTTCACGCCAGGCATTGCATAGCCCTCCAAGGGGTTCTCTGAGGTAAAGAAGGTATGCACAACATTCTTATGCTTAAGATCGCGCAGGTCGGCTCGCATAGGTACATCCACGCTGCTCCAAAGATCGATCCACATGGTACCCTGTTCGTTGAGAGCGATGGTGTGGGTGCCGTGGAGGCCGTTCTCCTGCATAGTGAGGCACTCCATAGTACCCTTCTTAAGATTGACACGGTAGGCGTCGCGGCCAGCGAGGTTGTCCTTGTTGGCATAAATAAAGATATTCTCTCCTTTCTTGTCGAACTGGATAAAATCCTCTACCTCGTATTCGCCTCTGGTCACTTGTTTCACGAGAGTGCCGTCCATGTTGTAAAGGTAGAGATGTTTGTAGCCATCTCTCATACTAAACCACAAGAACTGGTCGCCCTTTGGGGTGAAAAACATCGGCTCGCAAGGCTCCACATAGCGGGGATTGGTCTCCTCAAATAGTACCTTAACGAAGGCTCCTGTTATGGCATCATACTGCTCGAGCCACATGTGGTTTTGCTCACGGTTGATTTTTGCGATGAAGACATATTTTTCGTCGGGACTCCAAGCTATATTGGTGAGGTACATCTCACGCTCGTGGACCGTGGTATCGCTAGCAGTGCTAAGATAAACTAATCTTTGATTTCTTGTGTCGTAAACACCAACAGTAACCTCATGACTCTTCATGCCTGCCATGGGGTACTTGATATTGCGCACTTCGGCCTCGCGGGCTTTGGTGTTGACGATGGGGTAGTCAACCACCATGCTCTGGTCCATACGGTAGAAAGCCAGATAGTTGGCTTGGGGTGACCAGAAGAGTCCACCGTTGATGCCGAACTCGTTGCGGTGAACGCTCTCGCCCAAGACAATATTGTAGCCGTCGCCACGCTCAACGAGCTTGCCATCCACAAAAAGATTACCCTCCTTCAGTTCGACACGCTCCTCTAATTTGGGGTCGTTATTTGCAGGCTTCCGCCAGTCCTTTTGCTCGTCGGTGAGCTTAAACTCCTTTTTGCCGTCGAAGCCATAAAGTTCCTTCCCCTTGTAGTAGGTGACTGTTTTGCCGTCGGGGGCAAAGATAAAACTCATTGCCTCGCGTTTGGGATAAAGGTCACGGTTCATCAGTTGGTCCCACTGCAGCAACTTATTCTGAGCAAAAGCAGCGCCGGCAAACATCAGCACTGCAACAAAAACGAATATCTTTCTCATAATTAATAATTCTTCCAGTTTCTGAATTTAAGGTTAAACACACCGAAGAAAGCCTCCTTGAAGATCTTCATGCTCATCTTGGAGGTTCCAAGGACTCGGTCTGTGAAAATGATGGGGACCTCGTAAACCTTGAAACCAAGGCGAGTAGCTGTATACTTCATCTCTATTTGGAAAGCATAGCCCACAAATTTTACTTTCTCGAATTTCATCCGTTCCAACACCTTACGGCTCCAGCATACAAAACCAGCCGTCGAGTCGCAAACCTTCATACCTGTGATCAGGCGCACATATTTCGAGGCGTAGTAAGACATCATCAGGCGTCCCATTGGCCAGTTGACGACGCTAATCTTTCCGTCGACATATCGGCTTCCAACAACCACATCACCTTTGCCCGAAGAACAGGCACCATAGAGCCTGACAAGATCGTCAGGATTGTGGCTAAAGTCAGCATCCATCTCGATCATATAATCATAACCATGCTCCAATCCCCAGCGCATGCCCTCAAGATACGCTGTGCCAAGTCCAAGTTTACCCTTCCGCTCCTTGATGAAGAGGCGGTCGGGAAATTCCTGCATAAGACGTTTCACTATATCGGCGGTGCCGTCAGGCGAATTGTCCTCGACAATAAGCATGTCGAAATCCTTCTCGAGAGAGAATACTTTGCGGATTATGTTTTCTATATTCTCTTTCTCATTGTATGTGGGAGTTATAACTAAAGTGTCGGCCATAACTAACAAATATTACGATTTGAAATTGCAAAAATACGAATTATTCTTCAAATAAAAATCCCTCGGGCGGAAATCTTTGTCCAATACACTAGATTCACCTGCTTTTTCGCTTGGCAAGCAGCAACAACAACAATCCCAACGTAACACCAAAAGCATTGGCAACAAGATCGTTGACGTCAAATCCTCTATACGGCAGCAAATACTGCACTGTCTCCGTCAACATACCCATCATGAGTGCTGACAGCCAAGAAAAAAGCATTCTAGACTTTGATGTATAGAAAAAATCCATCATGAAAAAAGCACAAGGAATATAGACCGAGGCATGCAACAGGTGGTCGGCTCTAATACCGAAAACAAAATTGTTGAGAGGCACTCCCAACAGGCCCACCGGCATCCACATCAAAGCAAGCACTAAAGCGAAATAAAGCCAACGCTCCCAACGGCGCCGAGTGCGGCTGAAAAGTTTGTAAAGAGTATTTAAAGCCGTACGGCGCGACACGACCCATCGCGAACGACGAATCCATTCTTTGGAATCGCAGCTCTGAACAGACCCGTCAGGCTTAACAACAGCTGAAAGGCGGGCAATAACATCGTCACGACCCACATATTCGCAACCTGCACAATTGTCACCCCTGAATGTCAACTGATCTCCATCGATACGAATGAGTCTGTGAACAACACACTTCCCCTGACAAACGAAAAGATAAACATCCCTCTTCCTTAGCGGTTGTACGACAGGCATGAATTCGACCTTGTCACATAAACCACTTATCATTGGCTTCATGCTATCACCACCGAAAGCCATCCGTACCGTATGTCCCGCTGCAAGGCGTTCACGCAGCTCGGCGATCACAAAACTGTCGGCGACATTAGGAAACACCAGTTTTTTGTCAGACATTCGGTTCTATTTAAATTGGTTTTTAGTAATGGATGAATTATTCATTTGCAATCAAAAGACGGCCTAGTCCTTTTATTGTTTTAATGACCGAACACCGCCTTGAAACAAACTCGAGCCGCATCGGCATCGGGCAAGCATTCGAGATGATAGAACGGCACAGCCGAGATGGTGTCGGATATGATGTCTATCAACAAATCGGCATAGCCTTCATGTTGCATCAAGGCGGGAGGCAGCGATGGCTGCAACGCTCCCAATGCGGCCGGCACCGTCAACCTGCGAATAAGATTGCGGGGAGCCTTGGACAGACGCACAACAGCAGCCAAAGGGAAATGGCGTTGGATATAGCATGCTGTCTTGCCACTCCAAGGCGATCCATATACCATGGGTATGCCACCAGCGGTGGACAACATCGGGCTGTCGTCATTGAGCAGACGAGATCCCTTGATAGTTTCCAGCCACAAGCGTGAATGTGTACTCTTGCCAGTGCCCGACTCTCCAAGAAATAGCACCGCGCGACCGTCATACACTATCACCGAACTGTGAACAAAAGTGACTCTTCGACAAGCCGCCAGCATACCATAAGCAAACCAAAACGAAAAACGGAGTGCGGCATTGTCAGAGCATGCCGTGGCTCGCACCTCGGAAGAGCCAAAACGGTGGTGCATACAAACAAGCATCTTGCCACGCAATCTCCCATACATCGCAAACTGCAAAGTATCATCCTTGACACTGAACCGACAAGAGCTGCCAGTCTCCGCTAATTGAAACTCACTAAGAGTCTTCGCATCTTCCATCGGCGTCAAATCGCAATCGTATACAACGCTGTAGTCCTGTTCCACTGCAGACACCTCAAATGGGATCAATCCATTGAAAGGATTAACCGTGTCACAGCGCTTCGGCCACTGCACAGACACATTACGTCCACCTATATTATACTGTGTTGGATGCATCAAAGCAAGATATTATTCTCTTTAAGCGTCGCGAGCCATTTATCCGCATCGGCGGCAGCGCGAGGTTCATCGACATCGTATCTTTCGGTAAGCAGGCTTACCACATCCAGCTTGCCGAAATCACGTCCCAAAAGAGAATTCCACAAAAAGAGCGACGTTTCGTTTAGAGCTATAACTGTGGTCATATCACCGGGATTACGTCCTTGAACAAGGATGACATTCTCGTCGGCCACATTTCTCACCTTAAATCTTGGATTGATTCTCATTTTTTTCGTATTGATAAAATATCAGAATGCCACTCCGATACGGAAGCCAGTAGTGAAAGCCAACCAGCCTTCGGCGGGGAAAAGCATGAAACTATGAAAGTAGTTGTAGTCGTTGCCTGTGCCGAACGAAGGTCCCAATCCAGTATAGACATCAAATACAAACCAGTTTGCGACCAATTGGTATCCACATTCGGCAAGTAATGCCAGCTGGATTGTCTGGTCTGGACATTTAGGGGGCTCACGCCATGCATCCTGGTTCTTGTATTTGTGTCGGAACTGCGCCAACACAAGTTCAGGCTTGACATAAAAACCAGCCAACCAACTATCAGACGATCTCTGAGGCAATAGTCGCCATTTGAAAGCAAACTTAAACAGCAGTCCCCGCGGGTCACTGCGATTCATCCAATCCCATCCAAGTCCGATTAATCCAACAGTGGCCTCCCAACTGTTGAGTGGATTTATCGCCCTCTCATATGTGATACGTGTTGATCCACTGCCCAACGACAACAAAGTAAACTTGAAATCATTTCTGCTTCCATCAACGTTAAACTCCTCTTGAGCCTTGGATACTGACGGGAACGACAGTCCAACGATCAACACAATAACCAATACTCTATTGTATTTAAGAAACATAGACTCTACTAACTTCTTTTTTATCTTTGCAAAATTACATTTTTTTATTTAAACGCTGAAAAATTAGTACCTTTGCAAAAATTTTCCGACTGATGAATACCTTGAAATACAATCTACGTGGAGTCTCCGCACAGAAAGAAGATGTACACAACGCTATTAAAAACATCGACAAAGGCATTTTCCCGAAAGCTTTCTGTAAAATCATACCCGATATATTGGGTGGAGACCCAGACTACTGTAACATCATGCATGCCGACGGAGCAGGCACAAAATCGTCATTAGCATATCTATACTGGAAAGAGACAGGCGATTTAAGTGTTTGGAAAGGTATTGCTATTGACGCTGTGGTGATGAATCTTGACGACCTGCTTTGTGTTGGCGCGGTAGACAACATCCTCCTAAGCAGCACAATCGGACGAAACAAACATCTTGTACCTGGCGAGGTAATAAGTGCAGTGATTAATGGCACTGAGGAGTTTCTGCAACAGATGCGCGACCTCGGTATTGGCATAACTCTCACCGGCGGTGAAACCGCTGACGTTGGAGACCTTGTACGCACAATCATCGTTGACAGCACCGTCACTGCTCGCATGCGCCGTGCCGACGTCGTTGACAACGCACACATCAAGCCCGGCAACGTCATCGTGGGCCTTGCCTCATACGGTCAAGCCACTTACGAGACAGACTACAACGGAGGTATGGGCAGCAACGGACTCACATCCGCGCGCCACGACGTTTTTTCGAAATACTACGCCCATCAATTCCCTGAAAGTTTTGACCGGAACCTGCCTGACGAGGTGGTATACTGTGGGCAGAAACGTATGACCGACACCACAGAGGTAAAAGGTGTCGACGCAGGCAAAATGGTTCTCTCCCCCACCCGCACCTACGCCCCTGTCATACGACGTGTGCTCGACCAATACCGTTCAAAAATAGACGGCATGATACACTGCAGCGGCGGGGCGCAGACCAAGGTTCTCCATTTTATAGACAACCTACATGTAGTAAAAGACAACCTGTTTCCAGTGCCTCCTCTTTTCCGCCTCATTCATGAACAGAGCGGCACCGACTGGCGGGAGATGTACACCGTCTTCAACATGGGACATCGAATGGAGATTTACACCGACGAGGCAACAGCGCAGGGCATCATTGACATCTCACGCAGTTTCAATATCGACGCACAAATAATTGGACACTGCGAAGCCTTTGACAAAGGGCAAGTAACCGTCCGCAGTGAATACGGCGAATACATATACAACAACTAAGAGCTGTATACAACATAAAAGCAAAGGGTTGGATTCAATGTCCAACCCTTTGCTTTTATACACTAAAACAACCTACTCAATAGCAGCCGATATTTTTGCCGCCAGTTCCTGCATCTCAGCGGGTTCCATCTTGACATGGTGGCCGAAATTAAGGTCGCCGGGCTTGTTAAGCGGCATAAGGTGGATATGCGTGTGAGGAACATCGATGCCTACAACAGCGACTCCGACTTTTATACATGGGCATACTTTTTTAAGACCTTTTGCCACTGTGCGGCTGAAACGATGCAATTCAACGAACAGTTCGTCATCAAGATCGAAAATATAATCAACTTCTTTCTTGGGAATGCATAGGACATGACCCTTAACAACAGGATTTACATCAAGAAAAGCAAGACACTGGTCGGTCTCTGCCACTTTGTAGCAAGGAATCTCACCTGCCACTATGCGCGAAAAAATACTTGCCATAACGATTTTGGTATTTATATATTACTATCTTTCCACAGAAAGAATCTCAAAATACATGGTACCCGCGGGGACAACCACCTCAACTTTGTCGCCAGCACGTTTGCCAAGAAAAGCCTGAGCAAACGGTGAAGAGACGGAAATGAGTCCCTGTTTGAGATTGGCCTCACTCTCAGGCACAATGGTATACACTTGCTTCATATTATTCTTGGTATTCTTGATAGTAATCTTTGAGAGCAAGAGCACCTTTGACGTGTCAATCTTTGACTCATCCAACAAACGAGCGTTTGCGATAAGGTCCTGTAGTTTTGAAATACGCGCCTCCAAATGGCCTTGAGCCTCTTTAGCCGCATCATACTCAGCATTCTCCGACAGGTCACCTTTGTCGCGAGCCTCGGCAATAGCCGCGGACGCCGCAGGACGCTCAAATGCTATAAGATGATGGAGTTCATCTTTAAGCTTTTGCAGACCCTCTTCGCTGTAATATTTTATTTCTGACATTTTGCTGTTAAATTTTACGTTAAAAAGTAGGAAAGGTCTACAGAAAGACCTTTCCCTACTTTTGGATATGTTTGTTGAGTGTTTAGAACTTGAAGGTTGCTCCTATTGAGTGGGTACCCTTCAAAGTTGAACTTCTGTAAGAATAGTCGAGTGAAATCACCTGATTCTTATCCTTGTTTAAGGGGAAGTTGACCGAGGCACCGGCATGTATACCAGTATTGGCGGTGGTACGGTTGTCACCGTCAAAGATGTCGGTCTGATAGAGATATGCGGCGCGAACCTCGAAGCGGTTGAGCAACGAATATTCAAAACCAAGACCGAAATTGTCACGGAGGAACGCGTTCGAGGTGAAGTTACCAGCCAAGGTCAAGCGCTGCTCCCATTTCTCAAACAGGAAGTCGTACGACAGACCAATATTAAGGCATGTGGGAAGCTCCATCTCAGAAGCGCGGAACTCAACCGTCATCGAGTTGCCTGCCTGATTGGTCACGGTGAACGACTCACCAGTACCGCCAAAGCTCAGTGCCGGTCCGATGTTTTTCAGAGAGATACCGAATTTGAGCTCATCGTTCTCACCAGTCTGATACTGAATACCTGCATCAATGGCAACACCTGTTGCTGTGACATCATCAGTAGACTCCGTGATTACCTTAATGTTGGCTCCACCATGAATTGAATTGGTGAACGAATATGAGAACGCAACATTAAGATTCATCGATGTCGGCGAGATAGTACCATTGGAACCAGGCTCCGGACTTTCGACCGTAGTCTTTTGCAAATCGCCAAAACTCATAGCCATCACATACATTCCAAATACGCCAGCGTCGCCAAGACGAAGAGCGAGACCGAAAGAGTTGATGGAAGCTCCGCTCACAAGTCCGGAACGGCCGCCATAAAGCATAGTGTTGGTATATGCAAACTCAATGTGCTCGACAAACGAAAGACCGGCGATATTGCTGAAGAAAGCGTCAATGCCGCGACCACAAGCAGTATTGATTCCAGCCCAACTGGAACTACGGGCCCATGGGTTGATCAACAACTCCGGGACACCGGCTGTTCCTCGACGGTTGTCATTGCCGGCAAACAAACTCGGTGCCGTCAGTGACGCAGAGAGGACCATTACAGTCAATATACTTAATATTCTTTTCATTTCTGCAAAATTTTAAAGTTTGATGATAATTAGAACTGGAAACCACTCATGTCGACAGGACGCATGGTGCCGAACCATTTAACGATCTTCTCGCCAATGCCCGGAGTACTGAAATGGATCAGATAAATACCTCCAGCAATTGGAATACCGTTGTGGTTGTGAAGATCCCAATCGACAGTTGTTGTGTTGGAAGGAGTGTTCGGAATCGTTCTCACCAGAGTTCCGTCAAGTGTATAAATATTAATTGTGGAGTTGCCGGGAACATTGATGAAACGGACCTTGGTTTCCAACTGACTAAGGGTTTCATAAGTAGAGTAACTGTAATAGGGGTTAGGAACGACATTAATAGCGTCCATAATAGAATCCTTGTAACTTTGACGTGCGTTCTCACGTGTAGCGACACCCGTTTCGGTTACAATATCACTGGTAAGGTCGAATTGATACATCGGGTTGTTGTAGTTGCCAGAAGCACCAGCGCTGGTTTCGTTATTACTCAGGTATTTGCCATAACGATTATTAACATTGATGTCGATGGTAACATTGGTGGGGATATCCTTAGGATTGTTGATTTCCTCGGTTGCAAGAGGCATGTTAACCCAAGCCACTGTCGAGAAGAGGAATGCCGCAGAGTCGCGCATAGGCAGCATCTTGGGAGATCCGTCAGCTTTCAACAAACCTTTGTTGAAGTTTGCATAATAAGCAGTTCTTGCAGAAGCATTGGTAAACGGGCACTCGAAGAAGTGGTCAAGAGATTTGAGCATGCTAACAGCCCAACGACCAGCGTCGTAAGAAGGCGAACGATAGTCGTAATGTTTGATATTTGAACCAGAAGCGGCTCCAGGAGTGTTATAATTAATGTTGGAGAATTTCTGTTTCACAGCATTCATCACATAGATGTAGTGGCGACCGCCCATGACGTAGTTGCCAGTACCATAGGAAGGAGTGCTGACAGGGTTCCACATCATGTCACGTCCATTGAACTGGATGTAACGAGAGTCTTCACCGTACATGATGTTCAAACGCTCACCAGTGACGAGATTGATAGCATAGCCTGGGAACCAACCCATACCATAGGCATCAATATAGTTTGCAGCGCCTGGATCGGTCGATGCTGTCGTTGCATCGCAAGTGTCTCCGTTCTTGTCGATGGATTTATGCTTGCGCAGCTGGAAACGACGGGCATTGCCCTCAGCCTGAGTATAGTCGTCGCACATTTCAAGAACCGGGCAACGAGTCCACTTAGTAGTGTCGCTGGTAAGAACTATACGAACGCTCGGAAGTTTGGTGAAATCATTGTACTTAAGAGATTTGTTCTTGGTATAGAGCAATGTATAGTGAAGATCCTCATAGTAGTTTCTATTGTCATTCAGAGAATCGTGAACACTCTGTTCCGCCAAATAGTAACGATAGGAGAATGCGGGATGATATTCACGGATTGAAGCCAAACCGTAGGGGCTCCACAAACCGTAAAGAACCTTCTCATATGCCTGATATCTGTCGACACCATAGTAATTATAACGGTCACCATAGTTCGGGTCAACATCAGCCTTGTAGTAATCGTCGTCGAGGTATGCCTCATTGCCTGTCACGGGACTGTACAGATATGTATTGGACAGGAATGTGGACTGGTTACCTTCAGAATACTGTGAACCACTACGAATCCAGTTGGTCATTATAGAGTTGTCGTTATCAGGTATACCACTCAACCACTGGTGACTCGGATCGTCGAAAGTCATTGTGGCCGAAATAAGTGTACCTTCGCTCATAAGACCGCCCATGGATACATCCTCGCTACCAAACACCAAATCTGTTGCGATAGCCTTAGGATTGGTTATTGCCACAGCGATTCCCAAGTCGAGGAAGAGTTGCTCATTATAACGTCCGATTGTAAAATCAGCGGTATCAGTGTAAACATTGATTTTATTTACTGAATCATAGTAAATCGGCGAGCCATCGGGTTTAGAGATAACCCACTTTGAAGAATTGTCGGTACCATTGAATTTGATGTAGAACGAACCTTCCTTGATGTTCAACGGGTCGATAACACGAACGTTGATAGGACCATAGTTCTGCTCATAACGGGGCTTGGCGATGATACATGGATTGACCATTTTCTGAACACCGTCGACAACGGTGAATTCGCCCGGAGCCTTGGCGGTCTCGCCAGGACGACCCATAAGCTCGACTATGGACTCTTCAGTAAGAATCAATGCATTGCCGCCATTGCCATAACCATCTATACGGGTAATATTAGGACTCATGCCATAGGTGGCGTTCACAATAGTGCCACCATTCTCGCTTGACGGGTCGTGCGGTTTGGCAGTAACCGGACTAATGGTTCCACCCTTCTCATTCTTACGACCGGCAAGGTAGGGTTCCTTCTGGCCATCAAGTTTGTTGGGGTCGGTCTGCGAATACTCTTTGTAGCGGTTGTGAGCATAAGCAATACATACATAATAGTATTCCTTATTGTTTACAAGTTTAGTATTGTTACCCTTTGCAAACTGGTCGTTGGTTACACGGACAACATGCTTAATACCTGCGTTGGCACCGTCGACCATGATCTTACCCGTAAGGATACCAGTAGCAGAGTTGGTGTTGTAGTTGACAAGTTTTCCGATAGGAATGGTCGGATTATCGTTGAAAGTGGTATCGTAACGATAACCTGTCACCACGCCTCCCTCTGTGATTGCCACAGTGTCGATAGAAGTTACGTTGTCGTAGTAATTCTCGAGGTCGCACTGGTACACAAGGCGGGCTTTCGTCTCATCTCCGATATCGGCAACAGAGGCGTTAGCATCAACGAGCTGGTAAATCTGATAACCTTCAAATTTATAACTACGCTGATCTTTAGTGTAGGCAATTGTTTTGCCGTTTTCAATATAAGTACGAACAATCGAAGGATCTTCCTCGTTGTATTTCTCATTATAGTTGTTGGAGGAGATATTCTCATAAGTTATGTACAGAATCACCTCATTGCTCATTTCCTGAACAACCAGCGTGGGAGCGTCAGGACCATCGAGGACTTTGAAACAGTTCTCGAAGAGAGACTGGCAGACGTCGTCGATTTCGCGAAGCAGACCAACAGAAGTCCATGCTGAACCACTAGTAGCCTGAGCAAAAGGAATACCTACAGTGATGTAGTTGACCGCACCAGGCATCAAGGTGAAAGGACCTGCTGACTGCATGAAACGACGGTCTTGCGGCGGGTTGCTGGAGAGACTTGCCTCATTCCAACCGTCAGGGAGGAATTCGTCGTCAGGACGAACACCATTGGTACCCCAACGCAAGGGGTCGCTATCGTCCGGGAACATGAAGTCGCACTTAATATTGGAAGTACTGGTATTGTAACCATTACCACCAAAGGTCATTACACGACCGTTTTTCCATATACCTTGCAGATAGTTGTAGTAGTCAGTGGCCTTCTCTGGTTCACCGTTATCATTGAGTGAGTTGTTGTAATACACGAAGCGGCGCATACCGAAACGCTCATCGTCAATGATATTGTTACCGAAGTTCACACCGTTGATGGCGCAGTTACCAATCGAGTCGTTTTTCTGGAAGTACCATGCCAAAGGATAGTACATGTCGGCATCATCAGTTAGTCTGATGGTGTCATAACCACCATTGGCCAAACGATACTCCACCAATTTCTCAGGATAGTAGAGAGACATCTTGGAGATATCGATTTTGGGGTTATCCTTGCCATCGGGATCCATATAGGGACCCTGGAAGAAGTCGATACCTACCGCAGGAGGAATACCACTATACTGACCGGTACCGGGACCATCCTCCTCATCACCGTTGTAGCAATAGCCGAGACCACGCTTCACGTCGCATCCTACATAGTCGTCAGCGGCATATCCCAAGTCTGGGTCAACCCACTGGCTGAAATAAGTGTTACGGAGTTCGTATGTTGAACGGTTAATAATCTCATATGAATAGAATGTCATGTTGTTGATTTCGTCATTCGTCGAGAATGCGAAGGCCTGAGCGCGGATTTCAAGACCAATGGGTTGTCCACCCGACTCTGTATGAGTGTTACCCATATCGTTGAACACCCACCAAATGGTCTGGTCGCCCTTAAGAACCTGGTCTGAGAGAAGACCGCCGGAGACAATTCCCGCCGAGTCGTCCATGGTAACCTTTGGAGAATAGTTCTCACCTGGTTTCAAGGCTGCCTTGAGGGTACGCGGACAAAGAGCATTCTCAAAATCATAATAAGGATAGTCACCGTCCTGATAGTTATACTTACGGTCGCCGTTTGCATCGAAGAAAGGAGCGAGGTAGTACGACTGGTTAGCAAAATTGCCATGTGCAGGCCATTCCCTGATAACCTGGGGCACTAAGCTTTCGTCATAGCTGTCACGACGTTCTGCAGGGAATTTGGTGTAATCGAACATCTGCATGAATGCCTGAACCTCAGTCTGGGTAATTTTGTAGTGGTGGTCATAGTAGTTGCACACCTCAATAGAGATGTCGGCAGCGCCATCCACTGTCAACGGACCCGGCCAATAGTCGTCACCATCTGTTCCGAAACGAAGAGCGGCAAGACGAAGCTGGTCGTTGACGTCGGTACCACCAATCCAAAGAGCGGCACAATACATAGGAGTAGTGTTTGCCTCTTTAGGAATATGATACTGAGAAATACTACCGTCATACCACATGTTGCCATATCCGTTAATCAATGCGCGTACATTATTAACGTTCAGCTCAGCAGTACTCTGCGCTCTTTTACACGCAGCGGCTTTAGACTGCATAGCAGCCTTTGTCGTGGTCGTCTTCTTGCAAACAGTGCATTCGCGAGCCACGGCTGTTCCCATCAACGATGAGAACACGAAAGCCATTAAGACTGTTTTAATAAATATATTTTTCATCTCTTTATAATTTTTCGCATTACAACAAATTAGAAGTTATAGGTCAACGTGACACGGATAGTTCTAGGTGATGACCAGTGCCAGTATCCGTTGTTGAGATAGATTGAATACAAATCTCTAAACGAATCGGGGTTGAGATAAGAGTTGATAATGGCCTGGGTTTCCGGGTCGGTCAGGTAGCCATTGTCCGCGGGGTTACCCGTAACATTGAACACACCTGTAACATTTCTGATGTCGAAGAGGTTGTTGACTGTGACCGAAGCGTTAAGCATAGTCTGGCGGTTTTTGCCATTCTCACGCTTAATTTCGATAGGCCAGCTCTTGTCGACAACAACATTGAAATAGAAGCCCCAGGGGAGACGAGCGCCACGATAACTTCCGACGATAGTCTGCTGAGTGTTGCTGAACTGTCTTGTGTAAGGACGTCCTGACTGGGCGACGGCTAAGAAGTTAACACCGAAATTCTGGAAAGGATAGATGTCCTTTTTGCGGGGGTTGCCATCTTTATCCTTGACGGTGCGGGTAATTTTCCATCCCTGCTCCTTACCGAGGCGGTAGTCGACATTAGCCTTGAACTCATGACGACGGTCGTCGCCAATAGGATTCAGCATCTTAAGAGTTGTATAACCCTCCTTGATAAGTTCAGACATTGTAGTGGCGGTCAAGCCAGTACCCTCAGCATACTGAAGGGTGTAGTTGGCGTTGATACGCACGTTGTTGCTCTGACGCATGTCGAAGGAGAGTGAGAAACCTTTAGTGGTTTTGAAGTCGAGGTTGTCATACGAATAGTAGTTCTGGTTAGGATCAGCACCAGCATACTGAACCAACTGGATGAGGTCGCGGGTTTCTTTATAGTAGGCCGAAATACTGAGGGCTGCAGTTTTGTCCTTGTTGAGGGCCTGTTGGAAACCAAGTTCATAGTTGGTGACGCGCTCAGGTTTCAAATTGGGGTTGCTGATAGAACCTGTAACCTGGCTCATATAGAGATAGCTGAGATAATCGGCCTGCCATCCCGAGGAGGGGCGGCGAGCAATAATGTCATAGTTCGCTTTGAACTGCGACATATCGTTAACCGGGAACGAGAAAGCGATACGAGGCATAACAACAATCTGGGGTTTATAGTCCTCGAAAGCGGAGGATTTAACATAGTTACCACTGCTGTTGGGGGTACGGGCGTCAGCTGTACGATAAGGTGTGGGCTTACCAGACTCACCGGCGATAAGGCTAGGAGCAGAGACCTCGACACCTTCTTTATTATACCATATACCACCATTACGATAACCTCTAATGGTTGGTGTTGTGGCATCAGCAGCGTTGACATAGACTACCCAATCGTCTTGCGCAGCCTCAGGGAATGCGTTGTTGGCTCTGTCGGTATTGAAGGGAGCCTTGCCATTTTTAAGGTCGCCAATTGTATAGGATTCATACAACAAGTACGGATCTTTCAAGACCATCTGGTTTCCATCGAAATAGTCAACACGGACACCAACGTTGAAGATGAGGTCTTGGAAGAAGAATTTGTCCTGAATATAACCTGCGGCATAAATGGGAGAGAACGATGGCAAGTATTGATAATTCTTGTGACCGCGTCCGACGGGATCGAAGAAGTCCTCAAGCTGCCATGTGCCTCTGCGGTATTTCTCACCGGTATGGTCAAAACCGTAGTAACTAACTTTTTGGTTGCCGTTATCGAAAAGCTCGCTGGCTGAGAACAGCGATATGCCACCGAATTCATTGAAATCGTCCGGAGAGTAACGATCAACGTCAAGCCAGTCAGTCATGCTCAGTCCAACAGCGTTACGGATAGCTTCGGCTGAATGGGTCTCAGTACCCTCAACATATTTACGGTTGTAATCAACATAAAGCACATCACCAACAGTACGTTCAATAGGACTGTCAAAATCAAGGTTAAGAATATGGGCATTTGCATTCTGACGCATAATAGTCCAAAGGTTATATGCAGACAATGCGTAGTATGCTGCTGTATACTGGTCATACTGGAATCCGATTTCAAGGTCATGGCCTTTGACAGTAGCCGCAGCTTTTGCGGATACATAGTAGTAGTTGTTCTCCTGTTTTGCATACGAAGCATTCTGTACACCAACATTGGCATAAGCGCTAAGACCATAAATATACGAAGGACTAACACCATTGTATAGACCATTAAACTGACGTATATTGTCAAACTTATTCAGATAAGGAGCTATTGTGGGAATACTGTACAGCTGAGTGGTGTAGTTGGAAAGGATAGGGTTGTACTCCGAAGGAGCTACGAATTGCGAATTCTCAATCCAGCCATTCTGCACATAAGCGGTAGTAGTTGTACCCTGATATTCGTAGTCAGTCTTGATCTCGTACGAAGGAGACTGTGTCCTGTTGAATGTGGCGATATGACCATATTTGAAAATATCATCGCCAAACTGCTCGTTGTACGATTTGGTAGTGTAGCGGTTGTACATGGCGGTGATATTGTACATGACTTTCGAAACAGCAGGCTCCGACTTGGCATCAGGATTACTTTCGTCCTTAACCGGCTCGGGATCCTTGAAACGCTGGGTGAAATCAGCCGTAATCACCATGTTAGTAGTCTTATTCACACCATTAGCAGCATTATGCAAGTTCAATGGGAAATATGCAAGACTGGTATTAGGACCATACGAATAGTCATATTCACCCGTCAACACCAAAGAGGTAAGCTCGGTGAAGCGAAAATCAAGAGCTCCCTGAAGTGCTATCGAGTAACTTCCGAAATCAGCTTCACGGTCCTTACTGGCGTAGTAGTTTTTAGCATTCGGGCGCTTGATCTCCACAAAGTCTGAAGCACGCAACTGCTGGGCGGTATAGTTAACCGTACCTTGAACTGGGTCGTAATCGATAGGATTTGCCTCAATCTCCATCACCTTCTCATCATTGACAACCATATAGCGGCCATCCTTGGGGCGATAGTAACCGAATTTGGAATATGAACCCGTACCAGTGAAACGGAAACCTATGAGAGTACGAGTACCTGTCTTGTTGCCTTCCTCATCCTTAAGGGCGGTTCTGGCAAGGGGACCCGTCAACCAAACGACTAAACTATTATTAAGTCTATAATCCAGATATGTTTCATATTTCACAAGACCCATAAACTTATTTGAAGGCGGTTTGAGGGTGATAATCTGAGTACCACCGATAGCCTCACCAATGTTGGCCGGGGTACCACCAAGCAC
>JAEEGL013187018.1_pt1 | contig 27194 bp, 18 predicted proteins | sample 9134231 | NCBI WGS metagenome assembly JAEEGL01 (sample SAMN16246548, study PRJNA631951) | gut metagenome | biome: gut microbiome; feature: rumen; material: fiber-attached | host: Bos | place: Iran: Karaj | collected 2018-10 | reverse complement strand
CATTTGCGACACATTGTATTTGCACCGGGGTCATTCCAAGCAGAACTGTGTGATATATGAACATAAGGTCTTTCATTTGAACAGCATGCTACTTTTGAGATACTCGTTATTATACTTTGTTGATATGAATAAGCCTCATGAGCGCAACAGGCTTTTAACGAACCACCATTATATGGTAAAGTTTGAATATTATTTACACTGCAACAATTATTTGAGTCTAACATATTACCAAAAGATAAACTCTGCCATCCATGGGTTTCATCACAAATACAGCCATCACCATTTGAATTTATTGTCATGTGTTCAGCACATCCCTGGCATTCAGCATAACCTAAGCTAGAATTATAAATTGCTGCTTGACCAGGAGGGCAAGAATGGCACCCTTCTTCTTGAGTCCAAGTATCTGTTGCATTAGGGCATTTGCGACACATTGTATTTGCACCGGGGTCATTCCAAGCAGAACTGTGTGATATATGAACATAAGGTCTTTCAGCTGAACAACACGCAGCTTGAGAAACACCCGTTCTAATGCTCTGTTGGTATGAGTAAGCATCATGATTACAACATGCTTTTAATGAACCACCATTATATGGTAAAGTTTTAACATTATTTGCACTGCAACAATTATTTGAGTCTAACATATTACCAAAAGATAAGCTCTGCCAACCATGGGCTTCGTCACAAATACAACCATCCCCACTTGAATTTAATATCTGATGTTCTTCGCAGCCACCACATTGAGCATAGCCTAATCCTTGATTATAAAATGCTGCTTGACCAGGAGGGCAAGGATGGCAACCTTCTGCTTGAGTCCAAGTATCTGTTGCATTAGGACATTTACGGCACATTGCACCTGCACCGGGATCATTCCAAGCAGAACTGTGTGATATATGAACATAAGGTCTTTCAGCAGAACAACACGCAGCATGAGACACACTCGTTCTAATACTCTGTTGGTATGAGTAAGCATCATAAGTACAACATGTTTTTAATGATCCACCATTATATGGTAAAGTGCGAACATTATCTGATTGACAACATCCGTTTTCATTCGCGGCAATACCGGCTACTGCTTGCCATCCATTAGCATTATCACAAACACAAGCTGTATTGGTAGCATTCCATACTAATCCGGCCTCACAACGACATTCTTTTAAATTCGGATTCCAAGTTGAATTAACAGGACAAGGTTCACAAAGATGAGTAAAGGGATTTAAATAAGGATTTGGTTCTTCACAACAAAAACCTTCACCATTAGAAACATAATAAGTTCCGTCACAGCGTCTGCATACACCGCCGATATCTACTTCATCTTCGTTAGGGCAACAACATTCACCATTAACTATACGGCATACACAAGCACATTCTTCTTGATCAAATAGTTTATCTTGAGCAGCGCAAGTTTCCGCAGTTAATTTACATGTCCAACATGTTTCAGGACTAAAATCATAATTTTCCGCATTTGCTGGAGTAGGAACTTTTGTTTGATCGCATTCGCATTTACAAGTTTGATTATTAAAAGTTTGGAAACTAGAGCAAGATTGTTCAATACCGGCAGGACATTGACAACCGCAACCATCTGCACTTAAAATTTTTGGATAGATACAAGAGTTAGGGTTAAAATTAGGATCAGGGCAACCGGCTGGCGGGATCGGCGGAATCGGAGCAGTACAAAAGTCCCCTGCTAAAGCAACTACATCAGGAAAACCATCACAAATTTCCCCTGTGCAACCAAGCCCGTTTCTTAAATAAGAAATTGAAAATTCAAACTTTTGTTCCCCACTTTCTATATAGCGAGAAACAGCACATTGATTTTCAGGTTGAAGTTCGACCTCATAATGGCCATCACCGATAACTAATAAATTAGGTGAATTTTGTGAGTATGCTTCTTGACCTAAAGTAAGTTTCCCTCCGGGAATTTGGTCAAATCCGGTAAAAAATCTTTGATCTCTAGAAAAATTTACCGCTTGCTTTGAACGAACCATCATAAGCAAGTTTATTGCTTCAGCCGCACGCGATTTTAAAACCGCTTTATAATATGTGGGCAAAGCAATAGTTGCTAGTATTGCAAGTATTAACACAACGACTAGCACTTCCATAAGGGTAAACCCCTTTGCCTTTGCGAATTTTAACTTCATATTATCTCCTATATTACAACATACCCATATATTCTACTATATTTTTTATTATATACAACAATTATTTTGCCTTTAATATAATAGGAAAAATAGTATAAAATTAACTAATGTTATAATAAATATAATATGTATTATACTATTTATTATATTATGGGCTAAAAACGCCATATTGTCAAGACCCATTTTTAAAAAAAATTAGAAATCTGTATTTTTAGAAGTATAAATTAAACCTGCTAAAAGACGTTTAAAAATATCGCTGTTTGTTAAAGGAATAATATCTTTTGAATTCCATTTTATAAAATTACCGGCAGCATACATATCGCACTCATCTTCGCCAATAAAATTGCCTTTATTATAAATATCCACGTAAACTGGCTCTAAGGAAAAAGCATCTCTAAGCCGCACAATAATTTTATTTCCAATTTCTATAATATCTGCTTTAACTTCATAGGGATAAATAAAAATAAGATATATTATTGCCATTACAAGCGGAGTTGTTTTTTGTTTTTTAAAAATTTCCGGTAAATTTAAAAGCGCTTTTTGATTAGATAAATTTTCAATTTTGAAATTCATTGTTTCAAAAAAGAAAGTTTTTAACACTTGTGCCTTTTGAGCAATATCAAAGGAAGAATCTATAACTTTATCAAAATCTTCACGGGCAACATTAAAAATTTCTAAAATTTGTTCTTTACTATTTTCGGGGTTAATGATTCTTGAAATTAAAATTAAGCACTCAAGCAAATCGGGATTTTTTAGATTTAGGAAATGCGAAATTTCTTCTTTAAAATTATTTTTGGTTGTTTGGAATAAATCTTTTAAATAAGAAGGCAAAACACCATAATATTCTTTAGCAAGAGTATAAACTTCTTTTGGGTTTTGCTTGTAAAAATCAGCAAGACTTTTTAAAAGTTGTTCTCTGCGGGAAGGTTCACTTTCAAGCAAACTGAAAATTGCTTTTATTTCATTTTCTTTTGGCATTTAATCTATATAACCAAACTTTTTTAATTGTTTAACATTACTGCGCCACGACGGAGAAACTTCCACCCTTAATTCTAGGCGGTATTTCTTTTGTAAAAATTGGCAAATACGTTCCTGAGCATTTTTGCGAAGTTTACCTATTGCTTGCCCGCCTTTACCAATCATAATTGCTTTTTGATTTTCCCTTTCCACATAAATAACAGCGCGGATAAAGTTTTTATCTCCTAGATCTTCGGTAAAAGTTTCCACTTCCACAAAGGTGCTGTAAGGTATTTCCTGATTATAAAGAAGAAAAATTTGCTCTCTTATAAATTCCGCAATATAAAATCTTTCCCAGCGGTCTGTTAATTGCCCTTTAGGAAAATAAGGCGGACTGAAAGGTATATAATCGGCAACGGTGCTTTGTAATTCGTCAATGCCTTCCCCTTTTTTTGCATTTACATAAAAAACTTTTTTGATAGGAAGTTGCGCACAAATAGCACTTTTAATTTTTAAAAGTTCATCTTTATCTTTAACTAAATCAATTTTATTTATGACAAGTAAAATCGGGCAATAAAGTTCTTTTAGTTTTTTTACAAGTTCAAGATGTTTACTTAAAGTAGAAGAAGCATCATAAACAAAAAGCACCAAATCGGCATCTTCGCTTACAGCTTGGCTAAGCGAGTTTAACATAACTTCCTGAAGTTTATATTCTGCGTGTAAAAAACCGGGAGTATCAACAAAAACTATTTGATAATCTTTCCCCTCACAAATAGCCAAAATATTTTGCCTTGTTGTTTGCGGTTTATGCGTTACCGGGGATAAATCTACCCCCGCAAATTTATTAAGCAAGGTGCTTTTACCGGCATTGGCAAGCCCGGCCAAAACTGCAAAACCACTTTTAAAATTCAAATCATCTTGAAGCATAGTTTATTTATTTATTTCTTTCGCTTTGTCCGCCGATATTGTGAACTATCATATCATCGCCGTCGTGTTCCTTAATATGAACATGGATAATATCATCATCTGCGGTGGTAACTTCACGGCCGACATAATCTGCACGGACAGGTATTTCTCTATGGCCCCTATCAACAATAACCAAAAGTTCCACTCTGCGTGGACGGCCTTGGTCCATAATAGCATCTAAAGCGCAACGCACTGTTCTGCCGGTATATAAAACATCGTCCACCAAAACAATATCTTTGCCTTTAATATCAAAGCCGATGGAAGCCCCTTTCATTTGCGGATCTTGGGCTACTTGGGTTAAATCATCTCTATATAAAGTAATATCCAAAACGCCTAAAGGTAAATCAATTTTATAAAAATTTTTTATTCTTTCATGTAATCTTTGGGCGATATAAACACCGCGGGTTTTAATACCGACTAAACAAAGTTTATCTGTTTCATTATGTCTTTCAACAATTTCAAGGGCAAGTCTATCTAAAGTTTTAGATAAAGATTTTTCATCTACAATAATTTTTTTCATAAAATTTCTCCTTTAGGACTTTTTTCTATCTTTTTAAATTGTATCATTTTTTATTAGTGCGTTTACTTGGTTTTAAGAACTTTTTATTTAAGGAAGCCAAAGATAAAATAATTCCTTCGTGTAAAGTATCTATTTCACTCTTAGATATTTCAAAATTATTGCTTATTATACAAAAAGCGATTTGATGGCCCTCCTTATCATTAATATAACCTGCATGGGCGCGCACCCCATCAATAGAACCGGTTTTTATTTTGGCATTACCTGCAGCCAAAGTATTTTTCATTCTCTTTGACATATTACCCATATCTAAACTGCTACCTACTAAGGAAAGAGAATCTAAAAAATCCTGACTATAAGATTGCTCTGAAACTTTTTCAAGCAAATTAACTATTGTTTTACAAGTTGTTAAATCTGCTCTGGCTAGTCCGCTTCCGTCATAAAGAGTGGTAGAAGAACTATCAACCCCCATTTTACTAAGATATTTTTTTATTTCCTTTGTGCCTTCTTCAGCACTACCTTTACCTAAATGGCGAAGCAAAATATCGGCATATAAATTTATACTTCTTTTATTAATTCTTTGAACAATCTCTCTTAACGGAACAGAAGTTTGCGAACAAATTAAATTATCCTGGCTATAACTTTCTTTTGCACCGAGCGTAGCCTTACCTTTAACTTTTATGCCGTTTTCAATAAGTTTCTGTTTAAAATATTGAGCTGTAAATAAAGCCGGTTGGGTCATTGCACCAAAAACTTCAATAGGATCATCACTTAAAGGTAACCGCCCGGAAATAACCATCTTATTCTCAAGCGGAACAAAATTCAAATAACTATCCTCGCGTGAAATTTTGTTTGTATGATAAGCTTTTACCTCTATAGGAATAACACATTCCTCTGGTTCTATTTTGGCAATTTTACCAAGGGCGCCTTCACTCACAGAAGGTTCAAAATATAAAGTAAAACTATTATCTTTTATTGTCAAAGCATCTGCCGGGGCGGCAAAATAATTGCCGATATTTTGATAAGTTGTATAAACAGGCAAAGTATTATCTTTAAACAAAGTATTATCGCCGTAAATATTGCCCTCTATTTTCTTTATACCTTGCATTTCTAAAGCCCTAACCCAAGAGGATGTTACATCCTCTAAACTTTTATCAAAGTATTTTGAAGCAAGGGTTGGGTCGCCACCGCCTACAATATAAATATCCCCCTCTAAAGTATTACCTTTTATTTTACCGCTATAATAAATTTCGGTTGAAAAAGTATAATCAGGGCCAAAAGTATCTAAAGCAGCTGCTGTTGTAAAGAGTTTGGCAACACTTGCAGGATTTAAACGCCAAGAGGAATTTTTATTTATAATCTCTTTTCCCCCGACGTATTTTGCATAAACACTAGATTGGGCACTTTTTAAATCAAATAAATCTTTTTGCGCAAAACAAATAACATTTAATAAAGTAAAAACAAATAATAAATAAAATCTTTTCATACTTATAGCATAGCACATTATAAAGCAGATTAGTATAATATAATTATGCAAAAAACTTTCAATAATTTTGGATTATCAAAAAAACTTGTTCTTAACTTAAAAGAGCAGGGCTTTATTACCGCAACTGAAGTGCAAGAGCAAACAATAGAACCTTTCCTTGATGGAAGTGATATTATTGCCTGTGCCAAAACCGGCAGCGGTAAAACAGCCGCTTATCTTATACCGATTATTGAAATGTTAAGTAAAGAAAAAGATTCCTGCGCTTTAGTTGTCAGCCCGACCCGCGAACTTGCCCAGCAAATAAGCCAGGTTTTTATTTCCCTTAGTAAAGATTTTAATATTAAACCGGCTCTTTTAACCGGCGGAAAAATGATGCAAGCGCAATTAAGACGTTTAAAACAAAACCCGCGTTTTATAAGCGGAACCCCGGGCAGAATTAACGACCATATTTCAAGAAAAACTTTTCCCTTAGATAAAATAAAATATGTCGTTTGGGATGAAACAGACAGAATGCTTGAACTTGGTTTTTTTGAACAAATAGAAAATATTTTAAATAAATTACCGAAGGAAAAACAAAGTTTTATGCTTTCCGCCACATTTAATAAACGGGTAATAAAACTTGCCTCGCAATATTTAATAGAACCAAAAATAATTAGTGTCAGCAAAGGTAATGAAGTGCCTACTTTAATCAAACAGGAAATTGTTGATACAACCGGCTCTTATAAACTTGTTGCTTTAGAGAAAATTTTAAAAGAGGTAAAAGATAGAGTTTTAATTTTTTGTGCCACCCATGCAAGCACTAGAGAAGTGTGTAATTATCTTCGTAAAAAAGATATGCTGGTTCGTTTTATAAACGGCGCTTTAAAACAAAAACAGCGTGATAAAACTTTAAAAGATTTTAAACAGGGCGATTTTAATATTTTATGCGCCACTGATCTAGCGGCGCGCGGGCTTGATATTGATGATATCAGTTTAGTTATAAATTATGAACTGCCCTTGCACGCCCAAGAATATATTCATAGAATCGGCAGAACAGGCCGTTTTAATAAAAAAGGCAAGGCAATAACTTTGCTTTCAAAAGCTGATAAACCTTTGTGGAAGGAAATAAAAACTTTTCTTGAAACGAATAAAGAACAAGAACAAAAGTCTTTTGATTTAAAAGAAAATTTTAAACAAGATAAAGATTTTACTTTCATAAAAAAACAAGTTAAGCAAGTAAAAAAAGAAGAAGTTAAAAAAGAAGTTTTGCCAAAACGAACAAAAGAAAAAACAAAAATATTACCTACTGAAAATTTGCCTAAACAAGAACAAACTAAAACAGATAACTCTTGGGGATTTAAGAAAGTTTATGTCGGTAAACCTCTTAAAATAAAAAAAGAAACTTCCAAAAAAGCATCAAGTAAAAACAAATTTTACGGAAAGAAAAATTTTAATAAAAAACGCAGAAAATAATTTTTAAATAGGTTCGGCGTGAACAATAATTACAGAAGTTGCACCGTAAACTTTTTTTAATTCTTTTTCAAGAAGAGTTGTTTTATCGTGTGCTTCAACAAAGGAAGTTTCCTTTGCTATATCAATATGTAAATCAATAAAAACTCTATAACTGCTACGGCGTGTTTTTATAGCGTGTGGGTTTTTAATACCCTCAATACTTAAAGCAATTTGCTTTATTCTTTTTATATCTTCCTCAGGCAAAGCTCTATCTATTATTTCATCCATAGAACTTTTGCTCATTTTAATAGCAATTATAGCAATTACAATACTGATTACAATACCGACCAAAGGGTCAAGTATAGTCCATTTGCCGCCAAGCAAAATAGCCCCGCCAATACCAATTAAAGCAGCTAGGGAAGAAAAAGCATCACTTCTATGGTGCCAGGCATTTGCCATAACTGCTAAACTATTTATTTTGCGCCCCACTTTAACGGAATATTGATACATAATTTCTTTAATAACTAAAGAAACAAAAGCCATAATTAAAGCAATTAAGCCCGGTTTAACTAAAATATTACCTTTAAGAACATTAGAAATTTGTTTAAAAGAAGCATAAAAAATTGAACCTGCTACAAAAAGCAAAAAAACAGAAATAAACAAAGCGCACAAAGTTTCTATACGCCCGTGCCCGTAAGGATGTTCTTTATCTGCCGGTTTACTTGCAAACTGCACGCCAAAAAGCAAAATAATATCTGTTAAGATATCTGATAAAGAGTGCGCACCATCTGCCACCATAGCCGCACTATGCCCCACAAACCCGGCAATGAGTTTTAAAATTGTCAATAGAAAATTGCCGATAAGGCAAATAAAAGTAAGTTTACGCGTTTGTTTAATTCTCTCCATATTTATATTATATATTTTTTAATTTGCTATACTTTAATTATGGCAAGATTTGTTTGGCGTTCATTTATTTTAATGGTTATTTTTATTGCGGGCCTTTTAGTAGGTAATATTTTTGCGCCCAGACAAATTTTACAGGAAAAAGATTTTGTTTCCATAGTTAAAGTGCAAACTTCCCTTGATTTGGAAAAGGAAGACAACTTTGCCACTTTATCCCAAAGTCAAAGTATTAAGGAAGTTTACATCTCTTTTTTAAGACAAGATTATCAAAAAGCAAAACTTGAATATGAATATCAATTAATAAATATCAAAAACAATCCGCAAGATCAAAAAGATTTTATAAAAGCTAAAAAAAATTATTTAGCAATTGTTAGTTATATAGAGCAAAATTACCCTGTTATACAAGAAGAAGATATTCCCGCTGTAGAAGAAATTATGACGGAAGAATCTATTGCCAAACAAACAGAAACGCTAACTCAAGAACAAACCGAACAACTGCAAATAGAAGAAGAACCTGTTTTAACCCCTCAGGCAACACAAACAGAAACAATTTAAAATTGATATTATAAAAACACAAAAAATATCCCCAAGATTTTTTTAAATTTCTTGGGGATATTTTTGTTTGAAGATTTATAAAGTTTTATCTTTGCTCTCTGCTTCCTTTTTTGTTTTATATCTTGCGCCCTCTCGTATTCTAGTTTGCTCTAATTCCTTTGCTAGTTTGGTATCTGCTTTTGCACCTTCAAAATCTTTATTAAAGCGTTTAAAATCAGCGCGCTCTAAAAGATATTGAACTTTTACTTTTCTACTTGGAGCATATTCAACTGCCCTATCATAGCTTCTCAAAGCAGCCTCACTATACGGAACAAGGCGGTTGCCTTTTTCATTGTGAATAGTATGCCCTTCTTTTCCACGTCCTTTGGCATATCTCAGTAATCTTGCCTGCTCGAAGGAATATTGCGCTTTCAAAGCCTTATCAGTAGCCTTATTTATAGCCATTTCGAAATCTTTATATGCTAATTGAATGTGCCTATATTTTTCATATTCTAAAGCCCTTGCATAATATTCCTCTGCTGTTGCGGCTTTTTTTGCCTTATTAAGTAAAACTTTATATTCTGAATTTGAGGGATCATATCTTAAAGCCGTTTTTGCAAATTCAATGGCAGTTAAGTTATCACCTATTTGCATAGAATTCTTAGCTTTTTGGCTGTATTCTTGAGCTTTTTCTATCTTTAATTCGGCTTTTAACCCATCAAAATCGTGCGAGTCTCTTAAAACACTTCTTGGATCAAGTTCAATACCCTTTTTATAATCGGCTTTGGCCAGATCTTTTTGACCGGTTTTTAAATAAGCCTCAGCGCGTCTATAATAATAGTATCCCTTTTCATCTATTTTAATAAGATCACTATAATCTTCTATTGCGCCTTTATAATCTTTTGTTAGCATTTTTTCATTTACCCTTTGGGAAAGTTCAGCTTGGAAATCTGCCTGGCGCGCAGCTTCTTGTTCTGCTTTAAGTTCAGCTTGGCGTGCAGCTTCTTGTTCTGCTTTAAGTTCAGCTTGGCGTGCAGCTTCTTGTTCTGCTTTAAGTCTTGCTTCTTCTTGCCTTGCAAGTTCTGCCTGGCGCGCAGCTTCTTGTTCTGCTTTAAGTCTAGCTTCTTCTTGCTCTCTTGCTGCCTGGCGTGCGGCTTCTTGTTCTGCTCTAAGTCTTGCTTTTTCTTGGCGAACAGCACTAGCTTTACGAATATTCTCTTGTCTCTTTTTCTTTATTTCTTCTTGCCTTGCAAGTTCTGCCTGGCGTGCGGCTTCTTGGGCTTGTTTTTCTTTTAAATATCTTAATTCTTCACTCCATTCTTTTACATCATCTTCATAGAGTGTAAAATCCGCATTATCATTATACCGAGCTGCTTTTTTCATAGTTTCTATGGCCTGCTCTATTTGATCAAGATCATAGTATTCTATCAAGGCTTTTTTATGATAAAACTTTGCATTAGTTGGATCAAGCTCAATTGCTTTGTTTATGTGATTTAAAGCAAGTTCATAATTTTTAGCTTTATCTGCTACCTCATAAGTTGAATAATAATAATTCGCTAAATTTTTTCTATCTTTAGCACCTATTAAGTCCAATTTTTCCTGAGCTGTAAAATCGGCAGATTCATATATTTTAAAATTACTTCTTACTTTAACAACTGCTTTTGCTTCACTTCTTGGTAATTTTTCAGTAGCAACTTCGTTTGCAGCTTCATCAATCAAGGTGCGGACTTTAGCCATTTTATCTTCACTCAAATAAGGTTTGTTTGTTAAAAAGGCCTTAACTCTTTTACCAATTTTGCCCAAAAAACCTGTTGGGAAAAAAGACATCATAAGCGTATTATCATTATATTTATTAAGAATATCACTTTTGACTTGTTTTGCAATTTGTTGAACATCAGTTTGTTCTGCTTCTACCTTTGCTATTTCTGATTTCTTAGCTTCTGTTTTTGCTGGAACTTTTGTTGTTTCTTTTGCGGCTAATTCTTTGCCCCATCTTTCTTCTAAAATATAACCATATCTGCTGTTACCGGGATTTAATTTATGGGCCATTCTCATATCTTCCATAGCAGCCATGTAGTTTTCAAAGTTATAATACTCTATTATGGCGCGCTCATGGTAGTAAGCAGCATTTTCAGGGTCATATTTTATGGCTTCATTTATATACTCATAAGCTTCTTGAATTTTATTTTCCGAGCGCGCTCTTTTATATTTTTTAAAGTTTTTATTTGCAAGTTGTTTGCCAACAGCTTCCGGCTTAACATCGGCGGAAATTTTGCCCTCTTCAACTAATTTATCATATACTTTTTGAGAATAAGATTTTGAATTATCTTGAGATTCTACATTCTTTTGCTCTTCAGCAAGTTTTGCTTCTTGTTTGGCTTTAGCTTCTCTTGCTTCTAATTCTTTGCCCCATCTTTCTTCTAAAATATAACCATATCTGCTGTTCTTGGGGTCTAATTTATGGGCCATTTTCATATCTTCCATACCCGCCATATAGTTTTCAAAGTTATAATACTCTAACATAGCGCGCTCGTGATAGTAAGCAGCATTTTCAGGGTCATATTTTATGGCTTCGTTTATATTGTTATAAGCTTCTTCAATATTGTGTTCTCTATATGCTTTTCTATATTTCTTAAAGTGTTTTTTTGCTTTTTGGCGAGCAACAACTTCCGGCGTGATATTAGCAGGGGCCTTATCTGCGGCAACTTCTGCACCTTTAGAAGCACTTTCCTCGGTTTTTACTATATCTGTATTTGTTTTTTCGGGCTTTATTTTGCTCTTATCAGATATTTCTGAATTGACATAATCACCTTCTTCAACAGGTTTAACTTCTCTTACAGGTTCTCTACCTCGGAATAAATCTGCTTTTTCTTCAGCGGTAAAGTCCGCAGATTCCTGTATTTTGGCAAAAGTTCTATCAAGAAGGGAATTCCTTAACTCCGCTTGCGGTATTTTGCCCTCAGTTATTTCCGGTATCAAAGACTTTGCGGCTTCATCTACTATTGCTTTTACTTTTGCAATTTTAGTTTCGCTTAAATAAACTCTGCCTGTTAAGAAGAAGGAAACTCTTTTGCTAATACCGCTAAGACCAAAAGGTAATACGGACATAGCAGCCACTCTTTGATAATATTTACCAAGAATATCATATTTAACTTCTCCTACAATAGCTGTAACTTGACTCTGAGCAACTTCCGGTGTAACTTTTGCTACATGAGCGGCAGGGACTTTAATAGGTTCTGCAACTGCGGGTAATTTAACCGGTTCTACAACCTTAGGAGCAACTTTTGGCATTTCTAAAGGTTTGACTTCTATGGGTTTGACCTCTATGGGTTTTGCTTCCACAGGTTTAATTTCCACAGGTTTTGTTGTTGCAGGTTTTGTAACAGGTTTTACTTCTACGGGTTTAGCAACTACAGGCTTTACTGTACTGGCAGGGTTTACTTTCACTTTAAACCACTTTGATATATTTCTTGCCCAATTGGATACTCTACCAATCATTGCAGGCATTGATACAACCATTTGTCCCAGCATTGCCGCTTGGGCAAAAACATCTACAAATTTAGCTGTGTTTTTGGTCCTAATAACAAGGGCATACATATCTTGTTTTCTTTGGTTAAAGGGTTTCTTTTGTAAATTAAGATATTTGGCTGCAGTATTATTTTTATCTCTTTGGGTTATTTCGTTAATATCCCACCAATTGCCGTTATAAATTACTCTTGCGGCTTTTGTTAAGTTTTCTTCTTTTTGTTTAGTTGTAGATAAAATACCTACTATTAAAGAGGTATGTATTTTGGTTTCTCTTTTAAGAGGGCTATCTGCTCTACTTAATATCGCAGTTTTATTGCTGATAGTGGTAATCAAGCCGCTGGCAGTCCTTTGAGGTTCTGCAGTATTTTGTTTGGCGGCGTTTAACTCGCTATAATATTTATTTGCAAATCTTGAAGCAAGTTTTGCTACCTTAGGGTCTTTTGTTCTTCTGCCGATTTCTTTTCCTATTTCTTCAAAAATATCTGTATAAATTACTTTTGAATAATTGGCAAGGGTTTCATCTCTGCTTTCGGCAAGGCGTTTTTGGTCATAACTATTTTTATTTGGATCTACATAAACATATCTTCTTGCAATAGCATTGTGATATTGGCCTAGGCCGTTATTTAATTCACTTGTAAAACCGGCTAATCTTTGTTGTAATTCTTCTATAGAAAATGTTTCTGTTACAAACATTACAAGTTCTGTTCCCCAACCTCTGTATAAATCTTCGGCAAGTAAAGTATAAAGCTTATTTAAACTATCCTCTGTATTTAAAGTAAGTAAAGCTTCTGAACCGCTAAGAATGCCCATTGCTCCTAAATCTTTTCTCATTACGCTTTTTGATAAAGCATATATTACTTGGGCACTTTCTTGTTTTTTAGCGCTTGTATTACTTAAAGCTGTTAAAACTGATATTGCTGCCACTACCCCTTTTGCATCATGGGCTTCATCGTTATGTTCTTTTGTAGATTTAAAGTATTCTTTTCCTTCTCTTACTACTTCCTTTGCCATTTTATATAAAGCTTCTTGATCTTTGGGATAAAAACCATCGTTGCTGATTACCCTATAAATAAAATCCATTACGGCAACTTTTTCTTTTATATTAAATTCTTTATTACTTTCGCTACCAAAGATAAATGTGCTATTTTGAGTATAGCCGCTTAAAGTTCTTGTGGCTAAATTGTGAAGAGCTGCGTGATATATGGCAACTTTATTATATTTTTTACCTTGATAAGAAACGATATTGCCTTTCTCACCGATAAAAGATTTTGCTTCTGTTAAAACTTCAAGATAGGTCTTTTTGTTAAAGATTTTTATTACAGCTTGGTAATCATTATAATATTTAAGAATTTCTTTTGAATAGGCTTGGTAAGAGGCGGATAAATCTATAGTGTTTATATCTATTTTTTTGGCTTTGGCATATCGTTCCATTGCCTTTTTATATTCTGTAGGATTTAAACCAAGGGTAGAAACAAGTTCTTGTTCTTTTCTTTGTTCTTCTGTTGCTAAAACAAGGGGATTAGTTGCTGTTTTAGCTTGTTCTAATTGTGGGAAATAATTTCCTTTAGGACTTGTAAAGCCGGGTATGCTTTGGGCAAATACTCCGACTGATAAATTAAAAAGCATAATAAATGCAACAACTAAAGATATTTTTTGTTTCATATATTCACCTCTTACCAAAATTCTATATGAAATACTTTAAACTCTCAAGAGACTTAAGGCCCATAAACACAAAATCTTTAGGCCCATATAAAAATAGGACAAAAGGCCCAGAAAAAACCCACCTTTTTATAGGTGGGTTTTAAAAGTTTAACTACTAAGTTAGTTTATTTAATAAGACTCTGTGCGGTCATTTCTTTAGGTATTGCTATACCGAGAATTTGCAAGATTGTCGGGGCAATATCGCTAAGTTTGCCGCCTTCCTTTAAGGCAATTTTATCTGCATCTGCGCCGGCATAAATAAACTCAACCAAGTTTGTTGTATGTGCAGTTTTTGGCATATTTATCTTAGAATCCCACATTTCTTCGGCATTGCCGTGATCTGCGGTAATTAAGACGATATAACCTTTTTCTAAAGCGGCGCGGGCAACTTGTCCGGTGCAATCATCAACAACTTCTACCGCTTTTACGGCAGAATCAAAATTGCCGGTATGCCCGACCATATCGCAGTTAGCAAAATTAAGAACAATTAAAGAGTATTTATCTTTATTAATTTCTTCTATTGCGCGCGCGGCAACGGGGTAAGCATCCATTTCAGGATGATCTGCGTAAGTTGCGGGGTCAAAGGTGCCTTTAATTTCAATTCTGTCTTCCCCCTCGTAAGGTTTAATTGCTTTGCCGTTAAAGAAAGAGGTTACGTGTTTAAATTTTTGGGTTTCGGCAATTCTAAGTTGCTTTAAACCACTTGCGGAAATAACTTCGCCAAGTAGATTATTCATACCGCCTCCTTCACTCATAGGAGCAAGAGCATTAAATTTAAAACTATCGTAATATTTCGTTAAACCGCAATAAACAATTTTGGGGCGGCGATTTCTTTTGCCGGCAAAATCATCTTCCACAAAAGCGCGTGTTAGTTGAATTGCTCTATCTTGGCGGAAGTTAAAGAATATTATACTATCGCCATCTTTAACCCCTTTATAATTGCCAATAACCATTGGCGGTATATATTCATCAACCATTTTATTGCCGTCAGGAGTTTTAAGATTATCATAAGCATATTTAATGGCTTCTTCTGCTGTAGCGGCGTGGTGGCCTTTAGCATCAACAATTAAGTCATAAGCATCACTTGTAAGTTGCCAGGTTTCGTTTCTATCCATAGCATAATAGCGGCCCATAAGGGTTGCCACTTGACCGACTTTATATTCATTTATTTTATCTTCAAGCATTTTTAAATAGCCAAGTGAACTTGTCGGCGGGGTATCGCGCCCATCGGCAAAAAAGTGGATATAAACTTGTTTTATACCTTTTTGTGCGGCATGTTTTAAAATTGCGTAAAGATGATCTTGGTGAGCGTGAACGCCTTCATCTTGCACAAGGCCCATAAGATGTAAAGCGCTATTATTTGCAAGGCAATTATCAATAGCCGCTTTAAAAGCAGGAGCTTCATAAATTGAACCATCTTCAAAAGCATCTTTTAATCTTTTTAACTCTTGAACAACAATTCTGCCTGCTCCCATATTTAAGTGTCCGACTTCAGAGGACCCCATATAACCTTCCGGCAAACCAACCTGTGTGCCGGAGGCCTCAATTAACGTGTGCGGATATTTTGCTATAAAACCATCAATATTTGGTGTATTAGCTTTGGCAACGGCATTATAGGAACTATCTTTTCTTTCCCCCCATCCGTCGCGAATTATTAAAATAACTTTCTTCATAAACATCTCCTATTTTGTAAGTTAAATAAATCTTCTATTGTTTTTGCGCCCATATCTTTGAATTTTAAAAGGAAATAATAAAATATTTTTTCAGTCATAATAGTATCGGCCATAGCTCTATGCCAGCCTTGGCTAGAAATGCCAAGTTCCTGCGCGATAAGGCCAAGGCGGTTTCTTTTAAAATTGCCGTGCATACGGGCAAATTTTAAAGTATCTAAAATTATGCAACTTGGCATAGCTTCGCCGATATTTTGAAATTCATGACGCAAAAATTTTGTATCAAAATCGGCATTATGGCAAATTAAGACATTACCTTCCAATAATTCTCTTATTTTAGGGGCAATATCTTTAAATGTCGGTTTAGAGGCCACCATTTCATTTGTTATACCATGTATGGCAATAACTTCCGGCATAATAAAAACTTGCGGATTTATAAGAGTAGAATAACTTGCTACCCTTTTTTGTGCTTGGGAAGAAAGCATAGCAACTTCACAAATTTTACCGCCTAAATCGGGACTAAGGCCGGTTGTTTCGGTATCTAAGCAAACAAATTTAGCATTTTCTATTAAAGTATTCATAAGTGATATATAAAAAAGCGCATAACAAGCGCAAGTATTATTGTAATAGCCGTCCCCCCGTAAAGACGATAGGGGCAAGTGTCAACTACAAAAGGCTTCTTTAAAATTACAACTAAAAAAGCCCAAACAAAACCAAGTAAATACCCCCAAAAACCGGGAATAAGTAAACACAAATATAAAGAGGCCCTATATAAAGTGCTTACAAAACGCTCATCAAAAATAGGATAGGCACTTTGGTTAATATCCCTTTTTAAAAAATGTATTGAAACCATAAAAAAGTAAGTGCTAATTAAAATACCTATAAGAATAAAGATTATTTTATCTCCCACAAAAAAACTTTGTCCGGGAATAGAAATAAAAGGGGCAAAAATAAATAAAAGCATAATTTCCATTGCTTGCCAAAGCAAAAACAGAAATAAATTATATCCGGCAAAAGAACGGGTTTCACTAGGGTTTATTTTGTCCAGCAAGGCATGTAAAATAGCCAAAATCAAAATACTTTGGATACCATTTAAAGTAATAAAACCCAATTTAAGCCAAGGTATAAATATAAAATCATGGCAACAAAGAACTGCCGCCCAGAAAAACACTAAACCATGAACAAGATAACCGGCAAAGATTTTAGTATTTTTTAATTTATAAATAAAATTAAAATGAAAAAGAAAATCCGCTAGTAAATGAGCCAAAACCAGACGCCAAAAAATACTCATAAAACTTCCTCCACACTAAAAAAGAACGAAGCCCCGCCTTCTTTATTATTTTGAGCTTCAATTTTACCGCCGTGAGCTTCAATTATATGACGTGAAATATTAAGGCCAAGGCCATAGCCCTTTTCTTTAGAATTGCCTTTATTGTATTTTTCAAATATTTTGGGTAAATCAGTCGGTGCAATACCCCGGCCACTATCCTTAATACGAACTTGCCCTTTATTATAAGAAAGCACAATTTGGCCTTTTTCAGTAAATTTTAAGGCATTGGAAATTAAATTACTAAAAACTCTTTTTAAAAGTTGTTCATCTCCGTTAACTTTGATTTTAGGAGATATTTTATTTTCTATTTTTATATTTTTATTTTGTGCAACGGCATAAAGTTCTTTAACTACCTGATCTGCACAATTTTTAAGATTAAAAACTTTTTTATTTAATTTAAGCAAGCCCTTTTCAAGTTTAGAAATATCTAAAATATTTTCTATAAGAGAGGTTAACGTTTGGCTTGATTTTTCCATATTACCAAGCATCTCTTTTTGCGTGTCAGTTAAAGAGGTGTTTTCAAGTAACATCATATAACCTTGCAAACCAAGAAGAGGAGCTCTTAAATCGTGGGCAATAGCATTAAATACGCTCTCCTTCATCTGATTTATCTCGTGTTCATAAGTAATATCTCTAAACAAGATAATGTTCACAGGTTGGGTTTTAGAAGGTTTAAAAGTATCTTTAATAATTTCAAAATAAAATTCTTTATTATCACGCATGACAGGAAAAATTGTATTTTGTTTTAACTCTAAAATTGTTTTTATTTGTTCTTTGCCTTGCGCTTTTGCTAAAGCCCCGCTACTTAAAATATATTCCGCTGTTTCATTGGCAAAAAGTTTCGTTCCTTTTAAAGAACACATCAAAAGCCCATCCCTCATCAAAGAAACAAGTAAATCAAGTTTCTTTTTTTCATCTAAAATTTTATCAAGTTGCATAGCTTGATATTTTTTAAGTTTTAGGGCCATTTCTTCAAAAGTATTAGTTAAAATTTCAAATTCCCCCCAAGTATCTGCGGTAGATAAATCAATATCAAAATCATTAGAAGCAATTTGTTTAGCTGCTTTAGTTAAATCTTCCACCGGTTTGCTTACTTCTTGAGAAAAGAGTAAGGCCGCAAAATAAGAAAGGGTCGTTGTTGCCAAAATAAAAAAGGCAATTAACCAAGTTATAAGATTTATATTCCAAAAGGCCTCTCTCTTATACTGAAGCAAAGCAATATTTGTTTGGGGAATAATTGTCTTTTGCCAAGCGCCGACAAAGATTGTTTTATCTTTTGCAATAGCTTTTCTAATTAAAAAAGAACCCTGTAAAGCAGATTTTATCTCTCTTGTAGGAATATCCGGTAAAAGACGGGATGTAAAAGAAATTATTTCCCCTTCTTGATTGATAAAATAAAAAGCACCGCTTTTACCAAAATCTTTACTTTCAATTTTTTGCATAAAATACTTAATATTTATCAAAGCAAAAAGATATTGTCCATCTTCCCTTGGATATAAAACAGAAATATCTCCCCCTTGTTCTAAATCAAGAGGACCTAAGGCAACTTGTGTGGCATTTATATTTTTTAAATAAGGGAATTTAGATAAATCTACGGAAAAATTATCTTGCTCTGTATTAACGCTAACAATATTTTTGCCTTCTTTATCAAGTAAAGCAATAAAAGAAAACTGAGGGTTTAAATAAATAGTATTTTTTACTTCTTCCAAAAAATTTTTTTGTTTATTTGTATCAAGTTGAGATAAATATTCTAACTTTTGATAAGAATCTTCTACATTTTGCCTTAAAAAATCACTTGCTAAAGCTGTTAGATTTTTATAATTTTCTAAAATTTCCGTCTTACTATGATTTTGATAATAGAACAAAAACACCCCTGTTACAAAAAGCGGTGTTATTATGACTAGTATAAAAAGTTTAAAAAGACGGGAAAACATTTTATTTCATATCCTTTGCTTTATCTTTTATTTTTGTTGCTAAAGATTCTTCTTTTATTTTCTTTATATTTTCTTCTTGCAGTAAAAAATCTACTTTATTTTTTACATTTTTATCTTTATTTTTTTTATTTTGTTTTAATTCTTCTTTAAGTTGTTTTATTTTATTTTCCTGGCGTTCAATTCGTTTTTCCTGACGGGCAAGGGCTTCTTCTTCCTTCTTAGTTTGAAGTTTAATAATTTCCTTTTTTATTGTTTCTTTTTGATTTTCAGGAGCACTTTCATATTTTAAAACAAGTTTTTTTATATCTTCTTCTTCGCTTAGGACATTTGATGTTTTTTGTAAATCAAAAGCTTTAGTTGCTTGCATAAGAGCATTTTGCGTAGTTTGAGCAAAAAGATTTGCCCCTATAAATAAAAAAGCAAACATTAATATAAAACGAAAATTTTTCATTTTATCTCCTATTTATCTAAAATTCCTGCTTCTTTAAAACCTTGCGCTCTAAGCAAGCAGGCATCACATTTACCACAAGGTTTTGCCCCGCCTTTATAACAAGTCCAAGTTAAACCAAAAGGGACTTTTAATTTAGCCCCAAGTTTTGCAATTTGCGCTTTAGATAATTTTAAAAGCGGAGTTATAATCTTTATACTTTTGCCCGATATTGCCCCACTGGTGCCTTCTTTAACAGCTTTAGCAAGCGGTGTATAAAATTGAGGGCGACAATCCGGATAGCCGGAATAATCTATAGCATTGGGACCGGCAATAATTGCTGTTGCGCCAATACTATCGGCAAAAGAAGCCGCTAAAGCAATAAAAAGCAAATTCCTTCCCGGAACATAGGTTGAAGGTAAGCGCTTTTTATTATGAATTTCTTTAAGGTTAGCTGCCGGCAAAACTTTGTTTTTTCCTACGAGTGAAGTTGCCTTAGCAAGCCAAGGCAAATTTAAGTTTAAACTCTGCATTTTAACGCCTAGTTTAGAGCAAATTTTTTTAGCACAAGTAATTTCTTTTATATGTTTTTGGCCGTAAGAAATATTTAAAGCCACACAATCATAACCTTTATCTAAAGCCCAATAAAGACACGTGGTAGAATCAAGCCCGCCTGAAAAGAGAACAACGGCTTTTTCTTTCTTCAATTTATTTCTTTTGGAAGTTTTATCTTGAAGCATCAAGCATCCCCGATGTGTTTACAAAATTTTCTATTTTTTGTGCATCTTCAGGAGAAACACTACTCATATACTTTAAAAAATAACTTGATAAATTTATTGGATAAGCAGTATTGTCATCATTAACATATTGTTTAATAATAATGGCATTTGCTCCTTTTTTTGCAGCTAACTCTTTTATTTTTTCAATTTCTTTTAATATAACTTTTTGATCTTTAGGCAATTTTTGCACTTGATAAAAACCTATACGGGCAGAAGGTTCTGTAACTTGATCCGGATTTGCAAAAACAGGCATATCTTTTGCATTTTGCACTTGTCTTGACAAATCTTGAGGCCCTATAGGCACATAATTTGTTTTGCCCATAAAAGAAGTGCAAGCCCCTAAAAATAAAGTTGCAATAATTAAATATTTTTTCATTTTTTCCTCCCATTATTTATAGCAAGTTGCCCGCAAGCAGCACTAATATCAGAACCTAAACTTTTGCGTATAGAGTTTTTTATATGCATTTTAGTCAATGCTTGCGAAAACTTACGAACAACAAATTCATCTGTTTCAACGGCTTTGCCTACGGCCTTATTACATGCAATTAAATTTACATGAAGCAAATAATTATCTTTTATTTCGCTTATCCATTTACCAAGTTTTCTTAAATGGTGTAAACCATTATTTTCGCCGTCAATAACCGTATATTCCAAAAAAACTTCGCGAGAAGTTCTTGCAAGGTATTCTTCTAATTTTTCTTTAACAATATCTAAATTATATTTTTTATTTATAGGCATAAGTTTAGATCTTTCTTCGTTATCGGCATTATGTAAAGAAAGAGCCAAGTTAACTTGCGGTAAATCCTGGGCAAGATTAATAAATCTATCTGCCACGCCGGAAGTAGAAATGGAAATATGGCGTTGCCCAATACCAAGATAATCGCTATCAGATAATTCTTTAACCGCTGCTACCACATTTTGATAGTTAAGTAAAGGTTCGCCCATACCCATAAAAACAACATTTGAAACCCGTTCGCCAAGTTTCTTTTCTTTTAAAAAATCAGACCAAAAAAGGGCTTGGTCGCAAATTTCTTCGGTAGTTAAATTCCTTTTAAAACCCATCTTACCCGTTGCACAAAACGCACAACCAAGCGGGCAACCCACTTGGGAAGAAACACAAATGCTCCAAGTTTTGCCGGGCTTCATTAAAACACTTTCAATTTTTAAGCCGTCTTCAAGTTCTAAAAGTGCTTTAAAAACTTTATCAAGTTTAGAGGCCTGTATTAAAACCGGTTTTACACTTAAGATTTTAAAGTTTTTCTTTAATAACTCACGCAAATCAAGGGGCAGATTTGTTGCCTTGTCCCAAGAAGTTATGCCTTTTTCATAAACGGCACTTCTTATCTGCGCTAAGCGATAAGCCGGTATTTTTTGCGTTTTAATAAAGTTTTTTATCTTCTCAAAATCCATAATTAAAGAGGAATATTTCCTTTTTTAGTATTAAATTGAGGCTTTCTTTTATCTTTTAAAAGTCTAAAGGCCTTGATAATTTTTTGACGAGCAAAAGTAGGTTCTAAAATTTCGTCAATAGAACCGCTTGCCGCCGTTTGATAAGGTGAAGCAAATTTTTGGGCATATTCCTTTGTAAGTTTTTCCTTTAATTCTTCAACTTTCTCCTTAGGGGCGGCTTTTATTTCTTTAGAATAAAGTATTTCTATTGCTCCGCGTGGTCCCATAACAGCAATTTCGGCAGAAGGCAAGGCAAAATTAAAATCCCCGCCTAAATATTTTGAACTCATTGCAATATAAGCACCGCCGTAGGCCTTGCGCAAAACTAAAGTGATCTTTGGCACGCTGGCTTCAGCATAAGCATAAAGTAATTTTGCACCATGTCTGATAATACCACCATGTTCTTGCGAAACACCCGGCAAATAACCGCCTAAATCAACCAAAGTTAATATAGGTATATTAAAAGCGTTTAGGAAACGGACAAAGCGGGCTGCCTTATCGCTTGCATCCATATCCAAAGCGCCGCCAAGGACATCAGAGTTATTGGCAACAATACCAACAACTTCACCGCCCATTTTGGCAAAACCGATAACGATATTTTTAGCAAAATCTCTATGAATTTCAAAGAATTTATTTTCGTCGGCAAGTTCCCAAATAATATGTTGGATTCTAAAAGGTTTTTTGGGGTTAATTTCGCAAACTTTTTCAAGTAAGGGGGTCTGCCTGTCAACAGAATCAATAGTTGTTGTAGCGGGTGCTTTTTCATAGCAGTTTTGCGGTAAGAAAGAAAGAAGTTCCTTAACTTGTCTAAAGCAATCTTGTTCGCTATTTGCTATAACATGGCAAACACCGCTTTTTTGGGAATGCATTTTAGCACCGCCAAGAGTATCAAAAGTAACATCTTCGCCGGTGGCTGCTTTAACGACATTTGGCCCAGTTACAAACATGTGGCTAATGCCGTCAACCATAAAAATAAAATCTGTTAAAGCAGGAGAGTAAACCGCCCCCCCCGCACAAGGACCAAGAACAACCGAAATTTGCGGTATTACCCCTGAGGCCTTAACATTTCTATAAAAAATTTCGCCATAGCCGTCAAGACTATTAACTCCTTCTTGTATTCTTGCGCCACCACTATCAAGCAAACCGATTATAGGTATTTTGGCCTCTATGGCAAGGTCCATTAAGTTGGCAATTTTTTTTGCGTGGGCAAGCCCAAGAGAACCGCCAAGACTCATAAAATCTTGCGCAAAAATTGCAACATCACGGCCGTTTATTTTGCCAAAACCGGTTATAACTCCGTCGCCTTTAATGTTTTTATCTTTTAAATCGAAATCATTACTGGCAGTTTGAACAAGAGTGCGAATTTCAAAAAAACTATTTTCATCCAGCAAATAAGATAATCTTTGACGGGCAGTAAATTTACCTTTTTGGTTTTGGATGCGCTCTTTTTCAGGAGAACTTTCTACTGCTTGGGCATAAATCTGTCTAAATTTTTTGATACTTGCGGCAGTTTCTTTTTTGCCTTTTGGCTCTTCATCTGTTTTTGTGCTGGTAATTATTGTATCATCATTCATATTTAAACCTCTTAAATTCTTAAAATCTTGGTTCTTCTGATGCAATAGCAAGTTTGTAAGAACCCGGTAAATCTTGCACTGTTAAAGTTATATTAGGACTGCCTTGGCGCGCCCATAAATCAAGGGCTTTACCTTGTAATTCAAGTTTGCCAAAAACAAAATTTATATCAGTGCAACTGAGTTTAAGACCTACTCCTAAAAATTTTAAAACAGCTTCTTTTTTTGCCCAAAGTTCTGTTAAAAAAGGTGCTGATTTTGAAGATATTTCCTTTTTATCAAAACATTGTTTTACCCAAGCAGAACTTCTTTGTTCTATAACTTCAATATCAATACCTATTGCCTGCCCTGTCAAAGCAATAGCAGCCGCGGCATAAGGGCCACTATGAGTAATGGAAACAGGTAATTTTGTTCCACCGGGAACAAGCAAAACCGGTTGCCCGCTTGGCAAATTGTTTACTTCCATATATTTAATATCAAAATTAAAAAAATCACAAGCAAGTGTTTTAAGAGCATATCTGCCACCAAGCCACTCTTTTTTGCGCTTTTCTATTTTGAAAGTTTTATAAGTTTCTAACTCCCGTTTTGTTAAAAAATCTTCCGCAGGAGGAACTTTTGAAATTTCTACAATATTTAATCTATATGCCATAACAATATAATAGCAAATTACTGCCCTACCATTTGATAATCTTGCAGTTCAACCCATAATTTGCCGTTTTCATCAAAGACAAAAGTATTATAAAGACTCTTGCCTTCTATATTTTTACCTGTATATTTGGCAAGCACAAATAAATTATCTTTTGGCTTATCGGTAAGATTGAGCCAAAGAGAGCCAATATAATCAGGTAAAGTAATCCTGTTTTCCACAAGAACATCCCTATAACCGCTGGTTTGGAAAGCCGCTTCTATAAGAAGAGGATTTGCTATAAGTTTTTTATCCCCGCTATCAAAAAGAGGTTCTTCCGGCTTTTTATATACGGAAAGGACATGATCTCCATCAGCTTGAATAATGCCGTCTAAAACACGGAAACTAGGGCCATGAAACATACCTTTATAAATCTCATCTTTAGAAATTTTATAATTTGAGGCACTTTTGATAAGATTATCAAAATCAATAGTTTCCCTCACCTTTGGCCATAAACTTTCAAAATGATTTAAAAGGGTCGCTTTAAAATGCTTTCTGGTTGAGCCCATTTTTATACCGCGGCTATTTATAAAATCAGATTCTAAAGCAAAAGAAGTTAGGCCTTGTTCATTTTTAGCTTTAATCATAACTTCCTGATCTCTAAGTCTTAAAAGTTTTATAGGTAAAGAAAAATGAACATCCTGCAAACCTTTTGTTTTTTGGCCTAAAGCTTTGGCTGCTTCAACAAAAGATTCTATCCCCATAACACCGGGAACATAAGGTGTTCCGTTTATAGAGTGGTCTTTTAAGAAAGTCCATGCAGCGCGGTATGTTTTCTTGGCAAGAAGTTCTTGATTTTTTATTAAACTGACTATTTGACCAAGAAAGAAATTATCTTTTTCTTCTGTTTGAACTTCCGCTGTAGCTTGAGTATCTTCTTGTTTTGTTTGAGGTTCTTCGTTTAAACTAAAAAGTTCCCCTTGTTCTTCTGTTTTAGGTTCTTCCTGTTTTTTAGGTTCCTCTTGCGTGAGTTCTTCTTTAACAGGTTCTTCTTCTTGTTTAGGGGTTTCTTCAATTTTTTCTTCTAGTGAAGGAGTATTGTTTGAGTTATTATCATCATTACCGCTATCCTCTTCAACAATATCTTCTTCTAAAAGGTTTGGTTCATCAAAACAAATTTGTTTATCAGTATCAAGCAAACCTAAATCGTCAGTTAAGACAATTTCAGGCACTTTGCCGTAAACAATTTCATCAAGGAAAATTTGCATACCGACTTCCGGATCAACAAATTTAAGCCCTTGCTTTGTTAAGAAGTCAAACACACCCGGGCGCACCCCCATACCGACTTTGGAATAAGCACTCATAGCAATACTTACAGCTCTTTGGCCTTGCCTATTTAAACTTAAAGAAAGTTTGGCAAGATAGTCGCTTGCACTTGCATAATCGCTTTGGCCAAGATTGCCAAATTTACCGGCGATAGAAGAAGCAAAAGCATAAAAACCGCTTTCCTTAACTAAATTTAAAGCAAGGAAGGCCGCTGCACTTATGGCTTTTACGCTAAAGATCTTATAATATTCTTCTATTGTTTTATCGGTAAGAAGTTTTGAACGCTCAAGCCCTGCAAAGTGAATAAGCCCGTCAAGTTTGCCGTATTTCTTTTTGATTTTCATTACGACATCTTTTAACATACTGCCGTTGGTAACATCACAATGGTAATACTCCACTTCGCTGCCAAGGGCTTTAAGTTTTTGAATTGTTTTATATAAGGTAATAGAATCTTTTATTTTGCCAAACTCTTTTTCAAGCAAGACAGGGGTTGCCTTTATTGTTGTATCGGCTTTTAATTTTTGCCATAACTCTTGTTTTAAAGCGGCTAAATCTTGCTCGCCTAAAGTAGCATAATAAGGTGTTTTATCAAGTAGTTCTATTATATCTAAAATTAAAATACGGCTTTGATATTGTTTGGCAATCTTTTGTGCCAAAATTGAACCGATACCGCGTGCTGCCCCGGTAAAAGCAAGGGTTTTACCTTCAAGATCCATGCGTTTTACCTCTTTACTTATTTTTCTTGGCAGGCAGAGTATCGTTTTTCTTTCAAGCCCTTCAAAAGATATTTGACCTCTTTCATCCCCTGTAAGCACTTCACTTATAGTTTGCTGGGCCATTTGTTCGGGGGTAAGATCTTCACTAAAATCAATTATTTTAGTAAGCACGCCGGCAATTTCATATAAATCTTTTCTAAAGCAGGCAGCTCCGCCGTAAACAGCCCCTAAAATAGGATTAACAGGATCCTTTGTTTTATAGCCAAAATTGCCATCTACTTTTGAAACAACAGCAACAAAAGTATCGGCGTCATCACGCTTTTTAAGATCGTTTATAAATATCTTGCAAGCATTAAACAAGGGCATTAAGTTTTTTGTAAGTTCGGTATTAGGATTAACTCTCTTGTCAAATTTCTTTATAGAACAAGGTAAAGCATAAATTATACCTTGCACCGCTAAAGGATTATTTTTTGAAAATTCCTCAAAAGCGGCAATAGTTTCTTCAAGACTATCCCAATTAACTATTGTTGTGTTTTTGGTTCTTGCTCTTAAAGTTGTAAAAGTATGGGTTTTGATACCTTGTTCTTTAAAGGCTTCTGTGTAGGCCTTTGTTATGGGCGCATTATCAGACATTATCAAAACAACTCTTTGGGCTGATAATTTGCGTGGTTTTAAAGGTGTTAAAGGTGCCGGAGCAGTTATAGGAACAAAACGCAATTTTTGCTCTTCAGAGGAATTTGCTTCTTTGTTTTCTTCCTCTTTAGGTTCTTCTTTTTCTTCAACAACTTCTGCTTTGGCAGGTTCTTCAAAAATTGGGTCTTCTGCTTTTGGTGCTTCTGCTTTAACTTCTACCGGCTTAGATTCTTCCTTTTTAACTTCCGTTTTTACTTCTGCTTTTGTTTCTTTAACTTCAGCAGTTTTTCCGCCGGAAAGTTCTTTATAGACATATTTAACGCAATGTCTTATCGTAGGATAATCTTTAAGTTGTAAACCTTGGTCTAAAGGTAATTTATATTTTTCGCCAAATAAAGCAAAAAGTTCTGCTTGTTTAACGGTGTCTATACCAAGGTCTGCTTCCATATCTAAATCAAGTTCAAGCATATCTTGTGGGTAGCCCGTTTTTTCGGCAACGATATCAACAATTTCTTTTGTTAAAGCTTCTTCCGAAATTTGTTTATTTTGACTTTCTTTTTTAACTTCTGCTTT